>SWCD01022000.1_pt1 | contig 25225 bp, 20 predicted proteins | sample 4693011 | NCBI WGS metagenome assembly SWCD01 (sample SAMN10267278, study PRJNA491770) | bioreactor metagenome | isolation source: DHS bioreactor inoculated with marine | place: Japan: Omine Ridge, Nankai Trough | reverse complement strand
GGGGGGTATGGGCCTTGTCCGTAATGCCGTTACTCAGGGGGCGCAAGCTGTTGATTCTGTGTGCAAGCTCGATGGCATAAAACAGAGTAAGGAAGGGGTTATCGATCTCGTCATCGTTGGTTCAGGGCCTGCTGGTTTAGGCGCATCGCTTGCAGCAAAAGATAACGGCCTGGACTTTGTAACGCTCGAACAGGATACACTCGGTGGTACGGTGTCACATTATCCGCGCGGAAAAATCGTAATGACATCGCCGGTTATCCTGCCGATTATCGGCAAGACGCCATTCAATGAGACTACAAAAGAAGCATTGATGGAGTTCTGGCATGAGATCGTGAAAAAAGCCGATCTGGAGATCAGAGAGAGAGAGCGTGTCGAGACGGTAGAAGTCGAAAGCACCGGTTTTCACGTTAAAACCGGCACTACGGAATACCATACGCGGGCAATTTTACTGGCCATCGGCCGCCGTGGGACACCGCGTAAGTTAGGTGTTCCGGGTGAGGAGCAAACCAAGGTCGTGTACAGCATGATTGATCCTGCGCAGTATAAAAACCAGCACGTACTGGTCGTCGGCGGCGGAGACAGTGCGCTCGAGGCAGCGATCAGCATCTCGGAGGAAGAAGGCAGTACAGTGACAATATCTTACCGTAGTGAAGCATTTTCCCGTGCCAAAGAAAAGAATCGTACCAAGATCGCTGATGCTGAAATAGCAGGGCGTTTGCGTCTGCTCATGAAGTCGACCGTAAAGCTGATCGAACCGGAGAAAGTGGTTCTCAACACCGAGGATGGTGAGGTAACTATCGATAATGAGGCGATAATCATCTGTGCGGGCGGTATCCTGCCGACCGGATTTTTGAAGAGCATCGGTATTACTGTAGAGACAAAATTTGGAACAGCATAATTGAAAAGGGTTTTTTCGTGAGACGGTTTATAACGATAGTCTGTGTAGTTTTTTTATTAGCATTCAGTGCTGAATCAGTCGCAAAAAGTGCGACGCTCGATGATGCGAAGCTGGCGATACGTACGCATGATTTTGGCAAGGCTGCGCGCCTGCTAAAACCACTTGCTAAAAAAGGCGATCAGGAAGCTCAATATCAGCTCGCGGTACTGTACCGCAACGGACAGGGTATAGGTGAGGACTTCAGGAAAGCAGCGTACTGGATGAAAAAGTCAGCAAGGCAGGGTTACAAGCGTGCACAGTATGTCATGGGCACCTTCTATGAAGATGGTGTGGGGACTAAAAAAGACAGGAATAAAGCTATCTACTGGTATCAGGCGTCGTCAAAACAGGGCCATAAAAATGCAGCCAGACGTCTTGATAAACTGCAGTCTGATAGTTCCAGCTCTTCCATAATAGAAAATTCTGAGGACCCTGAAGAAGCACTCGTGAGTGCGGTGAATGTCGGCAATATCGAAGTCGTTAAACAATTGCTGAAAAGTGGCGTGAGTGCTGACGTTGTCGGTAAACATCTACGTACAGTTCTGTTAGATGCTATCGCGCAGAAAAATTATGACATCGCCCATTTGCTCATCAAATATGACGCAGATGTTAACGCAGCAGATAAGTATAGAGATCGCCCTGTTTTACTTGCTTCAGCTGTAGGACAAACGAATCTGGTGCGCGAACTGCTACGTAAAGGCGCCAAATTATCTTATAAAGATGCTAATGGAAATACTGCTTTGATGCTTGCTTCTGCAAAAGGGTATAAGGCGGCTGTGAAGCTGCTTCTGGCAAGTAAGTCACCTGTCAACACAAAAAACAAAGATGGTAAAACGGCGATACTGCTTGCCAGTAAAGGTAAACATGATTCGACGGTGAATGTGTTAAAAAAATACGGTGCGCGTTTACCAAAGGTGAAAAAAAACCAGTTGTCTGTTAACCAGAAGCTGGTCGCTGTAAACAAGAGTAAAAAGGGGGTCTATAAAGACTGGAGCTCTCTCATGATTGCGGTTTGGCAAGGTCAGAATGATGTGGTTGCTGCAATATTGGCTAAAGGTGCCTCTTCTGCTAACCAACAAGATAAAGAAGGGCACATCCCGCTAACACGTGCATCATTAAGAGGACATTCTAAAATTGTCAGTCAACTATTAGCTGCGGGTGCAGATATTAATCGACCAGACAAAGGCAGGAAAACACCTCTGATGTGGGCGGCAGAGTACGGTAAAGAAAAAACAGTACTAACGTTACTCTCTTCTGGCGCTAATGTTTTGAGGGTGGACAAGAAACGACGAAGCGCATTGTCATACGCAATATTGAATAACCATGAATTGATTGCTAATCATCTCCTGGACAAAGATGCGCGAGCGAGTAACGAAATACATAACGGAAAAAATGACCTTATGCGTGCAGTTTATACGATGTCGTTAACGACCATTAAAAAACTGGTTAACGCCGGCGCGGACACAAAAAAACAGGATGCCACCGGTCATGATGCGTTGTGGCATGCAATTGGTTCGGCTAAAGCACCGATTGTTGAATACCTTATTTCACATCACAAGCAATTGCAGCGTGCAGATAAAGCAGGGTTAACAATTCTTCATCAGGCTGCAGCATTGGATAATACTGATGTTGTATTGCTTTTAATTAAAAAAGGGCTATCTATTAATGCAGGGGCAAAGGATGGTAATACGCCTCTGATGATGGCTGCAAGCCGTGGAAACAGTAAGACTGTTAACACACTTATTGCGAAAGGTGCTGAAGTCGACCTGAAAAACAAGCTGGGAAATACGGCGCTCATGTTTGCGGTGCTCGCACAAGATGAGCACAGTGTAAAATTGTTGTTAAAAGCCGATGCTGATATTGATATACGAAATAATAAGCGTGAACAGGCAATAAACATGGCTGAACGCTCCAAAAATAAATTAATTATCGAGTTATTACGAAAGCACAAAGAGGAAAAGAAAATATTCGGAATATTCTGATGCTTGATCGGTACTGTCAGCTTAGTGAGGTGCTTATCAAAACTAATGGGGCGCAGCATTATTTACATTCTCTAAATAATTCTGTGTACCTGCCATAGTTAAATATGATCAGTTAACATTCTCCAAATATCAACATAAATCCATTCGGCACCGGTTTTCATTTTATAATCGACATGGTTCATTTTTTAGATGCTTGTTGCAACGCTAAATAGATGCCTTTCTTAACCAATTCGTCTGTTAGAAGAACTTACATTTTTTTATAGTTGTTCGGAAAACGCTGTTCAACGATTCAATCGCATTCGTTGTGTAAATGGCTTTTTGTATATCCTGCGGGTAGTCAAACAGGGTGTTCTGGTTTTGCCAATGGGCGTATTAGAATTTACTAATCGGCGGGTACTTATCAATCCGGCGGTCAGTAAGCTGAAATGCAGGGTCATGAAATACAGGTTCAGAGAATAATTGTCTCTAATATAGACTTCTGTGATTGCGAAGATCCGTTGTTGCAAATATTCTCAATGTCAGAAAAAGGCGCTCAATGTCTCATAGTGATTGGTAGGTGATGTATTTGTCATTACAATAACTGTCTGTTCCCTGAAAGTAGTTATTTAATATTTCAGTATGATGGAGCACGTACAGTTAATGGCAGAGCCTGGATAAGTTGCCAGGGGTTTCAAGTTGCATGTGTATATGATTCTGTTTTTGTTAAAAAACAAGCTCAAAAGATTCTGCCGCTTGATCTACACCATTTATAACGATCGTTATCTGATGTTTGCCTGCATAATATTTTCGGGTTGATATTTTTCTGAAAGAAAAATATTTAGAGATCTGTTTTTCTCTTTCAGTGTAATCGCCTTCGGATATCTTGAATATTTTCCGGCTGTGTTTGCCGTTGGCTTTCATGAAGTTGATAGCAAATTCTATACGGCATCGTCCAAGCGCTGAGTCCCGGCTCTTTAACAAAAAAGAAAAGGCTAGTTTCTCGCCGAGCTTTACTTCTGGCTGTACTTTAAGTTTCTGTGCTTTGATGTGTTTGGCATCGGTAAAACCAAACAGCGACAGTGCCCGTGTATCACCCTGTTTTAATAAGCTTCGACAGGCGTGCTTGATGAGTCGGTCCGAGTTTTTATTTTTTCCTAGCCATTGTTGCGCCCAGTCTATGATGATTTCGGGGTGGTCTTTTGAGATATCGTTCAGGTTGTTGGCAACGCTGCGGCGTACATATTCACTGTCATCTTTCATCAGTATTTTTAATATGGTGAGAACTGGTTTCGGATCTTTTTTAAAAGCAGGCAGTGATATCGCCCAGGGCAGGCGCGGGCGGCAACCTTCTGTGGCAAGGCGGCGTACGTGATGGTTGTCCGATTTCGCCCAGTGTGCCATTTGCTTCATCATGCGTTTTTCGTCTTGCAGGATGAAAGCGCGCACGGCAAATTCTGAACTGGCATATTTTGTAAAATGTTCCAGCGCAGGAATCGATATCTCAAAATCATGCAGGCCATAACATTCCACATAATCCTGAAAAAACATGTATTCAAATCCACTGAAATGTGTGGATACCGGTTTTAGGATTTTGATCGTCTTTTTATAGTTGGCTGGCAAGTGCTGATGTAAACATTCTGCGATGTGCCGCATGCGCTGCTTTAATTCTCTGTCTTTCCAGTTTTCATCAAACACCGATCGCCCGAACGCTTTTCGGTCAAAATCGTCACAGCGTTCGAATATCCTGTTGCCAAGATTTTTGATTAATGCAGTGCTGTACAAGTTTTTTAATGGTTCAGGCATAGGGCAATAATGAATAATGAATAATGAATAATGAATAATGAATAATGAATTTTAAAACAAAAACTTACTGGGTTGTGTTTTTGCTGGTGTTGTTCACTATTTACTATTAGTTATTTATTGCTTTACAACGGGCGTTGCAGCCAGCGTATCTTCCATTTTTTTACGTGTGGCAGATATTTGCCATATTCGTAAATCGCTAACCCTGACAGGATCAATGCTGTACCCAGCCAGACTTTGCTGCTTATGATTTCATCGTTAAAAAATGAGCCTAACAATAAAGCGGTAACAGGCGTTATTAATGTTACGATGGCGACACGCTCGGGCGCCAGGTTTTTCAGCAGGTAAAAATACAGTGGGAAGCCGACCGCCGAGCCGATCAAGCCCAGGTATAAAATCGATAGAGCGGACTTAAGTGGAATGGTTTCAGGCCAGTTGCCTATCACGAAGCAGTTTAAAATAAATAACGGCAGGGCGACGATGATGCTGCCGGCTGTTATCGCAATCGGGTGAAAATCAGGCTGTTGTTGCTTTATCAATACCGAGCCCAGTGACTGCGAGGCGGTACTTATTACCACTGCGGTTATGCCAAGCATCGTTGCTGTCGAGATAGACATACCTTCGATGAAGACGGCTATCAAGCCGAGAAGGCCGACTGACATGCCAGTTAAACGTGTGCCAGACAGGCGCGAATCTTTTAGGATCAGGCTCGCCATCACGCTGGTGAATATTGGTGACAGACCAAAAACCACAGATATCCAGCCGCTGGGAATGTATTGTGCGCTCCAGTATACAAAGCTCATCGCAACATAAAGTGTTAATCCGCTGACCAGATATACACGTCGTGCTTTTTTGTGCCAGGGTAATTCAATCTTCATGAAATGTAACAGCGCGAGCAGGGCGACCAGGCCGATGGCCATGCGTGCTGCGACACCGAACTGAAAACCAACATCATTGCCACTCCATTTAATGGCTAATGGTGTCGTACTCCAGATCAGGATAACCGAGAGATATGAGATTGGTACTGACACTTTTTTATCCTCCATAGTGCTTATTTATTGTTAAAACGTTCCGGTATCGCGGTTTACAAACTGTTCCTACGGCGAGCCGTGAGCTTGCGGGAGCAGTTTGTAAACCGCGATCTGCTGCACGTGTGCTAAATTTTATTGTGGCAAATCACCTGTTCCCGCCAGAAACCAATGATTCTGCTGCTGTCCACAATCTGGTATGCACAAAAAAGGCCGCTAGTTCAGTAGCGGCCTTTTGATATTCGTTTGTGTATCGTACTTACATTAATGAAAAATCAAAAGGACACCCTGCTCGTTTCCAGTGGAAACAAACAGCCATAAGATTTGTGGCGATGAAGTTAATCTGATTTATCATGCTTCGATAGTGATTTAAATTGCTGAGGCTGTCAACAGGTATTTGGTTTTTTATCAGGAGATATTGTCAATCGGGTATCTGAATCGATGGCGGAACCCGGGTTTATCGATGTGCTCTATGATTTATTTTTTATCTGGCAGATAATTCTGTGAGCGATATAATAAGGGCTGCTGTTTTATCGACGATAAATTTTTGTGCATAATATTCAGCGGAGAGAGAAATGACAGTAATAAAAATAATAGTGTTCGCCACGATATTGCTCGTTGGCATGGTTTTTTTTACCTTGCAAAAAAATGGTGCCAACCTGTTTCAGGAGCCGGGTTTTTACAAACGACTGTCAGTTTACCTGACGACGAATATCGCGAAAACAGCGGATAACCATCCTTTTGCAGAGTTGCGTACGCCGGTGTTTAGCGTCAGTGCCGAAAAGCTGTATCAACGTGTTTTATACGTGGCAGCCGAGTCAGGCTGGAGTATTCTGGCAAGTGATAGTGATAATCTGAATGCAAACTTTGTTGTACGTACGCCGGTATTTTTGTTTGAGGATGATGTTTTCGTTCAGGTGCAGTCCATCAATATGAATGAATCTTCATTATATGTGCGCTCGAGCTCACGCAAGGGAAGGGCTGATCTGGCAGCGAATGCTGGACACATACAGGCATTGATCAACGGCATAAAAAAATAGCCTGTCGTTATTCCTGTAATTTTTTACGCACGTTTTCGGTCTGTTTTATCAACCGTTCTTTATTTTCATCGGGCACGGTTTTCAGTTCGCCGACACGGGCACTGAACTCGCGGGTGTTCGTCAGGGCTTCTTCGATAATCTCTTCCGTTAAAGATTTATTTAAACCGCAACTTTTAGCAAAGCGTTCCACAGCATGTTTTAGTGTGATGACGGTGTCGCTGTCATCCGGTATTTCGCCGTATTCACCAAACGGCATCACGCTCAACATGTCATGCTGTGCGTATGCGCGCATCGGTGCCGGATCATAGATTTTGGAGAATGCTTTTTCGCCGCCGTAACAGGTGATAGATAAATTTTCCAGATGCAAATCACCGTTGCCGGTGAGCAGTGCCATCAGTAATCGTTTGAACAGGTGCTGTTTGGCTGCAAAAGTATTGCTGACGAATTCGATCGGCGACAGGTCGATGGCCTGTGCGATCAGGTCGTAGCGATAATCATAGTGGTTGCTCAACGGCACACCGGAAGCGAGGATGGAGTACAGTGTCTCGCTGCACAGCGGTGTGTTGTTCAGGTCGCGATCAAACCGTTCGATGGCCAGTGCCGGCATGCCTTTAAAAAAGCACGACCAGTATCTCGGTACATCGAAGCCGGCTTTGCGATGCATCTCCAGGGCGAGCATCTCCAGCTCGATGATGCCGGGATAACGCGTGCTCTGTTCAAATTTGAGTACCACATCGATAACGCCCGGTGTTTTCTGGCGGGTCGGCAGGCCGATGCGCCCATCCCAGCCGGATTCAGGAATGGATAATAAAAGCTTGGGGATGGCACCGCCGACACTGGGCGTTGGCCCGACCGTCTGTATGAAAACTTCGATGTCTTCTTCAAACCACGTCATGAACTGTTTTAAGGAAAAACCGAGCTCTTCGGTGACTTCCATCAATTCGTGCGGTGGCGGATTGCCATACCAGTTTTCGGCGCTGTTATCATCTTCGAAAACATCGAGGTGGCCGATGCCGCCGTGCCCCGAAATTTTCAGGATCTCCCAGTCAGCATCAAAACTGGTCATGGCCAGGCCGGCGTATTGCGAGCCCTGTTTGTTCTGTAGATATTTGAGTGCCAGGTTGCGCTGAAAATTATCGGTCTGTCGCGGCGGTATCAGTGACTGGATCGGCGGGAACAGATCAAACGGCTTTGTGCGCTCACGGCTGATGGTGGAAGTGCCATAGACTTCCGGCGCGTAAACCAGACCGAGGCCGGGCAGGTCCTGTTGCAGATAGCTTTCGTCGTAAGTGAAGCGGCATTCTTTATCGGTGACATACAGGCGACCCATACGGTTGGCTGTGCCGCCGAGGCGTGTCCAGATAACGGCTTCTCTGTCCGTGCTCATGACGAAGCGCCGGGTGTTGGAAACAGCGTGCCTTCCTGTATTTTGTTAGCGACCGGGTTGTCGGCGATGAGTTTTAACTGGAGACCGACGATTTTTGCCAACTGTTCGACGGTCTTAAAACGCAGATTGGAATTTTTTTTGGCGCGCGACAGGGTTTCCTGGCGGATGCCGGCGCGGGCCGCCAGCTCGCCCTGGCTGATATTCTGTGTTTTTGCCAGTGCGATGATCTCGTTAATAATCTCGGATTCAGTCATTGTGATTTAAAACGCATAATAGAATATCAATGATAGCTTTTTTGATTAAAAAGTCAAAGAATATTTATTGACATAATAATCAATATCTGTATTTAATGCTATTATATTGATTTTTAAGTCAAAAATTTTTTACCGCAGAGGGCGCAGAAGGACGCAGTACATAAAAATGATTAAATCAACGTAGCTTCCGGCTGATAGCTACTCTTTAGCGCTATTTACTGCTCCAGCATCTCCGCTTCCATCGACAGATATACCTGATAAGCATTGATGCGATTGCCTGCATCGAAGGCCGGAAGGTCTTTGAATTCTGACCAGTCTGCAGCGGCATAAACTTCATCGAATGGTGTCAGGTCTTCGATGCCCGTACCCATTACTTTACGCAGGTAGGCCAGGTAGCGCCGGGTCAAGGAGATGGTGTTTTTAGGGTCTTTGGAGGCGGGGCCGTGGCCGGGAACAAGTGCGGTCAGGCCACTGGTTTCGAGATGGGTTAATGTTTCCAGCCATTTTTTAGAGTCGGCACTGCCGACGAAGGGGATGCGTTCCTGAAAGATGATGTCGCCGGAGAATAACACTTTATCCGGCTCGACCAGCATGGTCATGTCACCATCAGAATGCGCTTTGCCCATGAAATTGATGATAAAAGTTAAGCCACCCATGGTGAATTCGGTCGATTTTGAAACCGTGGTATCCGGTAATACCAGGTGGGTGTTTTCATTCACCCACGGATCGAGCGAGAACTGACGTTCTTCGAGACGTTCTTTTGCGGCCTCCGAACGGAGGTATTTTTGCGCACCATAAGGCGCGATGATCTCCGCACCCAGTTCTTCGAAGACCTGCAAGCCGTATATATGGTCAGCATGAAAATGGCTGACCACGACTTTTTTTATAGGTTGGTCGGTGATGGTCCTGATTTTTTTGATCAGCTTGTTGGCCAGTGAAGGGGTTCCCAAAGAATCGAAAACGACGACACCATCACCGCTAACGACGAAGCCGGCATTCGAGATAAAACCTTCATTGTCGGTGGCGACACCGGGTTTGCCCTGCACATAATAAACGTGCTCCGAGACTTTTTTAACCTGCATGTCGACTGACGTCGGTGCATATTTGGTCGCGGCAAACAGCGACTGGTTGGTGACGAGCAGGATTGCCAGTGATAAAGCCAGCGATGTGGTCCGAGATACCGCCCGGGCTAAAGATTTATTGCATGTAAGCATGATCTTCCTCATATTGCAGTCGGATAATTTCTGCGTCACCCATCGGCACCATCTCGATGAAACCGTGGATATCTTCAGGGGCATACCCCTGGCTTTGCGCAGCAATTTTACACATCCTCAAGGAGATCACTTCACTTTCGACCAGGCTCTGTGCACGTTTCATCAGGTCTTTATATTTGCCATAGTTTTCGATGGCAAAGAAGCTGAGTTCATTGCCGTGCAGGACCAGTACGATGGATTGATCAAAGGGGTCGGCGCCAGTGATCGTGCTCAGGTGGCTGGCGCGGTCTAATACGCTTTCGACGGCGGCAACGGTTTTTACGTGAACATCATAAACCACTTTTTGTGGTTTATATTCTGTGGCGGTGAGTTTTGAGCTGCCCCAGGGCGCGGTGGCTGAATCGTCGGCAAAGGCCGCTGGACTCATAAAAAGTACAATGAATATTGCAAGAGATATTAATGGCGGACGAAGTGGTTTTGGCATGAAATTTCTCCAGGTATACGAATGGACGTAATGCCCTGATTTGTGCGGACGATTACGGTACAGTAGCGTATTAGACGTGGCAAAGACAGAAAATATTCACGGGAAATAAAAAACGGCGTGAGTAACCAGCTCACGCCGTATGCACACCTCCAGGAGAGAGAGGTAATGCGAGGCATCGTCGCAGGAACTATGAAAACCTGCGACGGGTATATAGTAATACCGGGGTGTTTTTTATACTTGACCGAGGTCAAGAAAGTGTTTTGTTATAAGAATTTTTCTTACTTTTTGCGATTAATTGTTCTTTTTGAGATTTGCTTAAGCTCTTGATGGCGTATTCCCGCTTGCACGCCGCCGAGCGGGAGTTGGCATTTTCCTGATAGATCAGTTCCACTGGTTGTCGGTTGCGGGTGTATTTTGCACCGTTTTTCACCAGACCGTTGTGTTGATCAAGTCGCCTGTTTACATCGGTGGTGACACCAGTATACAGGCTGTTATCAGCACAGCGCAGGATATAAACAGACCATCGGTCACTTCCTGTGGTAGATGTCGCTGCTTTAGACGGCATCCAGTTTTCGCAACGATGCAGGTAATAACTTCATATCGACCAGGGCCGTAATAAACGCTTTTAAAAAGCTGGCTTCATCTTCATATACCAGTTTGTAGTACTGAATTTTCATGGTCAGGGCGCTGCCGAAAATGATGGATATAAATGAGAGTATCGACCCCAGCGCCAGCGTCGACATGCCGGTAATTCCCTGACCGATGGTGCAGCCCAGTGCCAGTACGCCGCCAAATCCCATCAGGATACCGCCAATAGTGTGGTTTAGAAAATCTTTAAAATCGAAGAACCACTCGATGCGGAACGATCGGCTGATCAGTGACCACAGCAATGACCCCAGGATGACGCCGAGCACGGAGACCAGGCCAAAAGTCAGCAAGGCAGAATCAAAGCCATCCTTGATGTAACCATAGGTCTGGCCGATAGGGTTGACGAAGGTAAACGACTGGGAATTCAGTGCGCGTCCGGTTGCCGGTTTGCCGGCATCATCTTCGGCGAGCATGTCCCACTCTGAATAATAATCAGACAGGGAGTAATTAGTGTCGTCTGCATTGACAGCGATGTTGCTGCTGGTGTACCAGGCGGTGAGAATAATCAGACCGATGGCCACACCAGCCAGGATGTTATCTTTGCTGCCCCTGAAATCAGCGGCTTTAAATATGTAAAAAAGCAGACCGGTCGCAACGACGAGACCGGCGATCAGTCGCATGACATGCATGTTTTCAGCATTGCTAATCAGCGCACCGATGTCCTGATTGCTTTCCAGCGAGATCGCCAGCGGGTTGACCCAGTCATAAAACAGCACGCTGTATAAAGTTTTATCGCTATCCGGGAATGGTGTGGTCATGTAATAGGCGATGACCGCAATGATGATAAATACCAGGATGGATTTGATGTTGCCGCCGCCGATGCGAATCAGAGTCTTGTTGCCGCAACCGCTGGCGAAGGTCATGCCGACGCCGAACATGAATCCACCGAGAATATTTTCGATGTAGATCAATTGTGTCGAACGATAAGGCGGGAAGGCGTCGGTGACGTTGACCACATCCATGTATTCCAGAACGCTGACCCCGATGAGAGAAACAGCGATAGCCAGTAGCCAGGCTCTGAAACGGCCATAGTCGTTCATGTTGACCATGTCGGAAACAGCGCCCATGGTGCAGAAATTCGTTTTATTTGCGATAGCGCCAAAAATTATCGAGATGATGAATGCCGACCATAAAAAGAACGAAAGACTTTCAGCGAATGAATCAAAGACCATAGTTGCCACCTGTTGTGGATGCGTGAATGAAAATGCAAATCCGTCGCGCCGTTAAATTATACGTGGTTTGAGTAAACGCTGTAAAAGCATTTTGTATAATTTATTTATATTACGGCCAGTAAGACGGACTAACCTTTGATTTATTCCGGCCTGTTTTGATTAAAAAGAACCTCACCACAGAGGCACAAAGGTCACAGAGCTTCACTTTGTTAACTGCGCCTCTGTGGTGAGGTCCTTTTTAATTACCGTAAAGCGGCTTTAACGCAGTTGCGTTTTTTTCTGACTGTTTATTATCCTGTGATCGTGCAGTTTTAAACGCAGCCAGCAGCGTTTTGCCGTTCCACGATGGTTTTTCCGGGCTGTACAATGATTCATTTAAATGCCGGATTTCATTGGCCAGTTGAGATGAGCAGCGTTCGCTGATCTGCGATAAGTTGGTAATAGTGTTGTCGGCGTAAGCTGATCTCGCCCATTCGATAAGCGCCACTCGGGTATTTTCTGCATCATTATTTTTAGCGTGTTTTTCGACCGCTGTGATAGCCGCTTTGAGCGGGGGGAATATCGCGGTTTCTGTTTTGGTGTTCGCGCCGGCACCGGTTGCAGCGGGTTTTCTGAAAAGTAAAAACAGGGTGACCAGCCAGGCGAGGGCGAAAGCCAGTGTCGACCATTGCCAGTAGATACTGTTTTCGACAGGCAGTGCTGCGGCTGCCGGTTTTATCTCATCGATAACGTTCGGCTTGGTTTGCAACGTTTGTGTCTGCGTTGGTGCAGGGATGCTGCTGGTACTGGCGCTGCCCACAGCGGTCAGAGTTTTCTCTGGAATCGTCGCTGTCTCATTTTTATTGGTTTTCGTATTCCACCATTGCAACCTTATTGCCGGCAGTGTGTAGCTGCCCGCTTTTGATGGAATAAGCGCAACCTTGATCTGCTTTAGGCCGATGACGCCGTTTGTCTGAGGTTTATTCTCGACGACCGGTTTGTCCGGGTACTGTTTTAAACCATCGATCTCTTTAAATTTTAGATCGGGTAGTTGCACCGCAGTCAAACCCTGCGCGGCGATGGTGATAGTGCGCGTGATCGGGTCGCCGGTTTTTATGTTGGCGGTATCGTCCGACCATTCTTCGATTAATTGCAGCTCACTGGCGGGCAGCCAGTCCTGCAGGTTGATGGTGGCGGGCGCAGCTTTTACTGTGGCGCTCACCGCCTTGCTGCGCAGACGTTTTAGCTGGCCGCTCATGCGGAACTGATCGAAGATGGTTCTTGGTTGCGTGGCGTTCACTCGGCCTTCGAAAGTGACAGGGTTGATTTTTAACTGACCGCTCCGCTGTGGAAAAATCGCGTAGCGCCGCTCGAACACTTCGTAGCTGATGCCGTTTCGTGTGGTCTGGTAATTGTCCTCGCTTAATTTTTCGATGATGGCGTCGGGGTCGTTGCTCTCCGGTTCGGTTAGAGATGCGCTGGCGATACCGACGGTGCGCAGTAAACGGATGGTGTAGATGAACTGTGCCTGCACCCAGCCGGTTTTTTTATCGAGGCTGCTCTCCAGAAAAATTTTAGCGGGAATGGTTGACTGGCCGTTCGATGAAGTACTGTTTGGTGAACTGCTGTTGAGGACGTTCACCTGTATCGCCGGGCTGATGTCTGAGCCAAAGGCGATGGGTGGGATCGTATACTTGCCCATGTCTTTTGCGATCACAGAGAGATCCCAGGTTTTTTTCATGCTCCAGCTGCCGTTGATCGAACGCATGTTGGTGCTCTGGCTGCTGTTTAAAACATCGAAGTTTTTATAGATAGGGGAGAAATCCGGGTCGTCGTCAACACTGCTGTCGGCTTCGTAAATCAGGTGAAATGAATCATCCAGCGCTACCGGGTTGCGGCTGGTGGTGACCGTGATGTTCGCTGCCTGTAATACGGCGCTGAAAAATACGCTAAAAAATAATAGCGTGCGTATCGTCGATGTTATGACTGTGTTCATGTTTTTTACCATGGTTGTTCGCTGTCTTTCTGGTTTGGTAACTGTTTGTACTGATAATAAAATTTTCGTCTTAATAAGCCGCCGGGGTCATCGGGCACGCGTTTCAGCCACTGTTCGGTGGCTTTTTCTTCTTCGGTGATGGAGGCTTCTATCGGGTTGACTTCGATTTCCATCGGTTTCTCTTCAGAATCTTTGTGTTCAACTTCTTTGTCGGCTTTATCAGGCTGCTGCTGATCCTGCGGCGACTGGTTTTCTTTCTGGTCTTTTTGATATTGCTGTTCTTCTTTTTTCTGTTGTTCGGCTTCGGCTTGTGCGTCGCGTTGTTTTAATTGCTTCTGCTCCATCTGCTGCTGTTCTTTTGAATCATTTTTTTGCGCGGATTGTTGTTGCTGGCTTTTATCGTTTTTGTTGTCCTGCTCGCTATTATCTTTATCGTCTGATTTTTCAGAAGACTGGTTTTTAGACTGCTGTGAATCCTGTTTCTGACTCCGTTGTTTAGAGTCCTGCTGTTGATCGTTCTGCTGTTCAGAATTCTGCTGTTGATCATTCTGCTGTTCAGAATTTTGTTGTTTCTCGTCTTTGTTCTGGCCATCCTGTTTTTGATCGTCCGGCTTCTGCTGATCCTGTTGCTGGCCGTTTTGTTGCTGTGAATCCTGCTGTTGTTTTTTCAGGGCCTGTTTTACCTGCTCGCGGTTGTAGCGGGCATCGGCATTGTTGTCATCGAGTTCGAGTGCTTTGTCGTAGGCTTTGATCGCGTCTTCAAGTTTGCCCTGTTTCGCCAGTGCATTGCCTTTGTTGTAATTGCCATCACTGCTGCTGGTGTGCTCCAGTGTTCTGGCAGCGGCTTCATAATCACCTTTGCGATAAAGTGCGCTGGCTTTCCAGTCGGGGTTGTTGAAGTTTTTTGCCGCCTGTTCCAGGTCTCCTTTGTTGAACGCCCGCATGGCTTTCTGGTCAGGACTGGACCATAAGTGTTCGGCATCGAGGCCGTCAGCGTAGGCCGGTTGTGGTAGTGGCAACATGAAAATCAGGATAACGGCGAGCCAGCCTCTTCTCGCCCACAGTGCGGCGAAGAATAATAACGGCAGCAATAACCAGTAACCTTCTTCCTGCCAGAGGTCGGCGTTTAAATTTTTATCGCCTGTATCTTTATCAGTTTGCTGTGTGATCTCCGAGGATTGAAACAGGGCGGATAATTTATTCACGTCATCATCTCCCGGCTGTAACGATGTATATAAACCGTTGCCGCTTAAAGCGAAACGCTGCAATTTTTGCGGTTCTAATTTGGGGATAACGATGGCGCCGTGGCTGTCCTGTAAAAACCCGCCGCCGGCTTCTGTATCCAGCGGGATCGGGCCGCCGTCGGTGGTGCCGATGCCGAAGATGGACAGGCGGTATCCCTGCGATGTGACTTTCTTGATGGCGTCTTCATCACGCTGGTGAATGTCGTCGGTCATCACCAGGATGTCACCCTTGATGACGCCGGACTGGGTGAAAAGTGAAACGGTTTTCGCCAGAGCTTTTGCCAGGTTGCTGCCCTGTGCCGGCATCATGTCGGTTTCCAGCGCGGGTACCAGATTGGCAATGGTGGCGTTGTCGTCGGTCAGTGGGGTCACCACAAAAGCGTCTGCCGCGTAAACGATGAGCGCGGTCTGCCCGGTCTTTCTGGCTTTTAAAAGATCCAGCAGTTCGAGTTTGGCGCGCGCCAGGCGTGAGGGTTTTATGTCGGTGGCATTCATCGACTGGGAAAGGTCCAGCAGGATGACGAGTGACGACTGCTCACGATAAACCGGCTGCGGCAGTTTTTTATACACCGGGCCGGCGAGTGCAGTGATGCACAGACTGCTGGCGATAAAAATCAGAAGCAGGGGATAGCGGCGTTGTTTACCTGCCGTTTTGCTCAACACGAATGGTAGTAACTGCGGGTCGATCACGCCCAGCCAGTTTTTGTTGTTCGAGGTTTTTTTGTACGACAGCAGCAGAAACAGAAATAATGGGATGAACGCATAAAACCAGCCTGCACGGATAAAATGCAGGTTGTTTAGTATGACCAAAGCCTCATTAATGATTGTGTTCATCGTCTCATTCATGGTGTGTGCGTTTTTCTGGAATGAAAGAGCGAGGCCTGAAAATTGTCTGTGCAAGCGGCGGCATATGCAAAAATAGTGCGAGCAGTGTGGCAAAGAAAAAGCTGGCGGTTAACGGCACGTAAAACAGCGCTTTGATCGGCCGATAACTTTTCACGTCTTTTTCCACCGGCTCAAGTTTGTCGAGCAGAGCGTATATCTGCTGCAGGTCGCGGGTATTGTAGGCGCGAAAATAACGGCCGCCGGTGACCCTCGCGATGGCGCGTAAGGTGGTTTCGTCGAGCTCGCGTGTGCCGCGACTGCCGATGCCGATGGTGTAGATCTTCAGGCCTTTTCTGGCGGCGAGCTCGGCAGCTTTTAATGGCGTAATCTCGCCGCGGTTGCTGACACCGTCGGTCAGCAAAATCAATACCCGGTCCTCGCTGAGGTTTCTCTGGATACTGCCAGTGGTTGCAGCGTTTTTATTTTCGTGCTGATCTTTATCGTGCTTCTGTTTCACCAGCTGTTGCTGCGTTAATCGTTTCACCGCCAGACCGATGGCGTCGCCGATGGCGGTCGCCTGCCCGGCGAGACCGGTGAATGCTTCCTGTAGCAAAATATTAACCGTGGTTCTGTCGAAGGTGAGCGGTGCCTGCACGTAGGCCTGGTCGCCGAACAGGATCAGACCGATGCGATCGCCAACGCGTTTTTCTATGAAGGCGCTGGCCACCGCTTTGGTGGCGGTGATACGGCTCACCGAGCGCAGGTTATTGTGACGTATCGGTTGATCCATGCTTTTGGAGATGTCGATGGCGAGCATCAGGTCGCGTCCGCTCACCGGCAGTTCGACCGCGTCCCCCGTCCATTGTGGTCTGGCGACAGCGATGACCAGGCACACCCAGGCAAGGGTGTAGAGCAGCAACGGCCAGCGTGAACCTTTGTCGCTGAAGCTGCTGTTCGCGCTCGTCTGATAGTCGGAAAGATGCGGCACGCGTAGCGCGGCATCGTTGGTCTGCTTTGCGCGCGGCAGTAGCAGGCGAAATATGAACGGCAGCGGCAGTGCGATGAGCGCCCAGGGCCAGAGCAGCGAGATCATGATGTGCGCCTCGTCTTTATATGCGGCGACAGCAGCCATGATTCGCATAATTGAATCAGTGTCTGTGCGTCATAATCCAGTCTGGTTTCGTCGGCCATATAAGGTGCAGTGATCAGAATCCGACCGAGCTCGCTCTGGAATTTGATGTTTTTTGCGGTGAGCGCACTGTCCGGCCTGCTATGGGTTTTGTCCAGCCAGGCCAGCCAGTCTTCGCCGGTCAGGCCAGCGACGCTTTCGCCGTTAAAATTCTTTCGTGAATAATAAGTGATGTTGGCGCGGCGCAACAGAATAGAAAGTGACTTTGCCAGTTGTGATTCGTTCTGCGTCTGCTGAAACTGCTGTTTGATGGTTTCCAGTTCGGTGCTGATGTCACGTTTTAACTGCTTACCACGATAAATTTTTCTAGCGATAAAAATCAGAATAAAAATGACCAGCAGGCCGCCGGCAAGTAGCCACCAGCCAGGGGCGATCGGCCACCAGGAGACAGGCTCGGGCAAATGTATATCGTGAAGATTTAAGGTCTGCTGGTTCATGGCTGCGATAAAATTTATAAGCGTTGGCCAGCCGAGCGGAGCGGTCGCTTTGTGTTGGCGTTGACACCCAGGCCTTTTTTCAATGTTTCTAAAATATCGTCCCCGGTCGAGATATTGACCAGGTGGATGCGATGTTGTCGACAAAATTTTTCCAGTTGCTGCCTGTGGCTGAGGTAACGCTGATGGTAAGTATCCCGGGTTCTTTTGCTGGAGGTCTGTATCTGCAATTCGTTTTTGCCGTCGGTCAATTTGTACGAGCCTGACGTGGGCAGGTCGGCTTCGATCGGATCAGAGATGTTGATCATGATGATGTCGCTGTTGCGCGATATATTCTGTATGTGGGCGAAGGCTTTTTTATCCATGTCGCGAAAATCGCTGATCATGAAGATCAGACTGCCGGGGTGGGTCACCTTGCGCAGGCGAGAAACTGCCGACGCTTTGCTCAGTGTGGTGTCAGGTTCGGTTTCGGCGGCGGCCGTCCAGCTGCTGTGTTTGGTGCAGCGGCCGATAAAATCCAGCACTGCGGTTTTTCCGCGACGCGGTTTTATCTCGACGTGTTCGTTCTCTGAAAAGATGAGGCCACCGATGCGGTCGTTGTTTTTTGCCGCGCTCCATGCGATCAGGCTGGCGATCTCGCAGGCGATGACCGATTTAAATTTTTTACGGGTGGCAAACATCATCGATGCGCTGAGATCCAGCCACAGTAATACTGGCCGCTCGCGCTCTTCGCGGAAGACTTTGGTGTGCGGCGTGTTGGTGCGCGCGGTAACGCGCCAGTCCATGTTGCGGATGTCGTCGCCGGCCTGGTAGATGCGCGATTCGTCGAACTCCATACCGCGTCCCTTGAATGCGGACATGTAAGCGCCACCCTGTTTGGCGTGGATCTTACCACTGTCCAGCGGCAGCTGGTTGGCCTGCAGGCGCAGCTGGATGAGTGACTGCGGGCTGATCCAGGTGATGCCTTCGGCTTGTTTGTTGGTGTTGTTAGTCATGTCGATATAAGCAAACAGATGAATACATAAAAGCTTTGCCGCGAAGGACGCAAAACACGCAAAGTTTTAAAAAATAAAAAAGCTTTTTTCGCGTTCTTTGCGTCCTTCGCGGCAAGTTTTGTCTTTTTTTTACGGGACAGCAACTCTTGCAATTAACTCCTGAATAAATTTGTCCGGGGTGATGCCGTCGGCCTCGGCTTCGTAACTTAATATCACGCGGTGGCGTAATACATCGAAAGCGATGGCCTGGATGTCGTCCGGGCTGACGAAGTCGCGCTGGTCTAACCAGGCGTGGGCGCGGGCGCAGCGATCCAGGGCGATGGTCGCGCGCGGACTGGCGCCGTACAGTGACCAGTTGGCCAGGTCGTTGCCATACGTTGCCGGGTTGCGGGTGGCCAGTACCAGCTGCAACAAATACTCTTCCAGATTTTCCGCCATGTGTACATCGAGGATTTCCTTGCGCGCATTGAAGATGCTCTGCTGGCTGATGCGTTCGTTCGTCGGGCTGGCGGTTCCGCTGACGGAGTCCGTCGTCTGGGTCCTGGCTTCATCACGTGCCAGCTGTAATATCTGTCTTTCGGACGAGGCATCGGGGTAGTCGATGCTGACGTGCATGAGAAAACGGTCCAGCTGTGCTTCAGGCAGTGGATAGGTCCCTTCCTGCTCGATCGGGTTCTGTGTCGCCATCACCATGAATAATTTAGGTAATGGATAGGTGATCTTGCCTACCGTGATCTGGCGTTCGGCCATCGACTCCAGCAGAGCAGACTGTACTTTTGCCGGTGCACGGTTGATCTCGTCGGCCAATACCAGGTTGTGAAATAGCGGGCCTTGCTGAAAATGAAAGCTGCCATCCTGCGGGCGGTAGACTTCGGTGCCGGTCAGGTCAGCAGGTAATAAATCGGGAGTAAACTGGATGCGGTGAAAATCGCTTTCGATACCATCGCTCAAAACTTTTATGGCTTTGGTTTTGGCGAGGCCGGGTGCGCCTTCTACCAGCAGATGACCATCGGCTAATAAAGCGATTAATAGCCGGTCAACAAGTTTTTCCTGGCCGACGATGTGATTTTGAATATGTTGTTTAAGTGTGCGTACTGCTTTCAGGTTAGGCATATGTTGCTTCTTTATTTTATAACTTAATTTGTATGGTTATAGTTAATGACGTTTTTGGATACTGAAAGTTCACCCCCAAATGGGAGGTTATTTTATAGGTATCTGTGCTGTAATATGTACCTGAATTTTAAATTTTCAACATCAGGTGCCTCTTTATTACGGAATTTTCGTGATACGAGGATAATCGGGAAGTCGGTGAGCCACATCTAGTGAATCCGACACTGCCCCCGCAACGGTAATTGGTGAGATTTATTCTAAGGCGATAGTTTTGGCTATTGCTGGCAAGGAAATAAATCACGTACTCATAACGGTACGCGCCATAAGTCCGGAGACCGGCCTGATGAATATACTGTAGTTGCGGAGGGCGGCTGGCAAGGTATTTCGTGGTGCTCATTATTCGGTAGCGCCCTCTGCCTCGTCTGCTTTTTCGCTTTTATCCATTACGATATTTTGCCGGGATATTTTACCGGCTGATGTCGTTATACGTTCGGGCGAAACTTTGGTTTTACAGCGTTACAATTTCTGTCGTTATAGATCATACCGTTTCATGGTCTCTGTGCTGCTCCTGTTGTCGCATAGCATGCTCGTGTGCGCGCAGGATGAAAAGCTGCGCGTGCTGATCGATGACGGCAAACTTGATAGTGAGGTTGGCGGCGTCGATAAAGAGACGACGTCATCGACTTATTCCGTGATTGAAGCCGAGCGCCTGCGCAACAGTTTTATCAGTCTGCCGGAAGTGCTGGAACAGGAAGTCGGTGTGCAGACGCGTAGCAGCGGTGGCGCGGGAAGCTTTTCCAGCGTGGTATTACGCGGTGCCAGCAGTGAGCAGGTGGTCATCTATCTGGATGGTGTGCCGCTGAATGATGCTTCGGGTGGGGCGGTGGATCTGAGCCTGATCCCGCTGAATAACGTTGAACGCATCGAGATATACCGCGGCTCGACACCGCTCGAACTGGGCGACCCTTCCATCGGCGGCGCGGTCAACATCATTACCCGGCAGTATTCACAGGAGCGTGCAGATGGCCAGGCAGATGACGGCATGGCGAGTTCAGAGATCAATACCACTGTCGCCAGTTTTCATACCTACAAGCTGAGTGGTTCGTCGAGCATCGTCAAACAGAAAAACCGTTTTTATGTCGGCGCCAGTTATCTGCAGAGTAAAAATGATTTCAGTTATACCAATGACAACGGCACACCCGCTAACCCGGCGGATGATCGCGTGGAAAAACGCCAGAACGATGGCGTCAAACATCTTACCGCGCTGGCAAACTGGAAGTATCAGATCGATGCTGACATGGATACCGAGCTGAGGCTGGACATCTCCGATCGTTATAAAGAGCTGCCCGGTGTCAGCAATAATTCGGACATTCAAACGTATGTGGATACCAAAAATTATAATTTTCTGGGCCAGCTGAATGTTCGCCAGGCTGTTTATGATGGCCTTAATTTTAACGTTAAATTTTTCGCCAGACAGAAAGATGAGATCTATGACGACTCACTGGCGCAGGCAGGGTTTTTTAACCAGCGTACGGAGAGCGTTACCAAAAAACTGGGCACCCAGGTTTATGCAGAAGTTTTAAAACCACAGCAGCACTGGAAGCTGTTGAGCGGTATCAGCCGCGAGACTTATGATACACAGAGCTCGATCGCTATCGTGCAGAGCGATACCAATACCCGGCAGCGGTTAGAAGGCTCTGCAGAAAGCGTGTCTTATCTCGACCAGCAGCGCCTGATCCTCAATCTGGTTTTGCGTTACCAGTATCTGCAGGATGACGTGGCGAGAAGCACCGATGAGTTTGGCAATGTGACGCCGGGTTTCGAGAAGACCTACCAGTTTGTGAATCCGCAACTGGGTTTTAAATACCGTTTCAGCAAACATACTTTTTTGACCGCCAATGTCGGGCAGTACAACCGCGCGCCTTCTTTTCTGGAGCTGTTTGGCGGCGGTGGTCTGTTGCTGGGTAACGCAGACCTGAAACAGGAGCAGTCGATCAATAGCGATCTGGGTTACACCTATACCTGGTTCAAGCCTTATAGCTGGATGCACGATGCCGAAATATACGGCGGTGTTTTTTATAACCGGATCAGTGATCTGATCGTACGCATCTATAACGGTCAGGGCATCGGTGTGCCGGAAAATATTTCTGATGCGGTGGTGCAGGGGGTAGAAGCGACCTTCAAGCTGATACCGACGGAGCGACATACGATTACCGCCAACGCCAGCCTGATCGACAGTGTCAGCAACTCAGACGTGACCGCGTTCGATAATAAAAAACTGCCCGGTTATTACCGGAAAAGTTTCGTATTGCATTATGCCTATGCGCTGAATCAATGGTTGTACAGTTTTGAGGCGGACATAAAAAGAGATGTTTTTTACGACCGGGCTAATCTACTCAAAGGTGATGATGTAAATCTGCTCAACGCGGGTATTCGTTATCTGTTCAAACAGTCAAATATTGATTTTCGCGTGAATAATATCCTCGATGAAAACGTTCAGTATTTTCGTAACCGACCAACGCCCGGATTGAACGTTGCTCTGACCTACAACCATTCTTTTTAGATGAATAATATGAAAAAAATATTACAAAGAAATATTTTTATGCTGAGCGTTTTTTTATTGTTGCAAGCCTGTTCTAAAACCAGCACAGATAAGCAGACCGACCCGGCCACGTCACCTGTTAGTCCGCCTGCTTTAAGCCTGTGTGATCCGACGGCAACTATATCAAGTTTTACGCCGGTTACTGCGCTGGCAGCAACCACGGCGGCCGATTTTGTCAGTGGCGCACACGCCTTGATTACCGGCGATGCCAATGGCCGGTTTTCGTCATTAAATAATTTAAGGCCGACATCCAGTGATCTGACGGTGGCAACGTATGGTGAGCATTTTTATATCATCGAGCAGCAACTCGGTGGCAACAATATTACAAAATATGCGATCAATGATCCGCAAACGGTGATCTGGCAATACTCGGTGAATGAGACGGCAAATCCAGCCGTGTTAAGCAACCCGCACGATATGATCTTCGTCAGCGAGACCAAGGCTTATGTGTTGCGCTACAACAAGACCAAAGCCTGGATCGTCAACCCGTCAGCGACCACAGAAGCTGAATTCAAGATCGGTGAGCTCGATCTGTCTGCCTATGGCGATGCAGTGGATGGTATACCGGAAATGGAGACCGGCTTTGTTGCCGATGGCAAGCTCTACATCGTTTTGCAACGTCTCGAAGGCGCATCGCAACAGGTTGAGAACGATGCCTATATCGCGGTGTTTGATGTCAACACCGATCTGGAGATCGATGTGAATATTCCGGGTGACGCGCTCAAAGGTCTCCCGCTCACCGTGCGCAATCCGACCGATATCGCTTACCTGCCTGCAACCAACACACTTTTTGTGCAGGGCTCGGGCAGTTTCTTTCCGGTGAAATATGTTGGAGGTATAGAAACCATCGATCTTGCCGATTATACAAAGACGCTTATTCTCGATGACGGTGATGACCTGTCGCATCCTTATGGACTGATAACTTCGCTTGCTGTGATCTCCCCCGAGCTGCTGTATTTCGTCGGTTATGAGGGTTACAAGATCAATACGCTGTATGCGATGGACACCAGGGCAGGAACCGTTTCACCGGTGAACGTGACTCAGCTCATCGGCGGACAGATACAGAATCTTGCAGTCGACCCGCAGGGCTTGTTGTGGGTGAGTGATAACGCCAATGCCACAGTAAGAATTTTGAACCCGTTGAGCTGCGAAGAACTGGATGCAGTTTCGACGAATTTAAATCCCGCAAAGATTGTTTTTGCGCAGTAACAAAATTAACTAAACGAAATTTAATGAAAGGAGTTACCAAAATGAGACGTAAAATGATTAGCACCGCTTTACTGGCGGCCAGTTTCAGTTTTGCCGCGCACGCAGGCCCCTTTGCTCCGGCAGCGGGTCAGCCCGGTTCTGAAGCTATCGATATGAATGATGCAGCCATCACTTCATGGGCGACAGGTTATGAAAACTATCTGGTCGGTCGGAATGTTATTGCCGACTGGAAAATACCTGAGAAAGCGTTAGGCCCGGCACAGGGCACTGCTACCGATATCGTCAGCCTGGGCGAAGGCGGGCGCATCACCATGACCTTCAGCGATCCGATCGTCAATGGTGCTGGCAACGACTTTGCTGTTTTTGAAAACAGCTTCAGTGATACTTTTTTAGAACTGGCACGCGTCGAGGTTTCATCGGACGGCTCTAATTTCTTCGGTTTTTCTGCGACCTCGTTGACGCCTGGTGCAGTCGGTTCTTTTGGTCTGCTCGATCCGACAGATATCGACGGTCTGGCGGGTAAATACCGTCAGGGCTGGGGCACCGGTTTTGATCTTGACTTACTGGCAGACATCGCCGGGCTGGATATCTTCAATGTTGGATATGTTCGTTTAATCGACATTGTCGGCGATGGTTCAATGTTTGATGACGCCGCCACACCTAACCCTATATACGACCCTTACGAGACTTTCGAAAGCGCCGGCTTTGATCTGGACGCCATCGGTGTTTTGAATAGTGCTTCTACCGTGGTGCCGCTGCCGGCGAGCGTCTGGCTGTTTGCCAGTGGTCTGCTTGGACTGCTGTCTCTGAGCAGGAAAAAAGCTTAGTGCAAGATCACGGGCAAAAAAATAATAACGAAAATTAGTAACGAAATTTTAAAACTTTAATTCAGGAAACAAAAAAATGAAAAACAAACTATCGATCTATCTGCTGGCTTTTTCTTCTCTAACCGCCACGGTCGGTCATGCGGCTGTCGCAACCTTTGACGATCTGGCGCTGGCACCGGAAACGTATTTTAATCCACCGGGCGATACCACTTTTAACAGCGGCAACGCAGAATTTGTCTATAACTGGAATGATACTTATAACTGCTGCTGGAGCGGTTTTACTTATTCCAATACGACGGATACCACTACGGCCGGTTATACCAACCAGTCCAGTGCGATCACCGGTGGCGGTGTCAATGGTTCGGCGAACTATGGAATCTCAAATCCGGGTTCTTCGGTTTCACGTCTTGATTTTGGCGGTGCGACCCTCGTTGAAGGCGCTTACTTCACCAACACTACATACGCCTATCTGTCGATGCGTGATGGCGATGGTTTTGCCAAACAGTTCGACCTGGGCGATTTTTTCACGCTGACAGTCACCGGTTTAGATGCCTTTGATAGCATTACAAATTCTGTCAATATCAGCCTGGCGCGTGATGCGAACCTGGTCGACGCGTGGATCTGGAACGACCTGATGCCGCTGGGTGAAGTGTACGCACTGGAATTCTCATTGAGCTCATCCGATACCGGCGCTTATGGCATCAACACACCGGCTTACTTTGCGATCGATAATCTGACCGCTGTTTCTGCTGTGCCTGTGCCGGCTGCTATCTGGTTGTTCGGTACGGGTCTGTTAGGCCTGGTCGCCGTCGCGCGCCGCCGGTAAGATAACGCATTTAATCCGCGTTCGCAGACCGCTTCGGCAAGTGATTTGCCTGAGCGGTTTTTTT
>SWCD01023776.1_pt5 | contig 25231 bp, 30 predicted proteins | sample 4693011 | NCBI WGS metagenome assembly SWCD01 (sample SAMN10267278, study PRJNA491770) | bioreactor metagenome | isolation source: DHS bioreactor inoculated with marine | place: Japan: Omine Ridge, Nankai Trough | reverse complement strand
GCGGTTCTCGGACGAGGTATAGGGAAAGAGGCAAATGGCCGGGATGCCCAGATCGGCGGCCTCTTGGGCGGCGGCGACAACGCGGTCGATGGAGCGGCGCATGACACCGGGCATGGAGGGCACCGGTTCCTCGATCCCGTCACCGTCGCGCACGAAAAGCGGCCAGATCAGATCGCCCGCTGTCAGCGTATTCTCGGCCACGAGGGCGCGGATGCTGGGGGTTGCGCGGGTGCGGCGCAGGCGGGTGGCGGGAAAGGCGGCTTGGGTCGGGCGCATGGGCGGTCTTTCTGGCTGGATCAACCCTGACTGAGTGGCATGGAAATTCGCGCATCTCAAGGGTAGGAATTGCCGCGCACCGGCGCTAAGAGAGGCGACGATGCGGCAAGAGGGGCGCGGATTTGGACTTGTACGACACGGTTTTCGAGTTGATCGACATGCGGTCATTCAGCAACCTCTGGTTCTGGATCGCCTTGGCGGTCACATGGTCCTCGGCAAGTCATTGGGTGATGGGTGTGCCATGGGACATGGCCATTCGTGCCCGCAAGGGTCGCAGCGCGCAGGCGATGACGGATTTCGAGGATATGGTGCGGATCAATATCAACCGCTTGCTCTATCTGGTGCAGGAATCCGGGTTGTTGATGGCGGGGATCACGGCGTTCATTCTGACCTCGCTCGTGTTGCTGGGTTTCGTTTATCACAACGAATTCGCTCAGGCGTTGTTCTTGCTCGGATTTCCGCTTTTGCTGGTCGGGGGCTTGTCCGTGCGGATGGCGCAGCGCATCGCGGTGCAGGGGTGGACAGGGGCCGCGTTGATCAAGCGGTTGCAGACCCATCGCCTTATTATTCAGGTGATCGGCATGGTGTCGATTTTCGTGACCGCCATGTGGGGCATGTATCAGAACATGAACGCCAATATTCTGGGATGACACGCGCCACTGACCGGGCGCAAGACGCAGGAAGATCATGACCAAGGCGCAGCATATCACCGTGGGCGGCGCGCCCGAAGGCTTTGACGCCACGCTCATTCTGGCCGAAGTGGCCAAGACCGGCGCGCCGGTCCTGCATGTGGCGCGGGATGACAAGCGTCTGGCAGCGATGCAGGCGGCGTTGCGGTTCTTTGCGCCCGACATGCCGGTGATGACCTTTCCGGGGTGGGATTGCCTGCCCTATGATCGCGTGTCGCCCAATGCCGAAATCAGCGCCACGCGGATGGCGACGCTGGCGGGGTTGGCGCATGGCGGTCCGTCGCATTTCGTGCTCTTGACCACGCTCAATGCCGCCACACAGCGGGTGCCCGCGCGCGATGTGCTGCGCGATGCGGCCTTTGTCGCCGCGGTGGGCGAGCGGGTCGACGAAAAGGCGTTGCGCGAATTTCTGGTGCGGATGGGGTTCACGCAGGCCCCCACGGTGACTGAGCCGGGGGACTATGCGCTGCGCGGCGGGATCATCGACATTTACCCGCCGGGCGAGGGGGGGCCGGTGCGGCTTGACCTCTTTGGTGATGTGCTGGACGGGGTGCGCCGGTTTGATCCGGGCACGCAGCGCACCACGGAAAAGCTGGACCGGGTGGAATTGGCCCCGGTGTCCGAGGTCATTCTGGACGAAGAGGCGATCCGCCGCTTTCGCCAGAATTACCGGATCGAGTTTGGCGCGGCGGGCACCGATGATCCGCTCTACGAGGCGGTAAGTGCAGGGCGCAAACATGCCGGGGTCGAACATTGGTTGCCGTTCTTTCACGAGCGGCTGGAGGGTCTCTTTGATTATCTGCCCGGTGCCACCATCACGCTCGATGAGCAGGTGACGCCGCAGCGCTTGGCGCGTTGGGACAGTATCGCGGATCAATACGAGACCCGGCATCTGGCGCTGAGCCAGAAATCGCGGGGCGATACGGTCTACAAGCCGGTGGCTCCCGGTCTGCTCTATTTCGACGATGCCGCCTGGACGGCGGCGGTGGCGAACCGGCGCGTGTTGCAATTCGCGGCGCTGCCGCAGGCGACCGGGCCGGGGGTGATCGACGCAGGCGGGCGCATTGGGCGCAATTTTGCGCCCGAGCGCCAGCAGGAAAACATAAACCTTTTCAGTGCGTTGAAGGATCATATTCAGGCAAAGCTTGAGAAGTCTCCGGTGTTGGTGGCGTCCTATTCCACGGGCGCGCGAGAGCGGCTTGAGGGGCTATTGGAAGATGAGGGGCTGATCGGCGCGGTCGGGATCAGCAGTGCCAAGGGCATCGGCAAGCATGGGCTGCATCTGGCGGTTTGGCCGCTCGAGAGCGGGTTTGACGCGCCGGGGCTGACGGTGATTTCCGAACAGGATGTGCTGGGCGAGCGGTTGATCCGCGCGCCGCGACGGCGGCGGGCCGAGAATTTCCTGACCGAGGCGCAGAGCCTCAGCATCGGCGATCTGGTGGTGCATGTGGATCACGGCATCGGGCGGTATCTGGGACTGGAGGTGGTCACAGCCGCAGGCGCGGCGCATGAATGCCTCGTGCTGGAATATGCCGAAAGCTCCAAGCTCTATCTGCCGGTCGAGAATATCGAGCTTTTGTCGAAATACGGGCATGAGGAGGGGCTGCTTGACCGGCTGGGCGGCGGCGCCTGGCAGGCCAAGAAGGCGCGGCTCAAGGAACGTATCCGCGAGATGGCGGATCGTCTGATCCGGGTGGCGGCAGAGCGCGCATTGCGCAGCGCGCCCGTAATCGAGCCGGAACATCACGCCTGGGAGGCGTTTGCCGCGCGGTTCCCCTATCAGGAGACCGACGATCAGTTGCATGCGATCGAGGATGTGCTCAACGATCTGGGGTCCGGCGCGCCGATGGATCGGTTGATCTGTGGCGATGTCGGTTTTGGCAAGACCGAGGTGGCGATGCGCGCGGCGTTTGTCGCCGCGATGGCCGGGCTGCAGGTGGCGGTGATTGCGCCGACCACATTGTTGGCGCGGCAGCATTATCAGGAATTCGCGTCGCGGTTCCGCGGCTTTCCGGTCAATGTGCGGCCCTTGTCGCGGTTCGTGTCGACGGCTGAGGCGGCCAAGACCCGCGATGCCATGGCGCGCGGCGAAGCGGATATCGTGGTGGGCACCCATGCCCTCTTGGCCAAGGGCGTCCGGTTCAAGAACCTCGGTCTCTTGATCATCGACGAGGAGCAACGCTTTGGCGTGGCGCATAAGGAGCGGTTGAAACAATTGCGCTCCGATGTGCATGTGCTGACGCTGACCGCGACACCGATACCGCGCACGCTGCAACTGTCGCTGTCGGGGGTGCGCGATCTGTCGATCATCAGCACGCCGCCCGTCGACCGTCTGTCGATCCGCACCTATGTGAGCGAATTCGATAGTGTCACCGTACGCGAGGCGCTCTTGCGCGAGCATTATCGCGGCGGGCAGTCGTTCTATGTGGTGCCGCGTATCAGCGATCTGCCGGAAATCGAGGATTTCCTGAAAACACAGGTGCCGGAAGTGACCTATGTCATCGCCCACGGGCAGATGGCGGCGGGGGACCTCGACGAGCGGATGAATGCGTTCTACGACGGCAAATACGACGTGCTGCTGGCGACGACGATCGTCGAGTCGGGCCTCGATATTCCCACGGCCAATACGATGATCATCCACCGGGCCGATATGTTTGGCCTCAGCCAGCTTTATCAGATCCGGGGGCGGGTGGGCCGCTCGAAAACGCGCGCCTATGCCTACCTCACCACCAAGCCGCGCGTGCCGCTGACGCCGGGGGCGGAAAAGCGGCTTCGGGTGCTGGGCAGTCTCGACACATTGGGGGCGGGGTTCACGCTGGCCTCACAGGATCTCGATATTCGCGGGGCGGGCAATCTGCTGGGCGAGGAACAGTCCGGGCAGATGCGCGATGTGGGTTACGAACTCTATCAATCCATGCTGGAAGAGGCGATTGCCAAGATCAAATCGGGCCAGATGGAGGGGCTGTCGGAGGGCGACGAGCAGTGGGCGCCGCAGATCAATCTGGGCGTGCCGGTGCTGATCCCCGAGGATTATGTGCCCGATCTCGATGTGCGTCTGGGGCTCTACCGCCGCCTGAGCGGGTTGGAGACCAAGGTGGAGCTGGAAGGCTTTGCCGCCGAGTTGATCGACCGTTTTGGCAAGCTGCCGCGCGAAGTGAACATGCTGATGCTGGTTGTGCGGATCAAGGCGATGTGCAAGCGCGCTGGCATTGCCAAGCTCGATGGCGGGCCGAAAGGGGCCACGATCCAGTTTCACAACGACAAATTCGCCTCGCCGCAGGGCTTGGTGGAGTTCATCAATGACGAGCGGGGATTGGCCAAGGTGCGCGACAACAAGATCGTGGTGCGCCGCGACTGGAAGGGCGAGAGCGACCGGATCAAGGGGGCCTTTGGCATCGCCCGCGATCTGGCGGAGAAGGTCGTGGCCGAGGCCAAGCGCGCCAAGGGGTGAGGGCGGGGTGGGGGCGCTGCCCCCGTCCCGAACCAAGTGCGGTCCACCCCGAGATGATGTGAGTTCGATGGTGCCTATGCATTAACTTTTGAACGAAGTCTCACAACACACTTGCTCGAATAAAGATGCCGACCTTATCGCAAGAATGCGTTGACATTGGGAGTGCGCAACTTCAACTTCAAGTTGGGTTCATTGCAAGGCGTTCAATGGTGCCGAGTTCTCAAAAATCATACTGTATTGATCTTTTCACTTTGATTTTTCTCGCAATTATCTGCTTCGCAGAAGATGCGTCCGCGACAGATATTGAATCCATGCTGTCCTCCCGTTCTGAATCCCGAGTTACCATGGCAACGCTGAACGAGTGTAAATTGGTGATAGAAGCTTCATATCCGCAGAACATTAATACCGAGGGTCATAAGCCAGACGGCGTTAGGAAAGCTGTAAAAACAGTTTGGATTATTGATCTATCAACCGTCGGAAGTGTGAAAGTCGCTCCGGTGCACGGAGATATGCACGTTGGTTTCTGGCCGCCAAGAAGAACTTGGGTCTCAAAGCTCTTGGGGCGTGCAAACAAAGTCGGCTACGCTGAAACAATATACTACAGCAACGGCGATGCCAGCGTGCAGAGTGGGCAAATATCTGCCGGTGTCGTCATTTCAAAGGCTCCCGCGCCCGATTTGGCAAAGATGCTGACTGATTATGTAAATAACCGCTGTAATTAAGAGGAAGCCATGGAAACCCGATTTTCAGAAGCCGATATAGGTTCCGAGGAAACTCCATGACGTACCCCGTGGAAGAGTTTCATTTAAAGTTTCGCAGACAGTTCACGTTCGGACTCGTCATTTTCACGATTTTTCTGTCATATTTTGTGGTCGCGCTCTTAATTAAGCCTGATCCTATTGATCCCGTATCGCCATTGGCTTTTTTGGCAATGCTTGGGGCTGGCATATATTTTACTTTCCCTTTTATTTTCACCAGACGGGTGGTCATCGACGACAGTGGGTTCATCTTCAAACCGGTTAACGTCCGATACCCGATAGGTCCGATTAAACAGATCAAGAAAATTTATAAGAAAAATGAGCAAATTGTTGCTGTTCAACTGATCACACAGGGTGCCCCTAGTATATGGCTGCCGATGATTATCCTTGGTGGGCCAGATCTTGTGAAACTTAATCTCGCGAATATGGATGGTGAGAAATTTGTTCGGAGCTTAGAAAAGCGCGTCTCTTTTGATTGCCAATGAGGACTGCCCCGCACTGTCACCGAGATTTGACCCATCCGGTCGTTATGTTTTTCGTCCTCTTGATGGCGTCACACTATCTGCAAGGAGAGCGTAAATATTAATCGCACCAAGCGCCTTGGAACAATAAGCTGCGATGAATTTACTCCACCGCAGCTTATTGCTGAGTTGAACTTTCCATTCGCGGCTTTGTTCAGCTGATACTGACCGCGATCAGCCCGCGATCGAGGCCCGGTAGATGTCGTCGATGGATTTCGCGATGGTGGCGTTGAATTCGGCATCCGATTGCTGCGCCGAGAGACCTTCGGTCAGGGCGCGGCTGAAGCTGGCGATGACGCCGCGATTTTGCGCCAGACGCGCGTTGGCCTCATCCCGGCTATAGCCGCCCGAGAGCGCCACGACGCGCAGCACGCGGGGGTGGTTGATGAGGCTCTCGTAGAGGTTCGGGGATTCGGGCAGGGTGAGTTTGAGCATCACCTCTTGATCGGCCGGCAGCGCGTCAAGCTGCGCGAGGATGGCGGCGCGCAGGATCTCTTCTGCTTCGGCCTTGTCCTTGATCGAAATGGTCACTTCGGGCTCGATGATCGGCACGAGGCCGTGACCGAGGATCTGCTGTCCCACGTCGAATTGCTGGGCCACGACGGCCTCGATGCCCGCAGGGTTGGCGGCGTCGATCACCGAGCGCATCTTGGTGCCGAAAATCCCCGCCTTGACCGCGCGCTCCAAGAGCGGATCGAGATCGGGCATGGGTTTCATCAGCTTGACGCCATCGGTATCCGTGGCAAGGCCCTTGTCGACCTTGAGAAAGGGGACCACGCCGCGTTCTTGCCAGAGGAAGGCGGGCGAAGGTTTGCCGCCGATGTCGCGGTCCATGGTCATCTCGAACAGGATCGCGCCCAGAACCTTGTCGCCGGTGAATTCCGGTGCCTGCGCGATGCGCGCGCGCATGGCGTGCATCAGGTCGAACATTTCCGCCTCGGAGCCATAGGCGCTTTCTTCAATCCCGTAGAGGCGCAGCGCCTTGGGGGTGGAGCCGCCGGATTGGTCGAGGGCGGCGATAAAGCCTTGGCCCGCGCGGAGTTTGTTGGCCTGTTCGGTCTTGCTCATATGGAACACCCCTGAAGCATGAAATGGTTTTGCGCCCTCTTAGGCGAGGGGCGCGGGGCTTGCAATCGTGGTGGCGCTAACAGGCGGGCGCTGTGGTCTGGCTCAGGCCTTGAGTGCTGCAACGCCGGGCAGATCCTTGCCTTCCATCCATTCCAGAAAGGCACCGCCTGCGGTCGAGATATAGGTGAAACCCTCTGCGGCACCGGATTTGTTGAGCGCAGCCACGGTATCGCCGCCCCCTGCGACCGAGGTGAGCTTGCCCTCCCGGCTGAGGTGCGCGGCATGGGACGCGGCGGCGTTGGTGGCGGTGTCGAAGGGGGCAATTTCAAAGGCACCCAGCGGGCCGTTCCAGATCAGCGTCTTGGCGGCATCGAGCGTGGCGATGATGCGCGCCACGGCTTGCGGGCCTGCGTCAAGGATCATGGCATCGGGCGGGCAGGCATGGGCGCCCACCACTTCATGCGCGGCCCCGGCGGCAAAGTCGCGCGCCACGACAACATCGGCGGGAAGCAGGATCTTGCAGCCCGCTGCCCCCGCCTTGAGCATGATTTCGCGGGCGGTGGCGGTCATGTCATGTTCGCAGAGCGATTTGCCCACTTCGAGGCCCATGGCCGCGAGGAAGGTATTGGCCATGCCGCCGCCGATGATGAGGCTGTCCACCTTTGCCACGAGATTGCCCAGGAGGTCGAGCTTGGTCGAGACCTTGGCGCCGCCGACAACGGCCACGACGGGGCGTTTCGGGGTGCCCAGAGCCGCCTCGAGCGCCTGCAATTCCGCCTGCATCAGGCGGCCCGCGCAAGAGGGCAGGTGATGCGCCAAACCTTCTGTCGAGGCATGGGCGCGATGGGCGGCGGAAAAGGCATCGTTGCAATAGACATCGCCAAGCTGTGCCAGACGCGCGGCAAAGGCGGGATCGTTCGCCTCTTCGCCGGGGTGAAAGCGGATGTTCTCAAGGAGCAGCACGTCAGACGCCAGCGCCTCGTCCGTCAGGTTCTCGGCCCCTTCGAGGGTCTCGATCAGCCGCACCTTGCGGCCCAAGGCGGCCTCGAGCGCCGGCACGGTCACGCGCAGGGACATGTCCAGCACGACCTTGCCCTTGGGGCGCCCGAAATGCGCCAGCAGGATGGGCCGCCCGCCCTTGGCCAGAATGTCGAGAACGGTGGGGGCGATCCGGTCGATCCGGGTGGCGTCGGTGACAAGGCCGTTTTCAACGGGGACGTTGATATCGACCCGCACCAGCACGCGCTTGCCGGTCAGATCCATGTCGTCAAGGGTTTTCCAGCTCATGCCACATGCCTCCCGAAATCTGGTCGCGCCTCTATTGGCGCGGGTCTTTGCCAGCGTCAACCTCTGTGCTTGGCAATCGCGCGGGAACCGCCTAGGTATCGGGGCATATTTTATCAAGGAGAGCCCCATGGCCGAGATCAAGGACCCCGAGAACACCATTCTGATGGAGCTGAAGGGTGGCACTGTCACCATCGAGCTGTTGCCTGCCATCGCGCCGGGCCATTGCGAACGGATGAAGGAACTGGCCCGCGCAGGGCACTATGACAACGTGGCCTTTCACCGTGTGATCGACGGCTTCATGGCGCAGACTGGCGATGTTCAGCACGCGAATATGGAAAAGGATTACAATCCGCGCATGGCTGGCACAGGCGGCAGCGACCTGCCCGATCTAAAGGCCGAGTTTTCCAAGATCCCGCATGATCGCGGCACGCTGGGGGCGGCACGCAGCCAGAACCCCAACAGCGCCAACAGCCAGTTCTTTATCAATTTCAGCGACAACCATTTCCTGAATGGTCAATACACGGTCTATGGCCGGGTGATCGCGGGCATGGAGCATGTCGATGCCATCACGCGCGGCGAGCCGCCCGCGAACCCGGACCGGATGATCAGCGTCAAGGTGGCCGCAGATGTATAAGATCGCACTTGCACTGAGCCTGTTGGCAGGTCCGGCGCTTGCGACGGGGCTCGAGATCGAGATCGCGGGCGAGGCCAATGGCACCGTCAAGATTGACCTCTTTGAGGATATCGCGCCGGGGCATGTGGAACAGATCACCGCGCTGGCCGCTGAGGGGGCCTATGACGGGGTTGTGTTTCACCGGGTGATCGAAGGCTTCATGGCGCAGACCGGGGATGTGCAATTTGGCAAGCTGGAGGGCGGCGACATGAGCCGCGCGGGCATGGGCGGCAGCGCTCGGCCCGACCTCAAGGCCGAATTTTCGGACAAGCCGTTCCTGCGCGGTGTGGTCGGCATGGCGCGGTCGCAAAACCCGGATTCCGGCAACAGCCAGTTCTTTATCATGTTCGATGCGGGTGAGTTCCTGAACGGGCAATATACCGTGGTCGGTGAAGTCACCGAAGGCATGGAGATCGTCGATGCGATCAAGCGCGGCAACGGGCCGAATGGGGCCGTGATCGGCCAGCCTGATGTGATGACACGCGTCACGGTGACCGACTAAGCATGGGGGCTGCCCCCACACTCGTCCCGGAGCCTCTGGCCCAAGGGGTTTGGGGGGTGGCGGGCGGCCCTGTGATCTGGCGCGGCGGCGTTGCGATGCCGCTGCGCACGGTCGTGATCGAGCTATCAGGCGGTGCGCTCTGGGTGCATGCGCCGGGGGTCTTGACCGACGGGCTGCGCGACTGGCTCGAGACACGCGGGCGCGTGGCGCATATCGTGCTGCCCCATGCTCCGGAATTGCCGCATCTCGGCGATTGGCAGGCGGCCTATCCCGGCGCGCGGATCTGGCGCGGGGCAGAGGTGAAAACCGCCTCTTGGGCGGGCGAGATCAGGCCGCTCGTGCTGGAGGGGGCGCAGACCGAGGTTGTCTTTCTGCATCAGGCCAGCCGTTCTGCGATCCTCTCACGGCTCATCATCGCGGTGGAGACCGCGCCTTTGCCCGTCTGGATGCGCCCGCTGGTCTGGCTGGCGGGGATCGACGACAGCGATGGCAAACCGCCCTTGGGCCTGGCGGGGCGTCTGGGCGGGCGCAAGGCGGTGGGGGATCTGGTCGAGCAGGTGCTGGACTGGGGCCCCGAGCGGCTGATCCTGACCCATGGGCGGTGCTACACGCGCGACGCATGCGGCGAGGTCAAGCGTGCCTTTCGCCGGTTGATGCGGGACCGACTGTGGGACCGGGCGCTGAGCGAGGCGCGGCGCGGCTGACGCAGGGTCACAATCGCGTGGGGTGGGCTGGTTCGAATCCTGTGCCTTCCGCATTCTTGGTGCAGACCCGATGCCACGACAGGATCCGCCATGCCCCGTTTCCTTGCCCTGCTGACATCCCTGATGCTGATTGCCTCGTTGGCCCATGCCGATCCCCGGTCTTGGCGGGCGGAATGGCCGCAAACGAATTTCGACAAGACCACCGTGCGCGACTGGTCCGAAATCATGTCGGGTGGGCCGCCCAAGGACGGTATCCCGGCCATTACCGGGCCGAAATATCGCAAAGCATCCACGGAGAGGCGGATTGCGGGCTTAGAGCCGGTGATCACGCTGGAAATCCCCGGCACGCAGCCGCGTGCCTACCCAATCCGCTACCTCACCTGGCATGAGATCGTGAATGACACGGTGGGGGGTGTGCCGGTGGCGGTCACATTCTGCCCCTTGTGCAATTCCGGCATGACATTCGACCGGCGCACGGCGCGGGGGGTGCTGACATTCGGCGTGTCGGGCAAGCTGCGCCATTCGGATATGGTGATGTATGACCGCGAAACCCAAAGCTGGTGGCAGCAGGCGATTGGCGAAGCGATTGTGGGCGATCTGACTGGCACAAGGCTGAAGCAGATGCCAAGCTGGATGGAAAGCTGGGATCAGTTCCGCGCCCGCAATCCGGATGGTTTGGTGATGGACGAGCCGGCCTATAACCGGTCCTACGGGCGCAATCCCTATCGGGGCTATGATACATCGGCGCGGCCGTTTCTCTACAATGGTGAGAACCCGCCGCATGGAATTCCGCCGCTTGAGCGGGTGGTGCGGGTGGGCAACCGGGCCTGGCCCTTGACGCGGGTTCGGGCAGAGGGTGGTGTGACCGAGGCAGGGGTGAGGATCAACTGGGAGGCGGGGCAGGCCTCGGCGCTGGATCACGGGACCATTGCCAAAGGCCGCGACGTGGGCACGGTGCGGGTGCGCGACGGGCAGGGGCGCGATGTGCCGCATGATGTGATGTTTGCCTTTGCGTTTCATGCGTTCTGGCCCAAGGGGGTGTGGATGGTAAGGTGAAGGGGATTACGTGATCCGCTGAGATGCCGCGCGGTCGCTGGGTCGGGGACTAGCGAAGCAACAGTTGTGGTTGCCACTTTATGCCAGCAAAGCCCTTGTGACCTTACCGTGAGGCGCTCCCTCACCAAATCGCTGGTCCGCGGGACGGCCCAGCGATCCGCGCGGCACCTTCGGTGCTATTCGCGCGGGGGGGCATTTCGGGCATGAGGTCCTCGGGTCGAGCCCGAGGATGACAGAGGCAACACGCCCGAGGGGTGTGGGGCAAAACGGGACGCTGCGCTTGACTTCTGCGCGCGGGGCCTCCATATCGCACTCAACCGACGTTTCCTGCCGCGTGAGCAGCACTGCCCAAACGGGCGTATCTTATGAAATGTCGCGGATGATCCCAAAATCACGCGTGGGGCCAAACACCTGTCAGAGTGCAGGGGGCATGCGGTCCCTTGGCTGCTGGTTGGTGAAACCACGACGACCGGGCGGTGGCTATCACCGCCTGTGACGGGCTGCGGGATGTCCTCGCGCCCCTGAAAGGATACGACTTGAACCTATTTGACGAAATGGGCCTGCCTGCTGCATTGGTGCGCAAGCTGGCCACCGCAGGCATCACCGAGCCGACCCCGATCCAGACCCATGCCATTCCGCATGCGCTGAACGGGTTTGACGTTCTGGGCCTTGCGCAGACCGGTACTGGCAAGACCATGGCCTTTGGCTTGCCCCTGATCACAGCGCTGATGGAGGCACCGGGCAAGCCCGCGCCCAAGACCATCCGCAGCCTGATCCTTGCGCCCACGCGGGAACTGGCAAGCCAGATCCGCGATGCGTTGTTGCCGCTGGTCAAGGACAGCCCGATCAAGATCAACCTTGTTGTGGGCGGTGCCTCGATCAATCCGCAGATCAAGCGGCTGGAACAGGGCACCGATATTCTGGTGGCGACACCGGGGCGCTTGCTTGACCTCATCGACCGGCGCGCGGTGCGTCTGGATGCGGCGCGTTTTCTTGTGCTGGACGAGGCCGATCAGATGCTCGATCTGGGCTTTATCCATGCGCTGCGCCGGATCGCGGGCCTCTTGGCCGCCGAGCGCCAGACGATGCTCTTTTCGGCCACCATGCCCAAGCAGATGGAAGAGCTGGCCGGTAGCTACCTCAAGAATCCCAAGCGGGTGCAGGTCAGCCCGCCGGGCAAGGCCGCCGATAAGGTCACGCAGGAGGTGCATTTTGTCGCCAAGGCGGCCAAGCCCGACCTGCTGATCGAGATGTTGGCCAAGCACAAAAACGAATTGGCGCTGGTCTTTGGTCGCACCAAGCACGGATCGGACAAGCTGGCCAAGCGGCTGGAACAGGCCGGGTACAGCGTGGCGGCGATCCATGGCAACAAGAGCCAGGGTCAGCGCGAGCGCGCGCTCAAGGCGTTCCGTGATGGACAGGTCAAGATCCTTGTGGCGACCGATGTGGCGGCGCGGGGCCTTGATATTCCCGACGTCAAACACGTCTATAATTACGAGTTGCCGAATGTACCCGACAACTATGTTCACCGGATTGGCCGGACCGCGCGAGCGGGCCGGGACGGGGCGGCGATTGCCTTTTGCGCGCCTGACGAGATGGGCGAGTTGAAGGATATTCAAAAGGTGTTGGGCACGACGATCCCGGTGGCCTCGGGCCGTCCTTGGGAAGTGCTGCCCGATCCGAAATCGCCCAAGCCCGCGGCGGGGCGCGGTGGACCGCGCCGACGCAGTGGTGGCGGCGGATTCAACGGAGGCGGCCAGCAGGGCAAGACTGGGGCCGGTGGCGGTCGTCGGCGCAAGCCTGGCGGCGGCGGCGGCGCGCGGTCGAACGCGGCCTGATCGACACAAGTGTGCCGGGGGTCATTCCCCGGCGTTTTTCATGTGCCGCAGAATGTGTTTTCGACCACCTCCGCCGGTGTCGGCGGGCGTTTGAGATCATCCGCGTCGGGCTGATCCGTGTAGGGGCGTGCCAAGACGTCGAGCAACCGCTCGAAAGGCGCGTAATCACCCGCAACGGCGGCCTCGATCATTTGTTCAACCCGGTGATTGCGGGGGATGAAGGCCGGGTTGGCGGCGCGCATCACCGCCTCTGGGTCTGGTTCCCGCGCGATGCGGGCGCGCCAGAGCGGCTCCCATGTATCAAAGGCTGCGCGATCGAGGAACTGATCGCGCGCTGTGCCATCAAGCAGCCCCCGGAAGGTATTGGTGAAATCCGCCCGCCCCTCGGCCATCCGTGCGAGCAGATCGGCGATGAGGGCGGCATCTTCGGCCGTCGCCTCGGCAATGCCGATCTTGCGGCCAAAGGCGCGGCGCCATTCGACCTCGATCTGGTCGGGCATGGCATGAACGAGCGCGGTGAAATCCTCGATCGCCTCGTCCTGATCGGGCATGAGGGGCACCAGCGCCGTCGCCAGTTGCGCCATGTTCCAGACGATCACATGCGCCTGATTGTCATAGGCATAGCGCCCGCGCGTATCAATCGAACTGAACACGGTCTGTGGATGGTAGACATCCATGAAGGCGCAGGGGCCATAGTCGATGGTTTCGCCGGAAATGGTTGTGTTGTCGGTGTTCATCACCCCATGGATAAAGCCGATGGAAAGCCACCGCGCCACCAGCCGCGCTTGGGCGCGGATCACCTCGGCCAAGAGATGCGCTGGGCCTTCGACATGGGGATAGTGCCGCGCGACGGTATAGTCATAAAGCGTGCGCAACCCGTCGAGATCGCGGCGGGCTGCGAAGAACTGGAAGGTTCCTACGCGCAGATGGCTGGCGGCCACGCGGGTCAACACCGCGCCAGGCAGGCCGCCCGCCTCGCGATAAACCGGCTCGCCGGTCAGGGTGGCGGCGAGGGCGCGGGTGGTGGGCTGGCCGAGGGCGTGCATGGCCTCGGACACCACATATTCGCGCAGGACCGGGCCAAGCCATGCGCGCCCATCGCCCATCCGACTATAGGGGGTCGGGCCAGAGCCCTTGAGCTGGATGTCGCGGCGCTGGCCGTTGCGGTCAATCACCTCGCCCAACAGGAGCGCGCGCCCATCGCCCAGTTGCGGCGAGAAGCCCCCGAACTGATGACCGGCGTAGACCTGGGCCAAGGGGCAGGCACCCTCGGGCACCTGATTGCCGGAAAAGATATTGGCAAGCTCGGTTTCGCTGGCCTCGGAGATGCCCAGTTCGGCGGCAAGATCCCAGTTGAAGCGGATCAGGTGTGGGGCACGCACGGGCAGGGCCGCTTGCTGCGTGTAGAACCGCGCGGGCAAATTGGCGTAGCTGTTTTGGAACGGGATCAGTCGGGTCATGTAGTTTACCTAGGGTCAAGCGCGGAAAAGTCTAGAGCGCGCAGGTCATGAGGCTGTAGGCATCGCGCGGCTCGAACCGCAGTTTGCGATAGAGGGCGCGCACCTTTTCATTGTCGCGCCGGACTTCGAGATGCAGGGCCTTTAGCCCGGCACCGGCAAGAGCCTTGGGCAGGCTGACCATCACCTCAGAGCCGATTCCGCGCCCGCGCACACCGGGGCGGATGTAGAATTCATCGACATAGCCATCGAGCCCGCCGAATTCGACCGACCAGCCAAAGCTGATGACGATATAGCCGATGGGCGCGCGCCCCGGTCCGATCAAATAGGTTACGCCATGCGGGCTGCCTTCGAGCATGGGCAAAAGCGCGGCACGGCGGGTGCTGTCGGACTGGACAATGCCGGCTTCGTCGTGAAAGGCGGCGACCAGCGGCAAAAGCCGGTCCAGATCATCGGGCCGGGCGAGGCTGAGGGCGGTGGTCATAGGCGCGAGAGCCTTTCAGTGAGCAGGTCAAAGAAATCCTGCGCGCGAATATCGTGGATGAATGTGGCATTGGCGGGGCGTTTGGTGACCCCCCACCAATCCACCACGGTCATGCCCATGGTCAACTCGGATCCGGTCTCGATTTCCACATTGACGCGGCGGGCGGTGAAGAGATCAGGGCGCAAGAGCCAGCCAATCGTGCAGGGGTCGTGCAGCGGCGCGCCGTCGGTGCCGTGGCGCTCGGGGTGGTAGCGTTCATAGAACCCGGTGAGCGCGCCAACCGCCGCCCCCACGGGCGTACCGAGGGCGTGAAAGGCGGCATTGCGGGAGGGGGTGACGAGGGCCTTGTGAGTCACATCGAGCGGCAGCATCGTGAGCGGTGCACCGGAGGCGAGAACGCAGGCGGCAGCCTCGGGATCGACATGGATGTTGAACTCCGCCGCCGGGGTCACATTGCCATGCGCCGCATGTGCGCCACCCATGAGCACGATTTCCTGAACGCGCGCGATGATGTCGGGGGCGCGCCGAAAGGCGGTGGCGATATTGGTGAGAGGGCCGATGGGCATCAGTGTAACCGTGCCAGAGGGGCGCGCGCGCAGGGTGTCGATCAGAAACTCGACGGCGTGTCGCTCCGCAAGCGGCATGGTCGGTTCGGGCAGGTCAGGGCCATCAAGTCCAGAGCGGCCATGCACATGCTCTGCCGTGATCAGCGCGCGGCCAAGGGGGCGGTCGCACCCGGCGAAGACCGGCAGATCGGGGCGACCTGCCAATTCGCAGATCTTGCGCGCGTTGCGCGTGGTCAGGGCGAGCGGCACGTTGCCTGCCACGCAGGTCAGGCCCAGCACGTCGAGCGCCTCGGGGCAGGCGAGGGCAAAGAGGATCGCGACCGCATCATCCTGACCGGGATCGGTGTCTATGATGATCTGTCGTGCCGTCATGCCTGTCCTCACGGTGCCCGGCGCACCATGGGGCGGATGTGGCGAAATGTCCACCAGTGGCGTCGTGCGGAGGCGCGTGGCCGCCGATCCGAATCAACACCCGCGCGGCCTTGATGCCGCGACGCAGCATCAAGGTCGCGCCCGTGAAGTGTCGTCGCCGGGTGAGGGCAGGGCGGGGAAATTGCCCGCGGTCAGCAAAAAACCGCATAGATTTCCGCCTCTTGCCTCGGCTTTCTGTTTGGGTTTCGCAGCATTCTGGCTATAGTCCCCCCAACTGCCACAAAGTTACAAACAATAAGGCCGGGGGAGAGACCACCGATGATCCGATCGGAACTGATACAGAAAATCGCCGACGAGAACCCGCATCTTTATCAGCGCGACGTCGAGCGTATCGTCAATACCATCTTCAACGAAATCACCGATGCGCTGGCCGAGGGCAATCGCGTCGAATTGCGCGGCTTTGGTGCATTCTCGGTGAAAAAGCGGGATGCGCGCACAGGTCGCAATCCACGCACCGGCGAAAGCGTGCATGTTGAAGAGAAAAACGTGCCCTTTTTCAAGACCGGCAAGCTCTTGCGTGACCGGCTCAACGGAAAGTAATCCATGCGCTATATCCGCTATGCTTCGATTGCCATTTTCGCCCTTGCGCTGGTCCTGATCGCGCTGGCCAATCGCGGGGTCGTGACCTTGCGGGTGCTGCCTGATGAATTGGCGGGGTTTGCCGCGCTCAATCCGACCTATGATCTGCCGCTTTTCATCGTGATCTTTGGCGGCATCCTGATGGGTTTGATTGTCGGGTTCATATGGGAATGGATTCGCGAGGCGGGCGAGCGCGCAGCCGCGGCGCGGCAGGCTCGGGAACTGGCCAGTTTGCGGGCCGAGATCAAGCGTCTGAAAGGCGAGCGGCATCAGGGCAAGGATGAGGTTCTGGCGCTTCTTGATCAGGCGAGCTAACCTGCGCGCATGACCAGAGATATTCGCGTCAAGATTTGCGGCCTGACCGCCGCCGCAGACGTGTCGGCGGCGGTTTCGGCGGGTGCGGCCTATGTCGGGTTCGTGTTATTTGAGAAATCGCCGCGTAATGTGGGGCTGACGCAGGCGCGAGCGCTTGCCTTGAGCGTGCCGCCGGGGGTGGCCAAGGTGGCGCTGACGGTGGATGCTGATGACGCCACGCTCGATGCGCTCACGGATCAGGTGCCGCTCGATTTCCTGCAATTGCATGGGCATGAGAGCCCGGCGCGGGTGGCAGAGGTCAAATCGCGTTATGGGTTGCCTGTGATCAAGGCCATCGGGATCGCCGAAGCGGCGGATCTGGCGCAGATCGACGCTTATAGCGGTGTGGCCGATCAGCTTTTGATTGACGCCAAGCCACCACCGGGGGCGACACGACCGGGCGGCAATGCGCTGGCCTTTGACTGGGGTTTGATCGCGGGGCGCGATTGGCCCTTGCCGTGGCTTCTGGCGGGGGGGCTGAACCCGGACAATGTGGCCCTGGCGGTGGCGCGCACGGGCGCACGCCAACTTGATGTCTCAAGTGGGGTCGAGGCCGCGCCGGGGATCAAGGATTCGGATCTGATCCGCGCGTTTATCCGCAATGCCCAAGGTGCTTGAGTTTCGCGAGGCGCGCCGTGATGAGGTTGCGCAGGTGGTTGCGCTTTTGCGCGACGATGTGCTGGGGCGGGGGCGGGAACTGGGGGATACGGACGAGTATCTGACCGCCTTTGACGCCATGCAGGCCGAGGGCAACAATCACCTCATTGTGGGGGTTGACGCGCAGGGCGCGGTTTTGGCCACCTATCAAATCACGATGATCAGTGGGCTGTCGCTTTTGGCGGCGCGTCGGGCGCAGGTGGAAAGCGTGCGGATTGCAAGGCATCTGCGTGGGCAGGGATTGGGGCATCTCATGTTCGCGGATGTCGAGGCGCGCGCGCGTGCTGCCGGATGCCGCTTGATCCAACTGACAATGAATGAAACCCGCACCGAGAGCCGCAGATTTTATGAAAGCCTTGGCTATACGGCGTCGCATGTCGGTTTCAAGCGGGCCTTGGATTAGGCGTTCCGGTTGACAGGCCCGAACCCGCAACGGATGCTTTGTGAAAGAGCGAAGAGAGGCTGTGATGACCCGTGATCCCGAGGATCTGAGCGATGTGTATGGGGCGAAGACGCCTGAGCAATCCCGCGCGATCTATAATGATTGGGCGCTGAGCTATGACGCCGATAATCTGGCGCGGGGGTTTCGATTGCCGGGCCTCGGGGCCGCGATGTTTGCGCGGTTCATGGGAACCAGCGAAGGCCCAGTGCTGGATGCCGCCTGTGGCACTGGGCTGGTGGCCGAGAGCCTGCGAACTCTGGGTTACGGGCCGATCACTGGCTGCGATCTCTCACCCGGCATGCTGGCCGCGGCGCAGACAACGGGGCATTACGCCGATCTGGTCGAAGCGGAGATGGGCAGCGGTCTGCCCTTTGCCGATGACAGCTTTGCCGGGTTCGTCTGTGTCGGGGCCTTTGGTCCCGGACATGCCCCGGCGGAGAGCCTGATTCATCTGGCCCGCGTGACGCGCCCCGGCGGTATTGGGGTATTTAACCTACTGGAGGCGACCTGGAAGGCGCAGGGATTTCAATCGGTGCTGGAATCGCTGGTGGATAGTGGCCAAATCCATATCGCGCAGCGGTCAGAGCCGTTCTTGCCCTTTCTTCTGGCTGAACCGGACCTGTGGTCGCGGCTCTATGTGATCCGCCGCCTCTGATTGCCCCGCTTTTCGCTGGAAAATCCCCTGCGCGTCCCATATTCATCCTCAGACTTTCCCGAATGACAAAGGCCCGAGACAATGAACGATCTCTTCAACAGCTTTATGACTGGCCCCGACGAAAAGGGCCGGTTCGGCGATTTCGGCGGGCGGTTCGTGTCGGAAACCCTGATGCCGCTCATTCTGGAACTGGAAGAGCAGTATGAGCATGCCAAGACCGATCCATCGTTCTGGGACGAGATGCACGATCTGTGGACGCATTATGTCGGCCGCCCCTCGCCGCTCTATTATGCCGACCGGCTGACGCAGCATCTGGGCGGGGCCAAGATTTACCTCAAGCGGGATGAGCTGAACCACACCGGCGCGCACAAGATCAACAATGTGCTGGGGCAGATCATCCTTGCCCGCCGGATGGGCAAGAAACGGATCATTGCGGAAACCGGTGCGGGTCAGCATGGGGTCGCGACGGCGACCGTTTGCGCCAAGTTCGGGCTGCAATGCGTGGTCTACATGGGCGCACATGATGTCGAGCGGCAGGCGCCCAATGTGTTCCGCATGCGTTTGCTTGGCGCCGAGGTGGTGCCGGTTACAAGCGGGCGTGGCACGCTCAAGGATGCGATGAACGATGCGCTGCGCGACTGGGTCACGAATGTGCGCGACACCTTCTATTGCATTGGCACGGTGGCGGGGCCGCATCCCTATCCGGCGATGGTGCGAGATTTCCAGTCGATCATCGGCAAGGAAACCAAAGAGCAGATGCAGGCCGCCGAAGGGCGTCTGCCCGATACGCTGGTGGCTGCGATTGGCGGCGGGTCGAATGCGATGGGGCTGTTCTATCCGTTCCTGGATGATCCGACCGTCAATATCATCGGGGTCGAGGCCGGGGGGCATGGCGTCGATGACCGGATGGAGCATTGTGCAAGCCTGACCGGCGGGCGGCCCGGCGTGTTGCATGGCAATCGCACATATCTTTTGCAGGATGCCGATGGGCAGATCCTTGAGGGACATTCGATTTCGGCAGGTCTGGATTATCCGGGCATCGGGCCGGAACACAGCTGGCTGCATGAGACGGGGCGTGCCAAATATGTGTCGATCACCGACACCGAGGCGCTGGAGGCGTTCCAGCTCTGCTGTGCGCAGGAGGGGATCATCCCGGCGCTGGAGCCGAGCCATGCCTTGGCCCATGTGATGAAGATCGCGCCGACCCTGCCCAAGGATCACCTCTTGGTGATGAATATGTGCGGGCGGGGCGACAAGGACATCTTTACCGTCGCCAAGCATCTGGGCTTTGACATGAAGATCTGAGGGGCCGCGCGGCTTTCAGACCTTGAAAGCGTCGTCCACCGGCACCTGAAGGGCGTTGGCGAGCGCATTGGTCTGAGAGGCCATGCCGATGACCGCGAGCAATTCGCCATGCTGTTCAGGTGTCATGCCCTTGGCGCGCGCGGCGGCGGTGTGGGAATGGGCGCAATATTCGCAACCGTTGGCGACCGACACGGCGATATAGATCAGTTCCTTGGTCAGCGGGTCGATTGTGCCGGGGCCCATCACGATTTTGAGCCGGTCCCAGGTTGCGCGCAAGAGCGCCGGGTCATGGGCCAGCGCGCGCCAGAAATTGTTGATGAAATCGCTGCCACGGGTGGCGCGGATGTCGTCGAATACCGCGCGCGCCTCGGGGCTGGCCTCGGAATCGGACAGAAGGGGGACAGTGGTCATTCTTTCAGCTCTCCGGGACGGCGTGCTCTTGCAGCACGTCGAGCGGCACGATTTCGAGGGCGCGCACATGGGTGGCGTCGAGCCGCACCATCGGCGCGCAGCCCTCGTCATGGGCCTGAAGAAAGCGCGCGGCGCAGAGGCACCACTGATCGCCGGGTTTCAGCCCGGGAAACTGGAATTCCGGGTGCGGTGTGCTGAGGTCGTTGCCGACATATTTGGAAAAGGCCAGAAATTCGGCGGTCATCACCGCGCAGACCGTATGGCTGCCGTGATCCGCGTCGCAGGTGTTGCAATGGCCGTCGCGGAAAAAGCCGGTGAGCGGCTTGGTCGAGCAGGCTTCCAGAGCCTCACCCAGAACATTGCGGGCCTCATCCATGATCGTCATTGGGTCGGTCCTTTTGCTATTCGTCGGCAGAGTGGCGGGTTTTGGGCATGATTACAAGCGGTTGTAGGATGGACTAGCTGCGTTCCTCGGCCTTGGCCTGATCCCAAAGAGCGTCCATTTCGGCCAGATCCGAGTCTGACGGGCGCAGACCGCGTTCGGCCAAGAGCGCCTCGATCCGCTCGAAACGCCGGGTAAACTTGGCATTGGCACGGCGCAGGGCCGTTTCGGGGCAGAGCTTCATGTGCCGGGCGAGATTGGCCATGACAAAGAGAAGGTCGCCGAACTCTTCTTCGACGGCGTCTTGGGTCAACTCGGTCGCGGCTTCATGCAGTTCCTCAACTTCTTCGCGTATCTTGTTGAGAACATGAGAAGAGTCTGGCCAGTCAAAGCCCACGCGCGCGGCGCGTTTCTGGAGCTTGACCGCGCGCAGGAGCGCAGGCAGGCCAAGCGCCACGCCGTCGAGCGTGCCGGTCTTGGCCTCGGCGGCGCGTTCGGCGGCCTTGACCGTCTCCCAGTCGCGGGTCTGCTGTTCGGCGGTCTTGTCGCGGCTCTCGGAGCCGAACACATGCGGATGGCGCGCGACCATTTTATCCGAGATGGCGTTGGCCACGTCCTGAACGTCAAACAGGCCCCGGTCCTGCGCGATCTGGGAATGAAACACCACCTGCAACAGAAGATCGCCCAATTCGCCGCGCAATTCTTGCCAGTTTTCCTGTTCAATCGCGTCGGCCACCTCATAGGCCTCTTCGATCGTGTAGGGGGCGATGGTGGCGAAATCCTGTTCGATATCCCAGGGGCAGCCTGTCTCGGGATCGCGCAGGCGGGCCATGATGGCGATGAGGCGGGGCAAGCCGCCAAGGGGATCGTGAATGAGCGTGTCGTCAGGCATTGCGGCGGCCTCGTCTTTGGGGTTGAGTGGACCCTGACGCGAGAAGGAAGGGATGTCCAGAGATGGCCGTGATCAATCGAATTGCCGGGTTTTCCCAGGAAATGACGGCCTGGCGCAGGCATCTGCACGCGCATCCCGAACTTGGGTTCGATTGTCATCAGACAGCCGCCTTTGTGGTCGAGCGCCTGCGCGAATTCGGCATTACCCAGATCGAAACCGGGGTGGCGACCAGTGGTGTGGTCGCGGTGATCGAGGGGCGGGGGGACGGGCCAACAATCGGGTTGCGCGCCGATATGGACGCGCTGCCGATGACCGAGATCACCGGGCTGGACTATGCCAGCCAGACGCCGGGCAAGATGCATGCCTGCGGTCATGATGGGCATACGACCATGCTGCTGGGGGCCGCCAAATACCTGTCGGAGACGCGGAATTTTGCAGGGCGCGTGGCGCTGCTCTTTCAACCGGCCGAAGAGGGGCCGGGCGGCGGGCGTATCATGGTCGAGGAGGGCGCGCTGAGCCGCTATGGCGTAGAGCAGGTCTATGCGCTGCACACGCTGCCCGGCGCGCCTGCTGGTACGTTCGAAACCACGCCGGGGCCGATCATGGCGGCGGTGGATACGTTGCATATCGACGTGATCGGGCGGGGTGGGCATGGGGCGATGCCGCATGAGTGCCTTGATCCGGTGGTGGCGGCGGTGGCCATCGTGCAGGCGATTCAGACCATTGTCAGCCGCAACCGCAATCCGCTGGATGATCTGGTAATCTCGGTGACGCAGATTCACACCGGCACGGTTGATAACGTGATCCCCGAGACCGCCTATATCAACGCCACGATCCGGACCTTCACGCCCGAGGTGCAGCAGATGGTGCACAGGCGTTTGCGCGAGGTGGCCATGGGCACGGCGGCGGCGCATGGGGTGCGGGCGGAAGTGCGGATCGATTTAGGCTATCCCGCCACTTATAATGACGCGGACAAGACTGCCTTTGCCGCAGAGATTGCGCGCGAGGTGGTGGGCGAGGGGGCCGTCATCGCGGATCGCCCGCGCGAGATGGGGGCCGAGGATTTTTCCTATATGCTGCAAGAACGCCCCGGGTCGTATCTGTTTCTTGGGCAGGGCGAAGGGCCGGGACTGCACCATCCGGGGTTCAATTTCAACGATGCGGTGGCACCGATCGGCGCCTCGTTCTTCGCGCGGCTGGTCGAGCGCGCGCAACCGATTGCCTGAGAGGGGAATAGCATGGCACTGGAAGATGCGAAAAAGCAGGTGGATCAGGCATTTACGCGCGATGACCCGCGTGGGCTGACTTATGAGAACACTTTTGGCGGGGCGCTGTCCTTTGCACGGCGGCGCTACAGCAAAGACCTCAGCGGCGTGGATTTGGCGATCACCGGGGTGCCGTTTGATCAATCCGTGACCAACCGCACCGGCACCCGCATGGGGCCGCGCGCGGTGCGCGAGGCGAGCGCGCTGCAGGTCTATGATCCGCCCTATGGCTGGGATGGTTATGATCCACTCTCGCATCTGAGCATCGTGGATTATGGCGACCTGGCGTTTGATTACGCGCAAGTGGCAGCTTTTCCTCAGGCCTTGCATGACCATGCCAAGGGTATTCTGGAGGCGGGAGCAGCCTGTTTCGCGATCGGGGGCGACCATTATATCACGCTGCCCCTGTTACAGGCGCATGCCGAAAAATACGGACCGCTGGCGGTGGTGCATTTCGATGCCCATTCCGATACCTGGGTCGATGACGACCTCACGCGGATCGATCATGGCACGATGATGTACAAGGCCGTGAAACAAGGCTTTGTCGATGTCACGCGGTCGGTGCAGGTGGGGATACGCACCACCAATCCCGATACGATGGGCTTTACCACGCTTGACGCGCGTCAGGTGCATCTGGAGGGGCCGGTGGAAATCGCGCGTAAAATCAAAGAGATCGTGGGCGATGCGCAGGTTTACATGACCTTTGACATCGACGCGCTCGACCCCGCCTATGCGCCCGGAACCGGCACGCCGGTCTGGGGCGGGCTGACATCGGCGCAGGCGGCGATCATTCTGCGCGATCTGGCGGGCATCAACCTGGTCGGCGGCGATATGGTTGAGGTATCGCCGCCCTATGATACCACGGGGGCCACCGCGATTGCGGGGGCGCATGTTCTGATGGAAATGCTCTGTCTCTGGGGCTGGACCCGGCGGGGTTGAAGAGACAGGCGGCCGGTCATTCCGGCCGCCCGCACCAGATCAGGCGTTTGCTTCGCGGATTTTTTCGGCGGCATCCTTGTCAAAGGACACGCCGGATTTTTCGAACAGCTCGTCGAGTTCTCCCGAGAGCGTCATTTCGGTGATAATGTCGCAGCCGCCCACAAATTCGCCCTTGACGTAGAGTTGCGGGATGGTCGGCCAATCGGAATAGTCCTTGATGCCTTGGCGGATTTCTTCATCGGCGAGGACGTTGACGTCCTTGAACTCGACGCCCATGTAATTCAGCACGCCCGCAACGCGGCTGGAAAAGCCACATTGTGGCATGTCCTTGGTGCCCTTCATGTAGAGCACGACATCGGCGGATTTCACGGTGTCTTCGATGCGGGTCTTGGCGTCAGTCATGATGTGTGTCCTATCGGTCTGTCAATCGGCCTTGGCCGAGGTGTCGGTCTCTTCTGGGTCATACCCGGTTTCATCGTCGCCCAAAAGCGTTACATGGGTGCTGTCGGTTTCTTCGCAATAGCTAAGGCCATAGGCGGCGCGCCCGTCGCGGCGATAGCGGAGGATTTCATGCCACATCGTATAGGCAAAAATTCCAGCGAAGGGTAAAATCAGCAAGGCAACGAGAAGGCGGGGTTCCATCAGGCTCAGTCGGGCGCCTTGGTCGTCAAAGCGAGTGCATGAACGGCACCATTGGGGCCGTCCATCTTGCCCTTGAGCGCGGCGTAGACGGCGCGCTGCTGCTGAACGCGATTCATGCCGCGAAAGCTCTCGTCGATCACTTCGGCGGCGAAATGCACGCCGTCGTCGCCTTCGACGGTGATCTTGGCATTGGGCAGGGCGTGGCGGATCAGGGCTTCGAGATCGGAGGCGAGCATGGCCATCGGTGGTCTCCTTGTCAGGTCTTGCCCAAGATGTAGAGCGCCGCCGGGAGGAGTGCAAGAGAGCGTGGCGCCTGCCTTTCATCTGGCGCAAAATACCTCGGGGGGAGCGCCGCAAGGCGCGTGGGGGGCAGCGCCCCCCTCTGGCGAGGTTCAGATTTCCTCGCCCTTCTTGAGCAGTTCGTCGATGAGCGCGCGTTGTAGCGCACCGCTGTCGCCGCCGCCATATTGCAGCGCGCCGCCGGAATAGAGCGTGCCGTAACTCTGGGCGAGGTTCACCACCTGACCAAGACCCGAGATGAATTCGTCCTTTTCCAGAGGTTTGAGCGGATGGATGAAGGCGGCCCAGAGAATATCCTTGGCAATGGCGTAGCGCGCATCGAGAGCGGTGTCGAAATTGGCCTGCAGGACGCGGCTGAGGTCCTCGGGCGCAAGGTCTTCGGTCTTGGCAACGGGGGTCATGGCGCGCATCCGGTCGGCGGTTTCATCCGTGACGATGAGAACCTGAACGTCATTGATGCTGAGCTGCCAGACGGTGCCGTTGCTCTGCGCTTGCGGATCGAGGGCGCGGATGATCGTATCGAGCCGGTCGAGCGTCATCGCGGGTTCTGGCTCTGGGGGGGTGTCCTGTGCTGTGAGGGGCGTGGCGAGCAGGACAAGGCTGGCAAGAAGCAGACGACGGAGCATGGACGATCCTTTCATGGCTG
>SWCD01011357.1_pt1 | contig 25304 bp, 28 predicted proteins | sample 4693011 | NCBI WGS metagenome assembly SWCD01 (sample SAMN10267278, study PRJNA491770) | bioreactor metagenome | isolation source: DHS bioreactor inoculated with marine | place: Japan: Omine Ridge, Nankai Trough | reverse complement strand
GCTGTCGAAAGAGCTGGTATGTCCACGTTGAACGAAGGCCAGAAGGTCAAGTTCGAACTGGTTTCAGATGCCCGCAGTGGCAAGATGTCAGCTGACAAGCTGGAACTCGCTTCCTGAGGCAAGGCTGCCGGATCTGATCCGGCGGCTCCTGCAACATGGTTTGCATTTCAGGCTTTTAAGACCGACCACGGATGTACTGGCGGTTTCTGCTGCCCACTTGAGGCAGCGCCTGATGCAGAACAAGACGGCTGGAGCAACACGGGTTCGTTAGAACCGGAGTTGCTCTGGCACTTTGAAAACGGTCAGGCTCATGATCTTGGTTGATTCAACCAAAAATCATCCTGATCTCGCGTCTTGCGGCCCCGTAGCTCACCGCAGCGACGGGGCCTTTGTTTTTCTATCTACAGAAATACACCACCATCCATCCCGCCAACAGGAGCAAACCATGGCCAAGGGTCAAAAACGCAGCAACCGCGAAATCAAGAAACCAAAACAGGTCAAGAAGCAGGCAGAAGCCACACCTTCCACCAGCCTGACCAAGGGAATGGTTTCCGTGACGGGTGGCAGCAAAAAGAAATAAGCCAACAACACTGACGACGCGCGCTCTGGATCACCAACAGATCAGTCTTATGGGTTCAATTGAACCCATGTTGCTCCAGATCAGGTTCTGCTCAAGACAGCACCGTCAGTTTCAACCATCGGGTCAAACGCAATGAAGATGAACTCAAGCATAGAGTATATGGGCGGCATTTCCGGCGATGGTATGCTTGTTCACAACGGCAAGGACATCGCCCGGGCCACGTTTGATTTCGAAGGTTACCGGACGCACCATGCGGGCATTACCTGCAGCGGAGAGATACAGGCCCAACCTGACGTGCTGACAGCCCTGTTCGGCCTGATGGACATTGAACTGCGAACCGACGCGGGCCGTTTGCTGGAGTTAAAGTTCTCCGCAAAAACCATGGAGCCATCGCAAGACTTTGCCCATGTTGATGTCAAGGGCGACATCCCCGATCAGAAGCGCGACTGGCAACGCGCATCGTGAACCTTGTTCAACCTGAAAACGGCAGTACACAACGCTCGCGGTCATGACACAACCTCTCTGACACCGATTGCATGTCGAGGCATCTGCGTCAGCGGTCGCCGCCCGGGCAGCTGGTCTGCAGGAAGGGAACCGGCAAAAGTGGCGCAAATTTTCCATGTTTCGCTCCCGGGGTTGAAAACTTGCGTGCTTTGCTGCTTAGATTCTCCTGCTGAGGACACAAGAGGATGACCATGTCGGGGCAGATGATCTGGGGGAGCGCAATGCTGGGTGTCTGCCTGGCGCTGCATGTCGGCTTCCTGATAGCCGACATCAGGCTGTTGAAATGGCTGAACGGAAAACTGTGGGCGTCCGGACCGCTGCTCAGCACTCTCGTTCTGCTGGGCGCGGCGATCGGCGTGGTCGTATTGTCTCATTCACTTCAGGTGTGGCTGTGGGCAGTGTCATTCATTGCATTCGGAGCCTTTGGCGATCCTGCCACCGCTGTGTATTTCTCATTGGTCACCTATACCACACTGGGCTATGGCGACATCGTCCTGGCTGAAAACATCCGCCTGTACGGTGCGCTTGCATCGGTCACCGGCCTGCTGGCTTTTGGACTGAGCACGGCCTTCCTGGTGGCTGTATTTGCCAAGTTGCTGCCAAACCACCTGGCCGATTGAGATGGTCCAGCTTTGTTTTAGCGTACAATGCCGGGCAGTTGCTCCAGGCTCTCGAGCAGCCTGTCGGGAATGCCGGGGATACGGTCATCCTTGAGCCCGAACCGGTTGATGCGGGCAACCTGGAAACCGAAACTCTTGGCCGCCTGCGCGTCCCATGTATTGGCCGAGACAAAACATATCTCGGATCGCTCCGATACGCCCATCCGGTCCACCGCAAGCTGGTAGACGCGCGCGTCCGGTTTGAAAATCCCGACATCGGCCACCGAGATATTATGCTCCAGGCTGGCATCAAGTCCGGACGACTTCACCGCGGCATCCAGCATGTCAGGTGACCCGTTGGACAGGATGGCGGTGCCGACGCCCAGCTCTTTCAGGGCCTTGAGACACGCCACAGCATCATCATAGGCCGCCAGATGAAGGTAGAGTTCCATCAGGTCATCGCGCAGTGACCTGTCGTCAATGGCAAACGCCTCGAGCGTATAATCCAGGGCATCACCGGTGACCTGCCAGAACGGAACGTACGCCTTCATCAAAGACCGAAGCCATGTATATTCCAGCTGCTTTTGCCGCCACAGCCTGGAAACCGCATCTGCGTCTTTCCCGATGCGCGATGCGAGCTGCGCTACCGGCGCATGAACATTCAGCAATGTGCCATAGGCATCGAACACGCATGCCTTGATGCCTTCAAGTTTCGCGGTCATGTTGAACTTCCTTGTCAAATTGTAAGTTGTTGGTCTGCCGAGTTGAGTGCAGTATGATACCCGATCAATCAAGGGAGTAACCCGCCAGATGGCACACGACAGCCATGATCACCATCACGATCATCACCATGGTGACGAAGAGCATTCCGACCTGTCCGAGACCGCACTGCGGGTCAAGGCGCTTGAAAGCCTGCTGGTGGAAAAGGGCTATGTGGACCCGGCAGCGCTTGATGAACTGATCGAAACCTATCAGACCCGCGTTGGCCCGCGCAATGGCGCCCGGGTGGTGGCCAGGGCCTGGAATGATGCCGGTTTCATGGAAAAACTGCGTACCGACGCCACCAATGCCATCGCCGACATGGGTTTCATTGGCCGCCAGGGTGAGCACATGGTGGCGCTTGAGAACACCGACGATACCCACAACATGGTCGTGTGCACGCTGTGTTCATGTTATCCGTGGCCGGTTCTGGGATTGCCGCCGGTGTGGTACAAATCGCCGCCCTACCGATCGCGTGCCGTGTCCGATCCGCGCGCGGTACTGGCCGAGTTCGGTGTGCAACTGCCGGACAGCAAGGCGGTGAAGGTGTGGGATTCCACGGCGGAGATCAGATATCTGGTTATCCCGCAGCGCCCGCAAGGCACCGGGGGCTGGAGTGAAGACCGGCTGGCAACCCTGGTCACGCGCAACTCCATGATCGGCACCGGCCTCGCGCTGACGCCGGACCAGGTGACGTCATGAACGGCGGCCAGGACCTGGGCGGCGTGCATGGCCTCGGCCCCATCGATCCGGAAGTGGACGAACCGGTGTTTCATGCAGAGTGGGAAAAACGCGCCTTCGCGCTGACGCTGGCCATGGGATTTCTTGGCCAGTGGAATATTGATCGGGCCCGCCATGCCCGTGAAAGCATGCATCCTGCAAAGTATATGACATCCAGCTATTACCAGATCTGGATCGAAGGCCTGATCAAGCTGATGCTCGACGCCGGACTCGTGGTACCGGGCGAAGTGCATCTGGGCAAGCAGGAAGTCACCCCGCGCGACCTGCATCGTGAGCCCGTGCGCGCAGACGAAGTCGCCGTCATTCTGAGAAAGGGCGGCCCGGCCTCGCGAGATGTCGACACAAAACCGAAGTTCGACCCCGGCAACAAGGTTCGCGCAATACGCATGAATCCTGAGGGCCATACCCGGCTGCCGCGATACTTGCGCGGCTGCACAGGTGAAATTGTTACCTGGCACAAGGGCCATGTGTTCCCGGACACCAACGCCCATGGCAAGGGTGAAAACCCGCAACACCTCTATACGGTGCGCTTTGCAGCCCGCGAACTCTGGGGCGCAGGCGCTCCCGCCAATGATTGCATGCACGCAGACCTTTGGGAGAGCTACCTTGTCCCTGCCTGAAGAGATCAGACGCATTCCCGGTCTTGTGACCGCCGATGACGAACCGGTGTTTGCCGAGCCCTGGCAGGCGCAGGCATTTGCCATGACCGTCAAGTTGCATGAAACAGGCCTGTTCACCTGGGTCGAGTGGGCAGCTGCATTGAGCAGGGAAATCGCCGCCGCCGGTCCTGATGATGCGGCAGACAATTATTACACACACTGGCTGTCCGCCTTGGAAAAGATCAGCCAGGAAAAGGGCGCATTGAGCGAAGCTGAACGGCTGCAGCGCAAGGATGCCTGGGACCGCGCGGCCAGGGCCACGCCACACGGCAGCCCGATTGAACTCGGCGCCGAGACACGGAACTGACCGGTGGTGAAAATTGCAGACCTGGGAACCTTCACCAAGCCGCTGCTGATCTGTGGCGGCGCCTACGGCAATCTGCAGGCGCTTGAGGCACTGGCCGGGCTGCAAGTTGCCCTCGGCATCGATGACACACATGTCATTCACAGCGGCGATGCGGTCGCCTATTGCGCCGACACGGAAGCGTCGGTGCAGTTCATCGCCACGCGCGGCTGGCACGCCATAATGGGCAATGTGGAAGAACAGATCGCGCAAGGCGCTGCCGATTGCGGTTGCGGTTTTGCAGAAGGCTCTGCCTGCGATGCAGCGTCTGCGCGCTGGTATGCGCACTCTCTGGCAACCCTGTCGGCAGGCAGCAGGCAGTGGATGGCGGGTTTGCCGCAGCAACTGGCTTTTTCAACTGGCGGCATCAGGGCGCAAGTGGTGCACGGTTCCGTGCAACTGACCAACCGTTTCATGTTTGCGTCATTGTGCGATGCCGGGTTTGAACGCGAACTGGATTTGGTGGACGCTGACCTGGTGATCGCCGGGCACACCGGCATTCCCTTTACCAGGCACATCGGCAATCGCTGCTGGCACAATTCCGGCGCGCTGGGCATGCCCGCCAATGACGGGACCAGCCGGGTGTGGGCATCTGTGCTGACGCCGGGACCTGACGGTCTCGGCATAACGCATCATGCAATTGAATTTGATACCCACACTGCAGCGCAGCGTATCAGGACGGAAAACCTGCCGGCAGGATATGCGGACGGGATGGAAACCGGCCTGTGGCCATCACTCGACATTCTGCCTGATCACGAGCGCGCGGCCACCGGTCAGCCATTGCAGCTTGATGGCCACACGATTCGCATGGCGAACCAGGGATCAATGGCAGCAGGGTGAGGCCTGATACGGCACTCTCCCCGGACACTTCCGACCACCCACCAACACCCGAAACGCGCCTGCTTCAACCCGCGGCTTGATTGGCACTTTGCTTGCAATCACTTCAACTATGCAGTTGGAGAGAAAAATGCACCGCAGCTTGTCCCAGTTTGAAACAGGTAACGCGAAAGGTCAGGCCAGATTGTTCATGGCGCTGACGCTGGCGCTACTTGTCCTGCCCATGTTCGCAACTGACGCGCTGGCCCACAATGTCACGGAAGGTGACAAGGGCTACATACAGGAAATCGTTGGCCCGCACCTTGTGCCCTTCCTGTATCTGGGCGCCAAGCACATGGTTACCGGATACGATCATCTGTTGTTTCTGCTGGGCGTCGTATTCTTTCTGTATCGCGCGAAGCACGTTGCGGTCTATGTCAGCCTTTTTGCGCTTGGGCACTCCCTGACAATGATCTGTGGTGTCTATTTCGGCTGGCAGTTCAATGCCCATCTGATCGACGCCATTATCGGACTGTCGGTCGTCTACAAGGCGTTGGACAACCTCGGTGCGTTCCAGCGATGGTTTGGCTTCCAGCCCGGTACGAAGCTGGCCACCTTGATATTCGGTCTGTTTCATGGTTTGGGCCTGGCGACCAAAATACTTGACTACGACATCGCACCTTACGGTCTGGTGCCAAACCTGCTGGCGTTCAATGTCGGAGTTGAACTCGGGCAAATCTCCGCACTCGCCGTGATGCTCATCATCATGAGCTACTGGCGGCGTTCTTCCACCTTCACCACACACGCGTACACGGCAAACGTGATGATCATGACGGCCGGGTTCATGCTGATGGGATATCAGCTGACCGGATACGCCGTCGCATAATTCTCAAAGAGGTAGAAAATGTACAACACTCCTGTTCCACCCAAGTCAGAGTTGCCAAGTTCCGCTCAACTGCTGAAATCGACACTTGTTGCAGCCGGCGTAGCGGCAACTTTACTCGTGACGGTTGTTCTGCCGTCCGAGTACAACATCGACCCGACTGGTGTCGGCAAGGCACTGGGGCTGAAGCAAATGGGCGAGATCAAATCGCAACTCGCTGAAGAAGCCGAAGCAGACCGGCAGCGCAGTTCCAGGGCACCGGCCACGGTAAAGCCAACCGCAAGCGGTCAGCAGTCAAGTTACCTCGGCCAGTTCTTTGCATCGCTCATTGCAACCCCGGCCTACGCACATGATGGGCAGGACCAGTATGACCCGCAATCAGATGAAACGTCCGTCACGCTGGCTCCAGGCGAAGGCATGGAAGTCAAACTTGAGATGCACAAGGGCGATGTCGTGGAATTCGGCTGGACAGCCAATGGTGCAGTGGTCAATTTCAACCACCATGGCGAAGCTGACGACGAGTCGGTAGTTTACGAGAAAGGCCGTGCCGTTGCAGATAAACAAGGCCGGTTCCAGGCAATGTTTGATGGTGAACACGGTTGGTGGTGGCGCAACAGGACGGCCGATAATGTCACGATTGTCCTGCGCACCACTGGCAAATACGGTGACATCAAGCAGTATCGCTAGCCCACCGATGCCACTTCCCGGATAGGCTTGATGCGCCGCGTTTGTGTTGGCAACTGCCACATTGAGAGCATGCGCATTCGTCCTCGCCGGTACATGCTTTGGCTAGCCAGGGCATTGGCACCAGGCGGACACTGGATGCGGTTCACCGAATGTCTGTCTTGGACAAAGTTCAGCCTTCATGGATATGGCTCATCGGAACATGACGCCCGTTATAACCAGCATGGCGCGCATGTCTTTCTCGACGAAATCAAGATGGCGGCGGGCCTTTTTAACGAAAGCAAGAAACTGCGGCATGGCAACCGCTGCCAGCAGGAATGGCACGCCCAGCCAGGCAGAACAGACGGCCTGCAAGCCTGCGCCGGTGGCTACACCTTCGGGGGAACCGGCTCGATACACGGTGTCCAGGTTCTCACTGTCGCATGTGACGGAAAATATCTGGCGCCACCAGGGGAGGCCGGAAATGGGTCGATGTCCGGACGCCGAAGAATACATCTTTCAGGAAATGACCAGAAATCGAACGCCGCAGGTGCCTTTTTCGTCACGGTCCGGCACGGGGTCCGGTCTGCCGCGCAACCAGTCAACGCGGGCATGCCGATTTGAAGGCACAATGCACATCGCGTCAGTCGTATTGTTGATCAGGTAGTCGGTGCACTCATCTGTTCTGTAGGGATTGCCATTGCCCGTCGTCAGTCATGAATGCCATCTTGCAGGGTGATCGGTGCAGAGTAGGAAGTATTCAAAACCGAGTTGTCTCCGTTAAAGGCCATGGTCACTTTCTCACCTTCGCCCACATCTGGAAAATCGCTGAGATCCAGGACGACGACCGTTTCGTGATCCAGGAACGTCTCAACCTTCTTTCCGCGAATGTAATAATCCACTTCGTCATCTGGAACATGACCAACCAGCCCAACCCGAATTTGTTCATCCCATCTCTCCTTGCAACCGTAGCTTATACACCAGCCCTTTGGCATGGTTTTCACCTGCAGGATTCTGGTTTCCCAAGTGTAGTTTCTATTCTCAGGCTCGGCGTTTTCAAACAGCATCGTGCCAACTCTCACCAAGTCGTAGTAAATCGGGGTCAGGCCGTAACGCAGCCCGTTACTCGAACTGGCGTGCAACAGCGCATCACGACCAATTCCTTCGGCACGAATTTGCGTCACAACCTGATCAAATCGCTGCTTCTGCAAGACCGTCTCGTTGTTCAGATCATTGTTATTCAAAGCGGCTAGATCATCCTTATTGATACAACAGAAGTGTGTTGAAATACCCTGCAAATGCAGATTTGGACTTTCGTGGATTGCACGCGCCAACGGCAGCGCCTCCTCCGGCAGCACGCCCTCTCGAGACATGCCCGTATCGATCCACAAGTGCACATCAAGGCGGTGGCCGACCCTCTCCAACACCTGGTTGACCTTGTTTACCCATGCAAGACTGTAGGCAGCCGGTTGCAATTCGTAGTGAAGCAATTGCGGCACATAAGACGCATCCGTCAAATACATGACGATGATCGGCACCTGCACGCCAGCACGGCGCAGAGCAATGCCATCTTGAACCCGTGGAACACAAAAATAACCCACACTCGCCGCAGCACTCATGGCTTTTCCAAGCCACCCGGGCGGGTTTCCGTTCTTCAAAACAGCGCAGAGTTTCACCTTGTCAGGCAACTGCTCCTTGATCCATTTAACCCGCTCTTGCAGCCTTGGAACATGAATTTTTGTCACCGGAGAATCATGTTTGCCGTGCGTTGTATAGACATATGGTTCTGGCATCTTGAATGTCAGCCCGTTGATGAGAATCGTCACATCAACCGATTCCGGCCGCGGATGAGGGGGAACGAGACAAATATAGTGACCAGATCGCATGTCATAGTGGCCGTAAACTGTTGGTGAAGAAGCAAATCGGCACGCAATTGACGACTTTCCCTTCTGGGGGACGGGTTCTTCAACTTCAACGAACATGGATTGGCCACCACTGGTAGAGCCAAACGGTGGTGTCAACGTCATTGGCTTCGACAAAGAGGAGAGTTGGCTGGTATTATTCGTTTCCGCTAGTGCATCGGCCGCAAGCAGAGTTAGGGTCAACACTGAGACCAGTAACGCTGTAGAAAACCGAACATGAGCCAGCGGCTCAAATGCCCTGAACTGTGACAACAGACTTCGCATTGTTTCCTCCACTTGCAGTTGTGAGGTGCAGGCAAGCACGTACAGTGCCAATCTGCTAACGTGATCCATCAAGCACCATCAGCACTTTGGCAAGTATGACATATGTCTGCGATGGATCAGTAAAGCTTGCTTTGGTTCCTACGAAACGAGCGACAGCTTTCCCGCTTCATGTCCCCATGTGTGTGGCCCGGCACTGGTCGCCCGGAGCGCAATTCAACCCCTCATGAATTTGCGTCACAGGCCCTGACACTGGTCCTTATCCTTTTCCGGGCTTCGGTGACCCCCCGCTGGTCGCGGCAGCCCACATGGTTTTTTGAAGCTGTCCCAAACCTTCCATCCCCGGTGTCATCCAGGTTTTCATGATTTCCGCAGGATCAAGCTGGTCCATCTGGTTTTCCATCTGGGCCTGCAGTTTGGCCATCATGGCCGCCTGCATCGGCTGCACATCGGGCAGACCGAAAAACGTGCGCGCCTCTTCAGGTGTGCAATCAATGTCGACCGTAATTTTCATGAGGTTCTCCATTCAGACGCAGGTGAATGGAATCAAGTCTAGAGCACTTTTGACCTAAATAGAAACGTTTGACCGATGCTAGCCCAAGGCAGCAAGGCCGGGGAATGTTTCGATCATCCAGTAGGACAGCGTGGTAAATGTTCCGGTCAGGAACAGGACACCCGTTATCACCAGCATGGCGCCCATGGCTTTCTCGACGAGACCGAGATGGCGGCGAAACCTTTTCATGAACACAAGAAACTGCGGCATGGCAACCGCTGCCAGCAGGAATGGCACCCCCAGCCCGGCAGAATAGACGGCCAGCAGGCCTGCACCGGCGGCTACCCCGTCGGCGGAACCGGCCACGGTGAGGATGGCGGCCAGAACCGGCCCGATACAGGGTGTCCAGCCAAGCGCAAAGGCAAGACCGATGGCGTATGCTCCAAACAGTCCAACCGGTTTTGCTTCCTGCTGATAGCGCACCTCGCGAGACAACAGGCCAATACGGAACGCCCCCAGAAAGTGCAGACCCATAATGATAATGATCACACCGGCAACCGACGTCAAAACCGGAAAATTCATGCTGCCGATGGTGATTTCCCACGTGGTCGCCTCCCTCAGCCACTGCCCGATCACGCTGGCGGATGCACCCAGTGCAATGAATACGGTCGAGAACCCGAGCACAAACAACACCGAGGCGGCCAGTGCGTTGCGCTGCACACCGCGATCCGTTTCAGCCTCGCTGGTCAGGTCCTCCAGCGAAGTGCCGGCGATAAAACACAGGTAAGGCGGCACCAGCGGCAGCACGCACGGGCTCAGAAAACTCAGCAGTCCGGCAAGGAATGCCGCCCAGATTGATACGTCCAGTCCCATGTGTTCCTTGCCTGAAATGATGGTCGGGGCAATTTGGCTGAAACTGCGGTCAAATGCGCCGCGATGCAACAGTCAACCGGCGCACTTACTGTCACATATGCGTTAGGGTGGGGTGACAGGCAACAACACGGGCTGTGCGACAGGCGAATGCGACAACAAGGCAATAGCCTGCTGGCAAAACCTGGGCGATGATGTGCCGGTAAGATTCATGAGTTTATTTGCAGATCACGATTGTGACGCAACAATCCGAGCTAGAGCAGTATCCATCCGCACGGATGGACAAAATTGCTCTAACACTTTGGAATCGAGCATCACGATGTTGCTGCAAATGTCCGCTAGCATCTGAAAATCCGGCTTCCAGCAAACCAACCGTGTCATGATCACAGTGTCAAAAAAATACGTCTCACTTTCATCCAGCCTGATTATCGCAGCGACCGTGTTTTCGCACACCGTAGCCGCCCATCCGCACGTCTATTCCGACATGCGCACCGACATCATTCTGGATGAACAGGGCCGCGCCGCGGCCATTCACGTGGAGTGGATATTCGACCAGGGTTATACCGAAGCGGCAACCGAAGGCATGGATGCCGACAAGGATGGCGTTTACACCGCAGCAGAACTGCAACCGGTGGTAACCGAAAACATCAACGCTCTCAAAGAGTACCGGTACTTCGTGGCAGCAACGGCAAACGGCAAGGACATCGCCTACGCGGACGTCACCGAATATGGCCAGCGCATCAATGACCAGGGCCGGTTGTCCATGACGTTTGTCGTCCCGTTTGCAACGCCGGTGGATCTGACGACCGGTCAATTCACCTACAAGGTCTACGATCCGGATTTTTTCATCGCCTATGACTACATCAAGGGAGAAACCGTCACGGCCATCGGCAATCTGCCCAAAGGCTGCGCGATCCATGTCGGCACCGTGGCGTTTGATGAATCCATCGAACAGACAAAACAGCAATTGGCAGACAAACCCGCCGACTGGCAGCCGGACCAGCCGCAGGATTTCGGCTCACTGTTTGCACAACCTGTTTCAGTTTCCTGCAAGCCGGCAGCAAGCTAACCGCGAGAGGCAAAACCTTGTTCCGCATCATACTTGTTCTGCTCGGCCTGGCTGCAGCCTGCTTACCCGGATGGCAGGCGGCACACGCCACCTCGTCCGACCCTGCCATGATGGCCCAGGCCGACACGACCGCGACACCGAAGGTAAAGCCGGGACAGCTTTTGTTGCAACGGCGCAAAAGTGCAAGCGGCACAGATATGGCACCAAGCCTCACCGCCAATCCGGTGGAATGGGTCAAGGCAAAACAGCGCGCGTTTTACGGCAGGATGTCTGCATCACTGAGCGCCATGAAGCGCGGGTCTGCCTGGTCGGCAGCCCTGACCTTGATGGGCCTGAGCTTCGCCTATGGCATCCTGCATGCAGCAGGCCCCGGTCATGGCAAGGCCGTCGTGTCGGCATGGCTGCTGGCAAATGAACGCCAGTTGCGGCGCGGCGTGATGATCTCGTTCATGGCCGCCTTCATCCAGGCCGTTACCGCCATAGTCCTGGTGTCAGCATTATTGCTGACCGTGAGCGCAGCAGCCAGCACGGCCAAGTCCATGGCACTGGCGCTGGAGGCGGCAAGCTACGGACTGATTGCGCTGACCGGCCTGTGGCTGATCTGGCAAGCGGTGCGCCCACGGTTTGCCACAGTTGCTGCGACTGTCGAAGTTCATGGCCATCATGATCATCATCACCACGACCATCATGATCACGATCATGAGCACGGGCCCGACTGCGGATGTGGTCACGCACACATGCCGTCGGCCAGTGAGCTTGATCAGCCGGTGAGTTTCTGGAAAGCCCTCGGCATCGCCTTTGCTGTTGGCATCAGGCCGTGCACCGGAGGCATCCTGGTGCTGCTGTTCTCGTCGGCGCTGGGGCTTTACTGGGCGGGCGTGGCTGCAACGCTGGTCATGGCGCTGGGCACAGCCATTACGGTTTCCACCATTGCCAGCCTCGCCGTGAAATCACGCGATATGGCATTGAGGTATTCAGGTCACAACGCCGTATGGCTCGACCGCACGGCATTCGGCCTGAAACTGCTGGGTGGACTTTTCATCGCCTGTGTTGGCGGGTTATTGTTCTGGGCAACCGCCACCAACACCATGCCGCTGATCTAGAGCATGCTTCACTTAGATGGGATCGTTTGACCGGTTTTCTGCGTTTGCTGGCAAGGCACGGTTCCCGCCGTGGTCTGGTTGACCACAAGGGAGCCGTAACGCAGTCCAGCGGGCGCAGAAAACCGGCCTGCAGAGCAACATGGGTTCAATCGAACCCATAAAGTTGCTCTGCCACTTTGAGGACGATCAGGATGATTTTTGGTTGAAACAACCAAAAATCATCCTGATCTCGTGGACCAAATCAGCCCATCGGCGTTGTTGCAAAGCTTGCCCGATGCACCACATCGCGCTTCACTTTGCGCCTAGCCGAGTGAACTGATTTAATTCCATCAAACGCTTCCATCTAAGTGAAGCATGCTCTAAGGATCCCGGTTATGTTTCGTTCCGTCAAAACCGTGTGTGCAGGCCTGGCCCTGCTGGTAGGTCTTTGTGTCCCGGCGCTGGCGCAGGTCACCGAAGGCGACGATGGGCCCCTGCGCTTTGGCCGCTTCGAACACCAGGGCAAAATTCACCATGGCTTTATCTCGGTAGGTGGCGTTCACACGCTGACCGGAGGTTTCTTCGACGAGGAAACCGTCGTTACAGGCAATGTCATTCCGCTGGACGAGGTCAAGGTGCTGGCGCCTGTTGTGCCCGGCAAAGTGATCGGCATCGCACTGAACTACAAGAGCCACGGCGGCAGCGGCGGCGACCTGCAGTTCTTCGCCAAACTGCCATCGTCGGTCATCGGCCATGAAGACACCATCCTCCCGCCCAAGGGCTCGACCAATCTGCACTATGAGGGCGAGATGGTCATCGTCATGGGTGCTCGGGCAAAGAACGTGTCTGAAGCAGATGCCTTGTCTTACGTGTTTGGTGTCACGGCCGGAAATGACATCACCGAGCGCAGCTTCGGATCAGGCGGGTTCACGGTCCTGAAGTCCAAGGGGTCCGACACGTTTGCGCCGCTGGGACCGTGGATTTCTCCGGGGCTGACCGTCGACAATCTGAAGTTTGAAACACTGGTCAACGGCAAGACGGTCCAGAAGGGATCGACGAGGCAGATGATCCATTCATCCGCCAGGATCATTTCCGAACTGTCGCGCTACATGACGCTGGAACCGGGCGATGTGATCTACACCGGTACTGCCGGCACCACTGGCGCGCTGAAGCAGGGCGACGTGGTGGAGGTGCGGCTGGAAGGCATCGGACGGCTGCGCAATACGGTCGGCGCGACACCTCAATAGTGTATTTCTGATCGGCCTGTTACTCTTTCGACGTGGCCTTTTTGCCCATGGCAGTGACCGCTCCGGTCATTTTCTCGATCACCGGGGCAGCGGCGTCCAGGCCGTAGCGCGCCTTGAGAACAGCAGGATCGGTCACGGCAAGCCATGTCTTGCCGGCATCATCCGTCCACGCAAGCGCCTTCATCGGCAGGTCAAAACCGGCTTCGCGATTGATTTTCATCAAGGGAGTGCCAAGCTTGGGATTGCCAAACAGCAAGAGTTGCGTCGGCGCCATGTCTTCCCCGATCTTCTTCGCACCGGCGGCATGATCGACCCGGGCAAACACGGTAATGCCCTTGGCCTTGAAGATCGCTTCCAGCCGGTCCAGCGTGGTCGCCGCATCATGCGCACTTGCCATCTTTATGGTGCCGTTCGCGCTATCGCCGGCCAGTGCAGGCGCAACCGCCATTGAAAGGGACATCGCGGCAGCGACAAAAAATGACTTGATCATGAGTGAACTCCTCGAAGCTTGAAAACGTACCAGCAAAGCAAGTAATAGGTGGAATGTGTTCATGTCATGCCGAGGCAGGTGTGAAGGCAAGTCACATTATCGTGGGACATGGCATATGACGATAAATGACAACACCAGCTCTCCACCCGGTCAATGGCTTGTACTGGCGGCTTTCATCGTATTGTGCCTTGCAGTGGCCGGGGTTGCCGGCTGGGCTACATCGCAGTCGGTTGCCACCTGGTACCTGACATTGAACCGCCCGTCATGGACACCGCCCAACTGGTTGTTCGCGCCGGTATGGACCACCCTCTATATCATGATGGCGGTCGCTGCGTGGCGCATATGGCGCAGCGGCGGCGGCTTCACCGGAACGGCCCGGCCTGCCCTGGTAATGTTCTTCGTCCAGCTTGCATTGAATTTCGCCTGGTCATTCGCGTTCTTTGGCGCCCGCTCACCCAGTCTTGGCCTGGTGGTGATCATCATGCTGTGGCTTGCGATCGCGGCAACAATTTCAGCGTTCCGGCCAATCGACCGCCTTGCAGCGTGGTTGCTGGTGCCATACCTGGCCTGGGTCAGCTACGCGACAGCGCTGAACTTCGCGATCTGGACCCTGAACTAACGCGGTGATGCACCGTGGCTTCGGGGCACCCATACAACCGGCCTACCTCGTTGGCCGGTTGATCAGAGCCGAGTAGATTTCGGTCTCACCGACCTCGCCAACAGCCTTGCCATCAGCGCCGATGATGACGTTTTTGCCGGTGCGCCAGCATTCCGCGATAATGTCGCGCATGGTGGCATCGGGTGGCATCATGGCACTCGCTGCCTTGGCGGTCGCCGCCTGCTCGGATTTTTCCAGTTTGCGCATGATGGTCGCACCGGTCATCACGTTGAGCGGGTTCATGTGCTGGACAAACTGCTCGACATACTCATTGGCCGGCTTGAGAACGATTTCCTGCGGCGTACCGGCCTGCACGATGCGGCCATCCTGCATGATGGCGATACGATTGCCGATCTTCATGGCTTCATCGAGATCGTGCGACACGAAGATAATGGTACGCTTCAGTTCACTTTGCAGGTTCAGCAATTCGTCCTGCAGGTGCGTGCGGATCAGCGGATCAAGCGCGGAAAACGGTTCGTCCATCAAAAGGATGGGTGCCTGCGTGGTAAAGGCGCGGGCCAGCCCGACGCGCTGCTGCATGCCACCCGACAGCTCATGCGCATAGCGGTCGGCCCACTGGTCGAGGCTGACCAGTTTCAACTGTTCCGCAACACGCGCCTTGCGTTCTGCATCCGGTACGCCGGCAAGTTCCAGTCCAAGGCCGACGTTTTCTTCAACCGTGCGCCACGGCAGCAATGCAAACTGCTGAAACACCATGGCAACCTGATGCATGCGAAGTTGGCGCAACTGCACATCACTGCACGAGGCAACATCGATCGGAGCGCCGTCTGTTGAAACAATCACCTCGCCGCGGGCTGTTTCATTCAGGCGGTTGACCGCGCGCAGCAATGTCGACTTGCCAGAACCGGACAGCCCCATGAGGACGAATATTTCACCTTCGGCAACGTCGAGCGAGGCACCTGCCACGCCCAGCACGGCCCCGGTTTTCTCGTTTATTTCCTGTCGGGTCGCGCCGGCATCCAGCAGGCGAAGCGCTTCGGTCTTGTTGTCACCGAAAATGATATCAACGTTTTTGAAACTGACGGCTGTCCTGGTCATTTGCTCTGCCCCCCGGTACCCGTCTCCTGAACCCGGCAAATGCGGTCCAGCATGATAGCCACCGCCACAATGGCGAGACCGGCTTCGATGCCCATTGGGATATTGACCGTGTTCAGCGCGCGCACCACGGGTTTTCCCAGCCCGTTGGCGCCGATAAGAGCGGCAATCACCACCATGGACAGCGACAGCATGATACATTGGGTCAACCCGGCCATGATCGTCGGCATGGCGGCGGGAAGCTCGACCTTTTTCAGCAATTGCCACTTCGTTGCACCAAATGCCTGCCCCGCCTCGATCAGCTGTTTCGGCACCGAGGTGATACCAAGATGCGTCAGGCGGATCGGAGCCGCGATCGAGAAGATCACCGTTGTGACAAGGCCTGGCGCCAGGCCCAACCCGAACAGGATCAGCGCCGGAATGAGATACACGAACGTCGGCAGCGTCTGCATCAGGTCCAGCACCGGGCGAAGAATGCGGAACAGCCAGTCATTATGTGCCGCCACGATACCGACCGGCACACCGATCGCCATGGAGGCCGAGGCCGCGCCGACAACCAGCGCCAGCGTTTCCACGGTTTCCTTCCACAGGCCCTGGTTGACCACGAACGCCAGGCAGCCTATCGCGATTGCAGGCACCTTCCAGGATCGCGACAGCCACCAGGCCAGGGCTGCAACCAGCGCGATGATGACAATCGGCGGCGGCAGCAGCAGCAGGTCGATCAAGGCCTCGAGAATGGTTTCTATGCCAGTGGCAATGCCGTCAAAAAACCAGTCGAAGCTGTCGGTCAACCAGTTGAAAAGCTGCTTGCCCCATCTGCCGAGTGGAATTTTATTGTCTTCGAGAAAGGCGCTGATCGGGTCCATGAGGTCAATCCCTTGGATCAGGATGGTTTTCGGATATGTCGCCAGAGAACCCTAAACCTGATCGCTTCCATGTTGCTATAGTGAACGGTGCTGAAAACAAGACTACCCGGTTTCGCCGTCGTGGCAAAACCGGGTAGCATAATGTCAGACCGGGATGATCAGTTTACTGGATGGCTGATTTTGCAGCCGCCATGCCGTCACCACCGTCATATGTAGTGACATCGGCAAGCCATGCATCAAGCACACCCGGATTGGCCTTGAGCCAGTTGGTGGCGGCCTTCTCTGGATCGGTTCCATCATTGAGAATGGCGCCCATGATTTCATTTTCCATCTTCAGCGTGAACTTGAGATTGGAGATGAACTTGCCGGCATTCGGACACTCGCCGACATAGCCTTTACGCACATTGGTGTGCACCGTGGCGCCGCCGAGATTGGGCCCGAACACGTCATCGCCTCCTTCAAGGTATGCCATGTCGAAATTGGCATTCATCGGGTGCGGCTCCCAGCCAAGAAACACAAGGTCCTCTTTCTTCCTGCCGGCCTTGGCCACGGCAGACATCATGCCTGCTTCAGATGACTCAACCACTTCAAACCCCTTGAGGCCGAAGGTGCCCTTCTCGATCATGCCGAGGATCAGTCGGTTGCCGTCATTGCCCGGCTCAATGCCGTAGATCTTGCCGTCAAGCTGATCCTTGAACTTCGCAATGTCCTGGAATGTCTTGAGGCCGGCATCATAGGTGTATTTGGGAACCGCCAGCGTGTACTTGGCGCCTTCGAGGTTGGCACCGATGGATTCCACCGAACCGTCTTCACGGTACGGCTTGATATCCGCTTCCATGGTCGGCATCCAGTTGCCCAGGAATACGTCGATATCCTTGTTCTTCAGAGATGAATAGGTCACGGGCACAGACAGAACCTGCGTAATAGGCTCGTAGCCAAGGGCTTTCAGAATAACCGTGGCAGTAGCCGTCGTGGCGGTAATGTCAGTCCAGCCAACGTCGGAAAACCGGACGACTTTGCACGCTTCGCTGTCACCGGCCTGAGCCGCACTCATTGGCGCCAACGCAAAGATTGCCGCCGCTGCGACACCTGTCATCACTTGTGAAATTATCCTGGTCATCAATAGCTACTCCCTGTTTTGAATTTTATTCGATCATCGACAAAAGTGATCTTCAATAGTTCGGATTGGCCGAAATGTGCGCAGCACCACACATCCAAGTCAACAGCTTGCAGAAATTAAAGCGGTTTTTAATTGACTGATCAATTAAAAAAAATATCCTGCAGCTGAATTCAACACTCCATGTGAGGTGAAATGCCGAAACTTGGCATGGGTCCGGTACGCCGGAATCAACTGATAGAAGCCGCAATATCGTCGCTGCACGACTATGGTTATGCAGACACCACAGTTGCGCGTATTGCCAGGAAGGCCGGGGTTTCTTCCGGCACTGTGCATCACTATTTCGATGGCAAGGACGATCTGCTGTTTGCCACCATGCAGCACATGCTGCGTGATCTGCGCGCAGAAACACTCAAGCGCCTGAAACAGGCGCAGACACCGCGCGACAGGCTGTCGGCGATTGTCGAGGCCAACTTTGCACCAAGCCAGTACTCGCCCGATGTCATGACGGCATGGCTGGCCCTGTATGGCTCGGCGCGCCAGTCGGCCAACCTCACCCGGATTCTGCGGCTGTATGATGCACGGCTGAAATCCAATTTGAGTGATGCTTTCAGAAAACTCACCGACCCGGACACAGCCGCAGAGCTGGCGCTGGGCGTTGCAGCCCTGATCGATGGCGTATGGCTGCGGGCTGCCCTGTTTGGCGACGTCTACAATCGCGATACAGCCATTCATCTCGTCGAGTCCTATATCGACAGCCAGCTTCCTCCCACACATTGAGACTGCCATGAGCGACGCAACATTCGACTACATCATAATCGGGTCCGGCTCGGCAGGTTCCGTGCTTGCCAACCGCTTGACGCAGGACGGCAAGCACACCGTGCTGGTACTTGAATATGGCGGCAGCGATATCGGCCCCCTGATCCAGATGCCGTCGGCCCTGTCAATTCCACTGAATACGAAAACCTACAATTGGGGCTATTCGTCCGAACCGGAACCGGCCCTCAACAATCGCCGCATCACGGCACCGCGCGGCAAGGTGATTGGCGGATCATCCTCCATCAACGGCATGGTGTATGTGCGCGGCCATGCCAGGGATTTTGACACATGGTCGGATATGGGCGCGAGCGGCTGGGCCTACGCCGATGTGCTGCCCTATTTCAAGCGCATGGAGACCTCGCACGGCGGCGAAGACGGCTGGCGCGGATCCGACGGTCCCATGCACGTCACCCGCGGCGAGCAGGACAACCCGCTGTACCACGCTTTTGTCGAGGCTGCCGAACAGGCCGGATACCCAACCACTGCCGACTATAATGGCCGCCAGCAGGAAGGCTTTGGCGCGATGGAAATGACGATCTGGAAAGGACGTCGATGGTCATCGGCCAACGCCTATCTGAAGCCTGCTCTCAAGCGCACCAATCTCGAATTGATCACCCGCGCAAAGGCGCGCCGAATTGTGCTGCAGGGCAAGCGGGCCACCGGCGTGGAGTATCAAAAGGGGCGCAGCATCAAAACCGCCCATGCGCGCCGCGAGGTGATCATTGCGGCAAGCGCCTTCAACTCTCCGCACCTGTTGCAGGTATCCGGCATCGGCGACGCCGAGACACTGAAGGCCGCAGGCATCGAGCCGGTACACCACCTGCCTGGAGTGGGTGCCAACCTGATGGATCACCTGGAGGTCTACTTCCAGCTGCATTCCAGGCAACCGGTGACTCTGAACACGAAACTCGGCCTCGTTTCAAAGGGACTGATCGGCCTGCAATGGCTGTTGTTCAAGACCGGTCTCGGCGCCACCAATCACTTTGAAACCGCCGGTTTCATTCGCTCGCGTGCCGGCATTGAGTACCCTGATATCCAGTATCATTTCCTGCCCGGCGCCATCGCCTACAACGGAAAGCCCGCGACCAAGGGGCATGGTTTCCAGGTGCATGTCGGGCCCAACAGGTCAACATCGCGCGGCTCTGTGACACCCGTCAGCGCAGATCCGGACGATGCCCCGAGACTGACCTTCAACTACATGTCCAGGGACGAGGACTGGGCGGATTTTCGCTCGTGCATTCGCCTGACCCGCGAAATCATCAAACAACCGGCGATGCAGGCGTTTGCCAATGGCGAAATCCAGCCCGGCGAAGAGGTGACCAGTGATGCGGCAATCGACAATTTCATCCGCGAGCATGCCGAAAGCGCTTACCATCCGTGCGGCACCTGCAAGATGGGATCCGTGAACGATCCCATGGCGGTCGTCGACCCGCAGTGCCGCGTTATCGGTATCGAGGGTTTACGCGTGGCGGACAGTTCGATTTTCCCGTCCATAACCAACGGCAATATCAACGGACCGACCATGATGGTGGGAGAAAAGGCATCCGATCACATTCTCGGCCTCGATCCGCTGCCGCCCTCCAACCAGCAACCATGGATCAACCCTGACTGGCAAATTTCGCAACGCTGATATCGTGATAAACGGTATAGACTTGCCCGATGAGCAACGGGGCTGACACAAACATCATGCCGGACAAACCACCGGCACGGCTGAGCGACAAGATGGTGGCCGGCTGCCTGCTGGGGATCAGCCTGTTTGAGCTGATCGAACTGCACGCGCATATCGCTGCCGCAGGGACAATTGCTGCCGTGCTGCTGGTGCTGTTCCTGCTGGTCGGACAGGCCAGGATGGGCTTGCGTGAACGCTATCTGATCAGCCTCGCCGTGATAGCAACAGTGTGTGCGGTCCTGTTTTCCGATACGCCGCTGGCCCTGATCGAAAACGGCTTTACGCAAGCGACCTATCTGGCAGCCTTCATGCTGCTGCTGGCATTGTTGCGCGATGGCGCAGTCACATCCCCTTCCGTGCTGAAACTCGGACGTTATCTGACGCACCGTCCGCCGGGCCAGCGCTACATCGCCATTCACGCCGGCGGGCATGCCCTCGGCATGATCCTGAATTTCGGTGCCCTCAGCCTGTTGGGACCGCTGATCCAGCGCGGCATCCGGGTGGATGCGGAGACCAACCCGGAACTGGCGCAATGGCGCGAACGCCGTCAGATGTCGGCTTTGGTGCGCGGGTTCTCATGGATTATCGCATGGTCACCAACCGCCGTTACGCAGGCGCTGGTGGCCAGCGTGGTGTCAGGGTCAAGACCGCTGATGATGGCTGCCATCGGGTTCGGCATATCATTGGGCATTGTTGTCATTGGATGGGCAGAAGACCGCATTACCGGCAAACGCGCACGCGCGACACTGGCAGCCCACGATGCACTGCCGCACCCGGAGACGTCGACGGAACTGTTTCCCTGGCAGGCAGCAAAACGGTTTGGCCTGGTATGTGCTGCCCTGGCAGGCATTTCACTGGTGCTGATACTGGCCACCGGCTCAAAGGTCGTTCCGGCCCTGATGCTGGCGAGTCCGGTGGTGACAGCCGTGTGGATCTGGTTCCAGTGCAGAAACAATGACGCCCACACCGCGGCCACGATTGCCCGCATCAAGGACATTGCCAGCACATCCATTCCCGCCGGGTCACCCGAAGCAGTTACGCTGTCTGCAGCAGGATATATCGGCATTGTGGCAGCCGGGTTGACCAATGCGCCGGTGCTGGCAGAGCTTGCCGGGTTGCAGACCTGGTCACCGATTGCGGTTTATCTCACCATCATGCTCATTGTGCCGATCGCCTCAAACCTGGCCATGCCGCCAATGCTGACAGTCACGTTCATGGGCTCGCTGTACTCTGCGTTGCCGGACAGCCAGCTTGATCCGACCCTGCTGGCCACGGCACTGGCATTGGGCTGGACCTTGAATCTGACGGCGTCCCCGTTTGGCGCCACCGCCCTTATACTGAGCCGGATAACCGGCATTCCAGGCACAACGCTTTCGTGGCGGTGGAACGGCATGTTCACGATCGCTGCGTTTTCCTGGGCGGCTCTGGTGCTTGGCTGCATAAGTTTGCTGGCCGGTTAATCCTTATATTGCAAGCCTGCTTGCCACGACGGCCAGATCAACGCATCATGCGATCCATTGAGCCCGGCATGTGTATCCGCCGAGGCTTGCAAAGCCTGCCCGAAGACAACCGGGCAATGTCTGATCCAGGGAGTGAAAACGACATGATGAAGAAACTACTTGCCACAACCGCGTTGGTGGCCTTTGCCACCACGTCCACAATGACAATCGCCCAGGCGGCCGAAGTCGACGGTCCGGAAGTCAAGTGGAACGTATCGCTGTGGGGCAAACAGCGCGCCTTTACGGCAGGGTTTGAAAAACTGGCCGAACTGGTCAACGCCAAGACCGACGGCAAGTTCACCATGACATTGCATTATGGTGCAGCGCTTTCGAAATCCCGCGAGAATCTCGACGGCATTTCCGTTGGCGCATTTGAAGCTGCCATGACCTGCAACTTCTATCACCCGCAGAAAAACCCCGGACTCATGGTCTTGACCATGCCGTTCCTGCCAATGTCCAGCTGGGACGACAATCGCAATATCCGCGATGCCGTTTATGCGCACCCCGACATCATCAAGGAGCACGCCCAGTGGAACGCCATGCTCTACATGTCATCCTACCTGCCGCAGTATGAATTCCTCGGCAAGGGCGAGCCGCCAATGAAGCTGGAGGACTGGAAGGGCAAGACCGTGCGCGCCGGTGGTGGTGTCGGCAAGGCCATGAAAGTCATGGGGGCGACGCCAACCAGTTCGACGGCAACAGAGGTCTATACCGGTGTTCAGCAGGGCACCATGGACGCGGCCTCGTTCCCGTTCACCTACTCTCACGTCGCTTACAAGATCCACGAAGTGACCGACTGGTTTACGTCCAATCTGTCGCCAGGCACGTCAGACTGCCCGTTGATCCTGTCCAAGAGTGCGTTTGACGCCCTTCCCAAACAGTACCAGAAACTGCTGATGGATGTAAAAGACGAAGCTGCAAAAGCCCAGATCCAGGCCTATATCGATATCGACAAGGTCAATCTGCCGATGCTTGAGGCAAAGCTGAAGAAGGTGACCTACACCGAAGAACAGCTTGGCGCGTTCCGGGCCGCAGCAGGCAAACCCGTCATCGAAGAGTGGATCAAGGAAAATGAGGGCAAGTTCGATGCCAGGGGACTGGTTGAACTGATCTATTCCACGGTTGGCAGAAAGTACGAGTAACCAACACACAAACCGCCCCCGGATCCTGACGTTGCCGCAAGCAGAGTAGCGCAGGGTCCGGGGCGACTATAATTGAACTTCGTCTGGGGAGGCGTGACGTGGTGGACAAATCATCTGACCATGATGACGGGCTGGGCAGGCTGCTGACACGAGCCGACCGGCTGCTTGCGCCCATTGAAGATGCGCTGAACCTGCTGTCCGGGCTGCTGATTTTCGGCCTGATGTTTCTGGGCATGCTGCAGATCGTTCTGCGCACGGTTTTCCGCACGCCGATATTCGGTTACATCGACATAGTCGAAGCCACGATGGTTGCCTTTGCGCTGCTGTCGATCTCGCAGGTACAGCGCATCGGCGGCCATGTCCGCATGGAAATCGTGGTTGGTTACCTGAAAGGCGCAGCCCTCTGGGCAGCCGAAACCATCGGGGTCGCGGTGCAGATTGTGATCGTCGCCATCCTGATCCCCTACTCCTACAATCATTTTTTCCGGTCGTGGAGCTTTGGTGATTCAACCATCGACATCGAGCTCCCCACGTGGCCGGCCAAATTGCTGGTGCCGGTCATGCTGGGTGTGCTGCTGATACGGCTGGTTATCCAGTTGCTGGGTTACATTCGCCTGACCGTAAACCCCGCCCTCACCCCTGTCGCCGTGCCGGTCATGAAGACGGTGGAACAGCAGGCAGAAGACGAGATCAAGGGAGCAAGCGCACCATGATCATCGGTCTTGACGCCTTCACCACGGGCATTGTCGGCGTATGCCTGCTTATCGTGCTCGTCTTGCTGGGAGTGCGCGTATTCGCTGCGGCTGCCATTTCAGGTTTCCTGGGCTTGCTGGAACTCAAGGGCTGGCATGTGGCAGCCTCGATAGCGGGCCAGATTCCGCACTCCAAGACCGTCACCTATCCCCTGTCGGTTCTGCCCCTGTTTATCCTGATCGGCTTCCTGGCGTTCTATGCCGGTCTGACCTCGCGCCTGTTCGAGGCCGCGCGGCGCTGGATGGGCTGGGTTCCGGGCGGATTGGCTGTCGCCACCGTCATGGCCACGGCAGGTTTTGCTGCGGTCTCAGGCGCTTCGACAGCCACCGCAGCGGTGTTTTCGCGCGTCGCCATCCCGGACATGCTGAAAAACGGGTATGACAGGCGACTGACTGCCGGTGTCGTCGCTGCCGGCGGCACGCTGGCCTCGCTCATTCCGCCGTCCGCCATACTGGTCATCTACGCCATCATCGTGGAACAGTCAGTAGGCAAGCTGTTGCTGGCCGGTTTCCTGCCGGGGCTCTATTCAGCGGTGATCTATGTCGTTCTGATTGTCGGCATGTGCTGGTGGAACCCGAAACTGGGTCGCCCGATCAGCGGTTTCACCTGGAAACAGCGCTTCGAAAGCATCCCCGGTACGCTGCCGATATTCGTGGTTGTCGGCATCATTTTTTCGGCCATTTACACTGGTTCGGCCACGCCCACCGAGGCTGGAGCGCTGGGTGCAATGGTGGTTTTCCTGTTCTATGTCTGGCGTGCATTCCGCGAGAACGAGTTGTCGAAAATGTCAGGTCGCCTGAAAGAGGCGCTGATCGAGACAGCCCGGCTTTCGGCGATGATCTTCACCCTGATCTGGGGCGTGTTCCTGTTCGTCCGCTTCCTCGGGTTTGCCGGGTTGCCGGCGGCGTTTTCCGCCTGGGTGGTCACGCTGGACGTGCCGCCGATTGTCATCATGATCTGCATCCTGCTGGCCTATGCAGTCCTCGGCATGTTCATGGACGCCATCGGCATGCTCATCCTGACACTGCCCGTGGTGTATCCGGCGGTAATCGCACTGGGTTATGATCCGATCTGGTTTGGCATCATCGTCGTCAAGATGGCTGAAATTTGCCTGATCACGCCGCCTATCGGATTAAACTGTTTCGTGGTTGCCGGCGTCACGCGCGACCTGACCGACGACGAGGGCAACTCGCTGCAAATCCCCTTGCAGGATGTGTTCCGCGGCATAGGGCCGTTTTTTGTCGCCGATGTCATTACTGTCGCCGGGCTGCTGGCATTCCCCGGCATCATCACCTGGCTGCCAAGCCTTATGGACTGACTTCGTCCTGTGGTTTGTGGTCGTGACACCCAAAAATTGTCCTGATCTGGGCATACATACAAGGAAAGGAAGACAATCGAGCGGAGGTTCAACTTATAGAACGCAACCCTAAACGGAGGAAACAATCATGAGCAAACAATGTTGTGGACCAGGCTATGCATCGCCCCAGGAAGCCATGCAGGCAGACCGGGAGAAACTGCTGTACACGGTGGCCCTTTATGTCGGTACCGGTGTCGAGAAGCCGGACTACCTTGCGACCGTTGATGTTGACCCCGATAGCCCGACCTATTCATCCGTCGTCGCGCGCACCGAGATGCCGCAGATCGGCGACGAACTGCATCACTCTGGCTGGAATGCCTGTTCCAGCTGCCATGATGATGCATCGAAATCGCGCCGCTATCTGCTGATGCCGGGTGTGCGCACATC
>SWCD01011380.1_pt1 | contig 25321 bp, 24 predicted proteins | sample 4693011 | NCBI WGS metagenome assembly SWCD01 (sample SAMN10267278, study PRJNA491770) | bioreactor metagenome | isolation source: DHS bioreactor inoculated with marine | place: Japan: Omine Ridge, Nankai Trough | reverse complement strand
GCGGATGACAGATTCACCGGCTCGCAATTCTGGCTGCGCCGCGCGGTCGATCACGCCCCCGATGAGGTGGCCCGCGCCCAGACCGTCACCGCCTTTCAGAACGTGCGCGCGCGCAACCCGCTACGGTTCGATTTCCGCTTTTCCACAACCCCCTCGGACAATGTGAACAACGGGGCCAACAGCCCGCTCAACGTGATCGACGGCGTGCCGGTGGTGGGCACTCTCAGCCCCTCGGCACAGGCGCTTTCGGGCTGGATCACCACGGCGCAAGCCGCCCTCTCCTACCGCCTTGCCAAAAGCGACGGGCGCGAGACACGGGCGCGTGCCCGCGTCAACGCCCGGCGGGTCGATATTTCAGACTCCGTGCCGGGGCTGAGCGGCGATGACCTCTCCTCGACGGTCGCGGAACTGGGATTGACCCAATATCTGCGCGGCACGAGCGCAGCGGTGACATGGAAATTCGACCTCGACGGCGGGCGCGTCTGGTATGCGGACGATCCGCTCTATGATTTCGCACGGGTCGGCGCCACGCGCCATCAGCGCTTGACCGACCGCCTGATGCTGAGCTTTGGTGGCAGCTTCGAGGATCAACACTACGAGAGCGCGCGCGGGGCCGACAGCACTGTTGCCAGCGGCTTTGCCGGGGTCGGCCTGACCCTTGAGAGTGGCGCGCAGATCGGCTTTCAGGTGCAATATCGCGACACGGACAGCAACGGCATCAACCGCGCCTCGGATCAATGGACCGGCATTGCCAGCTATCAATTGGGCCGCGACATCGGCCCCGCCAGCCTCGAATTTTCGCTGGGGCTCAGCCAGTTGGACTATTCCAGCTATCAGGTCGGCTTTATCAGCGTGCCGGGCGGGCGTGACGACCGATCCGTGTTCGGCGGCGTCACAGCCACGTTCAACGACTGGGGCTACATGGGCTTTGTCCCCACCCTCACCGTGACCAGCGAACGCAGCGACTCCAATATCAGCCGCTTCGACGTCGAGGAAACCTCGATCACCCTCGGTATCCGGTCCGAGTTCTGAGCCACCGCGCCCCAGATTGCCCTCGACACCGGCGCACGCGCCACTATCCTCCGACACATTGCAATCACGGAGGATGACCATGCGCATCAAATATCTGCACACGATGGTTCGGGTCAAAGACCTTGAAGCGACGCAGCGGTTCTTTGCCCTTCTTGGGCTCAAGGAAACCCGCCGCTGGGACAACGAGGGCGGGCGCTTCACGCTCGTGTTCATGGCCCCCGAAGGACAAGAGGACTGCCCGGTGGAACTGACCTATAACTGGGACGGCGACGAAGGCCTGCCCTCGGACAGCCGCCATTTCGGCCATCTCGCCTATGCAACCAGCAATATCTATGAGCTCTGCCAGCACCTGATGGACAATGGCGTCACCATCAACCGCCCGCCGCGCGACGGGCGTATGGCCTTTGTGCGCAGCCCCGACAACATCTCGGTCGAGCTTTTGCAAGAGGGTGACGCCCTGCCCCCGGCAGAGCCTTGGACCAGCATGGAGAATATCGGCCATTGGTGAGGCTCGCGGCCCTTCTTGCGGCCGCACTTCTCGCGGCCCCGGCCCAAGGCGCCTGCCGCCTTGCGCTGGTGCTCGCCCTCGATGTGTCCTCTTCGGTCGATGAGGCCGAATATGCCCTGCAACGGGTGGGCCTCGCCTCGGCCCTTGATGCGCCCGAGATCCGCGATGCCATCCTGCGTGGCGGCACGGGCGATGTGGCGCTGGCGGTCTATGAGTGGAGCGGCCGCTTTCAGGACAGGCTGCATCTCGACTGGACCTTTCTGCGCTCTGACGCCGATATAACGGGCGCGGTGGCGGTGCTGGCGGGCATGCAGCGCTCGACCAGCGATTACCCCACCGGCCTCGGCTCGGCGCTGGGCTATGGCGCGGCGCTTCTGGCGCGCGCGCCCCGCTGCGACCGTCAGGTGATCGACGTCTCGGGTGACGGGATCAACAATCAGGGCTTCGGCCCGGCGCTCGCCTACAAGCATTTTCCGTTTGACGACATCACCGTCAACGGCCTCGTGATCGAGGGGCACGACCCGCAGGTCACCCAATATTACCAGCGAGAGGTGCTCTACGGGCCGGGGGCCTTCCTCGAAATCGCCCAAGGATTCGAGGATTTCGAGCGTGCCATGTCGCGCAAGCTTTTCCGCGAGATCAATGATCTCATGCTGGGGTCCCTGCCGCAGGCCGCCCCCCTGCCTCAGTAAATATAGCGAATCTGATCCGTCCAATACCGCTCCACCCGGCGCAAGGAGGCGGTAATCTGGTCAATTCCGTCGGGGCCGAGAACGCCGCGCGCCTCCAACCCCTCGGCATGGCGGGCAAAGAGATCGCCAACCAGATCGCGGATCGTGCGCCCCTTTTCCGTCAGCCGCACCCGGACCGACCGGCGATCCGCCGCGCAGTACTGGAGGTGCATATATCCCATCTCCACCAGCTTCTTGAGATTGTAGCTGACATTGCTGCCCTGGTAATAACCGCGCGTTTTCAATTCACCCGCCGTCACCTCGTGGTCGCCGATGTTGAAAAGCAAGAGCGCCTGCACCGCGTTGATTTCCAACACGCCCACGCGCTCGAACTCATCCTTGATGACATCCAGCAATAGCCGGTGCAGGCGTTCCACCAGCGACAGAGCGTCAAGGTAACTGCTGATAAAGGCGCTCTGAACGGCGCTCGTCGCGAGGGGGCTGTGATAGCTCATGTCGGTCTCCGTGCGATACTGCTCGCACGGGACCATCTGGCAAAAACCCGAACATTCGGTAAATCGCGACGAAACCGCCTAAAATGCGATCTACTTTCCGCCGCTGGCCTCTGCCGCAATCTCTGCCACCAGGGGCGCGAAACGCGCAGGCGGCGCGGCTTGACCCGTCACCCATTGATAGAGATCCTGATCGTTCTCGCACAACAGCGCGTCGAACCCGTCCAATGCGGCCTTGTCCATCACCTCGAGCCGCGCTTCGGCATAGCGGCTCAGGATGATGTCCATTTCCTTGATCCCCCGGCGCATCGCGCGCATGCGCAGGCGCTTGATCCGGTGGGCGGGCGGCTCATCAGCGCCGCCCGGTGCCTCGACAGGGGCCTCACTCACCGGCTTCTTCCCGCAACTTGGCGCGTAGGGTCTTTTCCAACCGTCCCAGACGGTCGGTCGCGCGGGTCATCTGCGCGCGGATGTCGCGGATTTCGGTCAGCATATCGATCACGTCGCGCGACAGCTCACCCATCTCGGGCGCGCCCGGCCCCTCGCCTTCGCCCGACAAGAGCCACAAGAGCGAGACATTGAGCATCCCCGCCATCATCGACAACTTATTGGCGCGCGGCTCCGACAGATCGTTCTCCCAGGCCTTCAACGTCTTGAGCTTGACGCCCAACCGTTTCGCCAAATCGGCCTGGCTCATGCCTGCGCGCTCGCGCGCACCTGTCACGCGGTCGCCAAAGGTGGTGGCCTCGGGATCGAACCAGCCGTCGGTGTTGTCTGCGGTCATCGTCTTCCTTTCCAGTGATCGGGCTTGATCGCGCCCTGACCGCAGCCTAAGACATTCTAGAAATGAATTCAAACCGGAGCCGGCCATGTCCCGTCTTTCCGCGACATTGTCGCGCGTCAAACCCTCGCCCACCATCGCCGTGACCACCAAGGCACAGGAACTCAAGGCCGCAGGGCGCGACGTGATCGGTCTGGGGGCTGGCGAGCCGGATTTCCCGACCCCCGCGCATATCCGCGCTGCCGGTATCCGCGCCATCGAGGAAGGCAAGACCAAATACACCGCCGTCGACGGCATCCCCGAGCTCAAGGCGGCGATCTGCGCCAAGTTCAAGCGCGACAACAGGCTCGACTATACCCCCGCGCAGGTCAGCGTCGCCTCGGGCGGCAAGCAGATCCTCTACAACGCCCTCATGGCCACGCTCAATCCCGGGGACGAGGTGCTGGTCCCCGCCCCCTATTGGGTCAGCTACCCCGACATGGTGCTCCTGGCAGGCGGCGAGCCGGTGATTGCCCCCGCAGGCATCGAAACCGGCTTCAAACTGACGCCAGAGGCGCTCGAGGCCGCGATCACGCCCAAAACCCGCTGGTTCATCTTCAACTCGCCCAGCAATCCCACCGGCGCGGGCTATACTTGGGACGAGTTGAAGGCGCTGACGGATGTGCTCCTGCGACATCCTCATGTCATGATCATGACCGACGATATGTATGAACATCTGGCCTATGACGGCTTTGAATTCTGCACGCCCGCACAGGTGGAACCGGCGCTCTATGACCGCACGCTCACCTGCAATGGCGTGTCCAAGGCCTATTGCATGACCGGCTGGCGGATCGGCTATGCGGCGGGGCCGCAAGATCTGATTGCCGCAATGCGCAAGATCCAGTCGCAAAGCACCTCGAACCCCTGCACCATCAGCCAATGGGCGGCCGTCGAGGCGCTCAATGGCAGCCATGATTTCATCGCCGAGAACAACACCGTTTTCGCCCGCCGCCGCGATCTGGTGGTCAAGATGCTGAACGAGGTCGAGGGCATCGACTGCCCCAAGCCCAATGGCGCGTTCTATGTCTATCCGTCGATTGCCGGGCTGATCGGCAAGACCAGCGCAGGAGGGGCCAAGATCACCGATGACGAGGCCTTTGCCACGGCCTTGTTGGAGGAAACCGGCGTCGCGGTGGTCTTTGGCGCAGCCTTTGGACTATCGCCGAATTTCCGGATCAGCTATGCAACCTCCGATGAAGCGCTCAAAGAGGCGTGCACGCGGATACAGACGTTCTGCAAAGGGCTGAGCTAGGGGGACGGATGGCGGGCGATCTGCCGGATTATTATTTCAGGGTCCGTGAAAACGGGGCCTTCGTGTTTCGGGTTGATACCGAGAACCGGCAGCGCCGGATCGAGATGGAACAGATCGCCATCGTCAATATCCGCAAGTCCGAAATCAAGCCGCATGGCGACCGCGCCCTGTCCGACGCCGACATCACCGCCATCACCGCGTGGATGGAGGAACGGCTGAAGCTGGTCGAACACCGCGACATCGACGATATCCTGCGCGCGGTGGATTACCTCAACACCACGACGCATTGGGTGCAGTCCAAAGCGACCGACGACCAACTCGAACAGGTGACGGATGCGCTTCTCTTGGCGATGCACGACCTGCGCTCGGTGCTGGTGCGCAAAAAGGCGGACCGGCTGCTAAAGGGCGAGTGAGGCGGCTTGAGGGGCTTGGAATGAACGTTTGCCCCAATCTCCAAGGCGCGGAATCAAGGCGCGGCACGCGCCGCCGCGCAGCGCCCGTCCGCCCCACCGGGCGGGCGCTTTTGCGAGGTCTCAACACACTGAAAGCGCGGAAGTGTTTGGCAGGCATAAAGTGCCAGCCAACCCGGTTACAGCGCCCACCCGGCGGACAGGCACCGCGCGGCTCCTTCGCTTGCGGCCAAGGTCAGCAACACGCCAGCCCACCCCCTCACCGCGAACAACTCGCCCCGCCTAGCACACAGAACTTGGCGCAATGGGGATGGTTCAGCGCCACGTCGCGCTCGGCCTCGGCCAGTGTCTCGCCCAATTCGAACTCGGGCGCATAAGGTAGCAGCGTGCAGGCCACCACCGCTGGCCGCGCCGCCCCCCTGCGCTTGACCACCATGCGCGACGAGGCGCACATGATGTCCTCGGGCCGCTTGCCCAGAATATCCCAACAGGCCGTGGTGATCTCGGGCACCTCGGCCCCCTCGTCCATCTCGGGGAATAGAACCGTCGCACCGGGATCATGCGCATCAATCTCGAACCCATGCTCGGCATAAAACGCGGCATAGCCCGCGCGCGACGCCGCCTCGCTCTCGCCCCAGACAGTGCGGCCCGCGACAGTCATGCGGATGCCATGGTCCCGCAACCAGCACATGCCCTCCAGCGTCTTGGCAAAGGCCCCCGCGCCGCGCTCGACGTCATGCAGCGCCTCGGACCAGTGATCGACCGAGATCCGCAAACTCAGCTTGTCACCCCAGACCTTGACCAGATCCAACAGGCCTTCCCGCATCGTCTTGCGCATCATCGGGCGCATGGCGTTGGTCAGGATCAGCACCTCATACCCCGCCTCCAGCGCCGCCCGCGCCATGCCGATCATCTCGGGGTTCATGAAGGGCTCGCCGCCGGTAAAGGCGATCTCGCTCAGCGGCCAACCCCGCTCACGCACCTGATCCAGATAGTCACGCACCTCTGATTCGGTGATGTAGACCAGCGCGTCATTGCTGGGCGAGCTGAGAATGTAACAGTTGCGGCATTCGATATTGCACAGCGTGCCGGTGTTGAACCACAGCGTTTCAGGATGGCTCAGCGGCACCGAGGCACGCGCCTCACCCTTGGCGGTGCGCGCCGGGTCCTGAAACTTGCCCTGATTGGCCGGGCCGGTGACGGTATCTTTCATAAGGTCATCCACCTTGCTGTTTTTCTTTTCTCACCTAACGCTCGCGATCTGGCAAGAGAAGCGTTCTGACGCCATTGTGAAGACGCCCCAACATGTTAGAGTTGCAGGGGCAAGGGTTGCGCCGGAAAAACAGGCGATTGACGAGCAAAGGAGACAGGCCATGGCCTCTCGGGTGATCCCGGTCGATCCCTTCGATCTGGTGATATTTGGCGGCACCGGCGATCTGGCGCGGCGCAAGATACTGCCGGCCCTCTTCCGGCGCTTTGTCGCCGGTCAGATCGAAGGCGATGTGCGCCTGATCGGGGCCGCGCGCGGCGATATGGATCGCGACGGCTATCGCGCCATGGCGCGTGCCGCGATCACCGAATTCGGCGGCGAGGAATCGGCCCGCAAAAAGGATCTCACCGCCTTTCTCGACCTGCTCGATTTCGTTACGCTCGACGCGCGCGGCACCGAAGGCTGGGAGCAACTGGCCGCCCTCATGCGCCCTGACCGCATCCGCGCCTTCTACTTTTCGGTCGCCCCCGCGCTCTTTGGCGATCTGGCCAAACGCCTGCACAAACACGGCATGGCCGACGACCTCAGCCGCATCGTGGTGGAAAAGCCATTTGGCCGCGATCTGGACACCGCGCGTGACCTCAACCGCACCCTGGCGCGGCACTTCACCGAAGGTCAGATTTACCGGATCGACCATTATCTTGGCAAGGAAACGGTTCAGAACCTGATGGCGATCCGCTTTGGCAACGTCCTCTTCGAACCGCTCTGGAACAGCCAATATGTCGATCACATCCAGATCACCGTGGCGGAATCCGTGGGCGTGGGCGGGCGCGGCGATTACTATGACAAATCCGGTGCCATGCGCGACATGGTGCAAAACCACATGATGCAGCTCTTGTGCCTCATCGCGATGGAGCCTCCCGCCAAATTCGAACCCGACGCCGTGCGCGACGAGAAACTCAAGGTCATCCGCGCCCTCGATCCGGTGGCGCGGGGCAACGTCGTGCGCGGGCAGTATGAGGGCGACGGCACCCAACCCGGCTATCGCAATCAGGTGGGCAACCGCGACAGCACGACCGAGAGCTTCGTGGCCCTGAAGGCGCATATTTCGAACTGGCGCTGGGCGGGCACGCCGTTTTACCTGCGCACCGGCAAACGCCTGCGCGACCGTGCGAGCGAAATCGCCGTGGTGTTCAAGGATGCCCCCCATTCGATCTTTGGCGCCGATGCCGGGCGGCACCGCAATATCCTCACCATTCGCCTGCAACCCAACGAGGGGATCGAACTGGGTGTCACGATCAAGGAACCGGGGCCGGGCGGCATGCGCCTCATCGACGTGCCCCTCGACATGACCTTTGCCGAGGCGCTGGGGCCGGAAGAGGCGGATTTCCCCGATGCCTACGAGCGGCTCATCATGGATGTGATCCGCGGCAACCAGACCCTCTTCATGCGTGGCGACGAGGTTGAGGCGGCCTGGGCCTGGACCGATCCGATCATCGCCGATTGGGAAGATGAGGGGGTGCCCCCCCTTGCCTATGCTACGGGCTCGGCAGGACCGGATGATGCGCTGATGCTCATGCACCGCGATGGACGCCGCTGGCGGGAGATAAGACCATGACCTTTGTGGATTACGCAGACGACGAAATGCTCGCGATGGGGCTGGTCGATGTTCTCTCGACAGACCTGCGCAACGCCCTGCGCAGCCGCGACCGCGCGCTGTTTGTCGTGCCGGGCGGCACCACGCCGGGACCGATCTTTGACGGGCTCTGCGGCCTTGATCTCGATTGGGACCGGGTTGACATCCTGCTCTCGGATGAGCGCTGGCGCCCCGAGGTGCACCTGCGCTCCAACACCCGCCTCCTGCGCGAGCGCCTCTTGCGTGACCGCGCAGCGGCGGCGCGTTACCTCCCGCTCTACGCCAAATCGCCCGAACCCGAGACGGTGCTGGCCGAGTTGGAAACCAACATCTCGCCTGTTCTGCCGATTGATGTCTGCCTCTTGGGCATGGGATCCGATATGCACACCGCCTCGCTCTTTCCCGGTGCCGACCGCCTCGCCGATGCGCTGGCCGAGGATGCACCCATCCTCGTGCCGATGCGCGCGCCGGGGCTGGAAGAGCCGCGCATCACCCTCTCGGCGCGGGTCCTGGACGGTGCGCTGTGCAAGCATGTGGTGATCACCGGCGCGCGAAAACGGGCGGCGTTGGAACGCGCCCAGCATATGCGCCCCCTTGAGGCCCCGATTGCCGCCGTGCTAGCGGGAGCCACAGTGCATTGGTGCCCCTAAGAGGATTTGAAAATGTGGTCAGCGGTTGAAGAGGTCGCCCAAGCGGCGCGAGACATCGACATCACCGGGTTGTTCAGCGATCCCGCACGCGCCACGGCCTTTTCGACCCGCTTCGATGGCATGCTCTTTGATTATTCCAAGACCGCCCTCACCGCCCCCGCACGCGCGGCTCTGCTCTCGTTGGCCGAAACCGCAGGCGTCTCCACCCGCCGCGCCGCGATGTTCGCAGGCGAAGCGATCAACGAGACCGAGGATCGCCCGGTGCTGCACACTGCGCTGCGCAACCTCTCGGGCGGCCCGGTCCGGGTCGCAGGCCAGGACATCATGCCCGAGATCACCGAAACCCGCAGCCGCATGGCCCGCTTTGCCGACAGCATCCGGCGCGGTCCGATCACCGATGTGGTCAATATCGGCATCGGCGGCTCGCATCTTGGCCCCGAGATGGCGGTGCGCGCGCTGCGCCCCTATCACGACGGCCCGCGCTGCCATTTTGTCTCGAACGTGGACGGCGCCGACATCTCTGACACGCTGGCGGGGCTGAACCCGGCGACCACCCTTGTGATCGTCGCGTCCAAAACCTTCACCACCATCGAGACCATGACCAATGCCGCCACGGCACAGGCCTGGATGACCCGCGCAGGGGTTACGCCGGGGCCGCAATTCGCCGCTGTGTCCTCTGCCGCCGCCAAGGCTGCAGACTGGGGCATCGACGCCTCCCGCGTCTTTGGCTTTGGCGATTACGTCGGCGGGCGCTATTCCGTCTGGGGGCCCATCGGCCTGCCGCTGATGATCGCCATCGGGCCCGAGCGGTTCGAGGATTTCCTGCGCGGGGCCGAGGCGATGGACCAGCATTTCCAGACCGCAGATCCCCTCGACAACATGCCGCTCCTACTTGGCCTCATCGGCATCTGGCACCATCAGGGCATGGGCCACGGCACACGCGCCGTGCTGCCCTATGACCAGCGCCTCGCGCGCCTGCCCGCCTATCTGCAACAGCTCGAAATGGAATCGAACGGCAAACGCGTCAGCATGTCGGGCGCCGCGCTCAGCCGCCCCTCCGGTCCCGTCGTCTGGGGCGAGCCGGGAACCAACGGCCAACACGCCTTTTACCAGTTGATCCATCAGGGCACCGCCGTGATCCCCTGCGAGTTCCTCGTGGCCGCAACCGGGCACGAACCGGAACTTGCGCATCATCACCGCCTGCTGGTGGCCAATTGCCTGGCGCAGTCCAAGGCGCTCTTGCGCGGCCGTTCGCTGGGTGAGGCGCGCGCACTGATGCGCGACGCAGGCTACACCGGCCCCGAACTTGAGCGGCAGGCGGCCCACCGGGTCTTTCCCGGCAACCGCCCCTCGACAACGCTGATCTATGACCGGCTGACCCCGCGCCGACTGGGCCAGATCATCGCCCTCTATGAGCATCGCGTGTTCGTCGAAGGCGTGATCCTCGGGATCAACTCCTTTGATCAATGGGGGGTGGAACTGGGCAAGGTACTGGCGGTCGATGTCGATGCCATGCTGACCGGCGACACCACCCTCACCCGCGACGGATCAACCGCCGCCCTCGTGGCCTTTGCCCGCGCGGCCGGGGTCTGAGCCAAAAGCAACAGACGAGGCGCACATTTCTCACAGAGTTTGACCTCGCTCAAAGTCTGTCACAAAAAGTTCAAATATCATTCCCGGAGTGATCAATAGACCAGTCCGGAGTGCCGTATGAGCGAATCCCCTCTCTCCCCCCTGCCCACGCCCGAAACTCCGGACGCCTCCGCCACCCCGCCGATCAATGGCGCAGCCCCGGCAGCCACGGCAGGCTCCCCCACCGCAGCACCCTCCCAGACCGATCCCAACTCGCTGCGCGACGCCTTCGAAAATGGCGATTACCCCTACGAAACCCGCATGGGTCGCCGCAGCTACGAGACGCAAAAGGCGCATCTTCAGGCCGAATTGCTCAAGGTCCAGCTTTGGGCGCAAGAGACCGGGCAGAAATTCGTGCTGATCTTCGAGGGGCGCGATGCGGCCGGCAAGGGCGGCACGATCAAACGCTTCACCGAACATCTGAACCCCCGCACCGCGCGGGTCGTGGCCCTTAACAAGCCCACCGATCAGGAACGCGGCCAGTGGTATTTTCAGCGCTATGTCCAACACCTGCCCACCTCGGGGGAAATGGTGCTCTATGACCGCTCGTGGTATAACCGCGCGGGCGTCGAGCGGGTGATGGGCTTTTGCGAGCCGCATGAATATCTCGAATTCATGCGCGAGACCCCCGAATTGGAGCGGATGCTCGTGCGCTCGGGTATCAGGCTCTACAAGTACTGGTTCTCCGTCACCCAAGGCGAACAGCGCGCCCGCTTTGCCAGCCGCGAAACCGATCCTCTCAAGCAATGGAAACTCAGCCCCATCGACAAGGCCAGCCTAGACAAATGGGACGATTACACCGAGGCGAAAGAGGCGATGTTCTTTTATACCGACACGGCCGACGCGCCCTGGACCGTCGTCAAATCCGATGACAAGAAACGTGCGCGCCTCAACTGCATGCGGCATTTTCTCAACTCGCTCGACTACCCCGGCAAGGATCGCCATATCGCCCATGCACCCGATCCGCTGATCGTGTCGACCGCGCAGCATGTGCTGCACAAGAGCGATCACATCCTGGGCAAATCCCTGCATCCCGAGGACCGCAAGACCCGCTAAGGCCCGTGCACGCGCCCCTTGACGCGGTGCCCCGGTCTGGGCCAAGAACCCGCAGGCGCGGCCAGCAGGTCCGCCTGCGGCGTCAGACAGGGGGCAATCCGTGATACTCAAGGCACTCGACTCGCTCGGCGGGCTTCTTTTCGGGCGCGAAAAATATCGGCGCGGTCACTATAAACTGGCCAAGCGTCTGGCCTCGCGGCAGCGCTACGAGGTGTACAAGCCCCACCTGATCTGGCTCACCGACCCCGAGTTTCTCGCCGCCCGGGACATGGCCGAGGCGCGCGGCATCGAAGGCAGCCCGCATGACCGCTGCTTCACGCTGATGACCTCTGCCCGCATGGTGCGCAGCATTCCCGGCAATTTCGCCGAATGTGGCGTGCGCTATGGCAAATCCTCGCTCTTCCTGCTGACCGGCGCAGGCATGCAAAGCACCAAGCGCCTTCACATCTTCGACTCCTTTCAGGGGCTCTCGGAACCCAGCGACGCCGATGTGCAATCGGGCGGAAAATCCGAATGGTCCAAGGGCGATCTGGCTGTCCCCCAAGACATCGTGCGCCAGAATCTCAGCGCCTTCGGTGACCGGGTGGAATTGCACAAGGGCTGGATTCCCGACCGTTTCCCCGATGTCGCGGATCAGGAATTCTCGCTCGTCCATGTCGATGTGGACCTTTACGAACCAACGCTCGCTTCGGTCGAATTCTTCTATCCTCGGGTCAAACCGGGCGGGGTGATTATCTGCGACGATTACGGCTCTGGCGATTGCCCCGGCGCGAAAAAGGCGATCGACGAGTTTTTCGCCGACAAGCCCGAAAACGTCCTCTCGCTGACCAGCGGCCAATCCATCGTGATCAAGGCCTAAGCGGGCTTTCGCGCGGGCGCTTGACCCGGACAAACGCGCCTTGCGGCAGACCCGCCCTGCGCCTAAGTCTGGCGGCATGAAGCCGCTCATGCCCATGGCCCTTGCCACCGCCCTTTGCCTGCCCGCCGCCCCGATGGGCGCGCATCCGCATGTCTTTGTCGATGTCGCCCTGCGCTTCACCGCCGACGCCCAAGGGCACCTGACCGAGGTCGAGGTGACATGGAGCTATGACGATTTCTTTTCCCTTCTGATCCTCACCGACATGGGCCTTGATCCGGATGGCGACGGCACGCTGACCGAGGCGGAACTGGACAAGCTCAAGGGCTTTGATCTGGTCGAATGGCCCGAGGGGTTCGAGGGCGATCTCTATATGTATCAGGGCGAGACCAAGATTGCTCTGGATCACCCCATCCCGACCGGCATCGCCCTTACGAATGGCCGCATCATTGCCACCCATACCCGCACCTTTGGCCCCGTCAAGGCCGAGGGACTGCGCGTCGAGGCCTATGATCCCACCTATTACCTGGCCCATAGCCTTGCCGGTCCGATCACCCTGCCCAAGGGCTGCGTCTACACGATCACCGAACCCGATTTGGACGAAAGTCAGGAGCAGTTCCGTCAGATGCTCAGCGAGTTGACCGCCGAGGACCAATATACCGGCGTCGAAATCGGAAATCTTTTCTCTCAGAGCCTGTCGATCACATGCGCCGCCCCGTCCTGAGCCTCGCGGCCCTTGCCCTTGCCGCCCTTGTCATCTGGCTCTGGGGTTTTGGCGGGGCCGCGCAGGTATCCGCCTGGGCGCGCGCCGGACAGGCCGAAACACAACAGGCCATGGCCCGCCTCCTGCGCGCCCTGCGCGCGGGCGAACCGGGGGCCTTGGCCGGGCTGATGGGCCTCTGCTTTGCCTATGGCTTCTTTCATGCGGCGGGGCCGGGGCATGGCAAACTCCTGATCGGGGGCTACGGCATGGCCGCGCGCGTCAGCGCGCTCCGCTTGTGCCTCTTGGCGCTGGTCTCCAGCCTTGCCCAAGCCGCGGCAGCGGTGCTGCTGGTCTATGCCGGCATTTTCCTGTTTGACCTCACCCGCCAGCACATGACCGATCTGGCCGAGGACATCATGGCCCCCGCGAGTTTCGCAGCCATCGCGCTCGTGGGTCTCTGGCTGGCAATACGCGGCTTGCGCCGCTGGCGGCAGAACCGCCCCGTCCCCCCTCATCATAATCACCACCACCACGACCACGACGCCCCTTGCGCCTCTTGCGGACACAAGCACGGGCCAACCCTGGCCGAGGCCGAGGCTGTCACCGGCTGGCGCGATGCCGCTGCCCTGATTGGCGCTGTGGCGATCCGCCCCTGCACCGGTGCCCTGTTTCTCCTCATCCTCACATGGCGCATGGGGCTGGATCTTGCAGGCATCCTGGGGGCCTTCGCCATGGGCCTTGGCACGGCCAGCGTCACCCTTGCCGTGGCGCTCGCCTCCGTCACCCTGCGCGAAGGCGCGCTGGCGCGCCTCGCCACCGGCGACACCGCCCGCGCCCTGCCCCTTTTCGAGATTGCAGCAGGCGTGATCATTGCGGCACTCTCGACGCATCTCATGCTGGGCGCACTCTGACGAGGGTTGCGCCCCACGCGCCCCCCGTCTAACCCCGATCCCATGCAAGCCCGCCTCACATATCGCCAACATGCCCGCGCAGTGCTGGGGCTTGGCCTGCCGCTCATCGGCAGCCATGTTGCGCAATTCGCGATCACCTTCACCGATGCGCTCATGCTGGGCTGGTATTCGGTCGAGGCGCTGGCCGCCGAAGTGCTGGGCGGCACCATGTTCTTTGTCCTCTTCATCATGGGCTCCGGCTTTGCCTGGGCGGTGATGCCGATGGTCGCCTCCGCGCAGGCCTCGGGCGCAACCACCCAAGTGCGCCGCGTCACCCGCATGGGCCTCTGGGCCTCCATCCTCTTCGGCTTGGCCACCCTGCCCCTGATGCTGGGCTCCGGCGCGCTCTTTGACCGCATGGGCCAAGAGCCCGCCACCGCCGCCCTCGCCGCCGATTACCTCGAAATCGCGGGGCTTGGCATCCTGCCCGCGCTCATGGTGATGGTGCTCAAGTCCTATCTTGCCGCGCTCGAGCGCACCGCCGTGGTGCTCTGGGTGACACTGGGCGCAGTGGCGCTCAACGCCGGCATCAATTACCTGCTGATCTTCGGGCATTTCGGCTTTCCCGAACTGGGCGTGCGGGGCGCGGCCATCGCCTCGCTCGGGGTCAATATCGCCTCCTTCGTTGTGCTGGCCGTCTATGTCCAACGCTCCGCCCCGGACCACGCGCTCTTTCAACGCTTCTGGCGTCCCGACCCCGAGGCACTGGCCCGCGTCTTTCGGCTGGGCTGGCCCATTGGCCTGACCAATCTGGCCGAGGTCGGCCTCTTCGCCGCGGCCTCGATCATGATGGGCTGGCTCGGTACGCTGCCCTTGGCTGCCCATGGCATCGCCATGCAGATCACCTCGGTCATCTTCATGATCCACCTTGGCCTCTCCAACGTCGCTACCGTGCGCGCGGGACAGGCCCATGGGCGCGGCGATGGCGCGTCCTTGCGCGACGGCGCACGCGTGGTGCTTGGCCTCTCGGCCACCGTGGCGCTTGCAACCATGGCCCTGCTTCTGCTCGTGCCCGATCCGCTGGTCGGGCTGTTCCTTGCCCCCGACGATCCCGACCGGGCCGAGGTCATCGCCATTGGCCGCCAACTCCTCGCCGCCGCCGCCCTTTTTCAGCTCGTGGATGCGGCCCAGGTTCAGGCGCTCGGCCTCTTGCGCGGGGTGCAGGACACCCGCGTGCCCATGGTCATCGCCGCCCTCAGCTATTGGGCGGTCGGCGTGCCGGTCAGTTACCTTCTCGGTTTCACCCTCGGCTTGGGCGGCCCCGGCATCTGGCTTGGCCTCGCGTCGGGGCTGGCGCTGGCGGGGGTGTTCATGCTGGTGCGGTTCTGGGGATGGTCGGTGCGCACCATCCCATGAATCCCCCTGCGGCAACAGGGGTGATTGCGCGGACCCGCGTCCGTTGGTAAAGGAAACTAACCAATTTCGGAGGACGCCATGCCCGTCATCACCAATATCGCCGATCTCAAACAGATTTACCGCCGCCGCGTCCCCAAGATGTTCTACGACTATGCCGAATCCGGCAGTTGGACCGAACAGACCTTCCGCGAGAACACCACCGATTTCGACAAGATCTACCTGCGCCAGCGTGTCGCCATCGACATGACCGGGCGCAGCACGGCGACCCAGATGATCGGACAGGATGTGGCGATGCCCGTGGGCCTCGCGCCTGTCGGCCTGACCGGCATGCAACACGCGGATGGCGAGATCAAGGCCGCCCGCGCCGCCGAGAAATTCGGCGTGCCCTTCACCCTCTCCACCATGTCGATCTGCTCGATCGAGGATGTGGCCGAGAACACCACCAAACCCTTCTGGATGCAGGTCTATACCCTCAAGGACGACGATTTCATGCAGCGCCTGTTTGACCGGGCGCGCGATGCCAAATGTTCGGCGGCGATGATCACGGTCGACCTGCAAATGCTGGGGCAGCGCCACAAGGACCTCAAGAATGGCCTCTCCGCCCCGCCCAAACTGACGCCGAAAAGCATCGCCAACATGATGACCAAGGTGCAGTGGGGCCTGGGCATGCTGGGCACCAAGCGCCGGTTCTTCGGCAATATCGTGGGCCATGCCAAGGGTGTCACCGATCCCTCCTCGCTCAGCACATGGACAGCAGAGGCCTTCGATCAGGCGCTCGATTGGGACCGCATCCGCCAATTCCGCAAGATGTGGGATGGCCCGCTCATCATCAAGGGCATCATGGACCCGCGCGATGCGCGCGAGGCGCTGAATGTCGGGGCCGACGCGATCATCGTATCGAACCACGGCGGACGGCAGCTTGACGGCGCGCTCTCGGCCATCCGCGCCCTGCCCGCCATCGTGGATGCCGTGGGCGACAAGATCGAGGTGCATCTTGATAGCGGCATCCGCTCAGGTCAGGACGTGCTCAAGGCTTTGGCGATGGGGGCCAAGGGCACCTATATCGGGCGTGCCTTCGTCTACGGTCTGGGGGCCATGGGCGAGGCGGGTGTCACCCGCGCGCTGGAGGTGATCCACAAGGAACTCGACAGCAGCATGGGCCTCTGCGGTCGTCGTGACGTCAAAACGCTCGACCGCGACATCCTGATGGTGCCCGAGGATTTCACCGGCCGCTGGATGGAGTGAGGCGCCTCACCGCCCGAAGAACCGCCGTAAGAACCCGCCCCGCGCCTGCACCTTTGGTGCGGGCGCAAGGCCTTTGACCGCCTTCCAGTCCGCCAGAACGGCGCGCGCCTCGTCCTCCAATGGCACCTCGGACGCGGCATCCTGTGCCACCTCGACATCGAACTTGCCGACATGCCCTGCCCGCCGCTCCAGATCGCGATTGCTGCCCTTCCAGCGGTCCACCACCTCCTGACGCAGGGCATGGGGCATCAAAAACCGCCGCTTCGGCACCTCGACCACACCCGGCGCTTCCGCAAAGAAACGATCGAGGGCAACATCCACCTCAACCGCAGAGGCCCCGGCCTCCTGCATCTCACACTTCAGCAACCGCGCAGGCTCGATCAGCCCCGTGGGCGGGCTGACATTGGCGGTCGGCACCGCCTCACCCTCCGCATAGCAGAGGCTCCCCGCACCAATCTGCTCCAGCACGAAATTCACCGGATCGCGGCGCGCGCTCCCCGGCTGGATCACGGCTGTGAACACCCGATCCCGACCGACATATTTCCCCCAATAAAGAGTAAAGAGCGCAAAGTTCAGCACATCCTGCTCCGTGCGCTTTTCCAGCAACTCCCCGATGCTGCCGTTCCAGGTCCGCGCACCTTTGACATGCTGCTTGAAATCCGACTCGAGCCAGTGATCCTGCCTGCGAAACAGGGCGATCACCGAGACATCGAACCCCCGCGCGCGCAACGCCTCAACGAATTTGATCGCCGCCGCCGATTTATAAAGCGCCGAGAACACTTCCGAACTCAGCACAACATCGCCCGTCCCACGCGAGAAAAAATCAAGCGCTTCCTCGATGGCCTCTTCCCTGTCCCGCAAGATCGAAATCGCCAGACGCGCGGCATTGCCCTGCCCCTCAGCCGCTGGCCCCTCCGGCATCTCATAGGCGATCCCCAAGCCCCGCAACGCCTCTTGCTTTTGCAACAACGCCGCCTGTATCGTCGTGGTCGCGCATTTGGGCATGCCGACATGCAGGAAAACGCGGCGTGGCATCTTGATCAGGCTCCTCTTGCGTCACGGGATCGACGGATAGGTCACGCCACCCACCCCGGCAACAAGATTCCGCTTTTCAATTCCCCAAAACCCGGCTATTGGCGCAACCTCACGCGGGGACTACAGCCTTGGAGGAGCCCCGCCCTAACTTATGGAGAAATTAAATGGCTGGAGAAATTCCTGATCTTCAAGCCCAGGAACGCGCGGGGACGGGCAAGGGCGCCGCTCGCGCAGCCCGTCGTGCGGGTATGGTTCCGGGTGTGGTGTTCGGTGGCGACAAAGAGCCGCTGGCGATCAACATTCCGTTCAACGCACTGCTCAAGCGCCTGAAAAAGGGCCGCTTCAAGTCGACGCTCTTCAACCTTCAGGTCGAAGGCCATGACGATGTGCGCGTGATCTGCCGCGACGTTCAGCGCGACGTGGTCAAGGATCTGCCGACCCATATCGACCTGATGCGCCTGCGCCGCACCACCCGGATCAACCTGTTCATTCACGTTGACTTCATCAATGCGGACCAGTGCAAGGCCCTGCGCAAGGGCGGCGTTCTGACCGTCGTGCGCCCCGAGGTCGAACTCAATGTGCTCGCCGGTGACATCCCCGATCACGTGACCGTGGACCTCTCGAAGGTCGAGAGAATCGGCGACGTGGTCACGATTTCGATGGTTGATCTGCCCGAAGGCTCCGAGCCGGTGATCAAGGACCGCGATTTCGTGATCTGCAACATCTCTGCCCCCTCCGCACTGCGCTCGCAGGGCGATGACGAAGAAGATGAAGAGGGCGAAGAGGACTGATCCCGCGGGACCAGACCCAACCCAATCAAACGCGGCCCCCATCGGGGCCGCGTTTTCTTTTGGCCCGCCCTGCGCCCTGTTGATTCCCGCCCCCCAAACCCCTAGACCGTCACCCATTCAGGATCGGGGGCACCACCCATGCAGCTCTTTGTAGGTCTCGGCAATCCGGGCGCGAAATACGAGCGGAACCGCCACAACATCGGCTTCATGGCGCTTGACCGCATCGCCGAGGATCACGGCTTTGGCCCGTGGCGCTCCAAGTTTCAGGGCATGGTCTCTGAGGGCACGCTGGACGGCGCGCGCGTCATCTTGCTCAAACCCATGACCTTCATGAACCTCAGCGGCCAATCCGTGGGCGAGGCGGTGCGCTTCTACAAACTCACCCCCGCCGATGTCACCGTCTTTCACGATGAATTGGACCTCGCCCCCGGCAAGCTGCGCTGCAAGACCGGCGGCGGGCACGCAGGCCACAATGGGTTGCGCTCGATCCATCAACATATCGGCGAATCTTACGCCCGCGTGCGCCTCGGCATCGGCCATCCGGGGCACAAGGACCGCGTGGCGGGCTATGTCCTTCAGGATTTCGCGAAATCCGAAAACGACTGGCTCGATGACCTGCTGCGCGGTATCGCCAAGGGCGCACCATGGCTGGCGCAGGGCAAACCCGACCGCTTTCAGAACGCCGTGGCACAGGCGATGACCCCGCCCAAGCCCCCGCGCCCCGCCCCTGTCGAAACCGAACGCAGCCCTTCGCCCGCGCCAGACCCCACCCCCGACCCCCGCTCGCCCCTGCAACGGCTCGCGGACAAGTTTCGCTAACGCAATTTCAGAAAAAGTTGAGTGACTTTTTCGGCTCGAAACTGCGCCAGTTCAAAGGGTAAAGGCATTTTGGCGTTTCAGAGAAATGCCGAAACGCCTTAGACGACGCCCCAACGTCAGACTTGATCCGACACGAGGGCCCTGCTCAACTATCCGCAGAATATGGGAGGGTGAAAATGCGCAAGGCAGTTAAATGGTTGGCCCGTATCGTGGTGGTTCTGGTCCTTGCGGCGGCGGCGGTGGGCCTCTGGAAGCGCGACCAGATCACCCGCCTCTGGGCGGTCAACAGCCTCTTTGACGAGGGTCGCATCGTCCAGAACTTCTCGCATATGGACCGCGCCTTTCTCTCGGTGCCCGTGCCGCGCGGCACGGGCCCTGTCTCGCCCCTGCCCGCGGGCCCGGCCATGACCCTGCCCGCCGTGGCAACCGATTGGATCACCGCGCGCAATGTGACCTCGCTCATGGTCTTGCACCGGGGCGCCGTGGTGCATGAGAGCTATCACCTCGGCACCGCGCCCGAGGATCGCCGCATCAGCTGGTCCATGGCCAAGAGCTTTCTCTCGGCCCTCTTCGGCGTGATCGTGGCCGAAGGGCAGATCGAATCGCTCGACGATCCGGTCACGCGCTATGCTCCCAGCCTCACGGGCAGCGCCTATGACGGGGCCACGATCCGCAACGTGCTCCTGATGATGAGCGGCGTGGCTTTCAATGAGGATTATCTCGACTACGATTCAGACATCAACCGCATGGGCCGCGTGCTGGCCTTGGGCGGTACGATGGATGGCTTTGCCGCCGGCCTTACCGCCCGTGATGCGGATCCCGGCGCGCGCTGGAAATATGTATCGATCGACACGCATATTCTGGCCATGGTGCTGCGTGGGGCCACGGGGCGCAGCCTGCCGGACCTTCTGTCGGAAAAGATCATTCAGCCCTTGGGCTTTGAATCCGAACCCTTTTACCTGACCGATGGCGAGGGCGTGGCCTTTGCCCTTGGCGGTCTCAACGTCACCACCCGCGATTACGCGCGCTTTGGCCTGATGGCCGCCAATCTGGGGCGCTACAACGGGCAACAGGTGGTGCCCGAGGATTGGATGCGCGCGGCCACCACGCCCACGGCCCCCACCGCCCCCGGCGATCTGCAATATGGCTTTCAATGGTGGATGCCCGCCGATGCCCGGCCGGGCGAATTCTTCGGTCACGGCATTTATGGCCAATATATCTACATCGACCGCGCCCGCGATGTGGTGATCGTCGCCACCTCCGCCGACCGCGCCTTTCGCGAACCCGGCGTCAAAAACGACAATATCGCGGTTCTGCGCCAGATCACCGGGGCGCTTTGATCCCGAAACCCCGCCCCGGGCTTGACCCGGGGCCTCTCCTCTTGAGAAACGAGGTCCCGGGTCAAGCCCAGGACGGGGAGTAGACGCCTGGCTTACCCCAAGGCCGCGTCACACCGCCCACAGGTGCCCGGATGCTTGTGCTGCCCCACATCCGGCAGGATCTTCCAGCAGCGTTGGCATTTCTCGCCCTCCGCCCGCTCAAAGACCACGCCAACCGTGTCCACCTCCGGCAGGCGGAACGCCTCGTTGGGGCGCGGATCGCCGGTCAGCATCAGATCCGACGTGATGCAAATATCCGCGAAATCCACTGATTTCAGCGCCTTCAGCATCTCGGCATCGCGGATATGCACCACCGGCGCCGCCTCGAGACTGGCCCCGATCACCTTGTCGGTGCGTTGCACTTCCAGTGCCGCCGTCACCACGCGCCGCGCCTGCCGCACCATCGCCCATTTCGCCGCCAGCGGCTCATCAAGCCAATCGGCGGGCGTGTCTGGAATATCGGTGAGGTGAATCGAGCTCTCCTCACCCGGGAAGCGCGACAGCCAGACCTCCTCCATGGTGAACACCAACACCGGCGCCAGCCACGTGGTCAGGCGGTGGAACAGCAGGTCCAACACCGTGCGCGCCGCACGCCGCCGCGCGGTGTCGCCGTCACAATAGAGCGCGTCCTTGCGAATGTCGAAATAGAACGCACTCAGGTCAAGCGTGCAGAAGTTGAAGATTTGCTGGAAAACCCCTTGGAAATCATAGGTTACGTAGCCTTTCTTCACCTTGTGATCCAGCTCTGCCAGACGGTGCAGCACCCAACGCTCCAGTTCTGGCATATCCGCCGGGTCCACGCGATCCGCCTCGGTGAACGGGGCCAGCGCCCCCAGCATGAACCGCAGCGTATTGCGCAGGCGGCGATAGCCATCGGCCACCCCCTTGAGGATCTCCGGCCCGATCCGCAGGTCAGCTGTATAATCCGCCTGCGCAACCCAGAGCCGCAGAATATCCGCGCCGTATTGCTTGACCACTTCCTCGGGCGCCACGGTGTTGCCCAAGGATTTGGACATCTTGTTGCCCTTCTCATCGAGGGTAAAGCCATGCGTCAGCACCCCCCGATAGGGCGCGCGCCCGCGCGTCCCGCAAGCCTGCAACATCGACGAATGGAACCAACCGCGATGCTGATCCGTGCCCTCAAGATAGAGATCGGCCAAACCATCCTCGGACCCGTCCGCGCGGTCGCGCAGCACAAAGGCATGGGTCGAGCCGGAATCGAACCACACATCCAGAATGTCATCAACCTTGCGCCAGTCGTCCGGGTTCACGATGCCCTTGAGTAACCGCTCTTTCGCGCCTTCCTTGTACCAGGCATCCGCGCCCTCTTGCTCAAAGGCCGCAAGGATACGCGCGTTTACCTCTTCATTCCGCAAAAGGTAATCTGAATCCGTGGGTTGCGCGCCATTCTTGACAAAACAGGTGAGCGGCACACCCCAGGCCCGCTGACGGCTCAGCACCCAATCGGGCCGCGCCTCGATCATCGAATAGAGCCGGTTGCGCCCGGTTTTGGGCGTCCATGTCACCAGCTCGTCAATCGACCGCAGCGCGCGTTCGCGGATCGTGGTGCCGTACTCGTCCTGCCCGTCGCCCACCGCCCGGTCAATCGCCGCGAACCATTGCGGCGTGTTGCGATAGATCACGGGCGCTTTGGAGCGCCAGCTATGCGGATAGGAATGCTTGATCTTGCCCCGCGCGAGCAATCCGCCCACCTCGGCCAGCTTATCGATCACCGCCTTGTTGGCATTGCCCTCCTTGCCCTTGCGGTCAAGGATGAACTTGCCGCCAAAGAACGGCAGGTCAGGCCGGAAAGAGCCGTCTTCCAGCACGTTATAGGTGATCACTTTCTCAAGCCAGGTGCCACCGTCGGGATGCTCGCCCAGGTCCCGGTAAAGCTCGAATTCCTCCATCCCGTGCGAGGGCGCACAATGGACGAACCCCGTGCCTTCTTCGTCACTCACGAAATCAGCCGCCCGGAAATCGCGCAGGTCATCCCATTCACCGTCGCCGCCCTCGGCCCCGGCCAGGGGATGCTGAAGCTGCATATCTGCCAATTCCGCCGTCGGCACGTCCCGCACACGCCGATACATCGACGGCTCCAACCGCGCGCGCGTCATCACATCCTCGGCGCGCGTGTCGGCGAGGATGAATTTCTCCCCCACCGCCGCCCAGCACTCGCCCGGCGTCCCGGTCACCTCATAGAGGCCATAGGAAATCCCCTCGCCATACACCACCGCCTTGTTCGACGGCATGGTCCAGGGCGTCGTGGTCCAGATCACGACCGATGTATCCTCCAGACCGGGGCGCGGTTTGACGACCCGAAACTTCACCCAAACCGTGAAACTTTCCTTGTCGTGATACTCGACCTCCGCCTCGGCCAGCGCGGTCTTCTCGATCGGTGACCACATCACCGGCTTTGACCCCTGATAGAGCACACCGGTCATCAGGAATTTCTGGAATTCCTCCGCGATGATCCGCTCGGCGCGGAAGTCCATGGTGAGGTAAGGACGATCCCAACAGCCAGTGATCCCCAGCCGCTTGAATTCCTCGCGCTGAATGTCGATCCAGCCCTCGGCGAACTTGCGGCATTCCTGACGGAAATCCACGACATCCACCTTGTCCTTATCCATGCCCTTGGCGCGGTATTGTTCTTCGATCTTCCACTCGATCGGCAACCCGTGACAATCCCAGCCGGGGATATAGCGCGCGTCGCGGCCCATCATCTGCTGGCTGCGCACCACCATATCCTTGAGGATCTTGTTCAGCGCGTGCCCGATATGCAGATGCCCGTTGGCATAAGGGGGGCCATCGTGCAGCGTGAACGGCTTGCGTCCCTTGGCGTTCTCGCGCAGCTTCTCATAGACCCCGATCCGCGCCCAACGGGCCAGCCATTCAGGCTCGCGCGCAGGCAGTCCCGCCCGCATCGGGAAATCGGTCTCGGGCAGGTTCAACGTGTCTTTGTAATCAGGCGTCTGGGTCGTGTCGGCGCACATGGTTTGCGTCCTTGTCACTGGTCTGGAATTTGGGGGGTGAGAGGCGGCGTGGGTGCCCATACGCCTTGTCCCGGCAGCTCGATTGTCTCAGAGCGCCGGGCATGTAATTCGAATAATGATCGCACTGCGTCTCATCATGCCCCGCCTTATAGGCGCGCTCCGGCCAAGCGTCCAGAGGGCGGGTGTCCGCTTTCTTGAAAAGAAAGCGGTCCGAAATCTTTTCAAGATTTCGGGTCCACGTTGGGGGATTGCCTCTTGCGACATCCCGCGCCACATAAGGGCCATGACCACCACCCTGCCCCCGCGTTTTCCCATCACCCGCCCCGAGATCGAGCGGGTCGTGACCGCGTTCTACGCGGCCGTGCGCGCGCATCCCGGCCTTGGGCCGATCTTCGCGGTGCATGTCACCGACTGGCCCGCGCACGAGGCCAAGGTGGCCGACTTCTGGGCCAACTCCATCCTGCATGAACGCGTCTATGACGGCAGCCCGATGGCCGCCCATGTCAACGCCCGCAATGTGCAGCCGGGCATGTTCTCGACCTGGCTCGCCCTCTTCGATGCGGTGCTCGCGCGCGAACTCTCTGCCGATCAGGCCGCCGCCTGGTCGGCGCTGGCGCATCGCATCGGGCGGTCCTTGCGCGCGGGCGTGGTGGATCGCAGCACCCTTCCCGGCGGCATCCCCAAACTGCGCTGATCCCGGCCAATCCTTGCCGAATCCGCCTGCCGCTTGCGGCCATATCTGGCCGACGGCGGGAACCTGCCCGGCGTGCGCCCCCAAAATGGCGGCAAAGCGCCGGAAAACACTACCGCGCTTTCAAACCCTCGGGGGCGGCCCCACATCTGGACTATGCTGAGCGCAGTCAGAGAGGAGCCAGCCATGTACACCCCCCAAGACGATGTCCACCGCCAAGCCAACCGTGACCTAAACCGCTACGGCCCACCCGGCCATGATCCGGGTGCCGGTGCGCGCGGCGGGCTGACGGGTCTGCTCATCGTCGTGATCCTGATGGGCGGGCTGATCGCCTTCAGCATGCTCAGCCCGAGCCGCGACAGCACGCCACCCGCGATTGATGCTGCCCCAAGCAGCGTGATCGACGGCGCGCAATCGCGACAAACCCCTGCCGCCCCGGTCGATTGACGACCACACTCACGGCGCAGACGGCCCGGCCAGAGCCTCCAGCATGGCCGGGCCACTTGCGCCCACGCTGCCTTAGTCGAGCGACGTCACCCAGAGCACGGTCGCATCCTCGGCACTCACCGAAATCACGTTATGGCCCATGGTGGCATCATAATAGGCGCTATCGCCCCGGCGCATCTCGATGGGCTCGTAAAACTCGGTAAAGAGCCGCACCACCCCGGTCAGCACATAGAGAAATTCCTCGCCATCATGGCGCACCCAACCACCGAAATCCTCGACCGCGCGGGCGCGGATACGCGCACGGTAAGGCATCATGCGTTTCTGGCTCAGCGTATCGGCCAGCAGATCATGCTCATAGGTCGCCGTCGCCATGGGCCTGCCTTCGCCCACCCGCGTCACCGCCATGCGCCCGTTGATCCGGTCGCGCGACGGCGGGGTAAAGAGCTGCGGCACCGAGATTTCCAACCCCTGCGCCAGCTTCTTCAGCGCCTCATAGGTGGGCGACATCTGGCCATTCTCGATCTTCGAGAGGGTCGAGCGCGCCAGCCCCGCCTGTTTCGCCGCCTGTTCCAGCGTCCAGCCCCGCGCCTTTCGCAATTGCCGCACCCGAACGCCCAGATCAAGCGGCTCCGGCACCGTGTCAGCGCCGGTTTCGCGCGTGACGCGC
>SWCD01011607.1_pt1 | contig 25334 bp, 20 predicted proteins | sample 4693011 | NCBI WGS metagenome assembly SWCD01 (sample SAMN10267278, study PRJNA491770) | bioreactor metagenome | isolation source: DHS bioreactor inoculated with marine | place: Japan: Omine Ridge, Nankai Trough | reverse complement strand
GGGGGGGGGCATGCCGACCCGCAATCCCAAGGAGGAGGCTGAAGCATGGGTGGACGATTTCGTCAGAGTGAGTCGCGGGGGAATCTCTCCCGGGGCACCCTGTCCGGTTGCTTCCGGGTCGCTGTGCGGGTTGAATGGGGGGAACCCTCACCGGAGCATTCCCATGCGCAGCGCACTCTTCGTCCTCGGTTTCCTCGGCGCCGGACTCGTCGGCGGCCTAGTGGGCCGCATGCTGGCCCCACCGCCTGAGGCGGAGCTTTCCGAGGGTCGGGACCTGTCCCGTCTCACCGCGACGGTCGAGGATCTCAAGGCCGAGGTCGCCCGCCTCTCGGAAGAGCAGCGACTGCTCGCGGGCACCAATCCTCTCCTCGGGGGCGCGGCGGTCGCGGGGACTCGCGCCGAGTCGCCACCGGCGATGGACGATGCGGCCCGGGCGGCCATGGAATTCGGCGTGCCCGGCGCGAGGCCCGCGGATCCCTTGGCCACGTCCTCCCTGACCCCCGACGAGATGATCGAGGAGAAGGTCCGCGAGACCGTGGTGGAGATCGCCCGGGAGGACCGGGTACGGCGGGCGAAGGCGGCGGAGGCGGCCCAGCGCGAGAAGGAGCTGAAGTGGCTGCGTGACCTGAAACCCAAGCTCGGCCTGACCGACTTCCAGATCGAGGAGATGAGCACGCTGATGATCCAGCGCCGCCAGGCGATCGCGGCGCACAAGCGCCAGGTCGCCGCCCTGGGAGACAACCCGCCGCCCTCCCAGCGGGCCCCCCTGGACCAGGCACTGAAGGACTACGGGGAGACGCTGAAGACCGAACTGCAGAAGGTGCTGAGCCCGGACCAGTACGAAGCGATCATGAATCCGAAGGGGCGTGGCGGCAACCAGGGGAACCGCTGAGAGGAGCTACTCGCTCCAGAGACGCTCCTTCACGTAACGGGCGAACGCGGTCTTCCGGTGCTTCTTCAAGTAGCTCTTCTGCTCCGCCTGTGGTGCGCCGAACTTCGCGTCGGTGATCTCGAGGAACTCCTCGATGGCGTTCGCCTCGGTCTTTGAGCGCTTGACCACTTTCTCCAGACGGGCGAGCTGACTCTTCCGGCCCGCGGCGCGCGCGGGCCCGGTCAGATCCATCAGTCGTCTCGCTGCCCCCCGGGCGTCCGGCGGCCCGGCGTCGGTCAACGTCAGCAACGCACACTCCAGTTCCAGTCTCCCCAGAAGGTCCTGCTCGGCCAGGCGGGCCAGCGGGCGGGGATCCCAGCCCGGAACCTCGGCCAGCTTCGCGGCACTCTTCGCAAACTCGTCGCTCTGCCCCTGAAAGAGACCGGCGAAGAGCGCCCTCGTCTTCGCCACGGGCGCACCCGCGGCCAGCACCCGAAGAACCTGAAGGCCCACATCGAAGACCGGATCCTTCATCCCGCGCACCGCCGGGCCGTAGGGGATCTCGACGTCGGGAGGCCATCCGATGCCCTCGGTCTGCACCCGGCCGATCGGAGTCGGCCGCGCGTTCACGCCCAGGCGGAAGCTGACCAGGCCGGAGGGGCACTTGTAGCCCCGCGGAATGATCCCCCATCCCCCGGTCGGCCGCCCCACCGAGATCACCCGGCGGGTCTCGCTCATGGCCCAGGTGAACGTCTCCGCGGAGGAGACCTCCTTCTCGTCCTGCAGCATCACCACCGGACCGCCGAACTGCCAGGAGCCGGAGGCCTCGATGCGCCCGTGCAGGCCGTTGTCGACGCCCTCGGGGAAAAACCGCCCGGCGATCTCCCACGCGCTGCCGTCACCGCCGCCGCCCATGCCCCGGCAATCGAGGAGCAAAGCCTGAATGCCTTTCAGCCGGTCAAGCGCGGCGTGGACCGCGGTCACCGTCTCCCGGTCCATGCTGCCGGTGATGCGGAGGTAGCCGACCTTGCTCGACCAGGGGAGCTCGAGAATCGCTTCGACCGCGCCCGCCTGCCAGGTGACGCCGGGCGGGAGCGTGGCGGAGCTCGGGTAGAAAGACTTGCCCCCGGGACCCCAGCGGCGCACCGAGGCCTTCTTCGTCTTGCCTTCCGGAGTGAGGAACAGGACTTCGATCGCCTGCTTCTCACCGAAGGGCAGGAGCCGGTTGTCCATCGCCGAGAACAGGCTGTGGCTGGATGAGGTGCCCTCAAAGGTGGTGATCCGCCGGCGTTCCCGCTCCATCGCGAGCCATGCCGGCTCGCCCTCGATCGAGACGATCGTCGAACCGAGGGGGATCGTCCCGGTGAGCGAATGGCCGTCCATCAGGCCGATCAGCACCAGGCGCCCGTTGTCCCACCCGATCCAGAGGCCGCCGCCGTAGAGGCCGTCCCACTTCGACGGCAGTTTCTTCGAAGGGACGGAGGTGCGCGTGACGCCGGTGTGGCTGTCTCGTAGCGCCGCGAGCAGGCGCATGACGTTCTTGACGTGATCGACGTCGTTCTCACAGGCCTCGAAACTCGGCTTCTGGTCGGCGCACACGCGCGCCCAGTCGATCTTCTTCGTCTGAAGCGCGGCGTACTCCGAAGCCACCGTCTTCCGGATGAACTCGAAGTCCTCCAGGTACGTCGGCTTCGCGGCAAAAAGAGGCGAGACCAGAAGAAGGAGAAAGGCCAACCCCGCAAATCGTCTCATGCCCGATTCCCGTGCTCAGTAGATCCTCACGAGTTCCCTCGTCACCTCGGTCAGGCTGTAGGGATCGCACGCCGCGTCGATTTCGAAGAGCGGATCCACGGCGCGGGCGGAGAGCAGCACTCCGAGCGCCTCCGCGGCGGATTCCCGCACCGCGTCGTTCCAGGAGGGATCCGCCACGACGTCGAGGAGCGGCGAAATGCCGGCCACGCCGCCCAGGTGACCGAGCGCCACCACCATGTGTCGCCGGACCGGGAACGACTTTGTTCGAGCCATGGTCCGGACCAGCATCCGCGCGGTCTCCGGTCGCCCGAGGAATCCGAGGGCGAGGGATGCACCTTCCACCACCTCGCTCTGCTTCTCCTCGAGCGCCCGGGTGAGGGTCTTGAGGAGGGCCGCATCACCCCCTCCGAGCAGGCCCAGCGCCTCCATGGCCGCGCCGCGGATCTCCGGGTTCAACCGGGCCGAGCGGGCCCGGGCCAGGAGCAGCGGCCGGGCGTCGGTGGCCCGGGCGAGGCCGGCGGCGAGAGAGAGGGCCGCGGCCAGCTGCTGGTCACGACTCTTCTCGAGCTCCCGCACCAGGATCCGCCGCGCCAGATCCGCCTCCCGCCCGGTCAGGCGGCGGGCGGCGTGCCCCAGGGCCAGCGCGGCGAACGGCTTCACCACCGCTTGGCCGGTCTTGTCCACGATCTTCACCAGGAGGTCCAGTCCGAACGGCTCCCGCGCGGTGCCCATGGCGATCAGGCAGTAGCCCCTGACGAGCGGATCGTTGCAGTCGGCGAAGGATCTCTCGACGGCTTCTCGGGCCGCGGTCAGCGCCGCCGGCCGAAGCTCGCCGATTCTGAGCAGGCTCCCCAGGGCGATCGCCGCCGCGCGCCGGGTGTGGATCCCCGTCTTCGATGCCGAAAGCACCTCGGCGAGGGCCTCGACGGCGGCCGACTCCGCGCTCAAGGCCAGTCCCATGGCGGCGTGGGCGCGCGCCACGTCATGCAGCTTCTTCCCGCCGGCCATGCCGCTCGTCAGCGAGGCGCACAGCTCCGAACTGAGGAGATGGTCCTTCGTCAGTCCGCAGGAGAAGAGCAGGGCGGCCGCCTCGTTTGCCGTGCCGGGATCCGACGCCAACCGCGTTCCCAGGGCCCGGACGAGAGTTCCGTCGTCCCGCGCACGAAGGCTCAAGGCCATCACCAGGATGAGCCGCGTCCGACCGGTGAACGAGGTCTCCTTGCCGAGGACCTTCGCATACAGCGCGCGGAGTTCCGCCTTGAGTGTCACGTCGGTGACTCTGTCGAGCGAGGCCAGGCCGAGCGCGGCGCCCTCGACGACGATGTCGGGCTGCCGGCCGTCCTTCATGAGGAGGAACAGGAAGCGGGCGTCCTCCTCGTCCCCGACCCTCCCGAGGGCGCGGAGCGCGGCGGCTCTAAGGGTGTCGCTTTGCGCCTTGACGGCCACCTCGCGCAGTGCGACGCGCGCGGCCAGACGACGCGAGATGAGAGGATCCGGTGCGTTTGGACCGCTGACGGATTCCACGCCGACGAGAGTGTTGCGCAGGCCGAGCAGGTGCTCCCGCGACAGTTCCCACCACACACGCCAGGCGGTGCTGTGACTCATGCCGGAGGGGCGACGCGGACCGGGGGTCGCGGTTCCCGGACGGGAACCGGGAACCGCCACAGGCCCCGCCGGGGCGGCCGGAGGCGCCGGCCGGTCCCGGGGCGAAGTCGCCCTGCCGTCCACCGCAACGGTGGGCTCATCAGGCTCATCGGCCGGCTCCTCCCCGGTGCCCTCGCCCTCCGTCGGCAGGGACCCGGGTGGAGTGTCCTCGCCGGGAGAGGGCAAGTCCCGCCCGGGACCCGACTCGGGGGGAGTGTCGGGAGGAGGCCTGGTGCTCGGTGGCTCGGGGACATCGGGGGGCATGGCCGGCCGAGGCACATTGCAGCTCCCGAAGACATCGGGCAGAACCAGGCTCAGCAGTACGGCGAAGAGAAGGAGAACTCCAGAGAGCCTCACGGCACCTCCCGGATCCAGCCCCGAACGATCAAACTCCGACGCCTCAGTCTAACCGAGGAGTGCCCGCCGGTTCGGCAACGCCCTTGAAACTCAGAAGCGGAGCCACCACAAACGAGACCACCATGCCGAGTGAACCGGCCATCGGCACTTCCTTCGCCCCGCCGATGGCGAAGACCAGGAGACAGGTCGCCAACCCCAGGATGGACGACGAGAAGGCCCCGAACCTGTTCACTCGCTTGCCGAACAGCGCCCAGAAGAACGGTCCCAGGAAGACCGAGCCGATGGCGCCCCAGGAGACGACCAGGATGGTCACGATGACCGCGGGCTTCAGCAGCGCCAGGCCCATGGAGAGCAGGATGAAGAAGACGCTGGCCCCCCGCACGAGGAGCGTCAACTGCCGGTCGCCGGCGTCCTTTCTGATGAACCCGGCGAAGAGGTCCTTGGTGATCGTCGAACTCGAGATCAGCACCAGAGCGGCCAGAGTGGACATGGAGGCCGAGAGGATCAGGAGGAAGATGACGATGGAGAGGGCCTCCGGAATGACCGTCCCGAGCATCTCCGGCATCAGCGCGTCGAAGACCGGGGCCCCGTCCTTGAAGGCCGCGGGATGGGTCTCGGGGCTCAGGAAGATCCGTGTCAGGGCGCCGGTGAAGTACGCGGTGGAGGTCACGATCAGCGCGAAGACGGTCGAAGCCACCATGCCGATCCGGATCGATCGCTCGTCCTTGATGGCGTAGAACTTCTGGACCAGTTGGGGCATGGCCAGAGGGGCGACGCTCGTCAGGAAGACGAGGAAGAACAGGGCCCGAGCACCTCCGGGGCCCACCAGGCCGACCAGGGCCGGATCCTTGGCCTTCAGGGCCGCCGAGATCTCCCCGAACCCGCCGCCGCGATCGACGCAGCACCACAGCAGGATGGCCACGCCCACGATCATGACCATGCCGAAGACCACGTCGATCATCGCCATGGCCTTGTATCCGCCGAGGACCAGGTAGATCGCGGTGAGAGCCCCCATCAGGAGGATCATCAGCTCGTAGGAGACGCCGAAGTTGGTGGTGAACAGGTACGAGAGCCCCATGAACACCGCGGCGGAGTAGGGCACGAAGAAAACGAAAATGGCGAGCGAGGTGAAGAGCTTCAGGCCGCGGCTCCCGTAGCGGGCCTCGAGCAGTTCGGGCATCGTCTGGGCTCCGTACTTCGACGCCGCCGCCCGGACCCGGCTCGCCAGGAGGTACCAGACCAGGAAGACCCCGAAGATGGAGTTCCCGACCGCGATCCAGAGGCCCGACAAACCGAAGCCCCAGCCGATCTTCCCGGCAAACCCGATGAACAGCACCGCCGAGAAGTACGCCGTGCCGTAGGAGAAGGCCGTCATGAACGGTCCGACCGAGCGCCCCCCCAGGAGGAAATCGGAGAACGACTTCGTCTTCCGGGATCCCAGAATCCCGACAACGACGATCAGAACGGCGTAGCCGAGAACGGCCCAGGTGGCTGCTGGCACGGGAGACCCTCACGAGAGTGGAGGGCCCCTTCTACCAACTGCCTTTGTGCAAGGCCAGCGCTCCCGGAGCAGGCGCGCCGCTCGAGACCGATCACGGTGGAGGGGATGACGATCTCCCCCGCCCGCCGGGTCTCCTTCTCCACCAGGTTCGCCGGCACCTCCATCCAGTCGAGGCCGGGGTGCGGATGCCGCCCGGATGCGAGTTCGTAGAGGATGACGCCGAGCGAGAGGAGGTCTGCCCGGTCGTCCACCTCTCTTCTCGAAACCAGTTCCGAAATCACTTCGGGAGGCAGAATGCCAGGACCCCCGATTCTGAGATCGCTTCGCATCCTCATTTCTGGCGGATTGAGGCCCCTTTTCGCGCTCCCCCCAATTCGATGGTTCGAAAGGATTAATCCTGAGGAGAGCTACCGGACGCGCTAGGATCGGGGCTTACCCTTTGCGGGCGCCTCCACCACGATGGCGCCAATCACCAGATTCCGGGAGCATTAATGGGGAAGAAGAACCAGTACAGCTTCAGCAAGCGACAGAGAGAGTTGAAGAAGAAGAAGAAGGCCGAGGAGAAGCGGGCCCGCAAGCTCGGCACGCCCGACGACGAGCTTCTCCCGAACGAAGAGGGGATCGGCTTCGGGGACCCCGAGGGCCCGCTGGCCGAGACGGACGGCTCCGAGGAGTAGGCTCGCGGTACCCGGTCGGGCCGCCGTCTCCCTACCGGTCGAGCGTGAGCGTGAGCAGCACATCCCCCTTGGCCACCAGCGTACCGGCCCCGACCTCGATGGTCGCCACGGTCCCCGCCCCGCAGGCCAGGATGCGGTTCTCCATCTTCATCGCCTCGAGCACCAGGAGCCCCTGCCCACGGGCGACCGCCTGGCCGGGCTCGACCTCGAGGGCGAGAATCCGGCCCGGCACCGCGGCCCTGACGACGGAGTGATCGACCACCGCGCCGGGCTTCCGCTCGCGGAACTTCCGGGTCAGCGTCGTCGGGTACTTCGTCCCGTCGATCTCGAGTTCCTCGAAATCCATGGCGTCTCCTAAAACGGCGGCACGCCGTGTTTGCGATCCGGGCGGACGGTGCGCTTCTGCTGGGAAACCTCGAGGGCGTGGATCAACGAGTCCCGCGTCTTCGCCGGATCGATGACCGCGTCCACGTGCCCGGAGGCGGCGGCGATGTAGGGGTTCGCGAACTTGTCGCTGTACTCCTTGATCTTCAGTCGCCTCATCTCCTCCGGATCCTCCGCACCCTTGATGTCCTTGCGGAAGATGATGTTCGCCGCGCCCTCGCTGCCCATCACGGCCACCTCCGCGGTCGGCCAGGCGAAGACGAAGTCGGCGCCGAGGTGGCGCGAGCACATCGCGATGTACGCCCCACCGTAGGCCTTGCGCAGGATCACGGTGATCTTCGGCACGGTCGCCTCGCTGTAGGCGTAGAGGATCTTCGCGCCGTGACGGATGACGCCCATGTGCTCCTGGTCCGCCCCCGGAAGGTAGCCGGGCGTGTCCACCAGCGTAATGAGCGGGATGTTGAACGAGTCGCAGAACCGGATGAACCGGGCCACCTTGTCCGCCGCGTCGACGTCCAGGACCCCGGCGAGCACGAGCGGCTGGTTGCCGATCACCCCGACCGTGTTTCCGTCCATCCGGGCGAAGCCGACCACGATGTTCGGCGCCCAGAGCTCCTGCACCTCGAAGAAGTCCGAGTCGTCGCAGATCGAGCGGATCAGTTCGCGGACATCGAAGGGCAGGCGCGGCTCCTGCGGAACGATCTCCTCCACCGGGCGCCCCTCCCTGGGCGGCTTGACGGGGAAGGCGTCCGCGCGCTTCCGGTTGTTCCAGGGGATGAACGTCACCAGGCGGATGACCTGCTCGAAGCACTCCAGTTCGCTCTCGGCGAAGAAGTGGGCGTTTCCGGAGATGCTGGCCTGCACCCGCGCCCCGCCCAGATCCTCCATGGAGATGTCCTCGTTGAGGACGGTCTTGATGACCTCCGGCCCGGTGATGAACATCTTGCTGATCTTGTCCACCACGAAGACGAAGTCGGTGAGAGCCGGTGAGTAGACGGCGCCGCCCGCGCAAGGCCCGAGGATGATCGAGATCTGCGGAATGACGCCCGAGGCGAGCGTGTTGCGGAAGAAGATCTCGCCGTAGCCGGCCAGCGAGTTGACACCCTCCTGGATGCGCGCGCCCCCCGAGTCGTTGATGCCGATCAGCGGCACGCGGAGGTTCATGGCGTGGTCCATGATCTTGGTGATCTTGCGGGCGTGGCGGAGGCCGAGAGACCCACCGGCGACGGTGAAGTCCTGGGCGTAGATGCACACCGGGAAGCTCATGATCGTACCGGTGCCGGTAATCACCCCGTCCCCGGGCAGGCTCTTCTGAGCCATGCCGAAGTCCTGGCACTCGTGCTCCACGAAGAGGTCGTACTCGTGGAACGACCCCTCGTCGAGGATCGCCAGAACGCGGTCCCGGGCCTGCAACTTCCCGCTGGCGGCCTGCTTCGCCGCCGCGGCCTCGCCCCCACCCGCCTCGAGCTGGGCTACGCGCTCACGGAACTCGGCGATCTTGTCTCGTTTCACCATGGTCTTCTCCTCCCGTTACCGAAAACCTATCGAAACCGACCGCGCCGATTTTGACGAGAACCAATCAACTGGGCCCCGGCCTCTTCACGCCATCCATCTCGCCCTGCCGCGCCACCCTCGAGATTGCGGGTTCGGGCGCCCCCCCCCCAATCCGTTTTCCTTCCCCTTGAATCCAACCAGCCCCCGCCCCCGGAAGGACCGCCGGCTACCCACCCCGCCCAATGCCCCCCTCCCCCTCACCCAGAAACCGCACGAACGAATGCGGATCCGGAAACGTCCCGTCCGCCCCGACCCTCTCACTGAACTCCGGCGTCACCGGAGCGCCGCCGATATAGATCCGGGTGCCGGGGGAGCGCTCGCGAATCGTGGCGATGGACCCACCCATCGCCGGCATGGTGGTGGTGAGGAGGGCGCTCATGGCGAGGGTTGCGCCGGGGTGCTCATCGAGAGCCGCGAGGAACTTGTCCGTCGTCACATCCACGCCGAGATCCACCGCCTGAAAGCCGTCCCCCTCGAGCACCATGCGGACCACGTTCTTGCCGATGTCGTGCACGTCGCCGGCGACGGTGCCGATGATCACGGTGCCGCGCGGGGCGGTCCCACCGGAACCGAAATGCGGACGCAAGAACTCCATCGCCGCGGCCATGGCCTTGCCGGAGAGGATGAGCTCCGGAATGAACGCGGTGCCCGCCTCGTAGCGCTCCCCGATCCGGCGCATACCGACCATCAGGCCGCCCTCGAGAATCGTGGCCGGCGTGAGGGAGGCCGCGAGCGCCCGTTGGCAAAGCTCCGCGGCCCCGTCCTCGCCGGCGAGTTCGGGGGGATGCGGGAAGGCGCGGTGAATCTTCCCCCGCTCGATCCGGTCCGCCAGCAGTTCGAGAATCTCGTTCATGGCCGGCCCTCGTTGTACCGATCGACGATGTCCGAAACCAGGCGCACGCGCTCGATGTCCCCGGTGGAGGAGATCTCATCGGAGATGCCGAGGAGCAGGTTCGGGGCGAAAAGTTCAATGACGCGCTCGGTGCACCGAAGGAGTGTCTCCACCGGGTACGTGTCGTCGAAGTAGACGGCCGGGATGCCGTCCAGCAGGAACATCTCCTCGCCGAGGGCGTCCCGCACCTCCTCGAGCGTTACATCGCCCTGGGGCACCGGGGTGATCGCCTCGATGCCGTCGAGTCCCGTTTCCCGGGCGTAGGGGAGGAGGGCCTTGACGTCGCCGTCCCAGTGCGAGCTGACGAACTTCCCGCCGGCGTGCAGGCGCTCGGAGCGGCGTTGGCAGGCGGGCAGGTGGTGCTCGGCAAAGAGCGGCGGCGAGAGCGTGCCGGCGTGCACGTTCTCGCCGTAATTGACGATCTCGACCGGAGAGGCGTTGATGGCGTCGATCAGCCGATCGTGGCTCGCCTCCAGTTCCCGAAAGAACACGCCGATGGCCTCCGGCCACTCGTAGAGCGCCATCACGCCGCGCTCCACGCCCATCTTCTCGAGGTACAGGCACTGGATGTTCATCCGCGGCATGAACATCGTCGGCGCTCCGAGATCGCCGATCCGGGCAAGGAGATCCCGGTAGATCTCCGCATCGAAGCTCCAGTGGGCACGAGCCTCCCGCCAGGTGGCCACCGCGAGCTCCTCGGCCGTCTCGATCTCCCACTTCACGGTGATCGGGTGGGGGCTGTTCCGACTCCGCCGGTGCACGGCGCGCTGGCTGCCGACGGGTGTCGAAACGACGGTCTCGACCTCGTCCCCCCCGAGTTCCCGGGTGCCGAACCTCACCGCGGGATCCTCCGCGCGCCGGAAGCACGCGTTGAATTCGTAGAGCCGGGCGGAGCAGCCCAGCGCCCGGTAGAGGCCGTAGAGGTCGAGGCCGGTGTAGGGCTCGGGCAGCCCGACGCCGGAGAACATCCGATCGTCGTACCAGCAGCCGATGCGCGGCTGCCAGAGGATCCGCCCGCCGGCCTCCCCGAAGAGTGACCTTCGGTGCAACTCGCCGAAGCTCTCAGGCGCGGGGGGCATTCGCCACTCTCCACTTGAGGTCGAAGTCGATGTGGGGCTTTCGGCCTCCGTACTTCTTCATCAGCTCGATTTTCTGCTCGAGATACCCGGCGAACCGCTCGTCGTAGATGAAGGTCGTCTCCTCCCCCGAGGAGATCGACATCAGTTCGGTGTCACTTCGCGTAAGGAGCGCCAGCAGTTCCTTCGTGTTCGCGATCTCGGCCCGCACCATCCGCGAGAGTGCCTTCCGCTGTGCGGCGTGGCGCTCGGGATCCTCGGTCTCCATGTAGCCCCGGACGTTCGCGATCCAGGCGGCCACGTGGGCCCGCGTCACCATGAAGCAGCGGAGCGCGTCCAAGCGGTCCCGAAGATCGGTGAAGACCTCGTGCTCCCCCAGCTTCGCCAGCAGCGCCCGCGCCTTATCGAGGGCCGGCAACGCACGCTCCTCGATCCGCTGAACCGCCACCGCGGCCTCCTCGACGCTCACCAGGTCGAAGAGCACATCCCGGGAGAGGTCGACGCGGTTCGGGTTGTGGTGGGTGGAGAGGAGGTGACGCTCGTAGTAGGCGCGGTCGGCCACCGGGATGGCCTCGATGTTCGGGACCAGCGGCCGGATCAGGAGCCGGTACCAGACGCCCCACAGGAAGTAGAGCGGGTTCGGCATGAACCTCCGGATGGCCTTCTCGGTCTGCCGCCACACCGAAACCAGCGCTTCGGCGTCGGGCCCCACGTAGCTCCTCGCGATCGAGTGCAGGGCCGTCTCCACGTCCTCGGCGGGGTCGAACAGGAATCGGCGGTAGACCTCGTGGTTCGGCTGCCACTTCACGGAAGCCGGGGGCGCGATCCCGCCGAGGTGCGAGAGGTAGTTCACCTTGACGGCGCGCATCGCGGCGAGCTTCTCGTGCACCAGCCACGGGGAGGGGATGCCGAGGAGCGGCTCGAAGTTGTTCACCGGACCGTGGGCCAGCATGACGTGCGTGCGGCAGTCCTTTTTCGCCAGCTTCGCGATGGGGCGCCTCTCCTCGGGGGAGAACTCGTGGTTGTAGATGGTGAAGGGGCCGAGCCGGCTGTCCTTGTACTCCGGGTGCTTGTAGGGGCAATCCCAGCCGGTCGAGAGCATGGTCGGAACTTCGATATCGAGGCCGTCGCCGAGGCCGTCGAGGACGTAGTCGCGCTCCGGGCCGAAGGGCTCCAGGCGCGTCACCACGCGGAAGTCCGGGTTGACCTTCGCGGCGCTCTCCTTCAGGAGTCTGAGGAAGCCCACCGCGTTGCCCGCGGCGGCCCGGGCGAAGATGTCCTCGTCCGACCACTCCCTCACGAGATAGGCGCTGCCGTTGGCGCCCACGTAGAGGGTGCGCGTGTACTCGAAACCGGCGCCGGAGTCGTTCGTCCACACCGAGAGGCAGCCGAGGTCGGGGACCTTCTTCATGAGGTTCCCGATCAACTCGCGATAGTGGTCCTTCACCATCGGGTGCCCCACCGCGAGGTTGAAGCGGGGCTTGAAACTGCGGAACGGGTGGTCCACCCGGCAGCCGCGAAGCTCCGGGTACTTCTCGAGGAGCTTCTCCGGCACCGAGCGCGGCTCGAAGCAGGTGAGCGTCGGCACCAGGCCGTACTTTTTGGCGAAGGCGGCGTTCTCCGTGAGCCGACGCAGGTTCGCCTTCAGGTAGCTCGCGGGATAGATCCCGCGGTTGAGCTTGCTCGTGACGAACTGATCGAGGGCCGGCAGATAGGTGTAGAAGCGCGGGTAGACTTCGCCCTCGACGCCCTCCTCCGCGGCCTCGGGAAACGCCAGGCTGTTCACCTCGAGGTGGGTGAACCCCGACCGCGCCATCTCCCGCACGTAGTCCTCGCGATCCAGATTGCGGATGGACCGGGCGGACTGGGCGAAGTAGAGGTCGTAGACCGGGCGCTGCCAGAGGAACGCGGGAGAACGGAGCCTCGGCCGGGACCAGCGCGTGATCTTCTCGTCGCCCTTCACCTCGATGAGCCAGCGGGCAAACGAGTAGAGGTACCGCGCGTCGGAAGCCGCCAGTTCCGCCCGCTCGCCGTCGACATGGAAGAAGACCCAGGCCTTCTTCGGGGAGAGCCCGTCGGGGACGGTCCCGACCGAGATCGAGAGTCGGTTGCTCCCCTTCCCCCGGAGCTCGGCGGCCACGGTGCGGCAGACCTGCGGGCTGCCCTTGGCGACCACCACCCGGCCCACTCCTTCGAGGAACTCCGCCACCGTCGTCATTTCGTCTCCGTGATGGTGAAAGTGTTGAAATCGAGGGTGCGTGTGGGGCTGCCCGCGGGCCGCATCCGGATCACGCGCGTCCCGGTCTTCGCGTACATGAACGGGCCTTCGAAGAGCCGGTCTTCGGGGAACTCCCGCTCCTCTCCCCAGCAGAGTCGATGCGGGTGGGGACCGGCGGCGGTGAGCCGGGCCTTCACGTCGTAGGAGAGGGTGAGGTCATCCCCCGTTCCGGTCAGCGTGGGGGCCGGGCCGTCGAGGATCTTCCGCTTGAATCCCTCGAAGGTCCCACTGACGCCCCACTCCCCGAACTCCCGGGTGACCACCGCGAACCCGATCTCGCCGGCGGGGCATCGATACCGCAGCCACCCTTCCTCGGGCTCCCACACCCCCTTCCCGGTGGGATACACCGCCACCCAGAACTCGCCGTCCCGACCGAAGAGCCAGCCGTTCTCCTCGGTCTTCTCGAGGCAGTCGGGCCAGTAGAGGCTGACGTGGCCGAACCGTTCTCCCTCGGGCACCTGGTACAGCGCGAGGAGCACGTTTTCGAGCTGCTTGACCTTCTCGAACGCCGACGCCGAGATGATCTTGTCGGGGGAGCCGTAGACGCCCTTCTGGGCGGTGATCGTCTCCGTCAGCTTGTGGATCTCCTCCGGGAAGAACATGCCGAGTTCCCGCGCGGAGACGGAGGGGTGGACGGTGAAGAGCCGCGAGTTCTCGGCGCTGCCGATCCAGGTCACGTCGAAGGTGTGCTGCTGGATCGGCTGCAGGATCCCGCCCTGCAGCGAACCGAGGTGGTAGATCTCGGTCATCAGGCCGTTCTTGTAGACCGGCGGGTTCAACTCCTCGCCGAAGCGAATGACGTTGCGGACGCGCTTTCGCTCCTGCTGCGACCACGGCCCGCGCTGGTTGGCCATCGGCTCGAACACCGCCGGCGGACGGTAGGAGGAGAGCGCGGCGAAACCGGCCCACTCGGTGATGTTCGCGGGCTTTTCAATCCCGCCGGCGAAGAGATGGTGCAGCACCGCCGTGCGGCCGTTGCGCGTCAGCTCCACCTCCTTGCCGATGATCCGGCTGTGGCCGCCGCAGTATGCGCCCTCGAGCGACTCGACGAGGTAGTCCGCGAGGAGGAGATCCAGCATCATCCCCGCGAGCTGGCGCATCTTCGGCTCCTTGGCGAAGTCGTAGAGCAGGAACATCGGCGTCACGTACATGAACATGTAGTTCGGGGAGTCGAATTCGCCCTGCCCGTAGCCCGCGGCGAGTTGCGCCCAGTGGATCAGCCAGCCGCGAGCCTCGTCGTAGAGCTCCTGCGTCGTCCGCCCGGCGTACCAGTCGGCGGCGGAGGTCTCGGGCCAGGTCTGGGCCGCCAGGAGCAGCGCGGTGTAGTGCATCACCCAGTGGTTCTCGGTGTCGCCGCGGTATACCGCAACGCGGGTCATCACCTCCCTGATCCGCTCCTTGAGGTCATCCGGCATCGCGTCACCCGCGTGGAGGAAGATCCCCATCAGCGGCATGGAGAAGAACATCGAGTGCTTGGGGTCCAAAAGCAACGCGCGCAGTTGATCCCAGAGCTCCTCGTCGGCGCGGCCGGCGGCGATCTCACCGGCGGCCGTGGCCCAACCCGGCCACTTCCCGGCCTTGCCCGCCCGCTCGGCGAAGTGCGCGAGGAGACCGGCCCGGCGGTCGTCGAAAGCAGGGTTCGTGGCCGGGCGGAACTCGGGGCAGTCGGCGTCCGGCTCCTCGAAGGTCAAGATTCCCGGCGCGGTGGAAAGCCCCTCCCCGGATCCTCGGGAAAGCCGTGCCGAGGCCAGGTCCTGGATCAACGCCCCCTCGAAGCCGAGCCGCTCGAAGGTGGCGCCGCCGTCCTGACTCACCAGCACGCCGTCGTTGCCCGAGACGTAGAGCCGCCCCGCGATCTCCGGGTCGGGGAGGATCCCGTACACGAAGAAACCCTCCGGCATCCCCTCATGGGAAGACGTCCACGACCCGCCGTCGTCGCGGCTCGTGAAGAGCCCCTCCATGGTCCCCACGTGAATGGTCTTCGCATCCCGGGGATCCACGGCGGCGGAGAAGACGACGTCCGGGGGGCCGGGGACGCGATGGATGGCGCTCTTTGCGTCGGCGACCTCCATCAACCCCATCCCGTCGGTGCAGATCAGGACCCGCCCCGGGAGCGCCAGGATCCGGCGCGCGCCGACGGGAATAGGCAAGGGCGAGAAGGTGGCGCCTTGATCGACGGCGTTTTGGGAGACGAAGACTCCCCGATCGCTCGCCACCCAGATCCGGTCCGGGTTCCCGGGCTCGGCGGCGACGTCGGTGCAGAACCGGAACTGCCCGGCGGCATCGAGTGGCTTCCAGATGACGCCGCCGTCCTCGGTGAGGAAGACTCCGTAGGCGGAGGCGGCGAAGGCCCGGTCGGGGTCTCGCGGGTCGATCAGGACCTTCTGGACCTCGGAAAGCTCGAAGCCCCCGTACAGGGCGAAGGACTCGCCCCCGTCGCGGCTCACCATCACGCCGTTGCCGCAGGCGAGGTAGATCCGCCGGCCGCTTGTGTCCACGGAGACGGAGTTGGTGATGAGTTCCGGCCAGGTGAGCGTCTGGAATGTCTCCCCGCCGTCAGCGCTCGCCTGCAGGCCCGTTGAGCGACTCGCCTTTCCCACCGTGTGACCCTGGTAGAAGTAGACCGGCACCAGGAGTGACACCGGGGGAGGTTCAGCGCAACCAGGGAGCAAGAGGACGGCAAGAACGAGACCCGAAATCAGGCGAATTGGTCGCACGGTACCTCCTTCATGGGAGCGGGCATTATAGAGACGCGGGGGGGCAGGTCGCACCTCCATGGGAGGGTGCGGGAGATGGACTTTCGGGACAGTCGTGAAACCCGGTTTCCCTGACGTTTACGAAGAGAGAGACCAGGGAGGGGAATCCCCACGCGCATCCGGCCGACGATCGTTCTCGCGCTCCTCACCTGCACGCTCTCGACCGCCCTCGGCGGCGACGTCCCGTTTACCGCGAGAGGCGCGCTCGCGGACCGGGATCTCCGGACCGGATTGAAGATCTCCTCCCCGAACCACCTGCGGGTGACCGCGGGACAATCCCGTGATGGAGAACACGCCCGCCGTGGTGCGACCGCGGTGAAGCCGCTCAGGGCTTGACGATCTCGACCGTCCGGTTCTCCGAAAGCGACCGGTAGGCGGCCTCCACCACCGCCATGTCCTCAAGTCCGCGCTCCCCGGGAGACGGGAACTCGCCTTGCCCCCGGATCCAGCGGGCAAACGCGCCGTGGATCTCCACCCCGGCCTCCCGGGCCTCGATCGCCGGGGTCAGGGAGGCGACGGGGATCGCAAGCTCCCGGCCGGGCTCCTCGTAGCGGAGGATCTCGCCCGCATATGGCTCTTTGCCTTTCAAGACGACGTGCTCGCCGGACACGTGGATCCGGCCGCGGGTGCCGAGGAACGTGACGCCCCACAGATCGGTGGCATAGCTCGCGGCGAAGTGGCCGAGGACGTCGCTGTCGAGACGAAGCGTGGCCAGCGTCGTCTCGTCTTCGAAAACGGTCCGGCCGCGGGTGCCGGTGACGGTGATCGAGGCGACCCTCGAGTCGAGCACCCAGCAGGCGAGGTTGATCTGGTGGACGGCGAGCTGGATGAAGGCGCCGCCGCCGACCTGCGCCGCGTCCCGGCGCCAGTTGCCCTCGGGCGGCGGCGTCTCAAGGTACAGGTCGTGCGCCGCGGTGGCCTGCACCATCACGGGATCGCCGAGGAAGCCCCCGGCGACCATCGCCTTCACCTCGTGATGGATCGGCTTGCCGAGCTCGAACATGGTCACGCCGAGGCGGACGCCGTGCTCCCGGGCGGCCTCGACCATGGCCCGGGCGTCGGGATAGGTCGGAGCCATCGGCTTCTGCACCAAACAGTGCTTCCCGGCCGCGGCCGCCGCCACGACCTGCGGCAGGTGGCAGTGGTTCGGGCTGTTGATCACCACGAAATCGATGTCGTCGGTGAGCAGTTCCGCGAAAACCAGGTGCCGGCGGGCGATGCCGTGCCGGTCACCGACATTCCGGAGCGCCTCCGGGGAGACGTCCTGAATGGCCACGATCTCGAAGTCGGGGCTCTCTTGCGCGGCGTCGAGGGTGAGATCGGCGATGCCACCACATGCGGCCATCGCCGCCCTCAAGGGTCTATTGGTCATGAACCGGGCCTCCGGATCGGGCATAATGACAAGGATCATGAACGCTCCCGACCTGAAAGGCATCATCGCCGCGACGGTGCTGCCGATGACACCAACTTTTGAGATCGATGCTCCGGCTCTCAAGGCGTATCTCGAGTGGCTTTGTTCCGAGGGCGTGCACGGAGTCGCGGTGAACGTGGACACCGGCGAGGGTCCGCACCTGACGCCGGCCGAGCGGGTCCTGGTGGTTCAAACCGCGGCCGAGGTCGTCGCGGGCCGCGTGCCCGTGATCTCGGGGCTCGGGGCGATGTCCACGGCACAGGCGATCGCGGCGGCCACCGATCTCAAGGCCGCCGGCGCCGATGCGCTCCTGGTGTTCCCCTCCGGAGCGTTCCGCGGCCTGCCGCTGCCCGTCGAGATACCGGTCGACTACTACCGGGCGATCGGGGAGGGCGCGGACGTGCCGCTCGTGCTCTTCCAGTTGCAGGAAGCGCTCGGGGGGATCGAGTTCCCCATCGAGACCCTGGTCGAGATCGCCAGACTCGATCACGTCGTGGCCATCAAGGAAGCCACGTTCTCCATGGAGCGGTTCATCGACACCGTTCAAGCGCTGAAAGACGTCAAGATCACGCTCCTCACCGGCAACGACAACTTCATCTACGAATCCTTCCCCCTCGGCGCCACCGGAGCCCTGATCGGCTTCGGGACACTGGCCACCGCCCGGCAGGTGGCGATGTACGAGGCCCACGTGGCCGGCGACCGCCGCCGCGCGGCGGAACGGGGCGCCCGGATCCAGCGCCTGGCGGACATCGTCTTCGCCCCCCCGATCCGCAACTACCGCGCCCGGTTGAAGGAAGCGCTGAAGATGCTCGGCGTGATCCCCTCGGCCGCCATCCGCCCCCCGCTCCCGGCAATCCCGGACGGTGAGCGCGACCTGCTGCGCACCGCCCTGCAGGAGATCGGGCTCCTCTGAATTCCGACCTACCGTGCCGGGCCCATTTGGTCGATTTTCGACCTACCGTGCCGGGCCCGATTGGTCGGAATCCAGCTCGATCTCATCCAGACGATCTTCCGCCGTGGCGATGCTCCTCCCCAAGCGCTTCGCCTCCATCGCGTAGCCGATGCCCCGGGCGAAGCAGATCACGCCGGTGATGGTCACGAAGAACCCCAGTGGGTTGAGCCCGAGCACGGCGCCGCCGGGGATGAGGATGCCGCCGATGAGAAACGGCGTCTTCATTGCCTGAACCCGATCCAGTCGTTCGATCATCGAATCGAGCTGGCGCTCCCGGAACTCGAGGTTTCGCTTTCCGCCCATCGCTCCTCCTTCCGCCCGTCGCTGGAATTCTACCTGAGCCCGGGGGAGCTTGCCTTCCCCTCCCCCAATCGCTCTACTGACTTTTGAGGGGAGGCGCGGGCCCGAAAATCGACCAATCGGGCCCGGCACGGTAGGTCGAAATTGGCGGGGCGCATGAGGATCAGAGCGACGGTCGTTGGCAGCTATCCGGTCCCCGAGTGGCTCCGGGCTTTCCCCACCGAGCAGGGGCTCAAGGACGCCACCCGCGTCGTGCTCTCAACGCAGGAGAACGCCGGGATCGACCTGGTCGCGGACGGGGAACTCTATCGCTTCGACGTCAATCACCCCGAGTCGAACGGGATGATCGAGGCGTTCGTGCTGCCGCTCGGGAACGTCCGCGGCTCGATCACCCGCACCGACCTCCGCGAGTTCGCGGCGGACCCCGGCATGCGCTTTCGGGCCCGGCCGAGCGCGGTGGTGGAAGGACCGCTCGACGAGGGCACCCTCGACCTGCCCCGGGACTTCCGGCGTGCCCGGGACCTGACGCGCTGCCCCCTGAAGTTCACGCTGACGGGGCCGCACATGCTCGCCAAGACCTTGCTCGATCACCACTACGGTTCCCACGCGGACCTGGCCACCGCCCTCGCCGAAGTGCTGGCCGGACAGGTCGGGGAGATCGACGCCGAGGTGGTGCAGGTCGACGAGGCCAATCTGCCCGGCCACCCCGAGGAGTGGGAGTGGGCAAAGAAGGCGATCAACGTCGTCCTGGACGCGATCGCGACCACCCCCGCGGTTCACCTCTGCTTCGGCAACTACGGCGGCCAGACGATCCAGCAGGGTTCCTGGGACCAGCTGATCTCCTACCTTTCGGGACTGCACGCCGACCACCTGCTCCTGGAGCTGGCACATCGCGATCCGGCGGAGCTCAAGCGCCTGCGGGAGGTGGACGATCGCCTGAAGTTCGGCATCGGGGTGGTGGACATCAAGTCCACGGTGGTCGAGACAAAGGAGGAGATCGCCCGACGGATCGAGCAGGCCGCCGACGTCCTCGGCCTCGAGCGGATCGCCTACGTCAACCCGGACTGCGGCTTCTGGATGCTCCCGCGCAGCGTCGCGGATCGCAAGATCGCGGCCCTCGTCGAAGGCCGCGACCTCTTCGAAGGGCGCTGAGCCATGCCCGCGTATGCTTCGGTGGACCTGGGTGCGGAAAGCGGACGCGTCCTCCGCGGCGACTTCGAGGACGGCCGACTCACGATCACCCAAACCGCCCGTTTCAAGACGGGCACCAAGGAGATCGACGGACACCTCCGCTGGGACCTGCCCCGGTTCCTCAATGAGATCGAGGCCGGCCTGCGCGCCGCGGCCGAGGACGGCCCGCTCGCCTCCATCGGCGTGGACACCTTCGGCGTCGACTTCGGTCTCCTCGGCCCCGACGAGAAGCTCCTCGCCCTCCCCGTCGCCTACCGTGACGCGCGCACCGAGGGCATGGCCGAGCGGTTCTTCGAGCGGGTCCCCGCCGCCGAGATCTACGGCCGCACCGGCATCCAGCACCTTCCTTTCAACTCCCTCTACCAGTTGTTCGCCCTCTCCGAGGCGAACGACCCCACCCTCGCCGCCGCCCGGCACCTCCTGATGATCCCGGACCTGGTGCACCGGCACCTCTCGGGCATCCGCGTAACCGAGAAGACCAACGCCAGCACCACCGCGTGCCTCTCCCTCGAAACCGGCACCTGGGACGAGGACCTCCTCGCCGCCGCCGGGGTGGACCCTTCGTTGATGCCGGAGATCGTCCCGCCCGGCACCGTCCTCGGCGCGGTCCGCCCGGAACTGGGCCTCGGGAACGCGAAGGTCATCGCCCCCGCCACGCACGACACCGCCTGTGCCGTGGCGGCCACGCCCGGGGAGGGCGAGGACTGGGCGTATCTCAGTTCCGGCACCTGGTCGCTTCTCGGCGTGGAGACCGGCGCCCCGGTGGTCACCGAGCAGGCCCGGGAACGGAACTTCACCAACGAGGCCGGCGTCGATGAAACGACCCGGCTCCTCAAGAACGTCTCCGGTCTCTGGCTGCTGCAGCGTTTCAGGCAGGACCTCGGGGAAGGCGTCAGCTACGCGGACCTCCTGAGTCTCGCCCGGCGGTCCCCGCCCGGGGGGAGCCTGATCGACCCCGACGACGTAACCTTCCTGAAACCGACCTCCATGACCGAGGCCTTCGTCGCTCACCTGAAGGCCACAGGCCAGGCGATCCCGGAGACCCTCGGCGCCTTCGTCCGCATGATTCTCGAGAGCCTGGCCCTCCGCTACCAGGCGGTGCTCGAGGACCTCGTTCGTCTGACCGGCCGGGACATCCGCCGCCTGCACGTCGTCGGGGGCGGCGCGAAAAACGCCCTCCTTTCCCAGCTGACCGCCGACGCCACCGATCTGCCGGTGCTGGCCGGCCCGGCGGAGGCCACGGCGATCGGCAACCTCCTCCTGCAGGCGAGGGCGATGGGGGATCTCGGATCTCTTCCGGAACTGCGCGAGGTCGTCGAGCGATCGTTTCCGGTTACGGTGTTCGAGCCACGGGGAGAACGGTCATGAGTCGCGTTGGAGGATGCTACGAAGCCGCGCGGGAGTCCTACCGCGAGTTCGACGTGGATACGGAGGGCGCCCTTCAGGCGCTGGCCGGCATCCCGGTCAGCCTGCAGTGCTGGCAGGGCGACGACGTCACCGGGTTCGAGGGGCGGGGCGGCATCAATGACGGCGGCCTGGCGGTCACCGGCAACTACCCCGGCCGCGCGCGGACCGCCGACGAATTGCGCGCCGATCTCGACCTCGCCTACTCCCTCATCCCCGGCCCCCATCGCCTGAATCTCCACGCCATCTACGCGGAGACCGGCGGGAAGCCGGTCGACCGGAACGAGCTCGGCCCCGAACACTTCGAGACCTGGATCGACTGGGCGAAGGCCCGCTCCCTCGGCCTCGATTTCAACCCCACCTTCTTCGCCCACGAGAAGGCCGCAGACGGTTTCACCCTGAGCCACCGGGACCCGGCCATCCGTCGGTTCTGGATCGAGCACGGTATCGCCTGCCGGACCATCGGCTGCGCCATGGGCCGGGCCCTCGGAACGCCGGCGGTCACCAACATCTGGATCCCGGACGGCATGAAGGACCTGCCCGCGGATCGCCGCTCCCCCCGCGAGCGCCTGAGGGAATCCCTCGACGAGATCATCTCGAGGGAGGCCGACCCGGCGCACCTCGTCGATTCCGTGGAGAGCAAGCTCTTCGGCATCGGTTCCGAGGCCTACGTCGTCGGCTCCCACGAGTTCTATCTCTCTTTCGCCATCGAGCGCGGCATCGCCCTATGCCTCGACACCGGGCACTTCCACCCCACGGAGGAGGTGGCGGACAAGATCTCGGCGATCCTGCCGAGCGTGCCGGCGCTTCTGCTCCACGTCAGCCGCGGCGTCCGCTGGGACAGCGACCATGTGGTACTCCTCAGCGACGATGTGACGGCCCTCGCCCGCGAGGTGATCGGCGGCGGATACCTCGACCGAGTCCACTTCGCCCTCGACTTCTTCGACGCCAGCATCCACCGCGTGGCGGCGTGGGTGATCGGCACGCGGAACCTGAAGAAGGCGCTGCTCCTCGCCCTCCTGACGCCGACGGACCGGCTGAAGACGCTCGAGGCCCAGGGGGATTTCACCGGACGCCTGGCGTTGATGGAAGAGTTGAAGACATTGCCCTTCGGGGCCGTCTGGGACCGTTTCTGCGAGGTCTCGGGTGTACCGGTCGGCATGTCCTGGCTCACGGAAGTGCGGATCTACGAAACCGCGGTCCTCGCCACCCGAAAGGCATGACCATGACCATGAATACACTCCTCGAAACCGTCGTGCGGACCTCCACCGCGCTCTGGGAGAAGGGCTGGGCGGAGCGAAACGCGGGCAACATCAGCGTCCGCCTGGCCTTAGAGGAGTTCGAGAGCGATCCGGCCGCCGCGTGGAGACCGATCGGCGTCGATATCCCGGGCGTGGCCAAAGAGCGGTTCATCTTCACCGGCACCGGCAGCTACATGCGAAACGTAAAGCAGTCCCCCGAGGACGGCCTCGGCGTCATCGAAGTCAGCGAAGAAGGCGCCGCCTTCCGCATCCTCCGGGGCTTCAAGTCCGGCGGCCTTCCCACCAGCGAGCTGATGCCCCACCTGAAGGCCCACGCCGCCCGGATGGCCGTAACCGGCGGCACCGACCGCGCCATCATCCACACCCACCCCACCAACCTGATCGCCCTGACCTACGCCGAGAACCTCGACACCGTGAAGCTGACCCGACTCCTGTGGGAGATGCACACGGAGTGCATCGTGGTGTTTCCCGAGGGCTGCGCCTTTCTTCCCTGGCAACTTCCCGGCAGCCTGGAACTCGCCGACGCCACCGCCGCCGCGCTCACGGAGCGCACCATGGCCGTCTGGCAACACCACGGCATCGTGGCCGCCGGCCCGGACCTCGACACCGCGTTTGGATTGATCGAGACCGCGGAGAAGGCGGCGGAGATCTATTTGAAGGCCGCCGCGGTGGGGGTTGTGCCGAATCGGCTGACGCCCGAGCAGTTGATGGCGTTGGCGGAGAAGTTTGGGGTGAGCCCGGGCTTGGATCTCCGGCCTGGATCCTGACCTGATTCCTTTTTCATTGAATGGCGCAGAGCAGGCCTGGCTGAACATCCCCGCTGCCGAGCGTCCCCGGGAGCGCACGAAAGCCCCCCTCCCCAAGCCCGAAGGGCGCCAGAACGGACCGAGGCCGACACGGCGGTCGGCCCTCCAAAACCGTGCTCGAGAGCAGATTGGAGGGCGCCGCGCCGTCGGCGCCTGGTTGGATTCAGGGGAAGGGAAACGGATTCAGGGGGGTGCTCCAACCCGCAATCCCAAGGGGGGGGTTGAAGGATCTACGGACGGGGCTCAACAGCTCAGGCCCACCAGAAAAGCTCCGGGGTTCCAGGGCTCCTGCCGAAACGAGCCAATCCGCCCACCAGCTTTTGCGGACCGAAGCAGCGCCTCCACGGCCTCCCGGATCGCGCCCATCCCCGTGACCACCACCAGGGTGCCGGTGCGAAGCTCCCGGTGCTTTTTGATCGCCCGCTCGAGCTTCCCGGTGGCCACGACGACGGTCTCGCCGTGGTGGGCGATGTCGATGGTCACGGTGTTGCCGTGGCTCTGCTCGAAGAGCTTCGCGTCACACTTTCGGCAGACGGTCTCCCCGGGCTTCGCGAAGAAGCCGCACTCCAGGCATTCGATGAGCTTTGAGGGGCACACCGGCGTGACCATACCGGATCGAGAGGGAACTCGAAGTGATCCTCTCGATCCGGATGGTGGAGAAAGCGGAAGAGATCAGTCGCCGGCGACCGGAGCCTTGACCGGGACGTCGATCAACTCGCCGTTCTCGAGGCGGTAGAACCGGTAGACGACGGAGAAGGAGCCGGTGTCCGTGCTGTATGAGGTGCCGGGGACCGAGACCAGGTCGCCTTCGGCGGTGTGCAGTTCCATCGGCTTGAATTCTGCCTGCAATTCCCAGATGGACTTGAGGCCAAGGGGTGTGAGTTCCTTTACCACGGGCTGGAAGCCGTTCCCCGTGCGCTCATAGACCCAGTTCCCGTAGTCGTTCTCCACCACGATGTACTTGCCATCCACGAGCCCTTCATCGGTGGACTTGCACAGTGATGGGCCCAGGAACCCCACCAGGAGTCCCCCAACGACCAGCCCAATGACCAGCAGCAGAATTCCTCGGTCCTTCATCCCACATCCTTTCAGAACGCCTGGCGACGGCGCCGCCGCCGGGACACGTAGGCCGCAATGATGAGCCCGATGAGCCCGAGCCATACGGAACTCGGCAGGGGCACTATATTCCCTCCCGGGTCACTGGGGGAAGCCCCAAGGGCCAACTCAGTGGAGTACGAGCAACCAGGATCATCAGAGGTGAGAGCGAAGTTGAAGCCCAGGTTGATCGCGTTGTAACCATCCCAGTAGTCTTCCCACTCACCGAGATCGAGGACGTTGTCATCGAAGAAGGCGTCGGCGGTACCGAGGGAGGTGAAGGTCTCGTCGATGACGGTTGTCGGGGAGTAGTAGTCGCCGGCGGTGATCCAGAAGTGCAGCGAGTCGAAGCCCAGTCCGCCACTCGTGGGGTTCAGCAAACCGACCATGAGGGAAGAGGAAGCCATCAGAAGCTCGTCAAAGAGCTGCACGTTCAGGGAGCTGGTGTAGGTCTGGCTGCTACCCGCGTCATCGGCACAGGCCGCGCCCATGGCCATGTAGCCAAGGATGTCCATCCCCGAGGTCCCCTCGAAGGCACTCTCCACGCTATTGTTGCCAAGGAGAGCGGAGGCGAGATCGGTGCTGGTTGGCACTGCCGTCGCGAAGGCGAAAGCCTCCAGCCCCGAGCTCGTGGGGATGGAACCGAAACCCGTATCCGTCGAGGTCCAGGCCTGGGTCTTGACCGTGCTGGCCACCGGGGCGCTGGCGTAGGCGGTGATGGTGGCGTCAGTGTATCCTCCGGCACTGTAGGCTTGAGAACTCGCCGCTCCTGAGCCACCCGTAGCCTCGGCAATTGCCAGTGCCGTGCTACCGGCTGCGTAGGCGGAAGCCGTTGAGGCGCCCGGAGAGGAGTTTGTGGAAGTTGCGGTCGCTGTTGCAGTTCCACCCTCGCCATAGTTGACGTATTGGTAGGACGCGTCGCGCCCACCGCTCCCCGCACTGCCCGCGTAGGCGTTACTGGACGCACTCACTGAACCCGAAGTCCCCTCGGCAAGAGCAGTGGCCTGAGCGTCGCCACCGTCTCCACCGAAAGCGCCGGTGGCAGTGGAGTAGGTGCTGCCTCCTCCCCCCCCGTACGCCCCGGACGAGACCGAAGAGGACCCTGAAGTATTGATCCCCGACGCCGTGGACGTGGCCGCAGCTCCGTCGGTTCCCCCGCCGTCCCCCCCCC
>SWCD01010690.1_pt1 | contig 25400 bp, 26 predicted proteins | sample 4693011 | NCBI WGS metagenome assembly SWCD01 (sample SAMN10267278, study PRJNA491770) | bioreactor metagenome | isolation source: DHS bioreactor inoculated with marine | place: Japan: Omine Ridge, Nankai Trough | reverse complement strand
AGAAGGATTTAGTGATGATCAAGATTGGATGTCTTGTCTAGTATTGATCGCAAAAAACACCTATGTTTGGATGGATCAGCTCTCAAATAAATACAACATAAAAATCAAAACGCTTAATCAAATTCCCAACGAGGAATTGGATATTTTAGCTGAACGAGGGATCAATGGATTATGGCTGATTGGTTTATGGGAAAGAAGTCGTGCATCCAAAAGAATCAAACAGATCATGGGCAATCATGATGCAGTAGCCTCCGCATACTCAATTTATGATTATCAAATTGCAGAAAATCTGGGGGGGCAAGATGCGCTGGACGATTTACGTTCTCGAGCAATTCAGCATGGAATTAAATTAGCTAGCGACATGGTGCCAAATCATACGGGGATAGATTCTCGTTGGGTAGAGGAGCATCCCGATTGGTTCATAAGTTTGGATGATAGTCCATATCCAAATTATAGTTTTAAGGGAGAAGATCTTTCTTGGTCAACGGGACATAGTATTTTTTTAGAAGATAAGTATTATAAAAAATCAGATGCTGCTGTTGTATTTAAACATGTCGATTATGTGAGGGGAGAAACAAAATATATTTATCACGGGAATGACGGCACAAATATGCCATGGAATGATACTGCCCAAATAAATTTCCTCAATCCGGAAGCTCGAGAAGCGGTCATTCAAACAATCGTCAATGTGGCAAAAGAATTCCCAATTATCCGTTTTGATGCTGCAATGACCCTGGCAAAGAAACATATTCAAAGACTATGGTTTCCTGAGCTTGGATCAGGTGGGGATATTCCTTCTCGTGCTGGGATGGGAATGAATAAGAAAGAATTTGATCTCATCATCCCCCATGAATTTTGGCGTGAGGTGGTGGATCGAATATCGGTTGAAGCCCCCGATACACTTTTGCTTGCTGAAGCATTTTGGAAAATGGAGGGATATTTTGTACGTAATTTGGGGATGCATCGGGTTTACAACAGTGCATTCATGCATATGCTGCGTGATGAAGAAAATGAAAAATTTCGGCAATCTATTATCAATACCCTGGAATTTGATCCGCAAATATTGAAACGATTTGTAAATTTCATGAATAATCCAGATGAGAAAACTGCCATAGAGCAGTTTGGGGACGAGGATAAATATTTTGGGGTTTGCACGCTAATGGCTACCTTACCGGGGTTGCCAATGATCGGTCATGGACAAATTGAGGGATATAAAGAAAAATATGGCATGGAATATCAAAAAGCCAAAGTATCCGAGATCGATAATCTGGAATTAATTAAGAGGCATCAACAGCAAATATTCCCATTATTTCATAAACGAAAGCTATTTGCTGAAGTGGAAAATTTCATTCTTTATGATTTTGATACTAAGGAAGGGGTCACAGATGATAATGTATTTGCATTCTCAAATCAAAATGATGGCGAACAAGCGCTGATTATTTATCATAATAAATATTCAAATACGAATGGGTGGATTAAAAAATCAGTGCATTTTCCTCAAAATAAAGAAAAATCCCAGTCTGTAAAGGTTAATAAAACGATTGGGGATGGGTTAGGGCTACCAAAAGATCCAAATGCTTTCTTGCTATTTGAGGACTTAAGATCAAATCAAAAGTATATAAGAAATTGTTTGGATGTTCATGAAAATGGATTATTTTTTGATTTGAAAGCATATCAATCAAATGTTTACATGAATTTTCAAATTGTCTTTGATAATGATTCTCAATATTATTCAAAATTAACCAATAGCTTGGAGGGGAGGGGGGTAGAGTCCATACAAAAATCAATCATTTCATTTAATACGCAGAATAATAACAAACCCATAAAAGAAATTTTAAATCCTGAAAAAATGCTGCCAACCCGAGTGGGAAGTTCACTAAAAATAGTTTATATGGCTTCTGAAGCAGCGCCATATGTGAAGGTGGGAGGATTGGGAGACGTTGCCGGTTCTTTACCAAATGCAATTTATGCCCTTGAGGATGAACCCGATATCCGGCTTTTATTGCCATTGCATGGGAATATCGATCGGTCACAAATGGAAATGGATTTGATCGCGAAATTTGCGATTGCCTATGGAGATAACTATCTAACGGCAAAAGTATATCAATTAATTACGGATCAAACTCCGGTTTATTTTGTTGGCGGGGACTTATTTGAAAATGATTCATCTGTATACCTAAAAGATGGATACCTTGATACCCACCGATATACGTTTTTTTCAATCGCTGCACTAAAATTTTTTGAATTGATGAATTGGAAACCGGACATCGTTCATGGAAATGATTGGCATACTTCTCCAGCGATCTATGCTATTGATACTAACAAAGAAGATTTTTCATTTTATAAAGATGTAAAAACCTTGATCACTATCCACAATTTACCCTATATGGGGAATGAAATCAGAGATCTGTTTGAAGGATTTGGCTTGAAGGTGCCAGAAAATAGTGAACTCCCTGATTGGGCACGTTCATTACCCTTGCCCCTTGGATTATTGTCCGCAGATCAAATTAACACGGTATCCGAGGGATATGCAAGAGAAATGCAAATAAGTGAGTTTGGATCCGGGCTCAAGGATTTTTTCAATTCCAGAAAAAATCGCCTATCCGGCATTATCAATGGCCTTGATTTGGATACCTGGAACCCTGAAAAAGATCCATTCATAGCATATCAATATGATAAAAATAAATTAATACAAAGAAAATCCAATAAATCCCAACTAATTACAGATTTGGGCTTAAATAATAATCCCAAAATTCCTCTGCTTTCGATCATTAGTAGGATGGATAATCAAAAGGGGATTGATATTGCGCTTGATGCTATTCGAGAAATCAAAGATCTCTCTTGGCAGTTAGTAATATTGGGAAGCGGTGATCCAAAAATTGAGAAGGCAGCACTAGCCCTGGTAGAAGAGTTTCCTGATCGAGTTAGGACCTTCATTAAATACGATGAAGCCTTAGCCCACCAAATATATGCGGGTGCAGATGCGATCCTAATTCCCTCTAGATATGAACCTTGCGGGCTCACTCAAATGATCGCCATGCGATATGGTTGTGTCCCAATCGCCCGAGCAACAGGTGGACTGCAAGATACGATTCTGGATTATTCTGTGGAAAAGGAATCGACGGGTTTCCTTTTTGAAAATGCGGACAGCAAAGATTGTTCAAGATCAATTTCTAAAGCCATCTCGATTTTTGCAGACCAAAGGAAATGGCGGGGATTGCAATTGCGTGGGATGAAGCAGGATTTCTCATGGAAGAAATCTGCTGAAAAATACTTTGACCTTTACCAGAATATGGTAAATTGATATTTCAGCTGTCAAAAATATATTAATAAAAAATGACCTAATCATTTGATTAGGTCATTTTTATATTTTTTTATTGTTTATTTTTTTGGTGGTTCCCATTTTGGGGCGGACATTTTTAGTTGTTTTCTTGATATTTTGTTTGATTTTCCACATTTTGGGCAGTGAGCATTATAGTGTTTATGTCCTGCTTTGAAGAGGGTATTTAATGCGGAATCAATTTCATCTTGTTTAATTGCATATGGGGTAGAACAATTGAAACACCGAAGTCGTAACTGCATAATTTAACTCCTAACTTTTTTGCTGAATAAGGATCATCAGCCAATATCTATTTATTATTCTTTGAAGCCACAATTATACCGCCTAATATTAAGAATGCCCCCAATAATTTTATCGTCCCAGGTGTTTCTCCCAGGAAAACGAATGCCAATATCACTGCTGCAATTGGATCCCCTAGCAAGGCGATGGAAACGAACGCAGCTGAAAGGTATCCTAATGCCCAATTGAATATGGAATGACCGATCAATTGTGGAATAACTGCCAATAAGAATAACCATAAATAGATTTGATTTGAAAATCCAATGATTTGCTGTTTTGTCGTTAATACTACGACCAGCAAAATGATTGCGGAAATGCTGTACACAAAAAAAACATAACTCACTACCGCCAACTTCTTTCGAAGTGTCCTGCCCACCAACACATAACCTGCCGCCATCCATGCCCCCATTAATGCCAACAAATTACCAAAAAATGCTTTCCCTTGAAAAAATTCTTTGGTCAGGGAGCAAGAAAACCCAGAATTGAATTCACATATATCACTCAGGCCAATAATGATTGTTCCTACGAGTGCAATCATTAGCCCAATTCCAATCAATCTAGTGATCGGTTCTTTGATCGTTATCGGGGATGCTAATGCCACCCACAAGGGGGTAGTGGAAACCAAAACCACTGAACTTGCAACGGTAGTATATTCGAGCGAGCTGATCCATGTGGCAAAATGTACTGCTAGGAAAACCCCAGAAAGGACGCCTAATTGAATATCTTTCTTATTTAAGGAAATATATTCATTCCGATATTTGGTTATCGCAAACGGTGCTAGGATTAATGATGCTCCTGCTAAACGGTATAATGAAATGACCAAAGAATTGACTTCAGTTTGGGCAAAACGAATGAATAATGAAGAGCTAGAAACCGCTAAAATACCTAAAATAATTGCTAAGTTTGGGGAGAATGGGGGGGAGGTTTGGGGTTTATGCATCGGAAAATAATTTTCTTGACAAACCTTCATGGGAAGGCTACAATCCTTTAGATTATAACGTAGGAACAGTTATTGGAGCGATAACTACCTTAAAAGTTCATAGGAGATACAAATGGTTTTTAAATTACCAGAATTGCCTTATACATATGATGCCTTAGAGCCTCATATTGATGCCCGAACAATGGAAATTCATCATAGCAAACATCATAATGGTTATACAAATAATCTCAATGCTGCTTTGGAAAGTTCTCCAGAAAATGCTGAAAAATCCGTTGAAGAGTTACTTTCAAATCTAAATGATTTACCTGAATCCATCCGCACAGCTGTTAGAAATAATGGGGGTGGATTTGCAAATCACAAACTATTTTGGGAAGTCATGTCCCCAGATGGCGGTGGTGCCCCCACTGGCGCTTTAGCTGACGCAATTAATGCAGCCTTTGGTGACTTTGATTCCTTCAAAGCTGCATTTGCAAAAGCAGCAGGAACTCGTTTTGGAAGCGGTTGGGCATGGTTATCCAAGAAAAGTGATGGAAGTTTAGAAGTGACTTCAACCCCTAATCAAGATAACCCAATTTCCACAGGTTCAACCCCCATTTTGGGATTAGATGTATGGGAACATGCCTATTATTTAAATTATCAAAATCGCCGTCCTGATTACATTTCAGCATGGTGGAATGTTGTAAACTGGGATGAAGTATCCCGACGTTTTGAAGATTAAAGATTGAAGAGGAAAAATTACGGAGGATTAAAAGAATGACCCATATTATTACAAGTTTATGTTTACGAGATGGCGGTTGTATTGAGGTTTGCCCAGTCGAATGTATCGTTCCAGGGATGCCCCAAGACAAATGGCCACTTTACTATATCGACCCAGATACCTGCATTGATTGTGGGGCATGTATTCCCGAATGTCCATACGAAGCAATTTTCACAGAAGACGAAGTACCAGATGCATATGATGCAACTGGCGGCGAATTTATTGCTAAACCTTCTGGAACAGAAGGCTTCGATACTGCTTACACCGGCACAAATCACCATGGCGTAGAAGTATCTATGGATGCAACGAAACAATTGGAAGCTGGGGATACCGTTGACCTCACCGAAGAAACTCAAGTAAATTATGACTACTTCGAAGACGGACCTGGTTATTGGGAAGGTTGGGAAGATCACGGTAAGTAAAGAAAAAAGCATTAAATTAAAAGAGGTAGCCAAGGCTACCTCTTTTTTTTGTACTAATAAAGTAACTATTCTGGTAGAACGATCTCAGCCGGAACTGCAGGCTCTCTTGGAATTCGATTTATCCAATAATCTTCTACGACTACATCAGAATCTTCGACCATTTGAGAAAGCCAATTGGTAAAATCAATTGCCTGAAGTTGAGTATATTCAGAGGCAGTCAATGGACGATCTTCATGTCCAACCACCTGAATAAGATGAAAGCCAAAGGTCGATTCAACAGGTTCACTTATTTCGCCGATCGGTGTGTCAAATGCTGCAGTCGCAAATGATGGCACCATGGTTTCAATGCCAAACCAACCTAGATCTCCACCCCTGGAAGCATTAGAGGTATCAATGGAAAATTCTGCTGCTAATTCTGCAAAATCTTCTCCATTTGTAATCCGGTCTAAAAGATCATCAGCCATTTCTTTTGTTTCAACCAAGATATGGCGAGCCCACACCTGTTCTTGTGTTCTCGGAATATCTTTGGTTAACTCGTCCTGTAACTTTTCTTGGTAGATAATTGCGGAAACATACCTAGAAAAATCTTCCATGGCAAAATTTATTTCAGTTGCAGTCTCAATAAATGAATCGATAATTTCTTGATAGGCCTCTGAAGTATATTCTGTTGCTACGGGGGTTGGTGGCAATACTATTTCTTCAACCTCTTCAGTTGGAGTAGGTTCCGCCTCCTCAACAACTTCTGTTGCAGCAGCCGTGGCCGTAGGGATTACCGTAGCGATCAATAACTGTTGTGCAGTCAGGGTCGATGTAGGGGCAACCTCAGGAGCAGTTGTGGGCTCGGGTACACCATTTGGGAAATAGCTGAATAAGGATTGGATCCTTTCTTCAATTTCCTCATCTGTAACTGTGATCCCCAACCTGTTTGCTTCATTTTTAATGATCACATCTTCGATCATCAAATTCAATATCGATAATCCGATCGTATCCACATCTAATTGAGATTCGATACGTTTTAAATTATCTAGAGCATAATTTATAGTAAATTCGTCGCCGCCAGTTTGGCTTGATTCATAATAAAAGTTATACCATTGCGAAAATGTTGAAACCAACTGTCTTCGTTCAAATTTTACTCTTGCTTGGTAATCTTTTGTATAAATTATTTCTCCATCAACAGTTGCAACTGGTTGATTTGGATAAATAAAGAATTCAGTAATGAAGCCGAATAATAAAATTGCCACGATAATAACTAAAACGGATGTGGTTGCAACCCTCACACCTTTTTTCAATCGTTCTTCGCGTTCAACCCGCCCAATTCTTCCTAAGGCTTCATTTTTTAGTTTTCTATTTGCCATTTAGGGTTCCTTCAAAAAGATAGGGCATAGGAAAACATGCCTATGCCCTATCTTTTTTCCAATTAAGAGTTTTGTTATCTCAGGGATTCGCCCGCGAAGGGTAATAAGGCAATATGACGTGCGCGTTTCACGGCTGATGCAACAATGCGTTGATGCTTTGCGCAAGTTCCGGTTTGACGGCGAGGTCTAATTTTTCCCTCTTTGGTTACGAATTTTGAAAGCACTTCAGTTTTCTTATGGTCGAGTACTTTGGCTTTTTCTGCACAGAATTGGCAATTTCGGGGGCGGGAGTAAAAACGTCTTCCACCGCCTCTTCGTCCACCTCTGTTGTTTTGAGGTCTTTCACTCATTGGTAGTTCTCCTTACGTGATATTCTTCCACGTATATTCTTTAGAAATCAACTATTCTAGAAAGGAAATTCGTCTTCGTCCTCATCAAACCCACTATCTTGATCATTTTCTTGATCTGTAGCAGGTTTTGCATCTGCTTCTTTTTCTTTGAGAGATTCGGAATATTTTTTCTTCCGCTCTCCCAAGATCACCATTTCTCTGGCAACAATTTCCACAGTGTTTCGACGATTTCCATCATCATCTTCCCATTTTCGGGTTTGTAAACGGCCTTCAATGTAAACTTGTTGCCCTTTAGCCAGATATTGATTGCAAATCTCAGCCAAACTGCCCCAAGATACGATGTTGAACCATTCAGTTTCTGAGCGTTTTTCACCGCTTGATGTATTCCAATTGCGGCTGGTGGCAACACTAAAAGTGGTAACTGGTCGACCAGAGGGGGTAAACCGCATTTCGGGGTCCCTCCCTAAATGACCAATGATCATTACTTTATTGAGGCCTCTGCTCATAATTACCTCTCAAGAAAAATTCTGATTAAAAAACAGTTAATTTCTCAAAGAAAGACTTAGAATCATTCCTAAGTGAGGATGGAAAATATCTCTTTCTTTTATTCTTCTTCTTTTACTTCTTCTTCAGTTTCTGTTGCTTCTACTGCTTCTGCTTCAACAGTTTCAGTTTCTACTGCTTCCGCTTCAACAGTTTCTACTGCTTCAACTTCTACAACTTCTACAACTTCAGTTTCAATTACTGCTGGTTCTTCTTCAGCTTCGATCGCATTAGTTACCATATATCGCATGATAGATTCATTCAATTGCATGTTTCTTTCAAGTTCAGTGCAAAATGTGGGGTTCATATCCGCATAAATAATTATATATTGACCTTCGGTCTGTTTGCGGATTTCGTAGGCCAGTTTCTTTTTACCCCATAGGTCTACTTTGGTTACTTTGCCATCTGCTTCTGTAATCCAACTTTGTACGCGATCAAGAATTTCTGTAAATGCTTTTTCATCTAGATCTGGGTGAACGATAACAACAACTTCATAACTTCGCATGTGTATGCCTCCTTTCCTCGGGATTGCCTCTGAATAAATCAAAAGCGGAAAGTGAGCCATTTTACTGGCGTCACAATGGACAAGTTTAACATAAAGCCTATATTTTGTGTAGGTTTATATGAATACTTATATTATTTTTAGATCAATTCTTTAAACTATTTTAATGTGAGTAAATATTCAATTAAGGATTCAATTTCTTCTTGAGCCAAAATATCGTTGAAGGTTTTGGGCATTAGGTCATCGAATCCATCTACAAAGTATGCATCTGGTTCAATTAAAGATTGTCGGATATAAGTTTCAGCATTTTTACCTGATACCCGATCCCCTCCAAAGGTAGCGATGTGACTAAGTGGGGGACCAACGATGATCGTATCCCCCTGATTATCATGGCATGCGGCACAGTATTGATTAAATATGGTTAATCCCCGAGTCTGAATAGGATTTAAACCTTCAGTTGGACCATTTAATCCGCAACTTGATAGCACGATTAATAAACCAACATAAAAAATGAACACTTTAAACTTTGACATTAATACATTCTCCAAAACGTTGAAAATGTCATTTACTCAACAATTTCAACATAAATTCTTTTATTAATTTTCCCCTTACTTTTATAATCGGTTACTTTGATTTCTCCCACCTCAGAAGTGTTCTTCACATGTGTCCCACCATCTGCTTGAATATCTAGTCCCTCTATTTCAACCACCCGAACTTCTTTTATATGATCTGGGAGCAGATTGATCTTTGTACGAATTAGATCTGGAATTTCAAATGCTTCGTCCCTCGGAAGTATTTTGACATTTAAGTCCCTGGCATGCTTAATTTCCTTATTAATCGCATTTTCAATTTCAAGAACCAGCTCTTGTTTCATTGTTTCAAATTCAAAGTCCATCCGACCTTGAAGTGGTTTCATGTTCCCACCAGTTACTAATGCGCCATAGTCTCTGAAGACAACGCCGCAAAGAATATGCATAGCCGTATGGGTTCGCATTAATTTATATCGAAGTACCCAATCAATTGTTGCATTAATAGTTGCCCCAATGGGGGGGAGGGACATATCCCCTTCAATTAGATGGACATATTGCCCTTCAATCCTTTTAACCCGCTTCACTTTAAATTCTGTACCGTTAAACAAAATTAATCCAGAGTCTGTTGGCTGCCCTCCACCACCAGGGTAAAAAGCTGATTTATTTAGTATAAGCCCATGGTTGTCAAGATTGTGTGCAATAACTTCTGCTTCAAATTCTTTAATATAACTATCTACTTGATAAAGTAATTCTGTCATCTAATACTCTCCTAAACAATAGCTATATTGTAATTTAAGCGGAAGTGTTGGGCAAGCAAATAGGAAAAATCTCACAAAAGAAACCTTAAAAGCCTTTGACGCAATACAAATACATTAAATTGCTCACAAAGGCGTGATGCAATCAATTACATCTTGATTAGGGCTGTTAACTAAAGTTGAAACCGGATAATAAGCCATCTCATTTTCAGGATATGCTGTAAGCAAATGTTGCAATTCAGCAGGTTTTTTCTCCTCTTGAGATAGCCACAATTCATGATCCTTTTGCGGCAATATTACCGGCATACGATGATGCAATTTAGCAATCAAGGGATTGGGTTCCGTTGTGATGATCGTAGTGGTTTTTACTTCAGATCCGTCTGGTGCCCACCAGGTCTCCCATAACCCCGCAAAGGCAAAGAGTTCTTTGGTTTTTAAATGTATAAAATGTGGTGTTTTTGATTTTTCTCCGGGCACTTTGACCCATTCAAAAAATCCATCCGCAAGGATTAGACAGCGTCGTCGTTTATAGGCAGCTCGAAATGAAGGTTTTTCACCCAAAGTTTCCCCTCTTGCATTGATCATTCGGTTTCCGATTTTTGGATCTTTAGACCAGGAAGGAATGAGTCCCCAAATAAAGAAATCGAGCTTATTCTGGCCATCATTTGGGATGACTGCCAGAGGTTGAGAGGGCGCAATATTATATCGTGGTGAAAATGCTTCAGTAGGGAGTTCGACCCATGGGAAAACCTGTAGAATAGAATCTGCATTCACGGTAATTGAAAATCGTCCACACATAATAATTGTCCTTTAGCATGCTTTTTGTCTAATCATACTAGATGATTATAAATAACTTGTTTGTCGTGCGGGTCTTTTACCATCCAACAAAATGAAATCCCTAGCTTTTTTTGTACCGATTCCCATCTTTTTTAATTGCTGAATGGAGTTTAATTTATTATGTTTTCTATTTTGCAATATCGTCTGTACTCCTTGGTGTCCAACACCAGGAATTCTAAGTAGCTCTTCCTTTTCAGCCCTATTCAATTCAATCGGATCTTCATTTAAATTATTCTTTGCCCAAGCTAATTTCGGATCTAATTCTAGGGGTAAATTCCCATCGGAATTAAAAGGCATTTCCTCCAACGAAAACCCATAATCTCGGAGTAAAAATGAAGATTGGTATAAGCGATGTTGCCGCCAAGGGTTTTCAGCTGGGTGGTTTTCCATAGGTGTATCTTCTATCGGATTGAATTTTGAATAATATATCCTTTTTATATTTAATTGGGAAAATAATTTCTCACTGGTTGAAACTAATTCCATGTCGGTTTCCCCAACGGCACCCACCACAAATTGAGTGGTACTCGAAGGCCATAAGCCATTCCAATTTTTGTGTGGGGATTTATTTCTCCGAATTTGTTCTGCCCATTTTAAGGGTTGAATTAGATCTTCATTAAAGTTTTTCTTGGGTGCGAGAAGCTTTAGGCGATGTTCATTTGGAGCCTCTAAATTAATCGATATTCTGCTGGCCAACATCATTGCTCGTTCTAATTGATCTTTTTCGATACCCGGCATAAGTTTTAAATGTAAATAACCACGATAATCATATTTTGATCGCAGGATCTCAGCAGTATCAATTAACTTGTCTTGAGAAATCACACCGCCATTTATCACCCCAGAACTAAGAAAGATGCCCTCCACAGCTTTTGCATAATAAATTTTCATAAAGGTATGAGCTAAATTATCGGGTGTAAATGTGGCTCGTCGAAAATTCCTGCCTGCTCGGAAGGGACAATAATTACAATTCTTTTCGCAAGCTGAGGTGAGCATGGTTTTGAGTAGTTTAATTCGTTTCCCATTTGGCATTACAACATTGCTTATTGGTATTCCTTCTGCAAATTTACCATCACTCGTCACTTGACAATCTATTTCACTATCTGATTCAAGGTTCATATTTTGGGTTAGGTCTATTAAGCTACCAGAGGAGTTCATAATCTAATTATAGAACAATAGTGCTAAATATGCAATTTAATAATATTAATATGATCTTAGAATTTAATCTTTATTTCAATCAGATATTGTTATAATCACTTTTCGGGAGAATCTATTATGGATGAAGATAAACTAATTGAAAAAATAAATAAAGAATTAATCCATGCAAATCAGGCCCAAACCCAAGAAAATTCTGGAATGGCGAGAGTATGCTCACGCAGGGCGGCCGGTTGGGCAATTCAAATGAAATTATTGCGCGATGGGGTAGAACTCAATACTCCGAGTGCATTTGATTTTATTAAGTATTATTCAGATCTAGAGAATCTTGATGAAAAGATTAAAGTAATATTGGACTATTTACAGGTTAAAGTAAAAAAAGATAATATGGATGAAGATTCTTATTGGCCATTGCCTGAGATCGATCTTGTTTCCGAGGCCAAATGGTTGGTCGAAGAATTATTGGGGAGAAAATTTGATATTTCTTGATAAACAAAAAGGCGACCTATTAGATCGCCTTTTTGTTGTATTAATTATTTGATCGATTAGACCATTGCTTGAGTGTTTGTTGAGGTTTCTTCGATTTTTTTATTTAATTGGATCAACCCGATTGCACCAAGTAAAGCGATCACTGCTCGAATACCAGAGAAGATGATCATAATGCTACTCAGTACGCCACCAAATATCAACCAACTTGTTTTTGGATCAACATTTTTAATTGAAAATTTTTGTTTCTTCGTTTTTCCGACCAGGTTTTGCCGAAGCTCAGAAATGAACTCCTGCCGCATTTTCACGGGTTGTAAAACAGCGTCCAACCTTGCTTCTAATTTAGTCAAATTGACGAACTTATTCTTTTTTTGCCACGGAAAATAAAATTTCATAATACACCTGCTTTCTAAATAAACTACGTTCAGCCTTGGCTTACTCATTTGGACCATTGATCTGGTCCGGGGCTGATAAATCGATATTCTTTTCTTCTCGGAGCGCCAATAGGGTTCTATGATACAAACTCTTAATGGCACCTTCCGTTCGATCCATGATCCTGCCAATTTCTGCGTTAGAAAGATGGTCAACAAATTTGAGGACCAAGAGCAATTGTCGATCATCTGGCAATGTTTTGATGATCTTCAGTAGATCATCCCTTTCTTGCGATCGAACTAAAATATTTTCTGGCATTTCGATATCGGAACTGATCCAAAAAGAATCATCCAATCCTACTTCTTGTTTCCGACTATTATCTCGATGCCAATTCGCTACCAGGTTATGGGCAATCCTGTATAACCAGGCTGAGAAGGGCACACCACGGTTTTGATACTTTGTGATGTGTTTCATAGCTCTTGAAAATACTTTCGATGTGAGATCTTCTGCATCATGCTGGTTACCGGTTCTATAATATATATAGTTATATATTCGACCGATATACCGATCATAAAGTATGCCAAAAGCTTCCCGATCTCCTTGCGATGCTTGGGTTAATGCTTCTTCATCGTTGATCTCTGAAACCATAAAATCCCTTTGCAGGCAAGGTTAAATTAAATAACCCTGCAATGAAATAATAGTTACTATAAAACTACTTTAAATGAAAATCGCTCTTTCATCTTTTCCATATTCGAGTATATCATGAAGATAGTAGCGATAGAATTATCCAATTCTACAAAAAATATCAGCCCCCTTTTAATTATGGATATAAAAAAAGCCCCTAATTTGGGGCTTCTTTTATGTATTTATTCTTTTTTGGGTGGAGCTTTTTTCTTTGTTTTAGGTGTTGCTTTAGGTTTCGTTTTAGATTTCGCCTTAGGTTTTGATTTTGGCTTTGCCTTAGGTGGTGATTTAGGTTTTACTTCAGGTTTTGGTTTTGTCACCTCAATAATATCTGGTTCCATGGCTGTGGGTATATTTGGAGGATTTGAATTTCCTGAGGAGGAAACAGGTTGATAATCTCGAGTACCAAAAACGGTGAAAATTACTGCACCTAACCCTACCGCCGCAACAATTATACTTACACCCCAGCCAATAATATCCCAAAAGATAAAATTCAAACTACTGATGAGGAACATTATTGCAAAGGTGCCCACTCCTGCCTGTATAGCATCAGACCATGTTTGACCGAGTGCAATATTCAATCTTCGGCCAATTTCTTGCCCCATAGCGATCCATCCAATAAATAAGCCTAAGAAAAGCAATATTAAGAGGATCAAACTAATCGGTGACAGGATTATCGTAATTGCTAAAATAACCATCATTGGGAAAATAACGATAATCGTTAGAATGCCAAGCCCACCTGATATCATCGGTTGAGTGGATATCACTTTGGAGATTCGTTTAGCTTGGATAGGGACGAAAAGTACGATGATGATCGCCACTGCGGAAACTGCAAATGTCCTGAACATGTACCACATAAATTGGGTGACTGGATATAAAGCATTTGACACAGAGTCCACCAATCTCTCAAAGGGATTTGAAGGCGTATCTGAAATTGTCGGGATATTTGGCAATTCCGGCAATTCTGGAAGCTCGGGTAATTCTGGAAGCTCGGGTAATTCGGGAAGTTCTGGTAATTCTGGAATCTCAGGCAATTCGGGGAGTTCAATGTTCGGAACAGCCGTTATCTGTCCACCATTAATTCGAAAGGATGTTGATTCGGAAATGATCTGACCTAAGATCACGGCACCATCACTCTTTTTTAACAAGGTTCCTGGTGCAATGAGATCTCCATGGATAATGGAGGTTTCATGTAAGTTCATTAAGCCACCAAGTGCGATCACATCCCCCGCAATTTCACCAGAGACAGAAATATTTCCTCCGAAAGAAACAATCTCTCCGCTAATATAAGAACCTTCTTCTAAGGTGATCACACCGCCGAAAATAATCAGGCTTCCGTTCAATATTTCCCCATCATCTAGGGTGTAAGTGCCGCCAAAAACCACTTGGTCATCAAATAATGGTGAATAATCACCTTTCGCACTCGCAGCCCCCGGTAGAACGAGTGACAGTATCAGTATTAATAAAATTATGATTTGTTTAGACTTTTTCATTGTGAAACTCCTTGCTGAACGATTACTTTTCTAATGGTAGAAGTCCAAAAACCGAATAAAAGTACAAAACCAGCGATAATATTCATCCACCAAGAGGAGGGTAATAAACCTGGGAGGGTTCTAAATATCGAGCCAATAACACCACCGACCATTTTTAGATAAACTATGAATTTTGAGAATATTGCCACCACACCCACAAAGGCTTCACTTGTGCTTGAACTTTCCGGAAAGTTTAAGATGCCAATAATACCGAGGATAATTAATGCGGTGATCGCATTGATCCCCACAAATATCCAAGCCTGACGCCGTTGTTCAACTTTGCGTCGTTCTTCTAACCGCAATTTCCATCGATTAGTGAAACCAGGTTTTGGCCCGATCTCTTTGGATCTTTTAATTTCGAACTCAATTTCTTGCCAAGTTGTTTCTAGGAGGCGTTCATCAAATTGTTTGTTCATTTTGGGTCCTCTCGAAAGTTGTACTTTCTTCTTGCATTTCTAACCATTCAATTGCTAATTCTTTTCTTGCTCGATGCAGCCTACTCTTCACTGCACTGTTTGATAAAGATAGGCTTTTGGCGATTTCGTCATAGGAGTAGTCATACCAATATCGCAAAATAACTGCTGATCTATCCTTCGGATTTAATGTATCTAATAATTCCATCACTTTTTGTTTGTTTTCACCCAACACCATTTGCCGATCAATTCCTGGATTTTTATCTGAAATATCGGGTACCGGCATCGCGTCATATGAAAATGTAGGCAACTTACGCCTGCGATGTTGGTCGATGCAATAGTTTGATGCGATTGTTAAGAGCCACGTGGAGAATTTTCTGGATGGGTCATAACGCTTAATCGATTTATAAGCTCTGATAAAAGTTTCTTGAGCTGCATCTTCCGCATCGTTGGTATTACCTAGCATTCGATAGCAAAGGTTATGTACTGGCCTTTGATAAACCTCTACCAATCTGGAAAAGGCTTCATCGTCCCCTTTTTGTGCTTTGGCTAACCATTCTGCTTCAAGTTGCTGCAAGATTTTTCTCCTAAATCTTCCTTTCTAACCTACTATACGGATAAAGAGACTATAGGTTGCAGAAATTTTGAATGAATATTTAAATAATTTATATATAGGATTAATTATTCTCAAATAATAACTATTTTTGCTCGTAAACACATCTTGATATAAGCTAAATTATAACCAAAGATCATATATAAGCTTGACAAATAATTTTTGTCCGTGTATAACCTAGCCATCATGTGTAAAGACATTTTTTCTATTAAATTTTCACCCGTACCTAGGCCGGCCTTTGGGCCGGGGTTTTTAAGTTCTAGGGCATTAATACGCGGATAGTTGAAGAATACTATTTACCTGTAAATTATCAAACCAATGCCCTGATCTAATCAGGGCATTTATACTTAAAAAGATGTTTTTAGGAGAAGAGATTATGCGAATGAGTAAAATGTTTAGCCAAACCTTGAGAGAAGCACCTGCTGATGCTGAAATTGAAAGTCATAAATTATTAGTACGTTCAGGATTTATCCGTCAATTGGGAGCTGGCGTATATTCATTGTTGCCTCTCGCCATGCGTAGTACTGTAAAGATTGAAAATATTATTAGAGACGAAATGAATGCCATTGGCGGTCAAGAAATATTAATGCCGGTGGTAAATCCCGCCGAGGTCTGGAAAGAAACAAATCGATATTTTGAGGTAGGCGGAGAGATGAGCCGATTTAAAGATCGAAAGGGCGCAGACATGGTCTTGGCAATGACCCATGAAGAAGTTGTTACCGACCTGGTTCGTAAATTCGTGCAATCTTACAAACAAATGCCCATGTTGGTCTACCATCTTCAAACTAAATGGCGTGATGATGCGCGTCCTCGGGCGGGCCTTATTCGAGTGCGCGAATTTACCATGAAGGATTCCTATAGTCTTGATGTAGATGAAGAAGGATTGGATAAACAATATCGGGCCCATTATCAGGCATATTTCAACATTTTCAATCGTTGTAATTTGCCCTCAGTTTCGGTTTTAGCGGATGTGGGTATGATGGGGGGGAGCATGTCTCATGAATATATGTATATCACGCCGATCGGTGAAGACACCTTATTAAATTGTGAAGAATGTGGTTATCTTGCCAATCGACAGATCGCCTTATTTACCAAACCTGCTCCTGAAGAAGAATCTCAAAAGGATTTGGAGAAGATTGCAACTCCTGATTCAAAAACGATCGCCGAATTAGCCGAATTCTTGAATATTCCTGAAAGCAAGACAGCCAAAGCAATTTTCCTGGTTGCCACCATCACCGAAGGCACCGAGGATGTTGAAAAGTTGGTATTTGCGATCACCCGTGGCGACATGGATCTCAATGAAACTAAACTTGCAAATGCGATCAAATCCAAAGAACTTCGACCTGCGGAGGAAAGTGAGATCGAAGCCGTTGGGGCAGTGCCTGGTTATGCATCCCCGATCGGTATCAAAGATATTATTTTGGTTGTCGATGATCTTGTAGCCAAATCCCCCAACCTGGTTGCAGGGGCAAATGATGCTGGTTTCCATTATCTCAATACTAATTACGGACGAGATTATGATGGCGCGATCGTCACGGATATTATTGCCGCCGACGATGGTTTTTCTTGTCCAGAATGTGGGCATGCGATGCATACCACTCGTGGAGTGGAGATCGGCAATATATTTAAACTAGGCACCCGCTACTCTAGTGCGATGAATGCCACATTCTTGGATAATAATGGAAAAGCCAAACCGGTAATAATGGGAAGTTATGGCATTGGAAGTGGTCGTTTATTGCAATCGATTGCTGAAGAGTACAGCGATGATTATGGATTAATGTGGCCGATCTCTGTTGCACCTTATCATGTTCATATCGTGGCATTACGTGGAGGTGAGGAGCAAGCAGAAAAACTTTACGGAGATTTGCAAGCTGCCGGTATTGAAGTTTTATATGATGACCGAAAGGGATCTCCTGGTGTTAAATTTAATGATGCAGATCTCATTGGAATTCCCATCCGACTCACCACGAGTGAACGTTCATCTACTGAAAATTCTGTGGAAGTAAAATTGCGCTCAGAAAAAGACCGCAGTGAAGTCCCATATGGGGATGCAGTATCCCATGTAATAGAATTAAAAATTAAACTAGAAACCGAAATTCAAGAAAAAGTGATTGAAATGCCTTTTAAGGCCTAACCAAATCAGATTAAAAACCTCCTATTTTATGAATAAAGTAGGAGGTTTATCTTTAAATAGGAAGAGGGATTATAATTAAAATATGGATATTTCATTAGCCCTGGGTGGGGGGGGAACCAAGGGGTACTCACATATTGGTGTAATAAAAGTATTAGAGCATGAAGGCTTTAATATCAAAGCGATTGCTGGAACCAGCGCGGGGGGAATGATTGGGGCATTATACTTAGCCGGATTTTCTCCTGAAGCGATTTTGAAACAAATGGCAGAGTTGGATCAAAAAAAACTCTATGGGCATGCACCCGGAGAGCAACCATCCTTGTTGGGTCTTTCTGGGATCACAGAAATGCTTACAAAGGTTTTGGGAGATCTTACCTTTGCTGAATTGCCTATCCCATTTGCTGTAACCGCAGTTGATTTAAATAGTGGTGAGCCAGTAGTTATTAAAGAAGGATTAGTGATTGAAGCAATTCTGGCAACGATTGCTATTCCAGGCATTTTGCCATCACGAATTAGAGGGGACCAGTTATTGGTGGACGGTGGGGTCAGTAATCCTGTCCCGGTCAATGTCGTAAAAGAACTTTGTCCCAATGTGCCAGTTGTTGCCGTCGTTCTATCTCAAAAACCAGGCACACCCTCTGCTCCTGCCCATTTGCAGCTTGAAAATGAATCCCCTGTGATCGAGAGGCTTACCCGATTAAAAGTCGCTCAGGCACTTAATATTTTTTTGCGATCATTAGATGTTAGCAGTCGTTTATTAGCGGAAATGCGTTTAGAAATTGATAACCCAGAAGTGATTCTGCGACCAGATGTTGCCAGCATTGGCATTTTAGATCGGGTCGATGTACAAGAGATCGTCTCACTGGGGGAAGAAGCCACATTGGAACAATTAGAAAACATTCACCATGCTGTTCGTTGGACTTCTCGTTTTGGAAAATATATTGGCATTGATAAAGTGTTGACCAAAATCCAAGGAAATAAATCCAAATGAAACGCGATCTGAGAAAATATGCGCAGCAAACAAATATAAGATTATTTATCGGGTTTTTAATTGTGGTCCTATTGATCGGTGATGGCCTGATCTATTATTTATATGGAAGAAATGCTGCTATCACCGGATTGTTATGTATTCTGGGTGGTGTATTCCCCTTGATATTTATTTGGCTCGCAATGAATATAATCGAATGGATCACGAATTTAGCCAATGACAGATAATATTGAACTTATTCAAGAAGATGAATATGTAGTAAAGATAAAAAATCCTAAGCAAATCGGAATTGCCCCTGTCTTATTATTATTGCATGGTTTTACGGGTGATGAAGATTCAATGTGGACCTTTGCTAGCAAAATTCCCAGTACTTATTTGGTGATCGCCCCTAGGGCACCCCATAAAATTAATGATCCAAGAATGTATGGATATACTTGGGTTGAAAAGCCATCTGGTGGCTGGTCATCGTTAGATGAATTTGATCCCTCAATAAAGATGCTTATAAATTTACTTGATACATTGGCCAGACAGTATGAAGGAAATTTTTCGGAAATTAATATTGCCGGCTTTAGTCAAGGGGCAGCTTTGGCATATGCATTTGCCCTAAATTATCCACAAAGAGTAAATAAGATCGCTGGATTATCAGGGTTCTTACCCGAAAAATGTGAATCAAAACTTGCGCAAGGACCAGTTAAGGGTAAATCAATATTTATTGCTCATGGGACAAAAGACCAGATCGTAAATATTGACATGGCTTATTTTGCAAGGGATATGCTCAAAGGTGCTGGAGCAAATGTCACATTCTGTGAGTCCGATGTGGGTCATCGGCTTGGAACAAATTGTTATTCAGCTTTTGGAAAATTTATTTCTTCCTAATTATTTTTCACCATATTTTTCGTATAATATAAAGGAATACTATTCAATTCTTAGATAAATGGATGTGCCTTATGGAAAATGACAATTCACAAACCAGATTATTGGAATTACATCGTATTCTTAGGAATCATAATTATAAGTACTACGTTTTAAATGAACCGGTGGTCAGCGATTTCGAGTTTGACCAATTATTGAATGAACTTCGCGCTATCGAAGAGGCACACCCTGAATGGATCACTCCCGATTCTCCTACCCAACGTGTGGGATCAACGATCTCCAAAAAGTTTGTAAAAGTGGCCCATCCCACCCAAATTCTCAGTTTAGCAAATGCCTTTGATGGAGATGATTTGCGTGCGTGGCTAGATCGGATTGGGAAAATTGACGAGCGAGTATTCGGTGCGAAATTTGTGGTGGAACCGAAATTGGATGGCCTTACTGTTGTCCTACATTACCAGAATGGCATATTTGTTCAAGGTGCTACCCGCGGGAACGGGGAGGTTGGCGAAGACATCACCACCAATCTAAAAACACTCAAATCGATCCCTCTTCGAATTCCAGTTTTGCCGGATGGTCCACCCCCTCCCGAGAATCTCGTGGTACGTGGAGAAGTGTTTATCAACCTAAAAGATTTTGATGAAATGAATAAACGTCAACTTGAAGTGGGGGAGAAAATCTATCAAACCCCTCGTAATACGGCCGCTGGCACTCTTCGACAATTAGATTCATCCATCGTCGCCACTCGTCCCTTACGAATCTTGGCATACACTATCGTTGCGGGTGTAGGAGATTTACCTCTAACTCAATTTGAGAGCATTCAATATCTAAAAGATTTAGGATTTCCGGTTCCCAATAATATTGAATACTGTGAAACGATCGAGACAGCCATTGAAGCTTGTGAGGCTTGGATTAGCAAAAGGGAATCACTAGAATATGAGATCGATGGGGCAGTGGTAAAAATTGATAATCATACTTTAGTTTCGGATCTGGGAATTGTCGGGAAAGACCCCCGTGGCGCAATCGCATTTAAATTCCCCGCCATAGAAGTCTCAACTATATTGACCGATGTCGGCGTGAATGTGGGCAGAACCGGGGTGTTAACGCCCTTTGCGATCCTCGAACCTGTTGAAGTTGGCGGTGTAACTGTTAGTCAGGCAACCCTTCATAATTTTGATTATATTGCTGATAAAGATATTCGCATTGGAGATCGGTTAAGGATCAAACGCGCCGGAGATGTGATTCCCTATGTGATTGGCCCCATCATTGCGGTCCGATCTGGAGAGGAAAAAATCTATCAACCCCCTAAAACCTGCCCCTCTTGTGGGCAAAAAGTGGTGCAATTGGAAGGGGAAGTAGCTTTCTATTGTATCAATCCCTCATGCCCGGCTCAATTGGTCAGAATTGTGGAACATTTTGTTTCTAGAACCACGTTAGATATCGTGGGGATGGGGATTAAAATTGTTGAACAATTTGTCCAATTAGGTTTGATAAAAGATGTTGCTGATCTATATTATTTAACCTCAGAAATGTTAATCGATCTCGAGGGATTTGCTAATAAAAAAGTAGAAAATTTACTTGAATCTATTCAAACCTCCAAAAAACAACCCCTCCCAAAACTGATCTTTGCTCTCGGGATTCGTGGCGTCGGAGAAGTGATCGCCAATGACCTTGCAAAACATTTTGGGAGTTTGGATGTATTATCCGAAGTCAAATTCGAAGAACTTGATTCCATTGAGGGAATCGGACCCAATATAGCCCAGGCCGTGGTCGAATGGTTCCAAGTTCCAGAAAACCTTAAGATCCTGGAAAAATTGAAAAATGCAGGAATGTGGCCAATTCTGAATCTTGGAGAAGACCTAGGTCCACAACCCTTTATCGACAATACATTTGTAATTACCGGCACACTCCCTAGCTTTTCTCGAGTGGAGGCAAAAGCATTTATTGAAAGTAGGGGGGGGAAGGTAAGCTCGTCTGTGAGCAAGAAAACCACCTTTCTCCTTGCTGGAGAAAATGCTGGCTCTAAATTAACCAAGGCTGAAAACTTTGGGGTTAAAATTATAAATGAGGAGACTTTGAGACGGTTGGCACAATCTGTCTAGCTACGGTAAAATATATCGATATATTGAGATCGTGAAAAAAACTATATGATACTTTTCGTGGGTTGAGGAGAACAGAATGACTTTTAAATATGATGATGCAGTTGCCAAAAGGGCAAGGATGATGGCTGAACGTGTGTCATTTGCTAAAGATAACGATCTATATTTTTATAACCAACCAATTTCCGAGTTATTAGGCGGCTCAAAAGTAATTGTAAATGGACGCGAAATGGGAATGTATGCTTCCTATAGTTATATGGGTTTGATTGGACATCCAAAAATTAATGAAGCAGCCCAAAAAGCAATTGCAAAATATGGCACCGGAACCCATGGCGTACGTTCATTAGCCGGATCTTTAGATCTTCATCATGAGCTGGAAGAAAGAATCTCTGACTTCAAACACGCTGAAGCCTGCGTGACTTACACATCGGGCTATGTCACCAATCTCACAATCGTTTCTACCATGGTGGGGCGGGGGGACTGGGTAATTTCAGATAAACTCAACCACGCCAGTATTGTGGATGGTTGCTATATGTCTGGCGCAAAATTTGCTAGATTTAACCATAATGATATGGCTCATTTGGAAAAAAGATTACAACAAGCTGGAGACGCCACAAAATTAGTGATAGCAGATTCTGTTTTTAGTATGGACGGAGATATTATTGATCTGCCAACTGTCGCAAATTTATGTAAAAAATATAATGCTTGGTTAATGATCGATGAAGCTCACTCATTAGGCGTTCTGGGAGATACTGGTCGTGGGATTGAAGAACATTTTGGTATGCCCTATGACACCATTGATATAAAAATGGGAACTTTAAGCAAGACTATTCCTTCTGTCGGTGGATATGTGGCCGCAAATAAGGATTTGATCGATTTCTTTAGACATGCCAGTCGAGCCTATATTTTCTCTGCAGCCTTACCTCCCGCTCAAGCTGCAGCTGCCAATGAAGCCTTCAAAGTTATCCTAGATGAACCCTGGCGATTGGAAAAACTGCATAAGAATTCTGACCAATTTATCAATGGTCTTAAAGATCGAGGCTTTGATACGATGCTCACAGAAACAGCCATTGTGCCCGTATTATGTGGAACAGATGAAAAAGCCTATGCAATGACTCAAAAATCACAGGCAAAAGATGTTTTTGTGTTACCTGTAGTTTCACCAGCCGTACCGGATGGCTTGGCTCGCCTCCGAGCGACGATTACAGCAAACCATGAAACCGAAGATATTGAATATGCGATGGATGTGATTGGTGATGCCGGTAAAGAGCTAGGCGTTGTTTCTTAATCAATTTTAGAAGAATTATCCTTGAGGTTGGTGTAATGAATAATTTTCACCAACCTCTTTTAATATCAAAATATGAATAATACTTTAGTCATAAAATTAAAACCCGGTCGGGAAAAATCATTGCTAAGAAAACACCCATGGATATTTTCTGGGGCAATTGATAGTTTTCAAGGAACTCCAAGTATGGGGGAAACAGTCGCGGTGGAGTCATCCACTGGGGAATTTATAGCTTGGGCAGCTTTTAGTCCAATATCTCAAATTAGCGGGCGTGTTTGGTCATGGGAACAAAACGTTCCTATGAGCTCAGAATTATTAAAAGACCGCATAAAAGAATCGATTGACGCTAGGGAGCAGTTAAGAAACTCAGGTATTACCAATGCATTTCGATTGATCAATGGGGAATCCGACGGACTCCCTGGTTTGATCGTCGATCAATATGCAGATGTCCTTGTAGTCCAGATCCTCAGTGCTGGGGCAGAATATTGGAAAAACGAGATCATCAAAATATTGGTAGAAATTTCTGGTAAATCTATGATTTATGAACGCTCGGATGTGGAGGTCCGAAAACTTGAGGGATTAGAACCAAGAGTGGGCATCTTATCTGGTACTGAAATCCCTGATCAAATTGAGATATTAGAAAATGGAATTAAATATCTGGTGGGCATCAAAGAGGGGCAAAAAACGGGTTTTTATTTAGACCAACGTGCGAACCGATTAATGGTAAGAGATTATGCGAAAGATAAAGAAGTTTTGGATTGCTTCTCATTTTCGGGGGGATTTACCCTAAATGCCCTAATGGGTGGCGCAAAAAAGGTAACCTCCATTGATTCCTCGGGGAATGCGCTAAAAATGATTGGACGTAATTTAGAAATTAATATTTTTGATTCAAGTATTGTGGAATTGATTGAAGAAGATGTGTTTTCACAATTACGCACCTTTAGAGATTCCAGGCGAAGTTTTGATTTGATTATATTAGATCCGCCAAAATTTGCGCCAACCAAAAAGCAGGTAGAAAGAGCAACCAGAGGATATAAGGATATTAATCTTTTGGCTTTCAAATTGCTAAACCCCGGGGGCGTATTATTTACGTTTTCTTGTTCTGGGGGAATGGACACAACTTTATTTCAAAAAGTTGTTGCCGGGGCTGCCTTGGATGCAAAAGTTGAAGCCACAATTCTTAATCGGATGGGGCAAGATGTCGACCATCCAGTGTCCTTAAGCTTTCCTGAAGGTACTTATTTAAAAGGTTTGACTTGTCGCATTAAGTAAGCGACTCTGAACGTACTTAAATAAAAAAACACCGATTAAATTCGGTGTTTTTTTTATATATTAACTGGCAATTGCAAGATTTGAAAGTTTCTCTTTCAATTCCCTATTTGAAGGTTCAACCATGACCGTTCCATCAGGGAATAGTATCGTAGGAACAGAGCGATTGCCATTATTAAGATCCATCACGATCTCACTAGCTTCCGGAATTTTATCAATATCAGTAAAGGTATATTCAATATTGTTTTTTTTCAATATTATCTGAGCTCGATGACAATCTGGACACCATTTGGTGCCATATACGATGATATTTTCTGAGGGTTTCATTTTCGTCCTTTATTTCGTTATTTTATATTTAGACAGTATTTTCGTTTGAAATCTTACATCTAGATAAATAGATGTTTAAGCATGTGAAACCTATTTATAATTAGATTATATTAATTTTTCTCCAATAACGTTATATGCCTGAATATCAAAATCAGAAGGGAGACTATCTGGATAATGGTTATCAAACATTGTCCAGATCATCGAATCAATTAATCGATCTAAAAATGGATGCCGGTTTTTTAGAATAGCCTCAAATTCATAGCCAAGTTTTTTGGGGATTGCCGCGCTAGCTAGGTTTTCTGGATCGCAATGAATTTCTACCCGCTGGACCTTATTCACTTCAAATGCAATTTTTGTTAAACTTAAGACAGTTTCAGTCGCATATCCTTGATTGATATGATCGCCATGGATCCAATACCCAATCTCAGTTGCATTGGGTCCCACCCGATTATGGAATCCGGTTCCACCCAGAACTTTATCTTCGGCCTTATTGAAAATTCCGTACACATATTCCTTATCCTGGTCAAAACGACTCCGGTATCCTCTTAATCTATTTATATAAACTTCAATTT
>SWCD01003450.1_pt1 | contig 25434 bp, 21 predicted proteins | sample 4693011 | NCBI WGS metagenome assembly SWCD01 (sample SAMN10267278, study PRJNA491770) | bioreactor metagenome | isolation source: DHS bioreactor inoculated with marine | place: Japan: Omine Ridge, Nankai Trough | reverse complement strand
GGGGATATCGGCCCCAGGAACGGGGTCTTTGTGAAGCAATCGATAGTCCGAGACTGAAATCTCGGGCCGAGTACTACACCTTTGCGGCGGTCCTGCCGACATAGACAGTATGTTTCAGAAGGTCCCCAACATGGGTGCGCCGTTGGACATCTCCGATGTGCACGGCCCTTTTGTGCGTTTGGCTCTGGCCGCAGCCATTCCTGCGGCGGGAATCGCGACCTTGGCGGGCTTCTTCAGTCAGGATGCGGGACTGCTGACAATCGCGATCAGCGCTTGGGCGACGGTCGGCCTGTCGACCGCAATGATTGCAGTCAGCAAAGAGAACGCTGTTGTGGTGTTGGCGATGGCAGCCGTCGGGACGGTTACTGCCGGAGCAGTTACCAATATCGATGCGTTTCAGGACTTTGCGTCGCTCGTCATCGTGTTTGTCGGCTCGGCCGCGGTCATCTTCATGCAAGGTCGGGCTTTTCGCTTCCTCGTTACGTATCCATTGTTCCTGCTGGCTTCTCACCTGTTGTGGTTGGGATTCGGCTATGCCGCTTTCGTCCACGGCGGGCTGACGGCGCTGGCGTTTCTTGCCGGCTCCATCGGTATGCGGTGGATCAGGGATCGTTCCATGGACGCGGCGAGCAGGTTCCTCAATCTGTTTGAACGAGCACCGGTGTCATTGTGGGAAGAGGACTTCTCCAAGGTCGGAATCTGGCTGGAGGGCTTGCGAGCGCGCGGCGTGGTCGATCTTCACGGCTACCTCGATAAGAACCCTGATGTCTTCATGGAGGGAATGGGCCTCATTGAGGTTGTGCGGGTCAACCAGGCTGCCGCACGGTTCCTCGAAGCTGACGATCCTTCCCAACTGGTGGGCCCGCTCAAACCGGAAACCTTCCCCGACGATGCTCTGCCCTCGATGCTCGCCCAGCTCCTTGCGATCTGGAACGGCGAGGATCAGGTCACAGTCGAGGTTCGTCACGGATACACGGTCCAGGGGAATCCCCTTTATGGACTATTGCATTGGACAGTTCCGCGCCGATTTGGCAAGCCCGACCTGAGCCGAGTGATCGTTTCCGTTATCGACGTGACCGAGATGAACGATGCTCGCCGGAGCTTGGAGAGGTCGCTGAAGTCAAAGGACGAGCTGATTGCCACCGTCAGCCACGAGTTGCGTACGCCGCTGACGACGGTGGTCGGGCTGTCGACCGAATTGAGCGATGCGTACGATGCTTTCACTAAGGATGAGGCCCAGGATCTCCTCAAGATGATCGCCGACCAGAGCATTGAGGTTGCCACGATTGTCGAGGACCTCCTCGTTGCTGCCCGTGCGGAGTCCGGCTCGCTCAAGGTGTCGGTTGAACCGGTTGACCTCCACCTCGAAGCCAAGACGACGCTACGGGGGCTCGACATTGAAGAGGCTGTCGATTGTCACACTATGGGCGTTGTCCCGACCGTTTATGGCGATGCAGGGCGGGTTCGCCAGATCCTGCGCAACCTCTTGGTAAATGCTCGTCGCTACGGCACACAGCCAATTCGTGTGGTGGTCCTCGACTCGGGTGACGTCGTCAGCGTCGAGGTTCGTGACCGGGGTGCACCGATTCCTGAAGACGAGCGGGAGATGATCTTTGATCGCTACTACCGGGCGCGCCAAACACCGGGTGTGACTGCATCTGTTGGCCTGGGCCTGACGGTGTCCCGGGAACTCGCCCGGTTGATGGGTGGCGACCTGACGTATCGTCATGACGGCGAGAGCGTATTCACGCTGAGCCTGCCCCGTCCCGTCATCTCAGAGGAAGCCGCGACTGCTTGACGTCGTACGGGACCTGTTAGCGTCCGTCGGCTATGCAGACTCGAAGCAGACTCTTCACCAGGCTATTTGTACTGGTCTGGATAGCCGGGCTACTTCAGGAGCTGGCGTGGAGCGTCATGGTCCACTTCCCCGGCTTTCTCAGCGATCTCGGAGCCAGCGAGACACGTATCGGCCTCCTCTACTCGCTATCTGCGGTTGCCGGGCTAATCCTCCGTCCGATGCTCGGCAGGCTGATGGACAACATTGGGCGACGACCCATCCTGCTCATCGCCGGTCTCGCCAACGCGGGCGCCGTTGCTGCGATGACACTGTCGGAGGAACTCGGAGTGGCGTTGGTTGCGCTGTTCATCATGCACCGGGTGTTCCAGATCGCCATCTTCACCGCGATGCTGACGTTGAGCGCCGATGTCCTTCCCGAAGATCGCCGCACCGAGGGCCTGGCCATCTACGGTCTAGGGGGGTTGCTACCGATGGCGACAGGAGGAGCGATCGGTGACTTGCTCCTCGGTTGGGGAAGCTTCGACCTTCTGTTCAGAGCCGCAGCGGTCATCTCGGTGTTGTCTTGGTTGATGGTCTGGTTGGTTCCCCGCCAGCCGACCAGCTCCGCCGGTGGGCCTCGTCGGGGGTTCTGGGCCGCACTTGGACAACGCAATCTGCTCCCGCTGTGGCTGTTGACGCTCTTGTTCGCCTCCGGTCTCGAGGCCCTGTTCACGTTCATCAGGACCTACGTCGACGAGCGGGAGATCGGTTCCGTTGGGGCCTTCTTCCTGGTCTACGGCGGCGTTGCCATTGTTGTTCGGATCGCGACAAGCAGCCGGCTCGATCGCCTTCATCAGTTGCCGCTGGTGATCGGTTCTGTCGTGGTCTACGTGGCCGGATTGATCGTGCTGGGGATGGCAGGAAGCTCGCAGCAGATGAGTCTGGCTGCTGCGTGCCTGGGAGCAGGCCATGGTCTGCTCTTCCCCATTCTCACCGCGCAGGTTGTGACGAGGTCTCGCGATGCGGAGCGTGGCTCGGCGATGGCGATCTTCACCGCACTGTTCGATCTTGCCGTTCTGACCGCGGCCCCGATCATGGGTGCCATCATCGACTGGCAGGGGTATTCGGCCGCGTTCGTCGGGATGGGCGTGGCTATCGGCGCCGGATTGATCGTCTACTACCTGTGGGAGACCAGACTCGATAGGGAATTGGATCTAGTCAGCTGACGAGTTGAGCCCACTCTTCGACGATGCCCGCCGTTAGCGGGGCCGCGACCGATGCGATGAACGACATGAAATCGACGTCGGCGTCCTGATCGGAGCGATCGGAGATGAGACGGAAAACTGCAAACGGAATCTGACGTTCGGCGCACACCTGAGCGACGGCTGCCCCTTCCATCTCTACCGCAAGGACCTCGGGCAGCCGGCCCTGGAGTGATCCAGCCTCCGCAAGGTTGCTGATGAAACGATCACCAGATGCGATCAACCCGGTGTGCAGCTTCATTCCATCGATTTGAAACAGGCCGGCGGGGATGCCGGTTATCTCCTTCGCCGACCGGGTTTTCAAGTACCGTTCCGCTGCTTCGACCAGCTGGCGGGTGAGTTCGGGATCGGTCGGGATCTCGGCCATTCCGAGCGAGGGAACGACATATCGCTCAAAGAGAGGGCTTGCGTCGTAGTCGTGATGGATGAGGCGGTCGGCGACGACGACATCGCCGATGCCTATATCCGGACGGATGCCACCGGCTACTCCGCCAAAAATAACGGCCCTGGCGCCAAACTCGTACACCACACATGCAGTTGTGGCTGCGGCTCCCGTCTTCCCGTATCCGGATATCGAAGTGACGACGTTGGTGCCGTAGAGATCACCGGTGACGAAGCGTCTGCCGTGCCGATCATGAACCACGGGGTCGGCAAGGCGATCCTCCACCATTCGGATTTCCTGGTCCATGGAGCTGAGTATTGCTATCGGCTGTGCCACACGGCCTCCTCAGCAACTGACGGTACTACGAAGGGAGGTTGGAACACGCAGCAGGCGACGGCACAGTCGCTCCATCGGATCTGGGGAGTCGGGTCGGTTACTTCTCGACCTTGTGCCCGTAGCTCATCCGACGAATACGCTCTTCGACCTCTTTGGCCTTGTCTTCGTCGAAGTCATAGCCGGAGATACTCTCGAGCCGCTCTTTCATGATGAGTTCGCGGGCTCGGGCAGACGAATCCCCGTTGCTTCTGGCGTTTTTTCTGCGTGAACGTCGGATCATGTTGCTTACCATCGGCCGGGCGGGCGATGAACTAAAGGGAAGAGTTTCCCGAGCCGCCTTTGGAGGGGATTTTAGGTCGAACGACCCAAGTTTTTGCCACAGAAGTCACATTCGGCCCAGGAATCCCCAGATGGAGACTCAGGCCATATTGCGCTCGATCTGACGCGTGGCGACGATCACGGCGTCGATCGAATCCACTCCCTCGGCAGCGAGTTGGCGCATGAACATGAGTGTCCGGCCGTGGGCATCGGCCCGCTCGGCGAGGAACTTCCGCACTGCCTCGCGGGGTGCCCGTGACCCGGCGCGAGCTAGAACCTTCTCGGCAACTCGCCTCCGCAACACAACCAGGTCGGCCTCTGCGGCTTGTTTGGCCAGCCGTTCCCACCGGTCACTTGGATCAATTGCGGAGATGCACTGCTCCAACCAGTCGATCCTGATGGCGCGGCCAAGTCGGAAGAAGACCCCGGAAACCTCTGCGACAGAACGCCCCGTGTGTTGGGACAGCTCGATGATGTCGGGGCCATGCACCAAATCCTCGATGTATGCGTGGCTGTGTGCGATCGCCGACGGCACTCCGTTGGCCTCGAGGTGGTCGGCGGTCGCCTTTCGGGTTTCTTGCCATGCCCCGGCCCCCATCGACCCTATCGAGTCGGTCAGGTTCTCGAAGTCGGCCGCGAAGGCGGAGATGGTTTCGTCGATCGGCCCATGCCCTGCCGGATTGTTGAGGAACCAACGCGCCGTGGTCTCTACCAGCCAATCCACGTTATCGATGAGAGTTCGAACCAGCTTGGGGTCCAGGTCACCGACAAGTGCCTCCAGCTCCGCCCAACGTCGCTCAGCGCCGGTAACGACTCTTGCGATGCGGTAGGCCTTGACCACCATGGCCGGATCTGCGCCGGTCTGATCCATCAACCGGATGACAAACGTGATGCCTTCGGAGTTCGTGACCTGATTGGCCAGGATGGTTGCGATGAGTTCGCGGCGCAGGGGATGATCGGGAGCGAGGTGGCCGAATCGTTCCATGACCGCCTTGGGGAAGTAGCGTCGAAGGTCCGCGAGGAAATGGGCGTGGTCGATGAGCTCTGAAGTCAGCAGGGCTTCGTACAGGCTTCGTTTTGCGTAGGCAAGCAGCACCGATAGCTCGGGTTTCGTCAAACCGTGACCGGATCGGGCTCGTTCTGTCATCTCCTCGCTCGACGGCAGGTACTCGATTGCGCGATCGAGCAATCCTTGCGCCTCTAGAAGCTGAATGCCTTGCTCATACGCTTCCATCGATTCGGCGGAGCGGGCGGCTTCCTGAGACAGGATCTGTGCCTGGAGGAAATTGTCGTAGAGGATCGCTGCGGTCACGTCGTCCGCAACGGCGGTGACCAACTGATCGCGGTCGGTGCGATCGAGTTCGCCACGCTCCTCGGCGAGTCCGAGGAGGATCTTGAGATTGACTTCGCGGTCCGAACAGTGGACGCCGGCTGAGTTGTCGATGAAGTCCGTGTGGGCCAAACCGCCGTTGACGGCGAACTCGATGCGTCCCCGCTGGGTCAATCCCAAGTTGCCACCTTCGCCGATGACCTTGCAGCGCAGTTCCTTGCCGTCGACACGGATAGCATCGTTCGTTCGATCGCCGACTGAGTCGTGGGTCTCATCGCTTGCCTTGACGTAGGTGCCGATGCCCCCGTTCCACAGCAGGTCGGCCGGTGCCTTCAGGATCGCGTTGATCAACTCGTTCGGGGTCATGTTGGTGCCGTCGATGTGGAGCGCTGCTTTCGCTTCCGGAGAGAGCACCACCTCCTTGGCTGCCCGAGAGAAGACCGTTCCCCCCGGAGAAAGCAGCTTCGGGTCGTAGTCACGCCACGAGGTGCCCGGCGTTTCGAACAAGCGCTTGCGCTCTTCGAAGCCGATCGCGGGGTCGGGATCGGGGTCGATGAAGATGTCACGGTGGTCGAATGCCGCGATCAGTCGAATCTGTTCGGACAGCAGCATCCCGTTGCCGAACACGTCGCCGGACATATCGCCGATGCCGATGACTGTGAACGGATCAATCTGGGTGTCGATGCCTCGTTCGCGGAAGTGATGCTTCACCGACTCCCACCCACCCCGGGCCGTGATGCCGAGTTGCTTATGGTCGTAACCCTTGGCCCCGCCGGAGGCGAAGGCGTCGCCAAGCCAGAACCCGTACCGTTCCGCCACTCCATTAGCGGTATCGGATAGAGCAGCGGTTCCCTTGTCCGCGGCAACAACGAGGTAGGGATCGTCGCCATCGTGGATCCGACAGCCGGCAGGATGGACAACCTTGCTCTCGACGAGGTTGTCGGTGAGATCGAGCAAGCCCTCCATGAATGTGATGTAGCGGAGTCGCACCTCTTCACGGATATCGGCAATCTGGTCGGAGGAGCGTCTGAGAACGAAGCCACCTTTGGATCCGGTCGGCACGATGACCGCGTTCTTCGTCATTTGCGCCTTCATCAGGCCGAGAACCTCGGTGCGATAGTCCTCGCGGCGGGTGGACCAGCGGATGCCGCCACGGGCCACCATTCCGCCTCTCAGATGCACGCCCTCCACCTCAGGGGAGTACACGAAGATTTCGTAGAGCGGATACGGCTTCGGCATGTTCGGCACATCTGCCGAGCGCAGCTTGATTGCGACGCTGTTGCGGAACTCCCGATAGACGTTCGTGCGCACTGTGGCGTTGATCACACCGAGCAGCCCGCGCAGGATGCGATCCTCGTCGAGAGACCTCACTCGATCGAGCGACTCCTGGATGTCACGATTGACCTCCGCCTCGACAGCGGGGTCGGCCGCCGGATCGAATCGGGCCTCGAAGAGGTGATACAGCTTTGCGGCGAGCTTGGGATGCGCTGCCAGGGTGTCGTTGACGTACGCCGAGGTGAACACCGCGGCGACCCTCTGCATGTATGTTCGATAGGCCCGCAGCACGGTGATCTGGTGGTGATCGAGTCCGGCGGAGATGAGGAGACGGTTCAGCGAATCCGATTCTGCTCGATCCTCGAGAACGGCATCGAGGGCAGCGGCGATTCTGTCGGCACTCGTCTCGATATCCAGTTGCTCGCCCGCTTCTGTCAGTACCCCGAAGTCGTGAATGAACACGTTGGCCGCGCCATTGGTCAGGCGGGTGGGGACCTCCTCGACGATGTGGAGACCGAGCGCCTCGAGATGAGGCATGATTGCCGATAGCGGCATCTTGTCGCCGCGGCGGTAGACGGTGAGCCTGGTCAGATTGTCTCCGACTGATGCCGGCACCTCGTTTTGGAGACCGATGACGAGATCGTCACCCGATTCGTCCTGACGGTCGAGCTGCAGGATGTCGCCGGCGGCGATCCCGAGTTGCACAGATGCCCGGTAGTACTCCGGAAGTCTCGGAGCCCAGGTGCGGGCGAGCCGGGCACCCTCATGCTCACCGACCCGTGCGACGAGCTCTTCCCTGACCCGATCTTCCCAGGTACGGGTCATGGCGACGACCTCTTGTTCGAGCTCGCCGAATGGGACCTCGGGTACCTCCCCGGCGGCCACCCAGACCGTGAAGTAGATCTGGGCGGGGTCTGTCTCTCCCAGCGCAAGGAGATAGTCGACGGACGTTCCGTTGAAGCGATCCAGGAAGAGCTGCTGGAGTCGCTTGCGGAGCGGGGCATTGAAGCGATCGCGGGGGAGAGCGACAACGATGGCGACACTGCGGTTCAACAGGTCGCGCCTCACGAACAGCTTTACGTGCTGGCTTTCCCGCAATTGGACAAGCCCGACGACTGAACGCCTCAGTTCATCAACCGGTGCCGAAAACAGCTCCTCTTTGGGGAAGCTCTCGAAGATCTCGACGGTGGCCTTGTGATCGTGGGTACCTTCGATCAGGTCTTCGGCCTCCACGATCTGTTGCAGCTTGTGATCGAGAAGGGGGACGCGGGATGCAGGGGCCATGTACGCCTTCGATGTGAAGAGGCCGAGCAGTCGCGCCTCGCCGGTGATCGTTCCCCGATCATCGACCGTGCGAATGCCGATGTAGTCGAGCTTCACCCTGCGATGGACGGTCGAAGCGCTGTTGGCTTTTGTGATCACCAGGAGGTCGCCGCTCTCGTATCTCGAGCGCAGTTCCTCGGGCAGGTCCGTCATCGGCACGGGCGTCCGGTAGGCGGAGTTCTCTTTCCCACGAAGGATCCCGAGGCCAGAGTCCGGGACAACGCTCAGACACGACACGCCGTCGACATCGTCAATCTTGTACTCCCGGTAGCCCAGGAAAATGAAATTCAGGTCGAGCAGCCATTGCAGGAAGGACTCGGCGCTGGCGACCTCCCCGTCGCTGTAGCGGCTCGAAGCCGCGCGAACGAGTTCGATCATGCGGAGGATCCGGCCCTTGAGCGGCTCGAAGTCCTCCACGACCCGGCGAACATCCCCGAGAGTGCGGACGATGTCATCGTGGAGCTGCTCCCGCTGCCCGCTGCCGAGGCTGCGGTCGAGTTGATAGTGCTGCACGGACTCCCGGATGGCAGCATCCCGGGCCGGGGTCACTGCCAGGAGATTGCCATCGTCATCGCGCGAGGTGCCGATCACGGGGTGGGCTACGTGATGCACGGTGACATTGTGATCCTGGATCTCGCCGGTCACTGAGTCGACGAGGAACGGTCGATCGAGGGTGGAAACCTCGACGACAGTGCCTTCTGTCGTGTAGCCATCCTCTTCCTGGGACGGGTTGAATACCCGGACCGCAATCGGGTTCAAACCGCGGTCGTTGGCGAAGTGGAAGACGCTGATGATGTGGGTGGCCAGCTCGTCGGCGTTCAGTTGTAGCAGCGGGCCGTCGTGGACACGACGCATGTATAGCCTGGCGAATTCCTGAACGACCTCGGTCAATTCAGGGGATACCTTTTCGGCTATCAGCTCTGTTGCGCTCGCGGCAACGGACGATGCCGTTTCATCTATGGATTCAGGCGTCTCCACGAGGAAAGCCTAACGTCAGGATCTCCCCGCTGCCGGGGAGATCCTGACGGTCCACACGCAGGGGATCAGCGGAAGCTCTTGCCGCTGTCCGCGTACTCCTTGAGAATCCCCGCCGGGCGGTAACGATCACCGTGTAGCTCGGCGAAGCGTTCCAGCTTCTCGATGACCGCGGCGGCGCCGACGCTGTCCACGTAACTGAACGGGCCACCCATGAACGGGGGGAAACCGAGGCCGAAGATGGCCCCGATGTCGCCATCACGAGCGGAGCGGAGGATGCCCTCTTCCAGGCACAGTGCAGCTTCGTTGACCATCTGCAGCGACAGGCGGTCCTGGATCTCCGCCCGATCCATCATGATGCGCTCCGGCGTCTCCAAGACGGCGTAAACCGACGGGTCGACGCCCTTGCGCTCGCCATCCTCATATCGGTAGAAGCCGCGCCCGTTCTTGCGTCCATATCGCTCATCGGCGACTAGTCGCTCGAACCCGGCCGGGGCCGCCAGGCGATCGCCGAAGGCCTCGACCATCACCTTGCCCACCTTGGCTCCGACGTCAATGCCCACCTCGTCGGTGAGTTGGACCGGGCCAACGGGGAATCCCCAGTCGACCATGGCGGCATCGATGTCGTCGATGCTCACGCCCTCGGCGAGCAGCCAGCCGACTTCGTTCATGTAGGGGGCGATGATCCGGGAGGTGTAGAACCCGGTTCCATCGTTGACCACGATGACCGTTTTGCCCTGCCGCTTCCCGAAGGCGACGGCGGTCGCAGTGACCCAGTCTGCAGTCTGTTCGGTGACGATGATCTCCAGCAACGGCATCTTCTCCACGGGAGAGAAGTAGTGCATGCCGATGATGTTTTCAGGGCGCTGTGCCCCCTCGGCGATCAACGTGATCGGAATCGATGAGGTGTTGGACGCAAAGATCGTCTCCGGGCCGGTGACGGCTTCGACCTCGCTCACCATCGACCGCTTTAGATCGAGGTCCTCGAACACGGCTTCGATGACGAGGTCAACGTTGCCGAAACCGGACCAGTCGGTCGTCCCAGTGACGAGTTGCATGAGCTGTGCGGCCACGTTCGGCTTGAGCCGCCGGCGCTTCACCTGCTTGTCGATCAACTTGCTCACATACGCCAGGCCGCGACCAACGCCTGCATCATCGATCTCTTTGATCCTGGTCGGCGTCTTGGCTTTCGTGGTGTTGACCGCGGCGATGCCGCCTCCCATCAAGCCACCGCCGAGCACAGCCGTCTTGCTGACCTGCCGCGGTTTGGCGGCACCGTCGATGCCGCTGTCGCGCTTGAGCTCCTGAGTGGCGAAGAAGATCGACATGAGGGCCTTCGCTTCGGGAGAAACGACAAGAGTCTTGAACTCCTCGAGTTCGGTCTCGTAGCCGACCTCGATCCCCTGCTCGACCCCTGCCTTGATTGCTCGCAGTGCAGCCGGTGGTGCCGGGTAGTTGCCCTTTGTTGTCTCGAGCATTTTCTCCTCGGCCTTGCTGAAGAGCACGCGGCGGCCGACCGGGTTCTCCTCCAGGGCGAGCTGTTGGAGATGGCTGGGTGCGAGGAAACTGCGGATGCGGCCGATCGTGTTGCCGCTCTCCTCGGGCTTCGCCGGGTTGAGCGCAGCTTCGAGCGCACGTTTCCGCGCGGTTTCGAGGAGTACCTCTTGTGGGCAGGCCTCGTCGATGAGGCCCATCTTCACGGCCGAGCGCGGACGGACCGAGCGGCCGGTGAGAATCAGGTCGAGGCCGCCGGCCACACCGATCAGCCGGGGGAGACGCTGGGTTCCGCCTGCCCCGGGAATCAAGCCCAGTTGGACTTCCGGCTGTCCCAACTGTGTCTTTTTCTCGTCGTTCGAGGCAATGCGCATCGAGCAGGCGAGAGCTAGCTCCATGCCGCCGCCAAGACAGGCACCGTGGATCGCAGCGACCACCGGCTTGCCATGCTCGGTGGCCAGCTTCTCCAGCCTCATGAACCCGTCGTGGGCATGGCGCAACAGTTCCATCGCGGTGTCGGCGTCGTCGAGCGTCTGCATCCAGCGGATGTCGGCCCCGGACAGGAAGTTGTCCTTCTTCGCCGAGCCGATCACCAGCGCTTTGATGTCATCGTTCTCCTCGACGTGCTCGATCATTGTGAAGACGTCGGTGGCCAGTTCAGGGCCGAGGCTGTTGAAGGCCTCGTCCTTTTTGTCCAGGAGCGCGATGGCGACACCATCGGCATCGACGTTGAATTGGATGTGAGTCAGTTTCACGGTTGGTCCTTTCAGCGCTCGAGGATGAGTGCGGCGCCCAGGCCACCGGCGGCGCATTGGGTGACGAGGGCGGTGCCCCTGTCTCGACGTTGCAGCTCATTGGCCATGGTGAGGGCTTGCCGGGCGCCGGTGGCGGCAAAGGGGTGGCCGAGGGAGATCGAGCCTCCGTAGAGATTGAGCTTCTCCTGGTCGATTTCGCCGATGGGCTCGTCCCTGCCGAGGTACTTGCTTGCCCAGTCCGAGGAACCGAATGCCTGGATGTTCGACAGCATCTGTGCTGAGAAGGCCTCGTGCATGTCGATGACGTCGATTTCGTCGAGGGTCAGTTCGCCCCGCTCGAGTGCGATCGGGGTGGCGAACGACGGTCCCATTAGCATCTGCCATGACGGATCAAGCCCGGCGAAAGCCCAGGACCTGATGAAGGCCTTGACTTCGAAGCCCAGCTTCTTGGCGGTCTTCTCTTCCATCAGCAGCACCATGGCGGCGCCGTCGGTGAGCGGCGATGAGTTGCCGGCGGTCACCGACCCATACTTCCTGTCGAATGCAGGGCGCAGGCTCGACAGTTTCTCGATAGTCGAGTCTCCGCGCGGTATCCCATCCTGGGTTGCTGTGTCGGTGTACCTGGGGGGAATGGGTAGCGACATGACCTCATCGTCGAAGACGCCTTTCTCCCAGGCCGCGACGGCCTTCATGTGCGACTCGTAGGCGTACTGGTCCTGCGCTTCCCGGGAGATGCCGTTCTCGCGTGCCATCTTCTCGGCGGCGGCGCCCATGGTCAGGCCGCTGGCGAGATCGGCCAGCGCCGGAGGCCGTGGAGCGAGGTCGCCGGGTCTGAGCCGGGCGAAAGCCTTCACCTTGGATGGGATGTCCTTGGCTGCGTTGGCCGCCATCAAAGCGTCGACAACCTTCTCGTCGTACATGATCGGCGGCTTGGAGAGGGTGTCCGCTCCGCCGGCAATCACGACGTCGGCATCACCCATGAGAATCGACCGCGTTCCGTTGACGATGGCCTGTGTCGATGTTGCGCAGGCTCTGCTCACTGAATAGGCATCGACGGATGCGGGCATGTTGCAGCGCATCCCGATTTCTCTGGCGATGTTTGGAGCGCCGACGTCAGCAACGACCGCACCGGCGATCACTTCATCAATCCGCCCCGGCTCGAGATTCGAGCGGTTGAGCAGTTCGTTGGTGACTGCTGCTCCGAGATCGAGCGTTGACAGGCTGCGGTATCTCGTGCCTGCTTTCATGAATGGGGTGCGTAGTCCCCCGACTATGGCGACTCTTCTTCCGTAGTTGACACCGGGATGGGACATCACGCAACCTCACAGACTTTGAGCGATCGCTCCAATTGTGCCACAACGCACAGATCTTTGTAGCCGGCGGATGCAATCCGCTTTGAGTTGGATGTAATCGAGCTCAGGCGTTGCTCCGGGGCATGGCTCCGTGCGAGTGAGTTTCGTCTCCGGTGTGAGTGTCTCTGGCCTCGCATCCAGCGTGAACGCCTCCGGCGTTCACACACCGACTGGCTGTCGAGGTGACGTGGGTCCAGAATCGCCCGACCGATTTGGGAGACTGATGAAAAAGGCACTACTGACATTGACGGCGTTTGCGTTCGTCGTCGCTGCATGTGGGGGATCATCCGGTGGGGAGGAGGCGGCAGCAACGACTGTCGCCCCGGCCACGACGACGACAACGACAACCACAACTACGACGGTGCCTGCGACTACCACCACAACGGAAGCGCCGGCCGCCACCACAACCACCACTGAGGCGCCCAGCCTCATTCCGAGCGGTGACCCGGATATCGACGCCGTCGCCACCGCCTACATGGTCGCCTTCGACAGCACAACGGACTACGAGGCGAAGCTTCCGTACGTCGATGACCTCACCGGTCTCGAGGAGACGGTCGTCAAGTACATGGAGACCGGCGAATCGATGGGCGGCGTGACTGTCGTGATCACCAGCGTCGAGGTCAACGGAGACGAAGCCGATGTCCTATACGACCTGTTCTTCAACAACAACCCGATCTATCCGGACCTCCCGGGGACAGCGGTTCGAAGCGATGTCGGCTGGCAAGTTCCTCGCGCTGAGTTCTGCGGGATGATGTCGAGCGCACGCGTCGGGTGTCCGGCCGAGTAGATGCGCCGCGTTGTCGCCCTCGCTGCTCTGGCTCTGGTTGCCGCTGGGTGTCGGGGCGGTGGCGAGGCCGCGACCCTGTCGACCGTCGCCACCTCGGCCGAGACGAGCGCCGCGGCGGCCGAGCCTGAGTCGCGAACGTTCATCGGGGCAGACGGAGTCGAATCCGAGATAGGCGATGTCAGCCGGATCGTCACGCTCAGCGGCGATCTCACTGAAGCCGTTTTTGAGCTGGGCTTCGGCGGCCAAATCGTTGGTCGCGACGTTACGACGGTTTATCCACCTGAGGCCATCCAGATTCCCATTGTTGGGATCGGGCGATTTCTCACCGCCGAAGGAGTGCTGGCGGAGAGCCCGACCCTCGTTCTCGGTGATACCCAGACCTCGCCTGTCGAGACGATCGAGCAAATTCGCAGCGCCGGTGTTCCTGTCGTGATCCTCGAGGTTCCGACCACGTTCGACGGACTATATGAGAAGGCCCGTCAGGTCGGCGAAGTGCTCGGTGTCCCCGTTGCCGGCGTTGAGCTTTCTGACCGCATCGAGGCATCGATCGGCGCGGCCCTGGAGTCGGCCACCCCGCTTGATCCCGAGCCCGGCATTGCCTTTGTGTACACCCGTGGCCCCGATGTCATGTTGCTCTTCGGAGAGGGGATGGTCACCAATCCGCTGATCGAGGCCGCCGGTGGCAGAGATGTCGGGGCGGAGATAGGGGTCGACGGCAACGTAGATGTAACTCCCGAGGCGATCGTCACCGCCGCACCCGATGTCATCGTGACCACACAGGAAGGCATCGACGCATTCGGTGGCGTGGACGGTTTTCTCGCGGTCCCCGGCATTGCCGAGACACCGGCAGGGCAGGCGCGTCGCGTCATCGCATATCCAGAGGGGGACTTTCTCACGTTCGGGCCCCGTATCGGCGAACACCTGCAGAGGTTTATCGTGGATCTCCGCACCGTGTTAGAGGACTCGTGACCGAACACAATCACCAGGAGCCTGCAGGGCGACTCGCATATTGGCTGCTGGGTCTGGGAGTTGGGGTTGTGACGTTGGCCGGGATGCTGGCCGGTTCGGTTGCGGTGAACCTCAACGATGTCTGGCACATGATCGGCGTGCATTCCGGGTTTGTTGATGAAGGGGAGCGGCTGACCGACTCGGTGCTGTGGGCGATCCGGTTGCCCCGGGTTCTAACCGGGCTTGTTGCTGGAGCCGGCCTTGGCCTTGCCGGCGTCGCTCTCCAGGGATCTTTTCGTAATCGAATGGCCGATCCTCACCTGGTTGGCATGGCTCCCGCCGCCGGGCTCGGTGCGATTGCTGGGATCGCGCTGACACCGGCAGGCGGTTCGCCGTTCTTCATGATGCTGGGCGCCGCGGTGGGCGGGGTTCTTCTTGCTCTCTTGATGCGCCGAATCGCACCGAACGTGAGCGACTCGGGCCAGCTGATCCTGGTTGGTATTGCTCTCGGATTCGCTTTGTTGGCACTCCTCGGTGCCGTCGTTCTTGCGTGGGACAGCCCGCGGGTGCCGACCTTCACCTTCTGGGTCTTTGGCGGTCTATCCGGCTCCACCTGGGCAACGCTTGGAGCGGCAGTTCCTTTTGTTGCCGTCGGGTCGGTTGGCGTTGTCGCGTTGGGTAGGTCGCTGGACATACTGGCGCTCGGCGAGGACGAAGCCCGTCATCTCGGCGTTGATGTCGCCCGGCTGCGCTTGCTGATCCTGGTTTTCGTTGGGCTGATTGTTGGCGGTGCGGTTGGAGTCGCAGGCGTGATCGGCTTTGTCGGCCTCGTCGTACCAATGGTCTTGCGCACATGGGTCGGGCCATCCCATCGCCGGCTCGCTGTTCTTTCTGCACTCGGGGGAGGCATCGCCCTCGCCGGTCTCGATGTGCTGGCGCGAACCGTGGCGGCTCCCGTCGAGATCCCCGTGGGATTGATGACGGCGATCGGGGGCGCACCTGTGCTCGTGTGGTTTCTGCTGAGGAGGCCACGATGACCCTCGTCGGAGTCGCGACTGCGACGGTGACTCGAAACGGCACGGATCTCCTCGACGCGGTTTCGCTCGAGGTGGCGAGCGGCGAGGTTGTTGGCGTAGTCGGCCCGAATGGTGCAGGGAAATCGACGCTGCTCAGGGTGCTGGCCGGGGACATCGAACCAGATCAAGGATCCGCTTCGCTTGTGGGAGAGGACGTCTCGACTGCGACGCTGCAGCATTTGGCGAGGCTTCGTTCCTACGTGGGCCCGCAGAATCTGAGCGACGTCGTCTTCCGGGTCGAAGATGTTGTCGCCATGGGACGGCATCCCGATCGAGCCGAAGCCGACACCGCTGCCGATGCGCAGATAGTTGCTGCGGCGATGTCAGGCGTTGACATTGCTCATCTCGCCGGGCGGGTGATGCGCACGCTCTCGTCTGGTGAGCAACAGCGAGTCCAGCTGGCGCGTGCGATCGCTCAGCAAACGCCGGTCATTCTGCTCGATGAGCCCACATCGGCCTTAGATGTCGGCCATCAGGAGATGGTGATGGCGGTGCTGCGCTCGCTTGCTCGGGACGGGGCCGCCGTAGTTGCGGTATTGCACGACCTGAACCTGGCGGCGGTGCATGCCGATCGGGTGCTGTTGCTCGACCGTGGTGTTGCGGTTGCCTTTGGAACGGCTCGTGAGGTACTCACCAGCGATCGGCTCTCAGCCGCGTATCGAGAGTCCATGGCAGTGATCGACCATCCGTTCCGCGATTGCCCGCTGGTGCTGACGACGGGTCGCTGAGAATATCGGCCGCCTATCGAGCTGGCTCAGCTTGGTCGGCGCCAGGTCTTTTCACCGGCCGCGATGGGGACCTTCATCCAGTTTTCCGTCGGGGGTAGGGCGCACGAGTAGCCGTCGTTGTACGCACAAAACGGGCTGTAGGCCTGATTGAAATCGATGACCACGGTCCCCTCAGCATTGGGCTGCAGATCGAGGTAGCGGCCTCCGCCGTAGGTCTCGCGGCCAGAGGTGGCATCACGGAACGGGAGAAAGAGCCCCGGGTGCCCGGTGTCGAAGAGTGCCAGTGTCTGCTGCTCGCCACCGATTTCTACTGTGACATGGGCGGCTCGCCGGTAGGTTCGCTCTGCTCCGTCTGATGTGGCGATCGTGATCTCCGCCCCGTCGGCGGCAACGATCTCTGCCGCAAACGCCAGGGCGGGGTTCCAATCGAAATAGGGAAGCCCGTCGAACGAATCTCGATACTCGTACGGGAGAGGTGAGTGCGGGTTGGTCCGGAGGTATTCGTCCTTGTTGGCCCGGAAGGCGTCAATCGTGTCAGCGTTCATGGGGGATGCAACCCCGATGGGCACAAACTGATTCCGCTCTAGATCGCTTCGCCGTACTTCCTGGAGTGTTCTTCGGCGGCGCACGACATCCAGTCGTTTCGCTCGATCCGGCCGCGGGGAAGGCGTCGTGCGGCAGTCACGCACTGGATGTCGTCGACGGTGAAGCTGGCCACCTGCTTGAAGCTGGTGATGTCAATGCTCTCGAGCAGCTTCTCGAATTACTGGGATGTCTCGGTCTCCCCGAACACGGTGATCGTGCCCGAATAGCTGGCCACCCAAACTTCACGTTTCAGCGAATCGAACGCTATTCCGATCGGGTGGTGAGCCACGGGAAGTGTTTGGATCACCTCCATGGCGGTGGCATCGATCTTGGCCACCGTGTCTGACTCGTAGTTGACGACGTATAGCGCTAGGCCGTCGTCGGAGATGGTCATGCTGCGTGGGGCGCTGCCTGTACGGAGGCTATCTAGGACGGCGCCCGTGGCAACGTCGATGCGGACGACCCGGTTGGCTCCGTTGAGCGTCGCATACAAGTACTGGTTGGTCGGGTCGAGGATCAAATGGCGAGGGTTCGCCCCGATTCCCTTGATCCAATCGACATCAAACGTGGCCAGGTCGACGACCGCGATGTTTGTTGAGCCCATGACGGCGACGTAGGCAGTTGCCCCATCATTGGTGATCGCAATCCCTCTTGGATGCCTACCGAGGGGTACGCGGGCGACCTCTTCGCCCGCAGCCGTGTCGATGACCGACATGTCGAAACCGCACCAGTTGGTGACGAGGACTTTGCCGTCGTCCGGCGTGATGGCGAGGAACTTGGGCACTGCCCCCACTGCAATCACCTGATCTATTTCGAGGGTCGCCGTAGAGATGCGATATACGAAGCTCTCATCCCATCCGCCTGCGTCACAGTCGTCGCCGCCGGCCCGCGAGTAGCCCGGTCCGTACATCTGGTAGTTGGAGACATAGACGTATGCACCGTCGGAGGTGGGGACTGCTTCCACCGGCGCTCCCTGATGGGGGGCTGCATCACTTGCCAGCTCGACCTCGTCCGCGATGGTGGCCACCAACTCATAGTCGGCGTCGTAGACGGTGACCGTATGGCGGTACATCATGTTCTGGGCGAAGAAGAGCCCATTGCCGGTCGCCACCACCGACTTCGGCGTGATGTCGCCACGGATCGTCTCAATCTGGACGAGTTCGAGTCCCGTGGTGGGTGGCAGTGTGGTCGTGGTGGTCGTGGTTGTTGTCGTCGTGCTGGTCGTTGTCGTTGACGTCGTGGCGGGAGCCACCGTCGTTTCCACTGGAGGCAGGGTGGTCAGTTCCGGTGCTGGCGGCGGTGGCGTTGCCTCAGCCTGGGCACAAGCGGCGAGAATGAGTGCAGACAGGACGCCGAGGAGAAGCTGCCCGCCACGGCGAACTCCCTCTCCCGTCGGGAGTGGTGCCGAACCGGAGCGCCGATTCGGTGATGGCAGTGAGGGCCTGTGTACGCCCGGGGGCTGTTGCATCAGCACATGAAACTCTGGAATCGGCGCTATCCCAAGCACCTTTTCGATATCGTGGCGGCATGTTTCCGTTCACAGATTCGATCAAACCGATGAAGGCCAAGGTGCAGGTGAGGCCGCCGGAGCCGCCGGGGTGGGTGTACGAGCCGAAGTGGGATGGCTTCCGCATGATCGCCTGGTCCGGGGAGTCTCCGCGTCTCGAGAGCCGCAATGGAAAGGATCTGCTCCGCTATTTCCCCGAGTTGCAAGAAGCGCTTTCTGAGTTGCCGGAAGGAACGGTTCTCGATGGCGAGGTCGTCGTGGTGCGCAACGGCGTGACTGATTTCGATGCACTGCAGATGCGAATCCACCCGGCTGAATCGAGAATCAACATGCTTGCCGAGGAGACACCGGCTCGATTGATCGTTTTCGATGTTCTCGCTCACAATGGCGAGGACACGATGGCTCGCCCCTACGAGGACCGGCGTGCATTGCTCGAGGCCATCTATTCGGATCTGGGCGACGACTGGTACCTGACGCCGGTCACGTCGGAGCTCGAAGAGGCGGAACGCTGGTTCTATGAGTACGAGGCAGCCGGCTGTGACGGCGTCATCTGCAAGCAGACCGATCAGCCCTATGTGGAAGACAAGCGGAACTGGATCAAGTGGAAGCATCGCCGCACCGTCGACTGTGTTGTCGGCGGATATCGGGTCCACAAGGACGGAGACAAGATTGGGTCGCTGTTGCTGGGCCTGTACAACGATGAGGGCCAGCTCCACTTCATCGGACACTGCTCCGGCTTCACCAACCAGGATCGGGTCGAGATCCTCCGGCAGTTCGAGCAGCTTCGCACTGAGGACAGCTTCGGGGACGAAGTGCGGCGACCCGGTGCCGAGAGCCGTTGGTCGGGCGGTAAAGACCTGTCCTGGATCCCGGTGACGCCTGGGGTCGTGATTGAGATCAGCTACGACCAGTTACAGGAGGGCCGGTTCCGCCACGCCACTCGCTTCGAGCGCTGGCGTCCCGACAAGGATGCTGCCGAGTGCACCATGGACCAACTAGAACGGCCAACGGGTGTGACCTTCGATGTGGTCGTCGGCTGATGAAATCAGCTTGGAGTTCGATGCGATCGAACTCCAGTGGTGGTGGTGGTCGTCGGCTGATGAAATCAGCTTGGAGTTCGATGTGATCGGCCTCCAGATGTGATCGGCCTCCAGATGTGATCGGCCTCCAGATGCCATTGGACTCCGGTGGCGGTGAGGGCTCCGGCCGCCACCGGGTCAAGGGGGACTAGATTCCCGTCCGTGGATTTCCTAACCGACCCCGAGATATGGATCGCGTTCGTCACGCTCTCGATCCTCGAAATCGTCCTCGGCATTGACAACATCATCTTCATCAGCGTCCTCACCGGGAAACTTCCTGAGGAGGAGCGCCGGCGGGGGCAGGTGGTTGGCCTCGCCGTCGCGATGGGAATGCGGATCCTGCTCCTATTGTCGATCAGTTGGCTGCGTACCCTGACGACCCCATTGTTTGAGGTGTTCCATCGGGAGCTCACGGGCGAAGGACTGATCCTCCTTGCTGGTGGGCTCTTCCTCCTGGCCAAGTCGACGTGGGAGATTCATGGTTCGCTCGAGGGCGAGGAGCACGGGCAGACCGGCGGCGCCGCTGCAACCTTCGGTGCGGTCATCACCCAGATCGCGATTATCGACATCGTGTTCTCGCTCGACTCGGTGATCACGGCCATCGGGTTGGTCGAGGAGGTCGGCGTGATGATTGCCGCTGTCATCGTGGCGGTCCTGGTGATGATGGTGATGGCCAAGCCAATAAGCGAGTTCGTCGAGCAACATCCAACCGTCAAGATCCTTGCGCTCAGTTTCCTGCTGCTCATCGGTGCGAACCTGGTCGTTGAGGCCTTTGAGTTCGAGATACCCAAGGGCTACATCTACTTCGCCATGGCGTTTTCAGTGTTCGTCGAGATGCTCAACATCCGATATCGCAAGAACCGACCGGTCGATCTGCACGGTGTCTCGCTCGACGATGCCGCGGAAGCGCCTGCCGACTAATCGCCTCTCGGGCGGTCCAGCATGTATTGGGAGTGGACATCACCCATCCGGTGGCCGCGGCGCCAAACGGACTTGCCATACTGAGTCCTTGATGTATCCAAATCGCGTGCTGGTGCGTCTATAGGGCGAGCAAGCAAAAGGAGAAGGATATGAAAGCCAACGAAGCAAGCTGGGATCGGATTGTCCGGGTGGTACTGGGCGCGGTCTTGCTGTTCCTCGGATTTGGCAGCACGATCAGCGGCGCGCTCGGCGTCATCGTGGGAATCGTAGGAGTTGTACTCGTCGTGACCGGGCTCGTCGGGTTCTGCCCGCTGTACGCCCTCTTGAAGTTCAACACCAACAAGACGACCGTCTAGACAGTGACCCTGGAGACGTTCACCAAGCCAACCCTGGTTGAGGTGGTGACTCCTCGCTGCGTCGAGTGTCGGGCCATGAAGCCCGACCTCGATGCGGTGGCGGGGGAGTACGGGGGTGTTGACCTTGTCGTTGTCGATGCAACCGAGCAACCTGGATTCGCCGCGGACCTTGGCGTGATGGGCACACCGACATTGATAGCGGTCCGCGACGGTGCTGAGCTGGCCAGGTTCACGGGACGGCGCAACCGGGAAGAGCTGCGAGAGCTGTTCAGCGCCGTCGCGAGCGGCGATCCGGCCACAATCGCCAAGTTCGGTAGTGGTGATCGCCTTGTCTGGACGGTTGCCGGAGGCGCAGTAGTGATCGCCGGGTTGGCATTGGGGCCATCGTGGCTGTTGGTTGCGCTTGGCGGTGCGGTGGCCGGATACGCCAATTGGTCGCGCGGGAAAGCATGATCACTCCCGACCAACTCACGCAGCATCTCGACGATCTCTACAGGTTTGCGACCGCGCTGACTCGTGATAGCGATCTTGCAGCCGATCTGGTCCACGACACCTATCTGCGTGCCGTGGAACGCGGCGATCAGTATCGGGGTGGTTCGCTCAGCGCCTGGCTGCGTCGGATTCTGCACAATCTCGCCATCGACCGGGTTCGTCGGTCCAGCCGGGAGATCGTTGTCGAGGAGGTGGAGGAGAAGTGGCACTCCGATGAGTACACCGTCGATCCTGCAGCTGTCGCCGAGCGGGCCCAGACGCGAGAGGAGTTGGAGGATGCGCTCGTCAGGCTTCCCTTTGGGTACCGGACGGCGGTGATCCTTCACGATGTCGAGCAGTGGAAAGTAAGGGAGATCGCCGAGGTGCAGGGAGTATCGCTACCGGCAGCAAAGCAGCGGCTGCGCCGGGGTCGGATGATGCTGGTGGCCGCCCTTGCCGATGGCCATGAGAGGCGGATGATGGTGAAGAATGTGCCGATGAGGTGCTGGGATGCCCGACAGCACGTGTCCGACTATCTCGACGGAGTGCTTGGAGCGGAGACGTCGACAATGGTCGAATCGCATCTAGCCGCTTGCCCAACCTGTCCTCCTCTGTATGCCGCGCTGGTGGATGCCCACGCAGGATTGGCCGATCATCGCGATCCGGACTCGGTGATCCCGCCCGAGGTGCGGAACCGGATCCTCGAGGGCACCTAGTCCTCGTCCTTACCCGTCTCGCTGAGCGTGACTTTCAACTCGCCGTCCTCCCATTCGGCTCTGAAGTCCGATGTGTGATCCTCGCTCTCGAAACGAATCCTGACTTCGTCCGGGCCGGTTTCTCTTGTCTCGGTAGTGAAGCCGGGTTGTGGCACGGCAGCCACGAAGTCAACCATGCCCGGGGTGGCGTTAATGGTCACGACTCCGCCAACCAACGTGTGGCTCGAGGTCTCCCATTGCTGCGGCACCGTCGTGGTCGTGGTAGTCGTCGATGTTGTTGTGGTCGTTGACGTTGAGGTCGTTGTGTCCGGCACCGTGGTGGATGTCGTAGTGGATGGCGGCGTGGTGGTCGTCGTTGCGGATCCTGACGGAGGCGGCTGAGCGATGGTTGTTGACGGGGGACTCGTGGATGACGTGGATGACGTGGTTGCCGGAGGCAAACCGGGGACCATGGATGTGGTCGTGCTGTCATCGTCGAGGCGGATGACCAGTGGCTGAGTCGTCGTAGTCGACGGTGCAACCACGGCAGTAGTTGGTATCGCAACAGCAGGCTCGATGACACGGTTGCGGACCTGCGCAACGGCAGTCCACGACAGCGTCAGCGCTATCGCGGTGGCGAGCAGCCATCCGACAATGAGTCTCTTCGAGTTCGTCATGTCGGCACAGTGCCAGCCGCTGGGTTAGGCGACTCTCCCAGAAAGGTTAGGTCTTCCCTAAATCGACCGAAATCGCTGGGCGGCGCTAGATATCGTCAATAGGGTCCCGGTATGTCATCTGTTTTGATCATCGAGGACGACCAGGCGATTCGGCAAGGCTTGGCAAGGTTTCTGGCCGAATCAGGACATGATGTTGAATCCGAGTCGTTGGGGATGGTCGGTGTGCAGCAGGCGGCCGAAGGCGACTTTGATGTCGTTGTCCTCGATCTCGGGCTGCCCGACATCGATGGGGGTCAGGTTCTGAAGATGATCCGTTCGGTCAGTGAGATTCCCGTCATCGTTGCCACTGCTCGAGATGAGGAGGGGGAGATCGTCCGCATTCTGCGCGATGGGGCGGACGACTACGTGGTCAAGCCGTTCTCCGGGGCGCAGCTGCAGGCACGCATCGAAGCCATCCTGAGGCGGATCGCCGGCGGCGGTGGGCGCGGCCCGATCTCTGTTGCCGAGCTGACCGTTGACGCCGAGAAGCGTTTGGCGGTCCTGGCGGGTGAGGCGCTGGAGCTCACCAGAAAGGAGTTCGACCTCCTTGCCTACCTGGCTGAGCGAATCGGGGTGGTGATCTCGAAGCGCGAGCTCCTTGCGGAGGTATGGCGGCAACCGTACGGCGGCGCCGACAAGACAGTCGACGTCCATCTCTCTGTGTTGCGGCGCAAACTGGGTGAAAGCGCTGCCGAGCCCCGGTATTTGCAGACGGTGCATGGCGTTGGCATCAAGCTCGTTGCCCCACAGTCGTGAGACGCTGGCTGTCGGTTTACGCCCTTTCGATCAGTACGATCGTTGCAATTGCGTTTCTGGTCCCACTGGCCGTGCTGATCAGAGACCTTGCGGTCGATCGTGCGTTGAACGCAGCTGAGCGCGAAGCCCAGACCGTCGCTCGTTTCGCCGCGACGCTCGATGGCGGGCCGGAGGCGCTGGCTCTTCTCGAGGCGACACTCGCCGCTGCACCCGGCACATCGGTAATGCTGTCCGGCGGTGACGTGGTGGGTGCAGAGATGCCGATCGGGATCGACCTGAGTGCGGCGCAGAACCTGGGCCAGGCCTACCGGCAGCCTCTCGATGGTGCCGAAGCTGTGATTGTCCCCGTCCTGCGCGGCGACGGGACACCATGGGTGGTTGTTGTAACCGTGGCGGCTGCGGAGCTTTCTCGAGGGGTTGTGCCGGCTTGGCTCGTGCTTGGCAGCCTTGGGGCGGCGCTGGTTGTGCTCGCGTTCTTTGTTGCGGATCGGATGGGGCGGGCGGTGACCGAGCCTATTGAGGACCTCGTCGAAGCAACCAACCGGCTCGGGCGGGGCGAGCTCACCGTTGCTGTTGAGCCAGGTGGTCCCAGCGAACTCGCTGATGTCGGACGGGCGTTCAACGCGCTCACCGGCCGCGTCAGCAATCTGATGGATCAAGAACGAGAGACCGCCGCGGATCTATCTCACCGGCTGCGCACCCCGCTGACCGCACTCAAGCTCGACGTCGAGGCAGTTGCCGGCGAAACCGATCGATCACGGTTGCTTCACGATGTTGAGGAGTTGGAACGCGTCGTGAGTCACATCATCAGGGAGTCACGTCGGTCGGTGCGCGAAGCCGGTGGGGTCGTGAGTGACCTCGGTGAGATCGTCGCCGAGCGCACCGAGTTCTGGGGAACACTCGCCACCGAGCAGGGACGCACGTGGGTGGTCGAACAGGACGAGTCGGTATATCCGGTTAACGGTCATCGAGCAGACCTGGAGGCCATGCTTGATGCGCTGCTGGGCAATGTGTTCGCCCATACGGAACCCGGTGTGAGTTGGAACGTTTGTCTTGCCATGCGGGATGGGCGGATCGAGCTCACGGTCGAAGATGCGGGCGATGGGATCCCCGATGATCATCTCATCGAGAGGGGAGAAAGCGGTGCCGCGTCGACCGGGTTGGGAATCGACATCGTTCGCCGCACTGCCATGGCAGCAGGTGGGACCGCGAGTTGGTCGACACGCGGGGATCGCGGAACGATCGTGTCGATTTCGCTTCCGATCGCTACCAGCCAAGTGAGTGCTTCGGCGCATTCCTGATAAAAGAGATTTCTCTAACCATTGCTGGAGGACCCGCGAAACCGCGCTGATCCATTCTGGGCGCAGACCAAGAGGTCAGGAAGACTCAAGAAGGAGATCAAAGCGATGTTCAAGAGAATTACCACTCTCGTCGCCATGGCACTGGCGGTCCTGATGGCCGTCGGCGTTGCCCAAGCTGTTGTCGCCCCCAGCGGTTCCGGCACGGCTGGCGAGTCCGCCCCCGTGGCAACCAGCACCCAGGCAGCCGACGGGACCGAAACCATTGTCTACGAAGTTGCTGAGGCGGGAACCGTAACCGTGACGTCAGATGGATCAGCCCTGACGATCACTGGAGCAGAGGCTGCAGCCGGGTGGGCCGTTGAGGTCGAGGTCGCGTCGGGCCGCGAGGTCGAGGCGGACTTCCGGAATGCGACCCACCGCACGCAGTTCAACGCCGAGCTCGAGGATGGGCAGATCCGGGCGCGGATCCGTGCCCGCGAGCTCGATGAATCGGTGAGCTCCAGCACCACGACATCTACGACCACACCTGAGACGTCGACAACTACCACTTCAACTACCAGCACCACCACCACGACGACATCGACGACCTTGCCACCAGCGTCGGATAGTTCGACCGTCACCTACGACGCCGGCGACGGCGGGACGGTGACGATTACTGCCGACGGCTCGTCGCTCACCATCGTCTCGGTCGATCCGGCCGATGGCTGGTCGGTTGAAGTAGAGGTTGCCTCAGGCCGCGAGGTCGAAGTGGACTTCCGAGATGGCAGCCGTCGTATCCAATTCAATGCCGAGCTGGAGGATGGTGAGGTGCGGATCCGGGTTCGCGACCGCATGGACGACAGCGGTTCGGATGACGGAACCATCAGCGGCGACGATGACGATGATGACGGTGATGACAACAGCGGTCACGGCAACTCCGATGATGACGA
>SWCD01011398.1_pt1 | contig 25441 bp, 20 predicted proteins | sample 4693011 | NCBI WGS metagenome assembly SWCD01 (sample SAMN10267278, study PRJNA491770) | bioreactor metagenome | isolation source: DHS bioreactor inoculated with marine | place: Japan: Omine Ridge, Nankai Trough | reverse complement strand
AGATTCGGCATCGAGAAGTACCAGTACCGAGCCGGGGAGGCGATGAGGAAGATCCAGAGGGATTGATTTCTGCTTCGCAGAAATCATTGGGGGCTGGCCGCAGGGTGACCCAACGCCCTCCGAATGCTCGGTCAGACCTGACCCCGATAAATCCCGACCACCTCGTCCGCCGTCTTCTCGATCCCCAGCTCCTCGGCCGCCGCTCGCCCCGCGGCGCCCATCGCCACCGCGCGCTCCGGGTTTTTTACCAGCCAGCCGATTCGCTCGGCCATCTTCCCCGGGTCGGCGGGGGGGACCAGGAAGCCGGTCTCTCCCTCGCGGACCAGGCTGAGGGCGGGGCCGGCGCCTTCCGCCACCACCGGTCGGCCGGCGGCCATGGCGGTCAGGATGGATGCTCCGAAGCCGTCGGGTCGCGCCGGTCTGACGAAGACGTCGAAGGCGGATATCAGGCGCTCGAAATCCAGGGGCGGGGTGGAGACGGTGACGTCCCGACTGATGTTCATCTCCCGGGCGAGCCCCCGGATGGCGAGGTCCGCCGGGCCGTGACCGGCCATGGCCAGGTGAACCCGCTGCCCTCCCTCGAGCAGGAGTCTCACCGCTTCGAGGATCCGCGACGCGCCCTCCACCTCGGTGAAGGGGAAGATGGCGCCCAGCACCGGACGGCTCCCGGCGAAGGGCCTTTGCACGGTCGGGAAGCGTGACAAGTCGATGCCCGGAGGGACGATCCGGATGAGGCTCTCCGGCGCGCGACCCCTCAGCACCAGCTCGTCGCGAATGGAGCGGCAGGGGACGAGGACGGCGCGGAGAAGGCCGAAGCGCATGGGGAGGGCTCGGCGGGGGACCCGGTCGAGCGAGAGCGTGAGTGGCGTGCCGGTGGCTCGGGCGAGGATGAAACCGTGCCGGAGCAGGTCTGGATCGACCACGTGAAGGACGTGCGGGGCAAACTCGGCCGAGGCCTGCTTCAACGCTCGCATCTTCGGCAGGTCCTGCGGAAAGCGCCCCGTGAGATCGGAGGTGAGCAGGTCGACGCCGCACCGGGCGAGCCTCTCGCAAAGCGGTCCCGGGCCGGACAGCACCTTCACCGAGATCTTGCGCGTGCTGATTTCCCGGGCCAGATCGAGCAGGTGGAGGTTGTCGGCGTGGACCAGAAGGGGGCCCGCGAGGATGGCGGCGCGGAGGGGTTCGGTCACGATGCGCTCTCCTGTCCGCTCGCGGCGCGAAGGTGATCGCGGTAGGTCGCATTGTCGGCCAGCAGGTCGGCGTGCTGCCCGACGGCCACGACCCTTCCGGCCATCAGGAGCACCACCAGGTCGGAGTGCTTCAAGGCATCCAGCCGGTGGGTGATCGCGATCGTGGTCCGGCCCTCCCGGGTCTCGAAGAGGGCCTCCCCAATCAGGCGGGCGCTCTCGTCGTCCACGGAGGAGGTGGCCTCGTCGAGGATGAGGAGTCTCGGCTTCGAGAGAAGCGCCCGGGCGATGGCGATGCGCTGCCGCTGTCCGCCGGAGAGCGCCGAGCCTCGTTCACCGACCACCGTGTCGAGGCCCTCCGGGAGGCGCTCGGCGAACTCCATGACGTGGGCGAGTCGTGCGGCCTCGCAGACGTCCTCCTCCGATGCGTCGGGTCGCGCGAAGGCGACATTGGCCCGGATGGACTCGTTCATCAGGATGACTTCCTGTGGCACGAGGGCGATCTGGCCGCGCAGCGAGGCCAGCGTGGCCGTCCTGAGATCGCGGCCGTCCAGGGAAACCACCCCTTCGTCGGGATCGAAGAACCGAGGCAACAGGCCCGCCAGGGTGGACTTCCCGGATCCGGAGGGTCCCACCAGGGAGACGAACGAGTTCGCGGGGATGACCAGGTCGATGCCGGCCAGCGCCTCCTCGCGCTCGCCGTAGCGCACCCGGACACCCCTGAACTCGACCTCCCGCTCGAAGGCCGGAAGGGCGATGGCATCCGGGGCATCCCGGACCTCCGGCTCCCGGTCCAGGTAGGCGAAGATGCGATGCGCTCCCGCCATTCCGCCCTGGATTCGCGGTATCGCGGACGCCAGCTTCCGGACCGGTTCGTAGAGCGCGCCGACGGCGATGTAGAGCGTGACCAGGCGGCTCGGCGAGAGTTCCCCGCGGATGGCCATGGCGCCGCCGAGGAGCAGCGCGCTGCCGACGCCGAGCACCACCAGGATCTCCATGGCCGGGCTGGTCAGGGCCTCGACCCGCACCAGGCGGCGACCCCGGTCGAAGAGCCTGTGGTTCTCCTCCCGAAAGCGCGCCGCAGCCCGTTCCTCGCTCCCATAGGACTGCACCACGCGGATTCCGAAGAACGTCTCCTGGAGGATGGAGAGCAGGCTGCTTCGATGTCCGAGCACCTGCTTCGCGTTTCGCTTGGCCACCTTGCCCGCCTTGCGGATGAGAACGCCGACGACCGGGAAGATGACCAGGGCGGCCAGGGTCAGGATCGGGGAGATCCAGAGCGCCAGGGCGAGGAGAAAGAAGAACTGCAGCGGCTCGCGAAAGACCGTGCCGGTAAACGTCTTCAGGGCCCGGACCACGGAATCCCCGTCCGCCGTGAAGCGGGAGGCCACGTCACCCACGCCTTCCCGTTCGAAGAACAGCACCGGCTGTCGGAGCAGGCTCCCGAAGAGTTCGTTCTGGAGATCGCGGGCGCCGGCCAGGGCCACCGTGCCCACCAGGTATTGGTTCAGAAAGCGCAGGATCCCCTTCAGGACCGTCATCAGGAAGACCAGCGCGATCATGGAGACCAGGGCGCTCATCCGGGACTCGAGGAAGCCGTCGACGATGGCGGCGGCGAGCCCCGGGCTCAGGACGCTGACGTACTCGCTGACCGCCGATTGAAGGGCCTCGAGGCCTCCTTCCTCGAACAGCGTATCGAGGATGGGGATCAGGGCGGAGAGGGAGAGCGAAGTGAGAGCGGCGACGAGAAAGGACAGCAGGACCGCCAAAGCGACCCGCCGGGAGTACGGACGGAGGTAGGAGAGCAGGCGTCTCAAGTGGACCATCGGGTGAGAAAGCTACCCGCTTTGGCCCTTCCTTCGCAACGCGATTCGTGGGCGGGTTGGGCCGGTGGTCCGGTAGTCTTAGAGCTTGCGGATCCAGCGATACATCCTCGGCCTGCTCGCGAAGAACTTCCTCCTGGTCCTGGTGGCGGTCACTGCTCTCGCATTTCTGGGGGCGATGGGGCAGACCGTCGGCCAGTACGCCGAAGTGAGCTTGAGCCTTCTTCTCAAGCGGTTCCCCTATCTCCTGCCGGTCACCCTGAGCAAGGCTCTGCCCCTGGCCATCCTGGTCTCGACGCTGATCACCTATGGTCGCCTCTCCGCGGACAACGAGATCCTGGCGGTGAAGATGGGCGGGATCCACCCCTTCCACGCGATCTCTCCGGCCCTCGTTCTCGGGCTCTCGGTCACGCTCCTGGCCCTGGTGATCAACAACTCCCTGGCCCCCGATGCCGCCCGGAAAGCGCGGGAGGTGACCACGGACGACCTCCGAATCTTCCTCGACAACCTCGAGGAGCAGCGCGTGACGCGATTCTGGAGCCGCAACGTCACCATGAGTTGGCACGAGGTGGATGAAGACGGGTGGTTGACCGGCTTCTTCTTCAAGCTCAGAACGAACGAGGACGGTGCCATTCTCGGCGAGGCGGAACGGGCCCGGGTGACCCGCGATCCGGCGATGACCAGGCTCACTTTCGAGTTCAGGGACGCGACCATCTCGGAAGGATCCCTCGAGAACCGGACCAGCGCGAAGCGCCTGAAGCTCTCGTATCCCGTGGACCAGTTCTTCCGGGGCGGCAAGCGTGGGCGCCGGAAATCCAACATCGAAAGCGCGGAACTCCGGTACCTGATCCACCGTGACCCTGTGCTGTGCGCCGCCCTCCAGAGTGCCGCTCCGACCCTCGAGGGCGTTCGGAAGTTCAACGTGGAGTTCTGGAGCCGCATCGGTCTCAGCGCGGCCTGTCTGGTCTTCGTCCTCGTCGGCGCACCCCTCGGCATCCTGTTTCGGCGGGGCTCACTGATCGGCGCGACGCTGCTGGCCCTGGTCCTGGCGTTGCTGGTCTACTACCCCCTCATGCTGTTGGGTGACAACCTGGCCTCCGAGGGGCTCGTACCTCCAGCGCTGGGACTTCTTCTTCCCGGTATTCCGCTCTCTCTCCTCGGTGTGATCCTGCTCCATCGAGTGGTGAGACGATGATGGAGCGCGCGTGAAGATTCTCGATCGCTACATCTTGAGGACGTTTCTCGGCGCCTTTGCCCTGGTGGCGGTGTTCGTCTACGGGATCTACGTTGTCGTCGACGTCTTCCCCCGAATGGGTGAACTCCTGGAGGCGCAGCAGGATCTCGATGCCGCGGGACGGACCGTTCTCGGCGTGCTTCTCGATTACTACCTCGTCTCGATGCCCTATGTGTTCCAGCTCCTCCTCCCCTTCATCACCCTCATCGCCGCGACCATCGCCATCGTTCAGCTGATGCGTGGGAACGAGATCGCACCGATGCTGGCCGCGGGGCACAGCCCGGCCCGCATCCTCCGCCCGATCTTCCTGATCGCGGCCCTGGTCTCCCTCCTCATGCTGGCGATGCAGGAATGGGGCATACCGCGCCTGGCCGCGGCCCGGGCCAATCTGGAACTGCTCGCCAAGGGCAACTTCGAAGGGTCCATGGACGATGTGCCGCCGCTGATCGACGACAACGGGAACACCTGGGCGATCGAGCTCTACTTCCCGGGTCAGAGGAAGGTGGGGAACGTCTCCGTGGTCCGCTTCAAGGATCCGCGCTCGGGGGAGGTGCGGGGGTCACTCTTCGCCGAGGAGATGATCTACCGGGAGGACGGTCCGGGGGGAGCGGGCTTCTACCCGGTCGGCGGGCGGCTGTACCCCGCCGAGAATTCCCCGGACTTCGGCCGGGTCATGGCTCTTTCGCCGGATCGACCCGTCGAGACGAATATCACCCCGCGCGAGGTCGAGTTGGAGGTGACCCGAGACTCGCGGGAGGCGGGAAAGATGATGTCGCTCTCGGAGTCGGCCCGGCTGGCGCGGCTCTACCCCGATATTCCGCGTCAACGCGTGGCCTTCCACTCGCTCATCACCTGGCCCCTGGCGAACCTCCTCCTGATCATGCTGGGGCTCCCGATCATCCTTCGGATGGGGGAGCAGAACCTCTTCGCCGGCGTCGGACTGGCGATCGCCGTCAGCGCGTTCTACTTCGCCGTGAGTACGCTGTTCCAGGACCTCGGCGGGCGCGGCTCCCTGGCTCCCACCCTGGCGGCCTGGCTGACGGTCGTCCTGTCCGTGAGCGCGATCGTCGCCTTGAAGGAACGGTAATTCGCCCCAAACTCCTCAACCGAGGGGCTTCTCAGGTCGATACGGAATCGGAGCAGGGCATAGATTCCCGGTGATTCCGTATGCTGAAACCAGAGAAGCAACAGTGGGAGAAGATCCTCTTCTGGACCCTGGCGTCCGCGGTGCTGCTGCTTCTCGTCACGGGGCTCCTGCTCCGCGCCCTGCCGAAGTTGCCGGAACAGTTGGGTGTCTCGCTTTCGCAGAGCCTGATTCCCGTCCCGTACCTCGATCTCGTGGGGATCGGCCTGTTCCACTGTTTCCTCTACGCCGCCTGGAAGCGCTGGGAGATCCGTCGGCTGACCGGGTCGCTTCGGACCCGGGTCGACGAGGCGCAATCCAGAACCGTGGAGATCCAGGAACTCACCACGCTCTTCGAGGTCTCTTCGCAGGTCAGCTCCCTCGGGGATCTCGAGGAGGTCCTCGATTTCATCGCGCGCACCGCCCTGAACTGTCTCGGCGCCGACCGCTCGACGGTCCTTCTGAACGAGGGCGGCGAGCTCGTGCTGCGCGCCGCCGCGGGGCGTCAGCTCGAACCCGTACGGGGAGTCCGGGTGCCCCTCGGTGAGGGCGTCGCCGGCTGGGTGGCCGAGCATCACAAGCCGCTGCTCCTGAACAGCCAGGAAGACGTGGAGCAGTTCCTGGCCGCCGGCCACGCCGAACGAAGCATCGAGTCGGCCCTGAGCGTCCCGCTTCTCTTTCAGGACGAGTCGCTCGGAGTCCTGAATGTGAGTCGCCTGTCCGGGAGCGGGAAGCCGAGCTTCGAGGAACGGCACCTGCAGCTTCTCTCGGTGTTCGCCGACTACGCCTCGAGCGCGATCAACAACCTGAAGATGGGGCGCGAATCGGCCGAGGCTCACACCCGTCTGGAGCGCTCCTTCAGAGACCTGAAGCGCGTGCAGGACCAGCTCATCCAGGCGGAGAAGATGTCCGCCGTGGGGCAGCTGATCTCCGAGGTGAGTCACGAACTGAACAACCCCTTGACCACCGCGCTCGGCTACGCGCAGCTCGTCTCCAAGGTGAACAAGGATCCCGAGATTGCGGAGTATCTCGACACGATCCGCGACGAGGGGATGCGCTGTCAGAAGATCATCCGCAACCTGCTCGATTTCTCCCGCAAGCAGAAGGGAGATCGGGTGCCGGTGGATCTGAACGAGGTGGTGCAGAACACCCTGAACCTCCGCCGCTATCAGCTCGGCATCGACAGCATCGAGGTGACGCTCGACCTGACCCCGGATCTGCCGATGATCCTCGCCGACCCGACGAGTCTGCAGCAGGTGCTGCTGAACCTCCTGAACAACGCTCACCAGGCGCTGAAGCAGCGCAGGAAGCCGGGGCGCGTCCGTTTCACCACCCGGCGCGCCGAGGGCGAGAACGGCGTGGTGGTCGTGCTCGAGGACAACGGCCCCGGGATCGCGGACGAGTACCTGGAGCGCGTCTTCGACCCCTTCTTCACCACGAAGGAGAAGGGCAAAGGCACCGGGCTCGGTCTCTCGGTGTGCCGCGGGATCGTGGAGGAACTCGGCGGGCGGATCACCGCCGGCACGAGCGAGCAGGGCGGCGCGCTCTTCTCCGTCGACCTGCCCACCGGCGTGCCCCAGAGTTCCTCGATCGTGATCGAGGACCGCCACGACGATGAACTGAGCGTCGGCGGGAGCGTCCTCATCGTGGACGACGAAGAGAAGATCCGGGGCATGCTGGAGCGGACCCTCCGCCTCGATGCCCACCGGGTGCGGGCGGTGGAAACCGGCCGCGAGGCTCTTCGCGCCATCGAGGACGGGGAGTGGGACATCATCCTGGTGGACCTGATGATGCCCGAGATGACCGGGATCGAGCTTTACAGGCGGGTCCGTGCCCGGAGCAAGTCCCTGGCCGACCGCTTCATCTTTCTCACCGGCGTCGCCTTGACCGAGGAGCACCGGAAGTTCTTCAAGGGCGCCGGTTGCCCCGTGATCCAGAAGCCGTTCCGGCTGGAGGAACTCCAGCGCGTGCTCCGCTCCACGAAGCGCACGGACCGCCTCTGGACCGCCGGCCACAACTGATCGGCCCCCGAAGCCGGCGAGATCCGCACGCCGCGTCCTCTGGCGTCTGCCCCGGGATCGCGCGTAGTTGCGCTACTCGACCGGCTTCTGCTCCTGCCGGCTGGACAGCCACTTCACATACTCCGGCTCCACCCGCTCAACGTGGAGCAGGCTGGCGATGAGCTCATTCTCGGGTCCGGCCCTCTCCGGGCTGATGTACTCCCAGACGATCTCCTTGTCCGGCGTCACCTCGAAGGCTCTCCCGCTGTCCGTTTCCGTGATCAGGGTGTTCCCGTTCGGCAACCGCTGGCACGTCCCGCACGTCATCGAGTAGAAGGGGTGCTCCTCATTCCCCTCGTAGAGCCAGACGACCTTCTGCGTGAACGGGTTGAATTCGACGACCCTGGATTTGGAGACGACTCCGGCCTCGCGCCAGTTGTTGTCGAAGATCAGCATGTTCCCGTTGTCGAGGAGCACCGGCTCGTGCATCCCGTGCCAGAGGCCGGTTTCGTGGCCGTCCAGGGCCCAGACGACCCGGTTCTCCGTGAGGTTCACGATCGCGATCTGGTTCAGATACAGCATGGAAACCAGGACGTTTCCCTTTCTGAACCGGGACGATGCTGAAGACAGGGATCCATCGAAGACCTGCAGGGTGTTGGTATGGAAGATCTCACCTTGCGGTCTCAGCCGGCTCAGCACGCCCGCGTAGGACGAATTCTTGAAGGCCTCGAACAGGGAGTGCTCGCTGACGACCCGCCCCTCGGCATCCAGCACGCTGATGACGTCATCAATCACGTCCTTCCGCGAGTCGAGCTCGGGAGTGGGTCGCAGTCGACTGGTCAGCACGTAGGTGAGCCCATTCTCATCCATCTGCATGTGGTGGTGCGGCCCGGCGAGATCGGACTCCCAGATCACCGCGGAGTCACGGTTCAGTTTGAGCAGGAGAGTGCTGGTGTAGAGGGCGAGGATGTCCCCATTCTCCAACAGGCATGCCCTTCTCCAGTGAGTGAGCGACTCCCGGAGTTCAGGATCTTTCGACCTGGGGGTGGTCCTGAATCTGGACTCGGCATCGTTGGTCCAGCGGTGCAGTACCTTGCCGCGCATGTCCATGAGGCCGGCTTCGACACCATGACCCGACGAGTAGAAATTGAGCCCGGGGTACGCGCGTTGCTTATCGTGGATCGTGACGCCGGTGCGGTCCGGAGCAGCCTCGTAGCCCTGCAGGTAGGGCAGTCCCCGTAGCCCATCAGGAACGCCATCGACCACTTCCGCCCGGGACCCGCCGCCGTTGATTTCGCGCCACCTGCCCGGTGCGGATCGGGGGGGGGCGCCGTCGTCGTCGGGCGCTTCGCAGCCGACGAGGCACCAGAGGGAAATCCCGCAGCCGGCAAGGAGGACAAGACCCGCTGTCCACCGGGCGCGAGAGTCGATCATCGATGATCCTCCGGTTGGCACGGACCCCCGAACGGGACGCCCGGGCCCTCAACGGTCCGCGGTGCAGGGCGCCCGGTCTGAGATCCGCTCCTAGGACGAAACGCGCCCGCGCAGGGTTCCGTTTCGTGGGGGCATTCCTGGTGAATCGGACTCGGGGCGGGCGGGAGGGGTGTCGGATCCGCACTCCCGTGCAGGACGCCGGAGGGCCGATGATCGAACTGGTGACGGGGGGGTGCGGGGCCGGAATCCCGGCTCTCGTTCGGTGGGGGGATGATCGTCGGGCCGCAGCAGCCCCTGCCGTGGGATCGGGCCCCTGATACGAGGCTCATCGATGTCCCGCGGCAGGGTTGCACGCGGTGCGCCGGTCTGAAGCTGGTGTGGCGAGTCCGAAATCCCACCTGCATTCGAGGGCCGCGGCATCACGCCCCGCGGCGTCCCTCGTGCGACGGGGGACTTCAGACTCACCAGGCTAATCTACCGAAACCTCGATCGAGCGGGGCTGGGCTTCGGGCTTTCGCGGAAGGCGGAACTCGATCACGCCGTCTTTTCCGGTCGCCTTGACCTTCGCATGGTCGGCGATCTCGGGGAGGGTGATGGTGCGCGAGAAGCGTCCGAAGGACCGCTCTCGGCGGTGGGTCCCGCGGGAGTGCTCCTCCGATTCGCGCGCCTTCTCGCCCTTGATCGTAAGCATGTCGCCGGTCACGGTGACCGTGATGTCCTTCGGGTCGACGCCCGGGATTTCCGCCCGGATGATGATCTCGTTCTCGGCCTCGGCGATGTCGATCGCCGGGAACCAGCCCGCGCCGGGGCGCGGAGAGAAGATCGAGTCTCCGAAGAACTCGTCGAAGACGCGGTTCAGTTCCTGATTGAGGGGGAAGCGGACGGAGCCCGCTTCACGCATGGGTGTCAGTTCCATTGCTGCCTCCTGCCCTTCACTTGCCGACTTCGATTTCGATGCGACGCGGGATCGTGTGCTCGGCGCGAGGAACCTCGACCGTGAGCACGCCGTGGCGGAGTTCCGCCTTGATCCCCTCCCGCGCCAGGTCCCGCGAGAGTCGAAACGACCGGCGGTAGGTTCCGGTCTCGGTCTCACGGTGCCAGATCTTCATGCCCTGGAGCCCGTCTTCGCGATCCGCGAGGATCGTGAGGATGTCGTTCTCGACACTCACCGAGAGCGCATCGGGGCGGGCGCCGGGCATTTCCACGAGCAGTCGCACGCCTTCCTCCGTCGCCTCGATATCCACCGGAGGACGGATTTCCGTGGTCCGCTCACCTTTCGTCAGTTCACTCATGGGTCACCTCTCAGGGGTTGGTTCACTGCGCGTTGCATGACGCAACGCTCGTGCCGAAGTAGGGGTGTTTCTGTAAGACGTTATCGTATAGATGGTTAAGGAATCCCTGGTCGGGAGGAGTGGGATTCCTGCTGACAATCTGGCAGGCGGAGTCCGCGCCGTCGCCGTTGCATTCCTACCCGGCGGGGGATAGCATGACCGCTTGGGTCCGTTCTCCTCTGGAGGTGTTCCGATGCGCCCGCTTCTCCCCCTGCTCGTCGCCATCCTCTTCCTTCTCACCGCCTGCGGCAGCGGGGATGCTCCGCCGCCCGCGACCGGCGGCGGCCCCGAATCTCCGACGGATCAGGCCGGGGGCGGCGAAGTCAAGCCGATCGTCGTCGAGCCCGGCTCGGGTGTGGACACGCCTCCTCCGCCGCCACCCCCGCCGGCGGATCCGGCGCTGAAGTTCCAGCAGACGGTCGAGCGCAAGCGCAAGTCGGTGGATCCTGAAGAGCGCATGGGCGCCGTCGAGATGTTGCTCGAGTCGAAGGACAAGAGCTTCGCCGGGAAGATCCTCGTGATCCTCCTCGCGGACGAGAGCGAGGATGTGCGGGCGCTCGCGGCCGAGGCCGTCGGGCTCATCGAGTACGCGGGCGGCGCCACCGCGCTGACCAACGTGGCCCGGATGGACAAGGATTCCCTCGTTCGCGGCAAGGCCCTGAAGAGCCTGACCGAGGTCTCGGGCAAGGCCGCGGTGCCGGAGTTGATCCGGGCGCTCGCCGGCGACGACGAGGGCACCGTGCGGGCCCAGGCCGGAAACCTGCTCGGGATCCTCGAAACGGAACTGGCGACGGACCCCCTGATCAAGGCCCTGAAGGAGGACTTCGACTCCGCCGTGCGCATCGCGGCGCTGGGAGCCCTGAAGAAGACCAGGCCGCAGCGGGCCCTGGACACGATCATCGAGTCCCTCGAGGACATGAACACCGAGGTTCGCGGGCAGGCCGCCGTGACGCTCGGCGAGTACGGCAACAAGAAGGCCGTCGGCCCCCTCATCCGCGCCATGGACGACGAGGACGTGAGTCGGATCCAACTCTACATCACGGATGCCCTGGCCAAGCTCACCGGCGAGGAAAACGAGTTCGACGTGGACGCTTCCGAGGAGGACCAGGAGGAGGCCCTGCAGATCTGGCGGGACTGGTGGGTGGAGAACCAGGGAAAGTACTGAGGGCGGAAAAACAACACCGGGAGTCCTTTTTTGGGGGGGCGCTCGGGGTTTGCGTCTGGTGGGATTTTGGGGGAAGAAAACGGCTCCGGGGGGTGTGACGCCGCGCAACTCCAAGGGGGGCGCGGCAAGGTGGGTGGGACGCGGGCCTGACTCAGGCGAGTCCCCGCAGAGCCTCGAGAGTCCGGGTCATATCCTCCGGCACTGGCGCTTCGATCTGCATCTGGGCTCCGCTCACCGGGTGCTTGAACCGCAGCAGCGCCGAGTGCAGCGGGTAGCGGTCGATGATCTCCTCGCCGTCGATCACCAGCGGTTTCCCGTCGCCGTACATGCGGTCGCAGAGGAGCGGCGTGCCGAGGTGCTTCGCGTGCACGCGGATCTGGTGGGTGCGCCCGGAGCGGGGCCTGAACCGGAGGAAGGAGTGCCCCTCGAACCTCTCCAGGGTCTCGTACAGGGTGAGGGAGGGCTCGCCGTCGTCGCGAACCACCATGGGGAGCTTCGAGCCGTCCACCGGCGTGCCGATCGGGGCCTCGACGGCGCCCTTGTCCGGCTCGGGCACGCCCTTCACGATGGCCAGGTAGTGCTTCGTCACCTCCCGCATGGCGAACTGCCGGCCCAGGTCCGCGCGGACGTCGTCGCGCTTCGCCACGAGCAGCACGCCGGAGGTGAACTGGTCCAGGCGGTGGGCCAGCTTGGGCACGATGTCCTTCTCGGGATCGTCCAGCCGCCGATAGCGGAGGTGGAGGGCGTTGATGATCGTGTCCATCTGGTGCCGCCCGACCGGATGCACGACGAAGCCCGCCGGCTTGTTGAGGGCGACGAGGACCTCGTCCTCGTAGATCACGGGGAGAGGTACGTCGGCGGGATCGAAGGGGTCGCCCATGCGGACGAGTTCCACCAGGACCCGGTCCCCCTCCTTCACCGTCTGCGCCGCCTTCACCCGGCTGTCGTTCAGGAGCACCTCACCCGCGCGGATTCGCTCCTTCAGGTGCTCGCGGGAACGCCAGGGCACCCGCTTGCGCAGGAAGAGGTCGATGCGAAGGCCGGCTTCGTCGCCGGTGACGACGTAGATGTGCTCGGTGCGGGGCTTGCTGAGGTCGGGGGGGAGCCGGTCCATGGGGCGAGATTGTAGCAGCACTCCTGATATGATCCCCGGATGCTCACACGGGCCAGGCTCAAGGTTCTCGCATCGCTCCATCGCCGGGAGGTCCGGATCACCGAGGGGATCTACCTCGTGGACGGCCCGCGCACGGTGGGGGAGGCGCTGGCGAGCGGCGCCGGGGTTACGGATCTGCTCCTGACGCATGCGTTCGCCTCCTCCCCGGCCGGCCCGGCCCTGACGCGGGCCGCCGAGGGTCGAGGAGTGCCCGTGACCCTGATCGGCGAGAAGGAGAGCGTGCGACTCTCCGACACCCGGACGCCCCAGGGCGCCTTTGCGGTCCTGAGCCGCGTGGAGCCGGATGCGGAGATTCTCGTCGGCGACGGCCTGTTCCTGATCCTGGATGCCGTGGCCGATCCCGGAAACGTCGGAACCCTCATCCGGGCGGCGGACGCATTCGGCTGCCGGGCGGTGGTCTCCGGTCCCGGCAGCGCCGACTTCGAGAATCAGAAGGTGCTCCGCGCGGCGATGGGTTCGAGCTTCCACCTGTCGTTGATCCGCGTCGGTGACCTCTGCTCACTGCTTTCAAAGATGACCGGGAGCGGCGCCGGGATTCTGGCGGCGACTCTTTCCGGCGCGGATGCGTATGAAGTGGGAGCATCCATGGGCCGCCGCACCGGCCTGGTGCTCGGAAACGAGGCTCGCGGCGTGTCGTCCGAGGTGCTCGCGGCGGCGACGGCCCAGGTTACGGTGCCCTGCCCCGGCCGGGCGGAATCGCTGAACGTGGCCATGGCCGGCGCGATCCTCCTGTCCATTCTGGCGCGCGGCGATGGAGGGAAGAGTTGAACGACGGGAGCGAAAACGGGAGCGTCAGCGTCGAGATCGAGCAGTTGACGAAGATCTTCACCGGCGGAAAGACCGCGGTGCAGGACCTCTCCCTTACGGTGCGCCGCGGGGAGTTCTTCGGGTTTCTGGGGCCGAACGGCGCCGGCAAGTCCACCACGATCAAGATCATCTGTGGGCTGCTTCGGCCGACGCGCGGCCGCGTGAGGGTGCTCGGCTTCGACGTACTCGAGTCGCCGCTCGAGGTCAAGCGCCGGATCGGCCTGCTCCCGGAGGAGGTCAATACCTACGAGCGCCTGACCGGCCGCGAACTGCTCGGATTCACCGGGCGGATGTACGGACTCAGCAAGGAGGAATCCGCGACCCGCGCCGAGGAGCTGCTGGAGTTCATGGAGATCGCCCGCTCGGATCGGGATCAGCTCATCATCGACTACTCGATGGGCATGAAGAAGAAGACGGTGCTGGCCGCCGCCCTGATCCACGGTCCGGAAATTCTCGTCCTCGACGAGCCGTTCAACGGCATCGACGCCGTCACCGGCCGCGCCATCCGTGAGGTCCTGCGCCGTGCCGTCAACGACGGCGTCACCATCTTCTTCTCCTCGCACGTGATGGAGGTGGTGGAGCGCCTGTGCACCCGCGTGGCCATCGTTGATCGGGGGAAGCTCCGCGCGCTGGGCAGCCTCGATGAACTGCGGGAGTCGGAGGGCATGGGGCCGGACGCGACGCTGGAGGAGATCTTCGTGAATCTCGTCGGCGGGGACTCGGAGCGGGGCGACCTGTCCTGGATGCAGGGATGATCGAGACGGTCCGCCTGCTTCTGTGGCTGCGCTACCGGACGATGTTCCGGGGTGGGTCCACCGGGATGCGGGTCTTCACCGTCCTCGCCTCCGTCATGCTGCTCCTGCCGATCTCCCTGTACCTGGGGTACGTGAGCTTCTCGGCCACCGAGCGCGTGGCCGCGGAGGCGGATGGCGCCGCCCTTACCCTGTGGGTGCAGTTCGCGTTCTGCGGCATGTACCTGATGCTCGTCGTGATGCCGGTCATCGGTTTCGCGGGGAACGAATTCTACGACGTCACCAAGCTCTTCCACCTCCCGGTGGGGCACCGGCCGGTGTTCGTGGCGCAGATCCTCGGGATGATGTTCGGGGGCACGACGATCTTCTTCACCCCGGCCCTGCTCGGGGTGGCGCTCGGCGTCGGCGGCGGAGTGTCCCACCTCCTGCTGTCGATCGCCCTCCTCCTGCTCTTTTTGTTCAACGGCGTGGCGCTGGGACGGATGTTCCAACTGATCCTTTTGAACACGCTCCGGTCCCGCCGCTTCCGCGATCTCGCCGCGATCCTCGCCGCCGTGCTCTTCGCCGGGCTCTTCGTGACTTTCCGGCTCACGTTTCAGGCCCGTGATCCGCTCGAGGATCTGGTCTCCCTGGTCGAGCGGGCGGTTCAGACGGGATCCAGCGCCTGGCTCTCAGCGGTGCCGAGCAGCTTCGTGGCCAACCTGATCGCTCCGGGAGCCGGTCTGAGCGAAGTCCTGCTCCTGGTCCTGATCTTTCTCCCCCTCACGGTCCTCTGCGTGCTGATCGCCGCCGTGTTGCAGGAGCGCGCCTTCTTCGGCGACGTGCCGATGGCCTCGCCGAAGGCCAGGGGCGCGACGGACCCGGCCCGGGCCGGACGTCGCAGCATCTTCTCGTTCCTGCCGGAGACGGTCCGGGCCGTCGCCCGGCGCGAAATCCTGCTGGTCCGGCGCGAGCCCGTCGTCAAGGCCATGCTGATCCAGCAGGGGGTGTTCTTCCTGGTGCCGGTGGCCATGGCCCTCCTTGGGCCTCGCGACGGTTCCGGTCCCGACATCGGCTTCATCCTCGACTGGGGCGTCTTCCTGCTCCTCTTCGTGGAATCGGTTCTGGTGATGAACGTCTTCGGGCTGGAGGGTCCGGGGATCGTCGCCACGTTGGCCTCCCCGGCTTCCCGCCTGCAGATCCTCTACGGCAAGTGCCTCGCCTACTTCCTGCTCTTCTGTCCGATCAACCTGCTCTTCGTCGTGGGGGCGTACACCATCCTTCGCCTGGTGGGGGTGGAGGTGACCATCTCCCGGGCGCTCGTGGCCGCCATCGGGGCGATAGCGGCCACGCTGGTCCTCCTGGCAGCGGGCACGGTGGCTTCGGTGCTGGCGCCGATGCGCCTCGGCACCGCCTCCCGAGGGGCGCTGCGCCAGACGAAGACCGGGGACGGCTGTATCACCGGTCTTCTGCGCCTTCTGGCGATGCTGGTGCTGGCCGTGCTCGTGACGCCGATCGTACTGCTTTCGCTGCTGCCGATACTCGCTCCGCTCTCGCTCCTCTACGGCATCGCCCTCCTGGCCTTCAGCGCGTTCTTCGGGGAGCGACTGCTCCGCCACCGGGAGCAGGAGATGATACTGACGCTCGCTCGATCCACCGACTGAGAGCGGGCTCTGATTCCAGATTCCGGGGCGGGCGAAGTTTTGCGTTGAGCGACGGCTCTCCAATCCCGATAGAGCAGGGGAACATGCTGACTGAGAGCCGCAGAAGAACCAAGACCGCAAGAAGCCTCTATTCGCTCATCGCGAAGCGGCTGGATTCGATTCCCTCGCTCCCGGCCATTCTGGGCAGCGTGCGCGCCGCGGCGCTGTCCGAGCGCCAGTCGACCCGGGAATTGGCCCGCCTGGTGGCGGCTGACCCCGCGCTGACGGCCAAGGTCCTGAAGGTGAGCAACAGCACCTTCTACGGTTGCCAGCTCCAGATCTCCACCCCGGCGCATGCCGCAGCGCTCCTCGGTCTCCCGGCCCTCCGGAGTCTGGCGAACGGAATCGCCGAATTTCCGGAGCGTGCCGAGGAGGAAGGAGGCCTGGATCGGGAGCAATACTGGGTCCACTCCCTGGCGGTCGCCGCGGCCTCCCGGGCCGTCGCTCGCGCCGTGGATTTCGACCTGCCGGAGGAAGCCTACGTGGCCGGCCTCCTGCACGACATCGGCAAGGTGGTCTTCGACCTCTTCTCCCCGGCGGAGCACCGCACGGAGCTACTCCTCGATCAGGACTCGAAGGTGCCCGTCCTTTCGCTGGAGAGGGAACACCTCGGGTCCGACCACGCGCAGGTCGGAGCTCTTCTCGCGGAGCACTGGCGCCTGCCCCGCATGGTGCGGGATGCCATTCAGTTCCACCACGAGGGTCCGGAGAGATGGAAGGGCCTGCCCGAGCAGGAGCGGGACCTCGTCGGCATCGTCACCATCTCGGATCGGATCTGCTGCCGGACCGGCTACGGACTGGAGATCGACGCCACGGCGGACGAGCAGCCCCTTGCCATGCCCGATGGGCGGACGCTCGATCCCGAGCAGATCGCCGGAGTGCTGGCCGAGATCGAGACGTCCCTGGCCGCCGCGCTCGAGAGCTTCGGCATCGGGGACGGCGAGGGGAGCATCGTCGAGCGCCTCCGCCGGGAGAATGCGAAAGCCCGGCTCCGGCCGGAACGCCAGGCGAGTCGCCCGGACGATCTCTCTCGCACCGCTCTCCTGGGAGAGGTGATCCGCGCGGCACGAGACGCGGAGAGCGTGGATGTCATCATTTCCAACACTCTGGACGCGGTGCAGAAGGGTCTGGGCTTCGACCGGCTGCTCTTCCTGCAGCTGGACCCGGAGGAAGGACAGCTTCGCGGTCGCTACATCGCCGATGAGACCCACGTCGAGGTGGATCCCGGCATGGTGGCCGTCCGCCTGAACCCCGACGGGCTGGTGGGTGTGGCCCTGCGCGAGGGCACCGCTCAGCGCGTGGACAACTGGGCCACGGACGGCGATCTCCTCCGACTCCTGGGGGTCGTGGAGGTCGTGGTCGCGCCGATCATCGTGAAGCGCCAGCCTCTCGGGCTCCTGTGCGGCGACTTCTTCTTCCAGAACCTCGAAATCACCGAGATGGACGTGACCCTGCTCGGCATCCTGGGGCAGGACCTCGGCCTGAGCGTCGAGAACTCGGTCCTCTCCCGCCAGGCCTACCGCCTGCGCTCCCTGGCCAGCAAGGACGAGCTGACCGGCATCAACAACCGCCGGAACCTGATGCGGCTTCTGCAGGTGGAGATCGACCGCGCCCGCAGATACGGCTCTCCGCTCTCCGCGGTGATGGTGGATATCGACCACTTCAAGCCGGTCAACGACACCTATGGGCACCAGGTGGGGGACACGACCCTGGCCCAGGTCGCCCAGCTCATCGTGGTCGAGAGTCGCGACGTGGACATCATCGGCCGCTACGGCGGGGAGGAGTTCACGATCGTCCTCCCGGAGACCCACATCGACCAGGCCATCGTCTACGCCGAGCGTCTCCGCGTGGCCGTGGACCGTTTCGGCGTCACCACCAACAAGACCTACCCCGACGTGGACCCACTCACGATCTCGATCGGCGTGACTTCCTTGAAGCGCGACACCGACGACATCGAAAGCCTGATCCGCCGCTGCGACCACGCCCTCTACGCCGCTAAAAAGCGCGGCCGAAACCGCGTCTGCGTGGACTGACAAAAAACAACACCGGGAGTCCTTTTGAGCGCGAGGCGGGAGGGGCCGGGGCCGGTCGTGCTATCATCTTGGGTTGATGTCCGAAGAAACCAGACTAGGAGTCGTGACCTCCGTCGATGCCAGCGGCGCGTGGGTGGACGCGGAAGGCGAGCGTCTGTTCTGCCGGATCCGGGGGCGATTCTACGAGGATCTGGGGAACGAGAAACGGCCGGTAGCTCCCGGAGACCGCATTCGCTACTCGGCCACCGCACCGGGTGAGGGGGTGATCGAGGAGATCGAGCCCCGGACCACCCGCCTCTCGCGGCCCTCCGGCCCCTACGGCGACCAGGAACAGGTGATGGCCGCCAACGTCGACCAGGTGGCCATTGTCGTCGCCACCCGAAGTCCCCGGCTGAGCCCGGGGTTGATCGACCGCATCATCGTCGCCGCCACCAACCAGCAACTCACTCCGTTCGTGGTGGTGAACAAGATCGACCTCGGCCGCCGGAAGATAGCAGGGGAGTTGCGGACCACCTTCACGGAGCTCGGCTACCGGGTGATTCTCACCTCGGCCACGGGCGGGGAGGCCGTCGAGGAATTCCACGAGCAGCTGAAGGGGCACGTGACGATCATCGCCGGTCACTCCGGCGTCGGAAAGTCCTCACTGATGAACCGGGTCGACCCGAGCCTGAAGCTCCGCGTCGGGGCGATCAGCCGCGCATCCGGAAAGGGCAAGCACACCACCACCCGCGCCGAACTCATGCCCGTGCCCGGCGGCGGCTACGTCGTGGACACCCCGGGGATCCGGTCCTTCGGCCTGTGGGACCTCGAGCCCGCCGACCTCGACATCTTCTTCGTCGAGTTTCAGCCGCTGATCGAGGAGTGCCGCTTCCACAACTGCTCCCACTCCCACGAACCGGACTGTGCGGTCGTGGCCGCGGTGGCGCGGGGTGAGGTGGAGGGCCCGCGGTATCGTGCCTACCTCCGGATTCTCGAATCCATGATGGAGGAGTGAGCCTGGGTGGCTTTGGCTACTCGGTCCCCTTCGATGCCTCCCAAACGCTTCCTCCCGCCGGCGCATAGCTTCCGATGGCGATCGGAAACTCGCGATAGATCCCGTCGACCACACGCTGCCGCAGGTACTTCAGCAGCGCATCGGCTTGCCCGTATCCCCGCCGCACGAAGACGTGAACATCGTAGGTCTCCGCGGTGCGAAGCGTCCCCGCGTACTCGTACTCATCCCACCGCGGATCTCCGGACCAGGCCCGAGTGTCTCCCAGCGGGCCGTGTCCGCCCGAGAACCACGAGTGATCCTTGTTCGCCGGATGCAGAACCAGATCGGGTTCCTCGGCGAAGAAGTAGTCCACGAGCCGACCGAGGTCCCGCTCGCGCGCAATGAACCGGTTGTTCAACCCCACCACATCCAGGTGCAGCGCATTCGAGAAGTACGGAATCACCCCCGCATCGCCGAATGCGATCCGCACCCCTCGAATCCCAGGAAAGCCGGCAAGCGCTCTCCCTGCCTTGAGCTCCATCTGCATCAGCGGCAGGCCCGGCCGCGCCGGTTCGCTTGGCGCGGCGCTCGCCACCGGCTTCGTCGCCGTCATCGATTCAGCCACACCCAGAACGCTCGCCCAGGTGCTGCGATAGGACAGGGCGAACAACACCCCGGCGAAGAGAACACAGACGAGCGGCACCTTCACCAGGACCCCGGCACGCCAGGCAAACGCGGCCCGAGTCACCGCGCACAGAACCGGGAGAGCCAGATACGCCAGAAAGGCCGCCACCGGATAGAGGAAGCGCCCGTGAAAATCCATCAAGGTGTCGACGCGGACGTAGAACAAGAGGTAAAGGACAACCGTGACCCCGGCCGCCGATCGCGCACACTTCACTCCCTGCCCACCTCCCCAGGGAGATGGCAGGAAGCGTTGGGGAACGACGACGCTGGCGACCGCCAACCCCACCAACGCCTTGTGGTTAAGGAGGAAGGTCAGAATGCTCCAAAGCCCCATCCGACTCGCAAACCCCACATCCCGAGCCTTGAGATAGAACGGATTCGGGACCACCGTCCCGAAGTGCCACTGCTTTAAGGCGAAGTAGGCGAGCAACGGCCCCAGGCAGCCGACCGCCCCCGCTGCCAGCAGCGTCCGGATCCGCTGCGAGTTCGCCCGGGGCGTCCGGATCAACGCGACTCCCATCGCCACCGGCAGCAGAACCGCCTCCGGCCGAAGCAGAAACGCCAGAAGCACCAGTACCGCGACAAGGAGCCCTCGCCCGAAGGTGCTGCTCTCGACGAACCACCGGAACGCGACCAGCGCCCCCAGGGCCGCCAGCGCGAAGACCACCGTTTCCAGGCCCAGCATGGCGACCAGCCCGGTCTTCGTCCCCATCAGGAATGCCGCCGCCGCGACCAGCGCCACCGCCCGCTCCGCCCCCCATTCCCGCCGGGTCGCCTGGTACAGCAAGACCGCTACTCCCGCGCCCGCGAGGAGGTTCAGGATTCGGGCGAACAACTGCGGGTCGCCCCCGACCCGGATCACCGGCGCCAGCACCACCACCAGCAGAAAGTTCGTGTACCCCTCGACCGGCGCCTCTCCGGCGTTCCAGGTGATGCCGTTCCCCTCGGCCAGATTCTTCGCGTACCGGTAGGTGATGAAGGCGTCATCGAAGACCGAGCCCCGCTTTGCCACCACCTGAAACGCGCAGTACAGCAGGGCGATTGCCAGCAGCACGCCGACCAGAACCCGGTTGGTGTTGCGTGATTTGTCGAACATCAACTCCCCGTCCGGTTTCCGTTCCTCCAGAGGCTCGGGATTCTACCCTCCCGCCCTTCATCTGGCCCGGGTCCATCCACCCCGGCTCGAAAACAACACCGGGAGTCCTTTTCTCGCGATTCCGTGGGACGCTCAAACAGGAAGCAAGGTCAAGGTCGGGCCGCGCGTCGCCTGACAGCGGAAAAAGACTCCCGGTGTTTTCGCGCGGACGGCACGGGACGTCACTGTTGCCTCACAACCGAGACGCGGAGGATCTCATTCTCGAACTCCACTCCGTCACCCGAGAAGGCCACGGTCCATGTGCCGAGCTTGTCGGATGCGTCCAGAGGGATGCCCCGGGAGGCGTCGTATCTGTAGCTCAAGTACGGCACCTTCTTCGGTCCGTTCGGGGCCGAAACCCGACGGCTCTTCAGGTCGATCAGGAACCAGCGTCCGGAGCTTGCCTCAGACAGATGAACGTAGACCAGGTGCGGGCAGATGAGCATCCGATACACGCCGGCAGGGCGGGCACTCGATCCCGCTTCGACAAACGACGCGGACCAGGATTGAGAGGGATAGAGCGGCCGGTAGAGCCCGATCGTGCACGTTGCGCCGAGGATCGGGATGGAGAGCGCAAGCAGGATTCTGCGTTTCACAGACGGACCCGCCTGAAATCCACCAGCACCCGGCCCTTCAGATACGCCACGCCGATGTCCCCGGCGCTGAGCTTGCCGGCCAGTTCATCGCCCGCGGAGTACTCCTTTCGACGCCCACCCTTGAACTCCAGCGTCACGAAGTAGGAGGTGCTGGCGCTCGTGTTCTGGCCGCCGCCGGAGACCTGTGAGCGCTCTCCGGCCACGGCCGCGGGCACGCGCTTCAGCGGGGCCCGGGAGAAGTCCACACCCTTCCTGATCGAGGCGATGAACATCGCCACCCCGATCAGGACGAAGGCCAGCGGCGCGAGCAGGAACGGGCCGGGGGCGCCGATGGAGAGCGCGCCCATGAAGATCACGAGCGCGACGACGATGAAGACGATGAAGAACACGCCCTGGAAGGACTGGGCCGCGACCCGCGAGCGGACTTCCGGGCTGTGCTTCATGAGGGCCGGCAACCGGGGGCTCCGGGACAGGTCCTCGAACCTTCGGTCGAGGTCGCCGAGGGGGCCCGGTGGGGGAGATCGCTCGGGCTCCGGGAGCTTCGTTCCGCAGAAGTCGCAGAACCGGGAATCGGCACGGGAGGCACGCGCTCCGCACTCCAGGCACTTCCCTGAGTCCTTCGTCACTCGACGCTCCCGCTCACTCCCGCTTGGCCCCGCACCCTCCGCAGAACCTGGCGTCCGGACCCAGCGGGTTGCCGCATTGGCTGCAGAACCGGGGGCCGGTGCTCGCCGGATCCTCCTTGGCCTTGAGTTCCGTCCCGCACTGGCTGCAGAACTTGCCAGGGGCCACGGCGGCGCCGCACCCGCCGCAGACGATGCCCGCCGCGGCTGGGGCCAGGGTCTGGCCGCCTTGGTGATCGCGGGTCAGCATCTGGGCCAGACCGAAACCGACGCCCAGCCCGGCGCCGCCGAGCAGTCCACCCGCACCGCCTCCGCCTCCCTCACCGCCACCGCCTCCACCCTTGGCCATGCCCTCGCCGGCGCCCATCATGGCCTTGCCGGCGGCGAACTGCTGGTAGTTGCCGACGCCGCCCACGGTCTTCAGGTAGGCCGCGTCGGTGTAGAGCTTCTTCAGGTTGTCCGCGTCCTCTTCGTCGATGGAGGTGACGAAGTTCCCCATCCTGACGATCTTGATGCCGTAGGCCTCGACGTGCTCGGTGAGACCGGCGATGACGTCCTTCTCGATCTCCTCGGTGTAAGCGCCGGAGGTGACGTCGAGGAGCGGCCAGCGGTTCTTCACCAGGAGTTCCGCGATGCGGTCGCGGGTCACCTTCAGCACCTGCTCCTTCATCCAGGATCGGACCAGGTGGGACTCCGTACGCCCCATGCCCACCAGGCCGACGATGAGCTTCTCCGGGTCCGTGACCTTGAAGGAAAACTCACCGTGCACCATGCACTCCACCGGGACCCCGCTCTTCGGGTCCTCGACGTGGCCGATGCGCCCGCCGAACTTCACCCCCGGGTGTTCGCGGATGCTGACGAAGAACACCTCGGCGATGAAGACGTTGCCGCCGGTGAACTTGTCCACGAGATCGGAGAGGAACGGCAGGTTGCTCGTGTCCAGCGTGTGGCGACCGGCGGAGAGGGTGCCGACCACCTGGCCGTCGCGGAAGACGACCGCCAACTCGTCCGCCTCGACGGTGAGCTGGGACTTCATGGGGATCGTGGGATCCGGGTGCTTCCAGACGACGTGGGATTTCGCGTCGTCCGGACGCGCAATCATCATCTCGCCTACGCCGCGCTTGAACCAATCGACGATGCCCATGACTTTCCTCCTGCCAGAGTGAAACAGAGATCCTACCGGGACCGGGGTGCGCCGGGAAAGACTTGGCCTCCCCCCCTACGTCTGGCATGACCGGGTATTCATGAGCGAGATCTGCGAGAACTGCGGCGCGGAGATGTCCTGGGACCCGGATGCCGACGCGTTGCGTTGCCCCTATTGCGAGACCGAGCGGGCGGTGGCGGCGGGCGAGGATCTCATCATGGAGCACCCCCTCGAGGCCGCCGGCGACCTCGCCACCGGTCTGGGGCTCTCCATGCGCGTGGGGCGCTGCGACAACTGCGGCGCGGCCGTGGCGTTCGGCGAGGCCGCCACGGCGGATCGTTGTGTCTACTGCGGCTCACCCGAGGTCCTCGAGCAGGAGCTGAACCGCAACGCGATCCGTCCGGAGTCGCTCGTGCCGCTGGACGTCGGACGGGAGACCGTCGATCGGAACCTGAAGCGCTGGCGCGACCGGCTCTGGTTTCGGCCGAACGCCCTGAAGAAGGTGACGAAGTTCGAGGCGGTCGGCATCTACGTCCCCTTCTGGACCTTCGATTGCGACGTCGACTCCCACTGGTGGGCGGAATCCGGGACCTACTACTGGGTCACCGAGACCTATACCACGGTGGTCAACGGCAAGACCGTCACCCGGACGCGGCAGGTCCGGAAGACCCGCTGGCGTCCCGCCTCCGGCTCACGGCGCGACCGCTACGACGACATCCTGGTGTGCGCCTCGGTGGGCATCCCGAAAAACCTCATCGATCGCCTCGGCGACTTCGACACCGACGAACTCGTGCCCTACAAGCCGGAGTACCTGGCGGGCTGGAGGGCGGAGGAGTACCAGATCGACCTCGACGGCGGCTGGGAGGAGGGCGCCCGGATCGTCAAGAACGGCCAGTACTCCCGCTGCGGCTCCGACGTGCCCGGTGACACCCACCGAAACCTCTCCGTCGAGAACCACATCTACGACATCCACTTCAAGCACGTTCTCCTCCCGGTGTGGAGCGCGGCCTACCGCTTCAAGGGAAAGAGCTACCCCGTGCTGGTCAACGGCCAGACCGGCCGCGTTACGGGGGAAGCGCCGTTCAGCTGGGTCAAGATCCTGCTGTTCGTGTTGATGCTGGTGGGGGTGGCGGGTGGTGTGGCTCTGTTGGTCGCCATGAGCAGTTGATACCCGTCCGAATCTCCCTTCTGCGTCCCCCTTGGGATTGCGGGTTCGGGCGCCCCCCTCCCTGAGCCGTTGAATCCGCTCCCATTCACGAGCAAGCCTCCCCCTTGACCCCTTTCTGTTCATCCCGTCCAACTCCCAAGCAGGCGCCCCCCTTGGGATTGCGGGTCCGAGCGCCCCCCTGAGCTGTTCATCCTTTCCCTTTCTCCAACCAGGTGGCCGACGGCGCGGCACCCTCCATTCCGTGTATTCGATCGCGGCGTGGAGGGCCGGCCGCCGTGTCGGCCGCGGCCGCCAGGCCGCCCTCCAGCAATTCCGACCAAAAAGGCCCGGCACGGTAAGTCGGAATTCACTCCAACCACGAAAGCGCCTCCCGCACCGTTCTCACCTCCACCGCCGCGATCCCCGGCGGTGCATCCGTTCCCGGCGGGACCAGCGCCCGGCCGAACCCCAGGCGGGCGGCCTCCGCCAGACGTGCTCGGCCGCGGCTCACGGGGCGGATCTCGCCGCGCAGGCCGACCTCTCCGAAGGCCACCGTGGCCCGAGGGAAGGGCTTGTCCCTCACCGACGAGGCCACCGCCAGGAGGACGGCGAGATCGGCGCCGGGTTCGGAGACCCGCACGCCGCCCACGGCGTTGACGAAGATGTCCTGCCCGCCGACCTTCCCCCCGCCCTTCTTTGCGAGGACCGCGAGGAGCAAGTCGAGCCGGCCGCCGGGAAGCCCCGTGGCGCGCCGCCTCGGCGGAGCCCCCTCGAGAGCCCGGGAGGCCAACGCCTGGATCTCCACGAGCAGCACTCTCGTCCCCTCCACCGCCGGGACGACCACGCTGCCGGGCTCGGCCGGTTCGTCCTGTCCGGGAAGGAGCCCGGCCGGATTTGCCACCTCCTCGAGGCCTTCCTGTTGCATCTCGAAGAGGCCGATCTCCTCGGTGGCGCCGAACCGGTTCTTCACCGCCCGGATCACCCGGTAGGTGTGGTAGCGGTCTCCTTCGAAGGAGAGCACCGCATCCACCACGTGTGACAACAGGCGCGGTCCAGCGATGTCCCCGGTCTTGGTGACGTGTCCGATCAACACCACCGGGATGCCGGTCTCCTTGGCGAAGATCGTGAGTTCTCCCGCGCACTCCCGCACCTGGGTGACGCTGCCCGGCGCGGAGGGCACGCCATTCCTGTGAAGCGTCTGGATCGAATCCACCACCAGCAGGTCCGGCTGCCGCTCCCGCGCGGCCTGAAGCAGTGGCTCGAGCTCCGTCTCCGCGAGCAGCAGGATGTGCGGAGAGTCGATGCCGAGCCGCGCCGCGCGCAGCCGCGTCTGGCTGGGCGATTCCTCGCCGGAAGCGTAGAGCACGGTGTGCCCCGCGGCGGCCAGCCCCCCC
>SWCD01023832.1_pt2 | contig 25472 bp, 34 predicted proteins | sample 4693011 | NCBI WGS metagenome assembly SWCD01 (sample SAMN10267278, study PRJNA491770) | bioreactor metagenome | isolation source: DHS bioreactor inoculated with marine | place: Japan: Omine Ridge, Nankai Trough | reverse complement strand
TTGCTGAGCCTTGGCATTGGCGGGGCTTGGGTAGCAACGCTGACGGCTTTCGAATCAGTGCGCCCGGTGTTCATGGGCTTGGCATTGCTTTTTATCGGCCTGACGTTTCGTAAGCTGTATTTGACGCCTCAAACCTGTGAATCCGGCAAGCCCTGCGCCGATGATGAAGTTATCCGCAAGCAACGCTTCATTTTTTGGGGCGTGACCCTTCCTTTATTGGGTTTGTTGGCATTTCCATGGTTTGCTCCACTGTTCTATTGAGGAAAAATCGATGACAACTAGAACCTTTATGTCTACTTTGGCGTTTGCCGTTACCTGCGGATCGGCACTGGCTGCCTCTCGTGCGGTCACGCTCGATGTACAAAACATGACCTGCGCCGTCTGCCCGATTACGGTCAAGAAAGCGCTTGAACATGTTTCCGGTGTGCAACAGGTTTCGATCGATTACGCCAGTAAAACTGCGACGGTACAATTCGACGATACGCTGACCACAGCGGACAAACTGACGGAAGCAACCAAGGCCGCCGGTTATCCATCCTCTATCAAGAAGGAAAATAAATGAACACCCTCATTCTCGAATCGACGATCACCTGCCCACACTGCGGACACGCCGAAACGGAAACCATGCCGACTGATGCCTGCCAGTTTTTCTATGAATGCAAGTCCTGCGGTACACTGCTAAAGCCAAAGCCGGGGGATTGCTGCGTGTTTTGCTCTTACGGTTCGGTTAAATGTCCGCCCATCCAGCAACATAACTCTTGTTGCGCCGGATAGGATAGAAACCTCAGGCTAAACGGGACAGGCTGTTTAATGGTTTGATCGCCTGTCAGTTTACCGCTTCGCATCAATGATGGATTGATCTGAAGCCTGAATTTCATTTGCAATTAGAATGAGCCTGCGAAAATGGAATGCAAGCCCGTGCGGATAAATGCAAGCTCAGTGGCATTTATTCTGAGCCGAGTCGGATTTTCAGTCGCAGCTAATTCGAGCCGAAAAACGGGATAATTGCGAGCCCGTCTATTTTCAAACGCGAGCTACTACACCTATCGCCTGCATTCGCACTGAACTTGATCAGGACCTGATCGCTCTAGTCGATGCCAGGGAGAGCGTAGCATGTTGATCGGATATGCAAGGGTTTCGACCTCCGATCAAGACTTGACTATGCAGATCGACGCTCTAACCGCTGTCGGCTGTGAAAAAACCTTTTCAGACAAAGCCAGCGGTACCAAGATCGAACGCAGCGGTCTGACAGAAGCCCTGACATATGCTCGTGAAGGTGATTGTCTGGTGGTTTGGAAACTGGATCGCCTTGGCCGCTCGATGAAGGGCCTTGTTGAACTCGCCGCTACTCTGGAATCACGCAAAGTGGATCTCCGATCGCTAACGGATGGGGTTGATACTACGACCCCCGGTGGCCGGTTCTTTTTTAACATCATGGCCTCATTTGCCGAAATGGAGCGGGAATTGATGCTTGAGCGTACCAATGCGGGCCTGGCGGCCGCTAAACGCGCAGGTCGGGTCGGCGGCCGCAAGCTGGTGATGACCCCAACCAAACTCGATGCAGCGCGTAAGCTGCTCGATGCCGGCACGCCGCCGAAAGATGTTGCCAATTCCGTAGGCGTGTCGGTCGCCACGCTTTACCGGCACCTGCCAGCCAGAACTAGGGAATAAGTGTAGGTGTATAGTCGAATCTATCTATGCAAGCCCGTACAGTCATATTTGACTATGTGGTGTCGGACATGACAGCCAGTTCAATGCAAAGCCTTTTTATCGTTCGCTTTGATTTCATCCAACGTCATTGGTTTTTCACCACGAAAACCACGCCATTTATCCGTTTCATTATCACGCAATACAGCAAAGAACTTATCATCACTTTTTAACCCATCAACAGCGCTATCTACGAGCCATTCAATACAATGCGTGGTGTGCGCTTCAACTCCATCATGATATTCAGACAGGTATTCCCTAATTCCATCGCCAAGCAACATGGTACGGCCAGCAAATAAAGCAATATTAATTGAGTCGCCAGATATAATGAAAATAACTATTGCATCAGCATCAGTTTCGCGCCCTGCCTGCATAGCGTCTTGCATATATTGTTGAAATACAGGGAATCCCGTAGAAACTGCCAAAAGCGAGTTACCACTGCTTTTTCCGCTCAATTGTTCTCTAATTATTCGACGTATTTTTTTTATTTTCATTGTTAACCGTTTAAGTTAAAGAGGATCTGCTTACTTGCCGGCTGGTGCGGGTGCCAAACTGACTGCAACTTTCCCAGCGCCATCCTTGGACCGTTCAGATTGTGAATGGTTGGAGTAGGTCGGCCAGGCGGGATAATAGTCATCAGACTGGTTGCCCCATACAGACCAACCTTTACGCGGACCGCGCGCGAACAGTTCCAGGTAAGGCCCGGGGCTGCATGACTCTACAATGTCATAAAACTCATCCGGTTTACGCGAGTGTTCCCGTTTTTGTGTTGCCAAGAAATTCACCTGCCGCCGTCCAGGTGCCATTGTCCTTGCGTTTTTGCCGCGCACTCCGAACAGTACCAATTCAGTGACGTTGCGGAAATAGAAACCAACGCCACGCCCGTCCGGGCCACCATCTTTGCGGATTTTGTGCCACACCAGATTGCTTTTATACGTGAAGCCCCAAGCTTCCAATACTTTGATGCCTTCTGGTAGCAGAGCGTTAGGAACCCACAAATATAGATGCCCGGTTTCGGCGGCCAGTTGCCCGACAGGCAGCGCCATGATTTCATCCAGCTTCATCGTGCCATAGCGCGACAAGCGCTTATGCTCGGGTGCCATTTTTCCAGTGCGATTTTGGAACTGCCAAGGTGGATCTGCCAGAATCGTATAAAACTTCTTGTCGCCGTGCAATTTCAGCAAGTCTCTACTCGCTTCGGAGAGTGCATCGGCTTTTTTGCTCTTCATTATTCTTCCCAATCTTCAATCAATTTTGGAGTTATGCCGAACACCAAGACCGGGCAGCCGCCATGTCGTCCGGCATTAAGCCGGTACAGGAGCTTGCCCATCCAGGTTGTGCTGGCACCGTATTTCGCTTTTACGGACTTTCCGACTTCTTCCCCCGCCTTATTAAGCTGAGGCACCTTATCGAAAACAGGATTTAGCTTCTCGCTACGTGTTACCATGACGCCGGCGCTAATCAGGCCGCATTCATGAAATGCCCGGAAAGCGTACAAATCCCGGTCGAATGTTTGGTCCTTCGAGTTCCATTCCAAGTCGAAGGCAACCCGGCCTTTTACGTAGTCGATCTTATGCCCATCAATGAAGTTCTCGATCAATCGCGGCGTACTCTCCGATCGCTTCACTTTCTTGATCTTCCCGTTTGTCAGGAACAATTCGTCGTACTCTTGCATTCTCACCAACAGATCCCCTTGAATCCGTGACTCGACCCATCCAGCCGGGCGCAAGGTACGGGAAAACTTCTTCGGCATATCCGATTCGTTCCCTCCAGGAGTCCCGATGTCTCGCTTTGTAATGCTAAAAGCAAGCAAAGCTGCCTCGATCTCTCGCAGTTCTTCTGGAAACGAGTTGGCAAGGATTGCCGCCGCATGCCGGTAGCTGTAAACGTCATAAAGCGCGCGCACTTCGGCGCTAATGTACCGATCCACGTCTGCTTGATCGTCAGCATTGGGGCCGGGGCGTAGTGAAATATCATCCGAGCCGTTCGCTTCTACTTCTTGTTCTTCAACTTCGTTTTCGTTGTCCAGCTCTGGATCTTGTCCGTTTTCCATGTAAAAGTATCTTAGCCATTGCTTTGCCTCCTAGTTAGGCTGGTTGTGGTTAGGCAAGCTTTCCGGGTGCCTCCGGTGAGCTTGCCGATTCTGTTATTGTTATTCCACGTTCGAGACAGCTTCCAGGCGCTTTAGTCGTTGATCCAGCTCGGAAGCCATCTTGAGAGCATCAAGGCCGAGTTCGGCCAAAAAAGGGTTGCTGGATCTTAATATCACTCACAAGCAAAGCGGCGCATTGCGCCGCCTTAGTCACATTCTCTCGCTCGATTTCGCTCAACATGCCGCCTCCTTGTGTTCTGGTTTCTGCCGTCCTAATGGTAAGCTTCGCTGCCCCTGAGTAGAACTCTTCTGAACGTAGTCGCGCATAAAGTCCCGTATCAGCACCGACGCCGGGCGGTCATTTGCCTTCGCAGCCTGTAGAAAGGCTTTTTTCAGGTCAGCATCCACACGGCAGGTAAAATTGCTCTGTTCCATCCTGCATCCTCTTGTTGATTACGCTGTTAATACTATGCACTAACAGCGCCATTATAGCAATACGTCATTGGCTCGGCGGATGGCTTTCACTCAAAGGCAGGATAACCCCGGCCTTTTCCGTTCTAACCGATCTTAACCGCTCTCTTCGGCTTCTATTCGAGAAAGAACAGCGGCCGGGCTTACAGCGGCAAAACGTGCAGGAGATGTAGCTAACTCTATAGGTGTGTCGATGGCTACGCTATATCGACATCTGCCAGCCGGCACTCATAAAAAACAGAAATAAAGTCGGAAACTGAATAATATTGAAATAATAGTGCTTGACATTTGTATCCAATCGGATACAATAAGCACATGGAATACATTCTCGAACAAACAAAATCTTTTGAAACTTGGCACTTATCATTACGTGATTTGCGCGCAAAGATCGCCATTGCCAGACGCCTTGAACGCGCAAAGCAAGGGAACTTGGGCGATGTGAAGTCAGTCGGTGGAAATGTCTCTGAAATGCGTATCAACATCGGTGCCGGATATCGAGTTTACTTCACAATGAGAAAAGGCATGATTATTGTTCTGTTAGCTGGCGGCAATAAATCAACTCAAAATTCCGACATTAAGCGAGCCATAAAAATGGCTCAGGAGATTTAGAAAATGAAAGAAACATTAGTGCCATTTGACATGGCAAAGATCCTCGATAGCGATGAGGCTATAGTCGAATACCTATCACAAGTCCTCGAAGATGGTGACACCGATGAAGTCATCCGAGCATTGGGCTATGTCACCAAAGCCAAAGGCATGACCCAGATCGCTGAAGAATCCGGCCTGGGGCGTGAAAGTCTGTATAAAGCGCTAACACCAGGCGCTAAGCCTCGATTCGATACAATTATGAAAGTTTTCAAGGCTCTGGGTCTTAAATTGCACCTAGAGCCAACACATACGGCGGCATAATAAACAGATAACAAGGATAAAAATATGTCTATTTTTTATTTCCCAAAACAGAAACGGAAAACCCCCAAAGAATTACAATTGATGTACGAAAATCAATATAGAAAACATTTCAAAATTGCCTTACCAATAGTGCTTATATTTCCTTGTGTCCTAATTAGTTTGGCACTGATTTTGTGCTGGCAATTATCACCAGATTTTAACCTGTTAAACAGGTATGTTATTTCGGTAATAATGGTTTTTTATATGATTTTTTGTGCAATTGGTTGGTTTTTAATTGGCCCGGACAGGCCATCAAAGAACCTAGGGAATCAGATAAGAGAACTTGTCGATAAATATCATTAGGATTATGGCTATTAACTACGGAATTGGTTACTGCAAAAAAGTAATCGCAAATTTAGAGTCGTTAGAAAATGATTTATTCGAGAAAACAGGTTGCGGATTCGATATGTTTTCTAATGAAAACATGAGCTTAATTGAATATAGACGACTACTGAAAAAATTCATTTATGAAAAGAGTCATGGTAATCATGATGAATGAATCTACATGATTTTACGAATACCCTTTTATAATATTTCTCTTTGGCGTAAAAAAGCCGGGGTTAACCCCGGCCTTTAACCATCAGACCCCATCAAAATCTATTTTCGCGCCCGCGAAAATATAGCTATCGCGCTTCATTGGCAAGGCGGCCAGCTTCGGTATTCGGATTCGGCACAATCACATTACGAAAAGAAGGATCGGCTTCGCCGTCCTTTTGTAGCTTAATAGCCATAACCTCTTTAGGCTTGATGTACTTCAAGCCATCTTCCGAAATACGCAACATGGATGCGGACCGCTTCCAAAATGATGAATGAATACCCAATAGAACAGTAGCCCCTACGTTCGTTAAAAACGATTCGGGGAATTCGGTAGGCTGCTGGCTGGCACACCATAAACCAATACCGAACTTCCGTGCCTCCTTAGCGAGAACATTGATAATATCATCGCTCTCCTTGGAAAAATATTTGTGGGCTTCGTCCAAAAAGATAATGTGCTTTAGTTCTGTGCCGGATGTCGTAGCGCCTTGCTGTTTTCGGCGTTCGAATATCTCTCTCAGCCTGAGCTTCACGAACAACACTTGCTGATCAGTCGTTAAGGATTTGATTTGATGCACTCTAACCCGGCTGGAGCCAAAGGGTGGTTCATTTGCGCGAAAGATCCCCGTTGAATTCAAGAGCTGGAGCCGCTGCATGACTGACGTTAAAACATCGACGGAATCATATTTCAGGATATCATCTATCTCGCGGCCGGTTTTCATAGCGTCAATGAATTCGGCATAGCCCTCTTTGCATTTTTCCTTTGCAGCCAATATCTGCCCTTCGAGCTTTTGAATATCCTCGTCATTGCTGGCTTTCGCATATTTACCTTGCAGGCCAGTAAGCTTTGTGCGAAGCCTGGCCAGATTATCAAAAGCGGCTGCACACTTGTTATCGCCGCCAATCGTAAGCGCAACAATCTTGCGCGTCATGTAACTCATGAGATCATCAATGGTCGGATAATACTGCCTGAGTTCGCCCCATCTTTTAGCCGTTACGATGGCATTGCGTTCGGCCTCGGTGATTTTCTTTCGATACCATGTCTTAGGATCGTTTTGTCGAATCCAGTTTGCGGTATAAGTGTCCGTCAAAATGTTTCTAAGTGCTGCCTCTTGCTTGGCCCCGAATTGCGGCGTTAATTGCTTGATTAGTCCCACGATAAAATCCACCTGGCGATTCACCCCGCCCGCATGCGTATCCGTGTCCAGAACCAACGGGTTATAACCATAGCCGGTAGCTTGGGAGTATTTACATGCTATGGCACCTGGCAGTTTATCTAGCTCTTCATGGACATCGAAAACATCAATCTCAACCCCGGACTGTGCAGCGCTTTCCAGAAAGCGCAATGACTGAAAAGATTTACCTGTGCCTGACATCCCACAGAGCAGCATGTGAGCATTGATCAACCTTTCTGGCTGGTAGTAAACCGGAAAGTTTTCATGTTTCTGGCGGTAGTGGTATTCAGATAATCCTAGATAGTGTTGCATTGGCATGAGTAGTCATCCTTCCTAATTTACAAAAATATATAGCGTTTATTATACGTGGCAGGCAAAAAGAAAATCTAAAAGCCTGTTGCCGTCAATGGAGAAAAACGCGGATTGGTTGATGCTTTTTGGGCAAGTTCTATATTGCCGCCGAATTCAGATCCAGCGGAAAGCGGAGCGCCATAAGGCGAAATAGTTGCTTTAGAATGAGTAGAAAAACTGGCATAGTTTATGTGGGCTTCAATGCCCAATTTTGAGGCAACTTTTTGAACATAGCCGTTGGAAAAGCCGGCGCTTAATGATCCTGTATTATAGACAGACAAGGCCGCTAAAGTGGCCTGCTGCCCTTCCCCATACTTATCAACCGCCATTTTTAAACCCCAACTATAAATAGTCGAGGCCGCTTTAATATTGGTGCATGGATCGAAGACCTGGTGAACCGATAAGCCCAGCTTAGATAAATTGCGGCTATTGATCTGGGCCAGCCCCATATCAACGCTATGCCCCTGGCGTATCAAATCCTCTGCCTTGGTAATGGCTTCATCGCTAGTCCGAGAGTGAACAGCGGAACGGTTGTTGTTGTCATGAATGACAAAAGGATCGCCGCCGGATTCGGTTTTAATCAGCGCATTCAAGACGGTGTGATGTGCGCTTGGAGCGCACTCTTTGAGTAATACGGGAATATCCTGAATCATGAGCCTACCTTATTGTTTTTGTGCTTATAATATAGCACATATTATACTACAAGACTAAAGAACAACAGCTTATCCCTAAAAAACCTAAAAAGATAAGCTAACTAAAGTTATGTTACAGATCTTGAAAGGTGTATCCACATACTGTGCATGTATACTCAATGGGATGATCACCATTAATTTCCATTATTTCATCTGTCGGTGGTAAATCTTCTCTTGAATGTACTGTTTCTTCGTCACATCTAATGCAAAAAATGAAAAATTTTAATTCGGCCATAGTTATTTAACTCCTATTGCTAAATAGCATAATCCATCGCTCAGCCAGATGTTAATCGTTAGGAAGATCGCTTTCATGTAGCCCCACCCACCAAACCAAGGCGGTATAGAGAAAAGACGCTAAATCAACTTCAATTCTTATTGATTCGTCTTTGACCTTTTTCGTTAGCTCATCTGAAAAATTTTCAGGAAACAGCACGTTAAACTGCTTATTTGCGCCGGCTCTATCGCGTGTTGCCTTAAACCATTTGAATTCCTTCGCATAAGGCTTTTCATTGATAAAACGCTTGAACAGATCTACATTCATAGCCCGAAGACTACCGTATTCTGGCTTTGTCGCTATTTTCTTTAACTTGAGAATTATAGGCTCGGGTACTCTGGTCAACATATTTCGTTTATGCTCTTTGGGCGGTGGCCACTTGTAACTGTTAAGCTCGTTGGTTATTGCGTTCTGAACAACCACAGATATTGACACGTCAGGATACAACAAATCGATCTTTGCTTTCTGTGAGTCAGATATCAAGAACGGGACTTGGCGGTATTTAACTTTACTGCCTCTTATCCGAGGCCTGTCCATTAAATTCTGCGTAGGGAGATTCAAATAAGTTTCAAGCGCGTCACGAATGAAAGCACTCCGCCGCCTCAACGGTACATAGGCATTAAGCCGTTCCAATATAGAAACATTTAATCTGATATTATTAAGCTTTTTCTGTGTATTACTCTGATCCAAGTTCGCCATTATGGTTAGTGTTGTAATTAATTCCATATATTTTGTAAGCATATACTTATAACTTTGTAAGCTATTGTAGTCATATGCGTATAAACAACCTTAATTTTTCCTTAATGCTACCACAAAAACATTCCGCCCTTTGACGAACCATTAGGATCGAATCAATCGAGCATAATTGAATTATGCCCGCAAAATAATAAGCATACCTACTTATTATGAATAGCTGAGCCTATTCGGTTATGGGTAATATCAAATCAGCCGTTACGATAATATTGAATGGCTCGCCATTTCGGATCGTAAGCGTAGGTTGAACATTCATATTCTTCTGAATGACTTGTGAGCCTGTTTGCCCTAATTGCTGCCCGATGGCGTTAATCGCTAGCTGAGTCGGCGACTGAGACTGAAACGGACCTGGCACCGAACCGCCTTGCGAAAGTTGAACGCCGGCCGTGATAGCGCTCATTAGAATAGCAGAGCCAAATATTCTAAAGTAATGGTTATCGACTTGATCAAAAAGACCAGCATATCCCGCTGCATCGGCGCCTGGCATCCCTTTGAGATTTAAGCTTGAGCCATCTGGGTAAATAATTCGGTTCCAGGCAACTAATAGCCGTTGCTGACCGTAAGCTACATGAGAATCATATATGCCGACCAGCCGCGAACCCTGCGGGATCAAAATATGCCGCCCGGATTTAGTGTCATAAACATTTTCCCTAACCTGGGCAAGCAACTGTCCCGGTAAGTCGCTATTGATACCACCAATCATAACAGATGGAATAATAGTCCCGGCTTTAATCTCATACGGTGAAATAGGCTGTTTTCGGATCTGGCTATGATAATCGCTCTGGTCGCGCTGCTGTGCATCTTTCATGAATTTCTCTTTATGTGCTTGTTTGTTCTGATCGTCGTCCTCGCCTGCCAGTCCCTGAGCAAGTCCATTGAATCGAGTCGCAAGCAATTCATCTAATGGGTTTTGCAAGCCAACTTCTCTATGCTCACTAACCCGCCCGCCTGAGCCCACATAATCAGCATTTGACGCACCGACTGAGCTAAATCCCGGCGCTGAAAGGCCGGCGCTGAGGGCTTGCAGGCGCTGTTGTTTACGCATTTCAATCAATGGATCTGGTGGCGGCGCTGACTGTACACTTTGCGGCTGGGTTTTTGTTTCCGGCAAAGTCGGCACTACTTCCTTGGAAGCTGTCGCGGCCGTGACTACGTTAGCGGTTGCGGCCGCAAGATCAGGCGGCTGAGAATCCGGGATATCAGAATACCATTGGCCCTTTGGGTTGACGATCCCATTATTCGCTACGGACTTGGTTTCTTCGTTGCCACTGCCCCCGCCGTTAAACGTCATGGCTGCAATAACAAGCGCTGCTGCTGTTACAAGGCCAAATAAAATAATGCCGTTCTGATTTAATCGGCGGATGCCTGTCGGTTTAGCGCGTATGTTGTGAGTCCTGCCGCCTGGATTATTATCGAGATCCAGATCCGGGATATCAAGATCTTCAACCGTTCTTCTATTCTCAAAATTATTATTTAAAAGTGTTGGTTCATTTGCCATAACTCGACATTCCTACCCAAACAATCCAGAAAAAAAGCCATCTGACTTTTTGCTAATAACAACTTTTTGCTGATCATCACCGACTCCAATAATAAGGGCCGCTCGATCAAACAATTTATCGACAATGTAGTAAGAACCTTTCACGCGATAATTAACCAGCTCGGAATCATCGCTTTTATTAAGCAATACCAGTGCCGGGGCTTCGCTCGATTGCATAGTTTCTGGCATTTGAATATACACATGCCGTCCATCGGAAAACACGCGCACGGGATACCATCCCAGGCCGGAATCGCCATCCAGCTCATAATCAAATCTCAATTGATCGGCACTGATAACGGGCATATCAGACACCTTACTTTCTTCGCTTTTCTCATCCTCATGAGCCTGGTTATTCCATTTTTGGACCATATCATGCGGATAATAAAACCCAACACGGCTAGTGTAATCGTTATCGGATGATTTCAACGATAGGGAGTAGGTACGGCGGCTAGTGGCTATTAATAGGTTGGTTTCTAATCCGCTCTCAGTGGGTTTGACGACAACATGCGGAATCTTATTCTCGCCCTTGCCGGAATAGGCCGGCGATAATATCCACCGCACGGAATCGCCAACCAGTGGTTGATCATTAATGACCTCCCCGGCTTCCAGCTCAATATCGCACGCATGCAGCGGCGAACAAGTAAGAACGGGTTGAGTTTCGCCAAATGGGAACTGAATCAAGCCATCGCGTCCATAAATAGGGGCGGCCGTTTGACCGTCACGCCATTTCCGGGCCTGTTCAAAGGTGGCTTTTGCGGTCTGACTGAACGATTTAGGCGGCACGGGTGCAGGATCGAACTTGTAATCAATCTGAACCGTTCTATTCTTCGGACTATAGTTAATATCCGCTTTATCGCCGGCTTGCTCACCCACTTCTCTTAAAACCGATAGTGCAGAAACGTCGGCCATATCGATATTGATTGGAATGCTTCGTTTAACGCCGGTTGCCGGCTCAACAGTTAAGTGATGCGCCTTGGCAATAGACGAAACGACTTTATGAATATCGCCATGAAAATGAGCATTTTTGGCTAATACCAATGCGGATTGCATTGAGCCGGCGACAAATACGAATACCATTAAAGGAAACCGTTTCATTTATATCGACTCCTATAATTAAAGTTGTTGGGTCCAAGAAAAACCGCGAACCACAAGCCCTGTTGGATTTAGCATGATGGCTTGTGCCGTTTTAGGTTGTGTGAACGAGATATCTAAAACAGCTTGCCAGCGGGTCCGCGATTCAAGCCGGCCATCCAGTCCTTTCCGGGTTTCTTCCCATTGAACTTGCCAACTGTCTTTGCTCAATGGCAATGCAGAAATAATATCCACTTGAATTTTTGATGATTTGGCGATATTAAAAGGCGAATTCGCTTTAAAGTGATCATTCAGATCTTGAAGAGCAGTTGGTCCAAGCATGGCATAAGCTTTATCAAGCCACTGCTTTTGAACGACCGTATCGGTTGTTACTGCCCGGACATTGTTAATGAAAAGCGCTACCTGAGCCCTCACTATTCGTTCATCAAATACATCGGCTTGCTCTGCCGGTGCGACGGCAACGGCCTGGCCTATCTTGTCTACCTCCACAATAAAAGGCTGAACGCTGGACTGGCTGCTCTGATAAACCAATCCCCCTGCCAATACAAATGACAACAAGAGCGAGATGAAGGCGGCGAGTTGCCACGATCTCTTTTGTGCAATGAGATCGCCTTGCCGTTCATCCCATTCTTCCCGCGCAGTAAAGTAAGGATTGTTTAGTTTTTTTTGTGTCATATTGACCTCAAATTTCTTGTTTTTGTGATTATATTATAGCGCATATTATACACGAATATTAAAAACCTCTTTTCTTCGTGATAGCTTAAATAAGTGCGTAGGAATAAAAGAATTTTCGCGCCCGCGAAAAAAGATAGATAACCGCCCGGTAAAAGACCAAGCGGTCTGTGTTACAGTATTTTAATCATCCCCAAGAGGATATGTGCTACCCCCGATTAGCTCACCGTGAACAGTTTTAGCCATTGTTAAATGTCATCGTGTCCAAATTGAATATTCACGGAAGCACCGGATGATTTTTCGTGCTGCGCAAAATCTTGCAGCCCTTGCTGTATTCCATCCGCGACTTTGGAAGATGTTGATTGCGCTGGTTGGTTGATATTCGCTCCACCAATAGAACCACCCTCGGCCTGGAATCCGCTTCCAGATCCAATGCTGGCGGCGTCTACCGAAGATGATACACCTTCGATAGCGCCGCTCTCTGGGGCCGGTCCAGAATTAAAATCAGTCCCAGCCTGCCCGCTGGTCGCATTCAAACTCTCACCGCTCAATGCGCTCGATGTCGATGCCGCCGAATTTAACTCAGAACCTTTTTCCCCGCTAACACCAGAACTCTCGCCATTCGCCACAGTCTCAGCGGGTCCAGGCGATCCACCACTGACCGCACCACTTCCCGCTCTATTGGCGTCTTGATTTTGACGAGTTTGAGCGTTGTTATTACTCTGGTTCGATCCTGAGTTCTCGGCATTAGTTGATGCTCCAGAATTAAAACCAGTCCTGTTCGTCCCGCTATTGGTTCCAGCGCTATCGCCGCCCATTGTGGCCGTCGATGCTGAATTTTCAACTTTCATCCATGAGGGGGTTAAATCTCTGCTAGAGAATCCAGAGCCATTATTATTTTCCCCGTCCCCCGTGCCAGCGTCAGGCGAGAAACCACTAGTTGAGCTTGGCGAGCTGCCGCTCGTTGCTGCCGCTACTGCTTCTCTCAAGGGCGTAAAACCATCATTAGCCGCTTTTCCAGCTGCGCTTGCCGCAGAAGATATGCCGCCCGCGACGGCTCCACCAGCCGCCCCCGCCGCAGCGGCAACACCAGGCCCAACCGCATCACCGGCAGACATAGATGAAACGCCTTGCAAGACACCATCAGCGAATTTTGGCGCTTGCATAGCAAGCCATGCCAGTACTGCCGAGAATGCTACTACACTTAGCAATGGTTTAAAACCGTAAGGGTCTAATGTGTTATCGGGCATATTGTTAGCTAGGGCAAGCATGTCACCCATCATCGGTGTGGCTTTCTGCGCTACAAATACAACAAAATAAATCGCGAGAAATCTCAATCCGTATGAAACTACGCTCGATATTGCTTTCGTAGCAATGTCGTTTGTTGCTTTTAGTCCGCCGAATGCAATTAACAACGGAGCAACTGCTAAATAGAAATACATCTGAGCGGATGTTATAGCGACCTGTGCGGTTAATATCAAAAAAGAGATTATGACCATTATCGTACAAGCGGCCATAACCAGAGCGCTAAACGGATTCGACAAGATGCTTAACCACGATCCCGCCGAGTATTTGGTGAACATCATTGAAACCAAGTCAAACCCTTGCCAAAGAATGTCGCCCATATTCAAGCCGGTCATCCCTGTTGAGTTTTTGCCTATTTGTATAAACCCATCGATGCCACGTTGTAGCCAATCTGAGTTCATGAGCTTCATCTGAAACCCCCAAGTCAAACAAGAAACAACCAACCAAGCTAAGATCACATAAGGATTTGCATCTTTTTGCAGGATTTTTCCAATAGAAAAAACGATTGAAAGTCCGATTAACGAGCCAAACAACCAGTTAGCCGTTGTACTAATGCTTTCCTGGAATTGCTTAGAGGCTTGCTGATAAATGCTAACAATGTCGCCAACATCTGCGCCGCCAGTATCCGCCTGCGCGGCGGCGACAACAAACCATGACGTAAAAAAAACTATAATAATTGCTATTTTTTTCATGACATCCCTTAAAAGCTTTTAAAGCCGCTGGTTCCGGGCTTTCTGATAGTCCCATCACCTTGTTTTAGGAATTTTTGCAGCGCTTCTGTTTTTTCCTTTTCTGCATTGTTTTTTTGAACCGTGTTAAATATGTACGTACCAGCGCCGCCGCCGATCAGTGATGCAATAATGATAATTATGATTTTTGCGTTCATTGATTCGTCCTCTATTTTTAAAAAGTTTTAAAGCCGCTGGTTCCGGGCTTTCTGATAGTCCCATCGCCTTGTTTTAGGAATTTTTGCACTGCCTCTAAATCTGCGTCCTGCTTGGCCTGCTGCCCGGACATATAGCCGGCATAGGCGTTGAACTGCTCCATCTGCAACTGTCTGAGTTTTTGAAGCTGGGCGACTTGCTGAGCGGCGATGGCATTACCGGCCTGCACCGCTCTAACAGAACCGTTAGCGCTTGATGATAAATTGTTGAGGCTATTCATCGTTACTTGCTCGTTAGCAAAGTCGGCGGCTTGTAGCCCTTGAGCCTCCAAAGCGCTCTTAATGCCGTCATTAGTAGCTTGACTCCAACCTTGATACTGAGTGGCATAATTGCCGCCAGCGCCATAATTGCCAAAGCCCGGATACTTTTGGCTAAACATCGAGTCCAGATTTTGCAAGGTGTACGATAGCGCTTGTCCTCTGGCCACCAGACCTTGCAGCTGAGATAGAGCCCCCGCCGCTTGCGACCACTGCCCCGTAACAGCACTGCCATAACTCATGAGGTCCTGGAGCTGGTTTTGCACCATGGCGATTTGTTTGATCGTTTGCACCGCCTCGTTATCGAGCATATCGGACAGCGTGGAGAGCTGGGACATACCATTTTGAAGGATGCCGATCAGCTGCACATTGTTCATGATCTGGGTAAACTCCGTAGCTCCCACTACAGAACTTGCATTGACTGGCGAGGAAACAACCAGGGCGGTTAAACATATTTTCGCGCCCGCGAAAATGGCCTGGCGCATTTTTGTAAGTTCAAATTCACTCATATTTATGCCGCCTCTTGGTGTTGCTTGAATTGCCGTGATGAAAACAATTCATGGATATTCAGATATTCTTGTATCTTGTCGAAAGGAATGCCGCGAAACGCCAGCCATTTCTCAACCCAATGATTGGGATGCTCTCTCATGAGTGCATCTACCCGCATAATGTCCTCTTTCCCTGATGCTCCGACAAAAGAAAGCTCAACAGGTCCTAAGCCCAGATTGAACATGCGACGCCCTTGGGTACTCGACAGATAGTATTCGCGCTTCATTACAGCCCTGGAGAGCAGGGTTATTTGTTTGTCATTCAAACCTATAGCCCGGTAAAGCGGCGCAATACTCTGATTAGCGGCCTCTGGATTCGGTAACAGAAACTTGGTTGGTGTGGATTCAAGAATGACATCAGCAATTGGTGAATTCATAATATCTGAGAGACTTTGTGTAGCAAACCCAACGGCCGCATTCGACTTACGCATGACTTTGAGCCATTCACGGATCTTCTCCCGGAATAACGGATGCCTAAGCATGATCCATGCTTCATCAAGCAGGATTAGGGTAGGTGCGCCGGTTAGCCGTTTTTCGATGCGTCTAAACAAATACAAGAGAACCGGAACAACGGCCCGCTCGCCCATATTCATTAAATTCTCCAATTCAAAAACCATAAAGCGATCAACATTCAAACCGTCTTCTTCGGCATCCAGCAAATGCCCGAGAGATCCATCCACAGTGTAATAGCTCAAAGCTTCGCTCAGTTGGTTATTCTGGATAGTATTTTTAATATGCGTCAGTGTACGATCACGACTTTCCGACGTATTACCAGCCAATAGCTCAATAGCATGATGTATTTCGATCCGTTGCGCCGGGGTCAGTATATCCCCTTCCTTCATCTGCAATTGAATCAGCATTTCAATGTATTCTTTGGCCCATGCCCTATCGCTTTCATCATCAAGAGTGCCAAGTGGGCAAAAAGCAAGCTGCGAATTATCGCCGGCTATATCGTAATGCTGGCCACCCGCCGCCTTTGCCAAAATATAGGATGATTTACCTTTATCGAAGCAAAAAACCTGAGCGCCTGGGTATCTAAAATGCTGTGCTTGAATCAGACCTAATAAGGTCGATTTACCAGCGCCGGTAGGCCCTAAAACCAAGAAATGTCCTACGTCGTCCACATGAAGTCCAACCCGGAACGGCGTTGATCCGGTTGTAGCCGCATAAAGAAGCGGTGGACTGTTAGGCGGATAAAATGCACAAGGATTGCGATCAAGCCCGGCCCAAACAGACGTTGAAGGCATGAGATCCGCCAGGTTCATCGTATTTAAAATTGGCCGGCGTACATTTTCGTAACCATGCCCTGGCAAGCTGCCAAGGAAAGCCTCAACGGCATTGATGGTCTCGACTTGCGAAGGGAATCCCAGATTGCCTAATAGCTTAACCACTGCATCAGCCTGGTCCTCGACTCGCTGGAGATCTTCATTCATTAAAATAATGACAGAGGTATAGTAACCAAATTTAACCCCTCCCTCGGAGGCTTCGCTAACACTTTCGTCTGCATCGCTCGCCATTCTGATAGCGTCAGAATTCACAAAGTTTTGCTCGCCGCCGCCCATGGCGTTTTTTAATAACCCCATGAGTCCATGCCGTTTCTGAAACCAGTTACGGCGAAAAACACCTAAAACACCTTCGGCGTCCCGTTGATCGAATGGAATAAAGCGCGATGACCAACGATAGCCACAAGGAATGTTATTGAGTTGATCTAAAATGCCTGGATAATTGCCACTTGGAAAGCTGGTTATTGTGATACAACGAATGTGCATTCGGCCGATTCTAGGCGAAATTCCTGTATAAAAATCCTTCCCGCCTAGTACCGCGTCTAAATACATGGGTATGCTCGGCATGATAACCGGATGCCTCAGCCCGGTTAGTGCAAAATTGAGATAAGAAAGCAACGCATTCGAATCCATCCGCTGCAAATGTAGACAAGCTGAAAGCGATCCGGCCATATCATTGAGTGAAGCGGAATAAAGATTAACCAACCGGGTTAAATCAATCTTGTCGTTTCGTTTCGTATCGTCTTCAACAAAAAAATCAGTCAGCTTTTCCTCAACATCTGGGGCGGGTTTATAGGTGAATAAAATTGCATAAGCGTTTTCATAGTGAGCCCCCTCCGTGTCATGTTTTTTCCGTCTTTCTTCGTCGATGAAGTTGGTAACAGGATCAGGGAAATGGCATGCATCCCGGCTAATATAAGCTTTAGAAGGAATTCGGATTGAATCAATGTGATACATCCATCCGCCGCCCAGCTTAACCAATGCTGCGTTAAGCTGAGATGATACAGCCAGCAGCTCGGTTTCAGTCGAAGAGCCCATATCAGGACCGTGAAAAAAGAATCCTGAAAGCAACGAGCCATTCTTATTCAAAATAATGCCTTCATCGACCATCGCCGCATATTGTAGAAGATCGGGAAAACCTTTAATTTCGGTGCGATATTCTTTTTTTATTTTAATCATCGATTACTTCCTTATGGTTTGATGAATGGTGGTGGCGCTGATTGGTGCGCTCTTGCCGGGTAATAGGTCTGATACACAATATGCCGTTTGTAGACCTCAGAAAACTGAGGATCTTTCTTTGCTAAACGGACTAACGCCCAATGAACTATTAACGCCTGAAATACGCCGTAAACGGCCGCCGCCAAGCTGCCTATTCCAAAAATCAGGGCTGCGACAACAACACCATTTAGTAAAGCCAACGTGCGTTCAGCGCCGCCTATCAAAATAGGACGTACAAGTGATTGATGAATCCTAATTTTTCTTGGCGTATTCATTTACTGTATTCTGGCGGATGGCTTTTTCAATCTTCTTGTCGGTTTTATACTGGCTGAGAGCAAACACTGCCCATATTGTTGCCGGTAGCCACCCTATCAATGTAATTTGCAGGAGCAAACAGACAACCCCAGCAATTGGGCGTCTGATTGTAAAAAAAGTTAGCCAGGGTAAAATTAAAGCGATAAGTAACCTCATTGTTTTTTCCTTTACTTGATGACTATCTTCGATATTTAAAAACTTGCGCCGAAGAGAGTAGAAACGAAAGATGTAGCGCCCAAGACTATTGATCCACCGAAAGCAATACCCATTACCTTTTTCATTCCCGAACCATGTTCACCAAACGCCATCATGACGCCGGTAGCAATGATGGCTAAAAGGATGAAGACTCGTGCAACCGGCCCCTGTACTGATTGAAGTATTTTATCTAGCGGCCCCTCCCAGGGTAGATCAGTACCGCTGCTACTGCCCGATGTAGCCATAGCAGGCATTGATAAAACATAGAAAAGAATCAATTGCGATAACTTATTAACAACTTTCATGATTAGCCTTGATGTTGAGTGGATAGAAAAATGTGAAATAAATATAGCACATATTATATTTATCAGGCGATAAAAATTTAAGCTTTTTGGAACCCATTACAAGGCCTCAAGCCAATAGCCCATTTCTTGTTTCCAGCCCTTTACTTGTGCTATTTCAGTGATCGATCTGATGCCTTTCACTTTCTGGATGCTAACCACGACATTGACAGCTTCGGCTATGACGCGGGGATTGGCCGGTACGCCGGCTTCCAGCATTAAATTCTCCAGCCGTCCGAGACTAGCTAATGCTGAATTAGCGTGAATGGTCGCTACGCCCCCCGGATGGCCCGTATTCCAAGCTTTAAGAAGATCATGCCCTTCTTTTCCTCGAACCTCGCCCACAACAATCCTATCGGGATCGCAACGCAAGGTATCGTAAAGAAGGTCATTCATCGATACGGTTTCTGATGTTCTGAACTCGACGCGATTACGCGCCGAGCATTGCAGCTCGCGGGTATCTTCAATAATGATAATGCGCCCATCCGGTTCGACTTCGGCAATGTGATGAAGCAGGGCATTACAAAAGGTCGTTTTTCCGCTGCCGGTGCCGCCTGCCACTAATATATTGGCCCGGCCCTCAACGGCGCTCTCTAAAACGGATTTATGAGCCTCAGACAGTATGCCGGTCGCTACATAATCAGCCAAAGTGAAAAGCTTGGTGGCCCGTTTCCGAATCGAAAACGTGGGAGCCTCAACGACGGGCGGTATGTGCCCCTGGAACCGCGATCCGTCTAACGGCAATTCGCCGCGCACACGGGGTTTATCCCTAGTTGCCTCCAGCCCCAGCATAGATGCGACAGTACCGATAAGATTCTGTGCTTGAATGCGCTGCATGTTGCCGATAATCTGCCGCCCTACGCCGTGCCGGGTTTCCCACAAAACCCCGTCAGCATTCAAAGAAATCTCCACAACATCATCATCATTGAGCGCTTTTATAATGACATCGCCCAATTCCCGCGTTAATTTTTCAAGCAGTCGTCTTTTACTTTCTGCGTTTTCGTTCATTGACTTTCTCCAGCATTAATATTTTGCCTCATCGCTAATCCTCTAATGGCTCTACAGACACTGTAACGCGGTATTTTTTGCCAGCGCCTTTTGGCATTGCGGCCGCCAGCATTTTAAGGGTTTCAGCTGGTTTAACAGTCACGGTAGTAGTGCAAAGAATTTCGTATTCATGACAAAAACCACTAAACGGCATATTGAATATCCACCTAGATAGATAAAAATCAAGCAGGCAAAAACCTACTTGATGAAAATATTATAGCGCATATTATACTATATACACCCGATTTACCTTAGCTGAAAGTCCACAAAGATTGTTTCCCTTTTTGACGGCATATTTTCGCGCCCGCGAAAATATAATAACCTTACCGCTCGTTTCCCCGCGTTCTGCCCTTTTCCTGCACCCGCTCGGCCTGCATTTGACCATTCCGATAGACAATCTGTAAGCGTTCGCCTGGTGCTGGCGTAGAGGCAAAGCGCTCGATGTCATGCCGGATAATTTCTTTGCCGTGATCCTGATAGACATAACGTGCATCGATGCTGACAATTGAGCCAGTGTAACGGCCGTGATTGGTTTCCGGTGCTACGCTCTCAATGGTTTTAACAGCCTGAGGCCTCGGCGCTGGTGGAATGGATCGAGTCCTGGCTTGCTGCAATTCGGCCCTACGCTGGGCCATGAGGGTATTCAGTTTTGGCTCAGTAAATTCAACATAAAGCCCCTTCTCGGCCGCTATCCGCGCAACCGCCGCCTTGAATGCGTCGGTGCCTTTGATATCCAGTTTCCGGCCAAACTTAGCTTGTGCCAAGCGCAAGCCGGTTTCAATATCACGGTCCTGGGTTTGTAGCACTTTCACAAAACGTCCTTCATCGCGCACTACGTCCTGATGGTCGCGCCGATAGGTCACGGCACCGTCCTGATGAACTTGGTATGACAAGCGATGCCCGGCCAGCAAGGCGGGCGCTTCTTGCTCCGCCGGCGCTGATCCGGTATGAATTTCCTGATCGTGGGTTGTTTCCTTGGCTTTGGCTTGCATGCGCCGCAATTCGCCCAGCGCCTCGGCATCGCCTTGCTGTGATTTTGAAGTAAGCCAATCAACATATTCGTCTTTAAGCGGTCTGTTCAATGATTTCTTGAGTTCCGCCCGCTGCTGGCGAATTGCCTCTCTCAATGCCTGCTCCTGTTGGATCTTTGCCATACGGGCAATACTGAGCTGCGCCTTGCGCTCCACAGGTCTCAAACTTCTATCCCCCATGATGCGCCCGCGCTTGGCATAGAAAACTTCCCGAATCGCTTTCTTTTGGCTGCTTTCAATTTGTTTCTGAATATCCCATTGCGTTTTGTTATGACTCGGCCTACCGTGCATGTGCTGCCTAAACTCTTCCCAGAGCCTTTCTCTGGGGCGAGTGCGGTTTAAAGGCTGATGTTCCCGTCCGGTCTGTGCCTGGTAACTGTCTCGCAGGATCTTTGATGCTTCTGCCCATGGCAAATTGAGCTCTTTGGTCAGAAAATCAGAGACATTGAGATTTCGTGTTCCCGCCTTAATCCGATCTCCGCCGTCTTTGCCTTTCGATATCGAGTATTTCTCGGCAATAACGCCGTGGCTATGGGATAACTCTGTTAATAATCGCTGAGCGTCCAGATAGCGCCGGATTTCCTGAAACTCGGAAAGATCGGTGCTGCGCGTGTTAGCCTGGTGTTCTTGGTGGTCCCGCTTGAGCTGGCCGGTTACGTTGTCGGCGTCTCGTCGACTGTTTCGTTCAGCTGTGCGGCCTGGTCTTTGAACAGAACTGCCTTGATGTCTTGCAAATCGCTCGACAACGGCAGCAATAGCGCGGCTAGCTCGTCTACGAGCGAGGTTTCCGCCGGCTCGGTCAAGATTGCCAACAGCTCGGCTTGCTGATTGGATATGCCGGTCAATTGTTCCGAGATTTTCTCTAATACGCTCAAGAGTTCGTGCGAGGTGGGATCTGTCTGGTTTGTCGTTTCTGTCATGGTCTTCTGCCTGTTTATGTTTGGCGTAAAAATGATTTTCTTTCTCTGCTAGCATGGCCGTCCGTTCTTCTGGCGTCCCCTGTTTGTATTGGGCATAGTGCTTGCGATTGCCCGAGTTCAGGTATTTGATTTCTTTCGCCCGTCGATCATGCCAATCTTGCAGGGTGGCTTGATAATCCGCGGCCGGTGTTCGAGCATGGCTAGCCTTTTCATACTGAGCGCTGGCTACTTTGGTTAGTGCTTGCCGTTTCTGCTCAGCCGATAGCGCTAAGAATTCGGATGTAAATACATAATCTTTTAAGTTGATGCCTTTTTTTTCTGGATTCGGCTTGATGTTGAGATATTCGTTCGAACGGCCTTGGTTTCTGACTCTGACGCTCCCGTATTCAGAGAGCAAAGCGATAAAGTCCTTTTTATTGTCGATCTGCTTTTCAAGTAGATCGGCCAGGATTTTGGCTTTCAGATCCTTATGATGTCCGGTGAATACGTCGCGGCCGGTAAAATCATCCCCCTTGTAGCGGCTGACCATTTCTGATTCCATATTGAAGGCGGTTCGCCGGTTGTCCTTGGGGCTGGATAGTCCATATTTAGCGTTCGTCAATTCTTGAAAGGCATCAATGAACTGGATTTGCTGTTCAATTTTGCCAAAGGGATTGAGGTTAGTTCCACTTAAAAGATTTTTCTGAGGTATAACTATGTGGATGTGGGGCTTACGCTCCACAAATTCGCCATTTTTACTGTTGATATAGCTTTTGATCCTGGGTATGTGCGCTTCGGCATAGAACGCATATTCATCGGATTCATAAGCCGAAAAAGCGAAGGACTTGAAATCCTGAGTAATGGCTTCCAGTGTTTCCCGATTGATCTCGTCTTCTTTGAACGAAAGCGTGATATGCAGATATTTTTCACCCTGACTATTATTGGCGTCATTAATAAGCCGCATGGTATCCAGATCCCCATCCAGAATCGCCCGCTCGTCCAGCTCGTCCCGCGAATTCTCGCGGCCTTGCTTTTGGCCATGCTCCAGATAATCCTCAATGCCAGAGTCTCCCCCACTGATCCTAATCAACATCGTTAAGGCTTCCCTTCATGTACCGCGATAAATGTTGTAGCTCTTTAAGTATGCCTAGATAAGTCTCTTCGGATAGTCGCCCTGACTTGTGCGCGATATTGGCAGATCTGGCCAATTGATTAATGTTGTTTCCGGCTTTGTTGAAGAGCCGGATTAATTTCAGTTTATCCCGACTGGCAGAGGTTCTTGCTACAACGGATGTTTTATTTTTCAAAACATATTCTCGTATGAATTCCGACTTGGTTAGGCCGGCCGCTTCAATCTTGTTTTTTAGGGCTTCGGCATCGGTTTTGCTCAACCGAAAACTGAAAGGCTCTGAACCATCGCCATCTTTCAAACTACGTTTTGCCATGAAAAATCTCCAGCCGCGTCGCGGCACATAATCAGCTTAAAGGCGATCTTCACCGCCTGGGTTTCAAAGGGGCACCCTTTGGCATGACGATATTTTACAATGAAGCGTAGCGCAATTGTAAACATATCCGTCGTGCCTTTGTGTTATTTGGCTTTTAATGAGCCTATCAAGCACACAACAATTACACAACAAAAAAACAGCACTTTCACAACAAATTTCTACAAAAATGAATCAATTACATAACATGATAAATCAAAAATACAACAGATACACAACAAATATAGGTTGACAACACAACAGATACACAACAAAATTACAACAAATAGCAAAAAGAGGTTATTTCATGGGCAATTCAACATCAATAACGGCGACAGAAGCCCTTAGAAAACTGGTTACAGGGACGGAAAGCAGAACAAAGATCGCTAGATTAAGAGGCATGATGCCGGACGTTGAAGCCGCAAAAGAGGCCGGTATAAGCAACAAAAAAATTGTTGAAACCTTAAATGAGCATGGATTTGAGATAACTCAAAAGACATTCGAAATGATGCTCTACCGACTCAGGAAGGAACGCAGACAAGGGAATCAAAAAAAGCCAGATGGAGAAGGAAATCAGAAAAACCAAGTGGCTACGCCACAAGAATTGACGCCAAAAGAGGGGCAGCAATCAGAAAAAAAAGAACCAAAGCCTAAATCAGCATTACCAATTTTAAGAAAGTCAGAAGTTAATTTTGAAGACTATATAAACCCAGAGGACTAGATATGAAGAAAGTAGCAGTATTGAATTATACAGGAACTGTAGGAAAAACAACCGTTGCGGCTCATCTTTTGGCACCGCGTATGGATAATGCGCCTATTTATGCGATTGAAAGCATTAATGAAACGGCCGCTGGATTGGGATTGGATGTTGAAAAAATTCGCGGCGAAAACTTCAAAACGCTCTTCAATGAAATTCTAAAAATCGACAATGCTATCATCGATGTTGGAGCATCAAATGTTGAAGATTTTTTAAATGGAATGACTCGGTTTGAAGATTCTCACATGGAAATAGATTATTTCGTTATTCCGGTGACAAGCGGAACAAAAGAAATGAAGGAAACAATGTCTATGCTAGTGGATCTTGAGAGCTTCAATATACCAGCTGAAAAGATTCGACTTCTTTTTAACCGTGTTGAAACTGATGTACAAGAGGAATTCTCAACACTGATCAATTATGTCAAAAAGCAAAAAAATTGTGTTGCAAATATTAAAGCGTCTATTGCTGAAAACGAGTTATTTGATCTATTAGCTGTAAAGAAACTATCTATTGGATCGATCATAAATGATGAAACCGATTATAAAGCTAAGATTAAAGAATTAGGGCTGGATGGAGATAAAAAACTTAAGGATCACTACGCTGATATGCATGTAATAAAAAGCCTTGCAAAAAGTGTTAATAGAAACTTGGATGCGGCTTTTATTGCATTATTCGAATAATGGTAATGGTGAAGTATGGAATCAGAAAGTCTCCAAAGAAGGAAAATTGATGTCTTATACCAAGATATTTTAGGAGAAGTAAACGATCTGTTAATTAAGATCGATGGTCAAAAACAAGATGTATCAAAAGCAACTGAAAGTCTAAAAAATATTGTTCCTGAACTGGAAAATGTTTTTACAACCTTTCATGAAGATACATTAGCCGTAATGAACCAACAAATGGTTGATAACTTAGCTTCTATGCAGAAATCTATTGACGCTAATTTAGCAGCTAGTATTGAAGCGGCAAAAATAGACATAGGCCAAGCCGCATCAAATTATCTTACTAATGTTTGCAAAGATATTACTACAAATATTCAGCAAGCTTTGAATGCAGGAATTGCTTCATCACTTAACGAAATAAAACTTAACATAGAAAGCGCGAATAAAGACGTTAGTGTTGTACAAAATAAACTAATCAAATCTCTAAAGGACGCGAAGGAAAGAACGGATGAAATTCAACCAACCACTAAATGGGAAAGTTTAATTTATGGGCTTGTTGGGGGCTGTATAGGCGGTATTGCTATCTCAGTCGCAATATCCTTTGGCGGAATCCACGTTTCATAATTATTCAGTCAAAAAGTACATTGAAAAACCTATCAAGTGAAAGCCTGGTAGGTTTTTTTTTGCAGAGTTTGAACTAAAGTTATCAACAGAAATCTTAGCTCAAATATAGGTATTATTTGTATTATTTGTAATACTACTTGGGGAAGGCTGTAGCTCAATCCCGACAAGGCTTACAGCTATATTAGCGTGAGTACTTCACCCGGCAAGCGTGAGTACTTCACCCGGCAAGCGTGAGTACTTCACCCGGCAAGCGTGAGTACTTCACCC
>SWCD01005780.1_pt1 | contig 25482 bp, 25 predicted proteins | sample 4693011 | NCBI WGS metagenome assembly SWCD01 (sample SAMN10267278, study PRJNA491770) | bioreactor metagenome | isolation source: DHS bioreactor inoculated with marine | place: Japan: Omine Ridge, Nankai Trough | reverse complement strand
ACTCTCCTCGTTCCTTACGGATTCCAGTATCCTGCTGGCTTACTATCCTGAAATCAAATTCGACAGCCAAAGAGGCGATATAGTCTGCCGAGTGGGCATAGCGCCCCGATTGCCTGAGGCAGTAGCCTTGCTTGCAGCTCTCCACGGAGAACAGTAGAAAGCCTCCAGAATTCAACCTTGTCTCTACAGCCTCAAAAAAGGGCTGTAATTTGCCGAGGTAGACAAAAACATCGGTGGCCAGGGCCAGATCATAAGTCTGCTCCTGGACCTCCAGAAACTCGACAAGTCCCGAGCAATACAGCTCATCGTAAAGCCTTTTGTCTGCAGCCACAGCCAGCATATTCTCTGACAGATCAACACCAACAAGATGTTTGACATGCTTCCGAAAAGCACGACCCGATAAGCCTGTACCGCAGCCAAGATCAATTCCCTGAGGGGAAGTAGCGTCTCCCTGAAGTTTGGCAAAGCTCTCGGCAAGTTGAGCCGGTACGCTATAATGCAGATCGTTCTCCAGGCTTTCATCAAAATGCGCCGCATAGTTGTCAAAAAGGTCGCGAATGTGCTGGGCTGGGGTTGTACTAGTGGTTCGACCATGGAGGGCATCCAGCATATGGTGGGTGGAATCAGGCTGATAGCCGCTCTGCAAGGCCCGCTGATACATGGCCTTTGCCTCATCTAAGCGATTTTCGGCATGATAGAAAATAGCCAGATCGGTTAGGCAAATGCCATTATCTGGTTCAATTTCCAGGGCTTTCAGGAACAAATCCTCGGCCTGTTTCGTCTCACCCTGCTTCCCACATATCACCCCGATATTATAAAGGATATCTGCATCATCGGGGGCAAGATTTGCTGCCTGATGGAGAAAATTAAGGGCAAAGGTATACTGACCCAGGGCCTTATGGCAGAGGCCTAAGTTAAAGCAGGCATCAACATAATCTGGTTGGGCAGCCCACACAGCACTGAAGCAATCCACTGCTTCAGCAAATCGTTCCTGGCAAAAAAAGAGTAAACCGAGATGATAGGAGGCTTGGCTGCATGAAGGGTCATCCTCAAGAACCTTTTCAAAACAGGCCTGGGCCTCTGCTGACTGCCCGGCATCAGTATGGGCCAGACCCTGATGAAGAAGAATGTCCTGCTGATTTTTGCCAAAACCCTGCGCCTTTTCATAGGCAGCAATAGCCTCGTCGGCACGGCCTAACTCACGAAGGCAATTACCAAGGTGGTAGTAGAGATGAGCCAGCCCCGGCGAGTGCTCCAAGGCCTGTTGATACTGCTTAACAGCCTGCTCTTGAAGCCCCTGACTATGAAGCAAAAGCCCGTAATTCCCTAGGGCCTCTGCATGACGAGGGAACTTTGCCAGGAACATCTCATAGGCTCTTTGGGCCTCAGCAGTTCTGCCCTGCTGGTGACAGCTATAGGCCTGCTGGAGGAGAAGAGAGCTGTCCTGCCCTTTTTTATGCTGTTTTATCCGACGCGCCCTTTGCTTGCGCGCCTTGCTACGTGTTGCCATGACATGAAAGAACGGCTGATCAACAAAGGACCAAAGCCTTGCCGAGAGTTCATATGTGCTACTCGCCCCCATGGCTGGAGGCTTTGTGCTCGTTACCTTTGTTTTTTTTACTTATTGCGCTTGATTACGTTTGTCAACCACTCACCGGCGCAGGGGGCGGGCAGACAACACGCCTCCTGCGCCGAGAAAAATTACGCTAGCCTTCAACCCTGCCGCAATCTCCATGCAAACAATACCAATCAACCTTGCGAGTCACATACATCACCAGGCCAAGGAGGGCAAAGAGACCTATGCTGCCCATGAGCAGGGCATAATCTTCGAGCTGCAGGGTGATGAAGAGATAAGTGTACAAGAAAGTAAGCAGGGAGCTTGTGACCAGAGCCATCTTCTTACCGAGAATGCTCTTTGTATAGGCTCCCACCAGACCGATGACCGCAGCAGAGGCTGTCATAAAGGCTAGGTTAAAACCGATATGCTCACTGAAAGCCAAAAGCAACGTGTAAAAACAGGTAATGGCAAAGCCGATCAATAAGTACTGCACCGGATGAACCCGACCCTTGGTGAGCACCTCGGCCAGGAAAAAGGCGGTGAAGCTGAAAACGATGAACATCATGCTATATTTTGAGGTGCGGGTTGTTTTCTGATAGATATCATTACCCTGGTACATCTTCACCCCAAAACTGGAGCAGGAAAGATCCTGACGATGCCCCATCCAGCTTTGTGGGTAATTGCGGTTAAAATGAGAAATCAGCCAATTGGCCTCAAAGCCTGCTTCAGATATCTGGTAATCAGTGGGCAAAAACTCTCCAGAAAAACTTGGATTTTGCCAGGTTGATTTCAGATTGACTTTGGTATTCTGACCCATGGGCAGGAACTGCAACTCTTCACTGCCGTTAAGCTGCAGCTGGAAATGAAAGGAGAGCTTGCTTTCAGGCTTGATATCAAGGGGAACCGAAACACCCGAGGCAAAGACATCAGCGGTAATAATGCCTGGATTAATCACAACCTCTTTATCATCAAAAAAAACTTTCATCTGCTGGCGGATACCTGCCATGTCTCTGATCCCCAGGGACATAAAGGCCTTGTCCCACAGAATACTCGTTTTGTTGACCAGGAGTTTATCGAGATTTATCGGTGAGAAAGTACCCTTTATATCTAAAGTTGCATGGTAGAGAGGCGCCTCAAAGATGCCGCGATGGCGGATTTGTGGATTGAGGCTGCCCTGGATATCCAAATCCTCAGGCAAAAAATGGAGATATTTGGTTTCTATCACTGGTTTTTTCTTTTCGTAATGATGTACCACCTCGAAAGGCACACTGATCACCGGGCCGCTGACCACCTGAGCACGCCCCCATTTATCACTAATCTCGTTAAGCACGCCATTACGCCGGTATTCGCGCTCGTGTATGAGCGATGAAATCATGCTGCCAGGAATAAGCAGGATGAGAATAATGAAGCCGATTACTCCAATTTTAATGCTTGCCGAGTTTTTCATCACACTGGCAAATTTATTTCCTATTTTTTGTTCTTTCATGGTGTGTTCCTCCCGCACTATTGCGTTGTTGAATATTGTGTCGCCTCTGGAATTACACTAGGATATCTTTATGCAATGGTTGTGAAGGCCAGGAGGAGTTTTGGTGATTATTGTGTGCAAATTTGGTGCAGAGGAATGTGATGGCCGCTCAGACTATACTCATCGTTGATGATGATGCCCATATCCGAGATGTGGTACGTTTTGCCCTTTCTAAGGCAGGGTATCAAACCATCGAGGCTGAAAATGGCCAACAAGCTTTGGATTTGGCAGAAAGCGCCAATCCTGACTTGATGATTCTTGACATCCTGATGCCGGAGTTGGACGGCACTGAGGTCTGCCGACGATTACGTACCTTCTCTTAGCTACCGGTCATCTTTCTCTCCTCCCAGGATGACGAAATCGACCGGGTAGTGGGCCTTGAGTTGGGTGGCGATGATTATATGGCCAAACCTTTCAGCCCCCGGGAGCTTGTGGCTCGGGTCAAGGCCGTATTACGGCGCAGTGGTCCTGGAAGTGAAACAGAGGAGGTCGAAAATGAACTCATCTGGAACGGAATTCGTCTGGACAGGGAGCGTTTTCAGGTTTTCCTTCACGACCAGCAAATTGACCTGACTGTTACCGAGTTTGGCCTCATCGCAACTCTCATGGCCTCTCCAGAAAGGGTCTACAGTCGTGACCAACTCATGGACCTCGGCTATAAAGATGGTGGCCTGGTAACAGACCGTACCATTGATAGCCATATCCGTAAAATTCGCCAAAAATTTCGGGATGTTGGCTGTGACCCCATTGAAACGGTCCGGGGAGTCGGCTACCGAATGGGTCCTTGTCACTAATGGCTTTCTCCTTTCGCCCTCAGCTCCGTACCCTCCTTTTGATGGTGAATGTTCTCGTTCTCCTTCTTCCCATTGGCGGCATCGCCCTTTTGAAAATGTATGAAAGTGAGCTGGTTCGCCAGACCGAATCTGCCCTTATTGGTCAGGCTGCTTTGCTCACCTCCACCTATGGTCAGGAGCTTGCCAAACAAGCCGCTGAGCAGCAGGTTGAACTGGACTATTCTGTACTGTTACCTGCTGACTCACTCTTTCACAGCTTTGCGCCTTTAACTCCCATCCGACCCCGGCTTGATGTTGCCACAACAACCATTCTGCCGCCTGGGCCAAGCGCCCTGCAAGCAACCTTACCTGCTGGTGAAATTCCCCAAAAAGTGGGCAGTCAACTGGCATCAGTGCTCAAAGATTCACAGCGCATTACCCTGTGCGGCATCCGTCTTCTTGATGCCAAGGGTGTGGTGGTGGCCAGCAGCGGCAGCGAGTTAGGTCTATCCCTGAGCAACCGTCAGGAGGTCCACCGGGCCCTTAAAGGATATTATGCCAGTGTCCTGCGCAAACGGATCTCTGACGAGCCTACCCCTATGTTATCATCGCTGAGCCGCAAAGGCTGGGTACGGGTGTTGGTTGCCATGCCGGTGATTGATCAGCAAAAAGTGGTTGGGGCTGTCCTTTTATCACGTTCCCCGGTTGGTGTTGGTAAGGGCCTTTATTTCATCCGCAAACATCTTTTCCTGGCTGGTGTGGTCATGCTGGCTCTGGTTGTTTTCCTATCCTGGCTAACAACGGTGATGATCAGCCGTCCTCTCAAAAAACTGGTGAAGCAGGCCAAGGAGGTGGAGGCCCATGGTGGCACCCTGACTCCCCTTAGCCATCCAGGCACACAAGAGGTGGCTGAACTCTCTGAATCAATCACAGAAATGGCAACCACTCTGCAAACAAGGGCTGATTATATCAGAAACTTTGCCCGCCATGTCTCCCACGAGTTCAAAACCCCTATTACCTCCATGCAGGGTTCAATTGAACTTATCCAGGATATGGCTGATGAGATGTCAGGTGAGGAGCGTCTGCTTTTCTTAAACAACATGGAAAAGGATGTTCGTCATCTTGACCGCTTGACCAGTGGTCTGCTTGAACTTGCCCGGGCAGACATGACCAGCCCCGGTGAAGCGAGTTGCCAACCAGACAAGGCTATTCATGAGGTGGCTGAAGATTACAGCAGGCCAGGCTTAAGGGTACGATTTCAATCCGCTAAGAAAACAGCTGAAATAGCCATGGCAGCCGATGTTTTCAGAGGCATCATTGTCAATCTCATAGAAAACAGTGTGCAGCACGGCAAGGCCAACCGGGTGACAATCTCTCTTGAAGAGGGCAATGAACAAGATCCGCGCATGAAAATCCGGGTGGAAGATAATGGCAGCGGCATTCCAGCGGCCCATTTTGAAAAAATCTTCACGCCTTTTTTCACCACAGCCAGAAATAGAGGCGGCACCGGCCTCGGTCTTGCGATTAGTAAGGCTTTGGTCGAAGGGCATGGTGGCGAAATTACTTTAAACGCCAAAAAGAGTGATGGCGTGGAATTTATAGTTAGGCTCCCTTGCTCCCCGATTCAAACCTGACCCTTCGACAGGCTCAGGCTAAGCGTTTTCAGTTACGGTATCCGATCCCTGATGTTGTCGAAGGGCTACTCAATTATCCTGACCTGCACAGTCTCAACAAATTTGTCTCCGGCAAGAATATCGGAAAGCACGACTATTCTGTCGCCTGCAGAAACGATCTCTTTGGCAGTGAGCAGTTCTATTGCTCTTGAAATCGTTGTTTCTGGATCGTTTGAGAACTTGACAATAAAGGCCTGCACGCCCCAGTAGATGGCAAGCCTTCTGCGAACATTGCTTGTGTTGGTAAAAGCATATATTGGCCCGTTGGGCCGGCAGCGCGACAGCAAAACAGCCATCAATCCCCGCCTTGTGAAAACCAGCGTAGCTTTGGCCTTTAAGTTGTTATTGAGAATGGCTGCCGAACGGGTGATCTCATATTTAGCAATGCCTGATGGCTCCACTTCCACCTTGGTTTTAAGACGTTGCTGCCTTTCGGTACGACGGGCTACCCTGTCCATTACCTCAAGTGCTTTGAGTGGATATTTGCCGGTGGCAGTCTCTCCGGAGAGCATGATGCAGTCTGAGCCCTGAAGAATGGCCTGGGTGATGTCGCTTACCTCGGCCCGGGTGGGGGTCGGATTGACGATCATCGATTCCAGCATGTGAGTGGCCACAATGACCGGTTTCACCCCCTGCCTGCAGCGCCTGACTATCTCTTCCTGCAGATGGGGAACCTCTTCAATGGGCAGCTCCGCTCCCAAGTCGCCGCGGGCGATCATCGCTCCATCGGCAGTCTCGATGATGGCAGCAAGATCCGGGATGGCTTCGGCGCTCTCGATCTTGGCGATGACATCGATCTTGGCATCCCGCTCCTGCAAATAGCGCTGGAGCTTTTCGATTGCTGCCGCATCTCGCACAAAGGAAAGAGCAATAAAATCAATGCCTTGCTCGATGGCAAAATCGATATCAAGCCAATCTTTTTCAGTGATCGATGGCAAATCCGCTGATTTGCCGCGGATATTGAGGTGACGGCGTGAGCTGAGAACCCCATCATCAAGACATGTACAATGGATATCTGTAGAGGTTTTCTCCTCCACCTTAAGGGCTATCATGCCTCCGTCTACCAAAACGATATCGCCCTCTGACACGTCATCTATAAAGCCGTCGTAGCTCACCTCAACACAGTAGGGTTCTAGCACAGCTTCTTTGCGGATGGTAAAGGTCAGCCGGTCACCGACCTTGAGGTTAAGATCCAGGTTGACGTCACCGGTGCGGATCTCCGGCCCTTTGGTATCAAGGAGGATTGCTATGGCATAATTCTCCTTGCGGTTCAGGCGTTTAATATGGTGGATAGCCTGGCCATGCCAATCGTGATCACCATGGGACATATTGAGACGGGCGATATTCATACCATTTGCAGCCAAGCTCTTCAGCATTTCATACGATTCGGTGCCGGGGCCGATAGTGCAAACAATTTTGGTTTTTCTCATTGTGTTCATAGCACCAACCAGTTGATTTGAACTGCGGACAAATAACGTCGCTTCTTTTTAGGAAACTATCATGCCTGATTATAGAGTATAGCAAAGGTTTTCAGCTTAATTAATTTTGTCGCGCCTCCAGAAAAGCCAAAATAACCAGAGTGGCTAATTTGAGTCTCTGCTAAATCTCTTGGAACCCTTTTATTACGAGCATCGTCAACTACTTAGATAATTATCCGCATCAGCCTGCCATTCAGACCTAGATTTTATCAAAAATCTATGCCAAGATTTAGTGATCACCTAGTCAATATGAGGAGACGTGCATGGCGCTCTATCTCGTCCAACATGGACTGAGTCTCAACAAGGATGTGGACCCGGAACAGGGTCTTTCTGAGGCAGGAATCACCGCCACCAAGAGGATGGCAGAGGTGGCCAAGGGCTACCAGGTACAGGTTAAAACAATCTACCATAGCGCCAAAAAACGGGCCCGGCAGACTGCCGAAATCATGGCCGCTGCTCTGCAGCCTGTAAACGGTATCTCGGAGCAAAACGGTCTCATGCCCCTGGATGATGTCACTCAAATCGCTGCCAGTATGGCCAGCGCTGACCAGCTCATGCTGGTTGGCCACCTGCCCTTCATGGTAAAACTGACTTCACAACTTATCACAGGTACTCCGGACACCTTAATTTTCCAATTTCAAAACAGCGGTATCGTCTGCCTAGACCAGGAACCGGAAAATCTCTCCTGGTTTATCAAGTGGACCCTGATGCCCAACATAGGCTGATAGAGGCAAACTAGAAAATAGAAATAGCAAGGAGCTATACCCATAACTCAAAAGAGGAGAAACATCATGAGTAGACAGTTATCGTTTACCAAGTATGAAAAGGAATTATTGCCTAAGTTCAGGAAGAAAATCAATACGGCAGAATCCTCTCAAGATGTGAAAACTTTTTATGCCAGAACCTGCCTGAAACTGCTCGATAAAGCCTTTGCCGGTGAACTCTCCCTTGATTTTGACGATGTCAAATTAGAACCGGGCACCGACAGAAAATACCTGATAAGCGACCGCCTTCTCTCTTCCACATCATTTTCCGACATCTGGAAAAGTTCTGACCTGCCCAACGTCTTAGACAGGTTTACAGACACCGCCCTTAACCGCTATGCCCATTTGGAAAAACATCCGGAAAAGACGGAAGCTAAAATTAGAATGTAACCCAGGCTGTTGCAATGGTTGAAGGCTCTGTTCGCCAACAAATCATGGCCCTGCTCCGTGAGGAGGAGATGAACGCCATGGAGATTTCCCAGGCTGTGAGCGTTGGCGAGAAAGAGGTCGCCTTTCACCTGGAACACATCATCCGCACCTTGGACAAAAAGGGAGAAAAACTGCTTATTGATCCCTATACCTGTCTGGGGTGCGGTTATAGCTTTAAAGATCGCAAAAATTTAAAGCGCCCCGGACGCTGTCCCCGCTGCAAAGGAAGCCATATTAGAATGGCGACCTATCGTGTGGCTCATAAATAATCTTGCCAATGCCTTTCAACCTTCCCCGCTCCATACCCTGGCGACCATTTATCCTCATTGCCTGGCTCATTTTACTGGCCCTTCTTTTCAGCCGAGATTTTCTTATCCGCCAGGTAGATCTGCGTGAGGAGGAAATCATTGCCCGCGGCAAACAGGAAAGCTATATGGGTGTCTTTTTTAAGAGACAACGTATGGGTTATGTGATGACCAGGATTATGGCTGACGAATCTTCCGTGGAGGTGGCTCAAAAAGGGATTCTCCGCCTCCAGATTCTTGGCAAGGAGCATCCCGTCCACATGGAGGGCACAGCCCAACTTTCTCAAGGGTTGCTTCTTGAAAAATTTGAATTTTCTCTCTCCTCGCCCTTCTATTCAATGAAGAGCAAGGGCCAAGTTAATGGAACCATCATCGATTTCTCCATGGATTCCGGCAAGGGAGTCATTAAGGACAGCATCACATTAGAGCGCCCCCCCTATTTCAACATGAATCAACGGAGCCATTTGCTCAGTCTTGGTTTGGAGAAAGGAGAAAAAGTTCGTCTGCCCTCCTTTGATCCGCTAACGCTTTCAGGAAAAGAGTCTGTTATCACCTATCAGGGCCGTGATAAAATCATGATCAAGCGAAGGGTCCATGATCTCCATCGTTTTCAGGAGCTGGTAAGCGGCATCAAGGTCAATTTTTGGCTTGATGATAACGGTAAGGTTGTCAAAGAAGAATCACCTGCCGGTTTTGTTTTTCTGGCCGAACCAAAATTCAAGGCCATTAATATTGTGGGCTCCAATGAAGACCTGCTGGCTGCCGTGGCTGTTGATTACCAAGGCACGCTTCCCAACCTGACCAGCAGCCCAATGATCCGCTATCGTCTCCAGTTACCACCTGAAGGCAATTTTGATCTGGCTGGGGGACGGCAGGAATTTACTCATAACATTGTCACTATCCATAATGAGCAAAATACCGGCCTTGGCAGCTGCCCAGACAAAGATGACCTAAAAGCGACGCCATACGTGCAGAGCAACGCCCCGGCCATTAAAGCTCTGGCTACTGATATTACAAAAGGTGTTGAGGAGCCCTATGCTAAAATCAACCTGATAGCCGACTGGGTTTATCATAACCTGGACAAGCGCCCGGTAATCGGCCTGCCCGATGCCCTCACCACCCTTGAGAGCCGCCAGGGAGACTGTAATGAGCATGCGGTGCTCTTTGCTGCCTTGGCCCGGGCCGCAAACCTACCCAGCCGCATTGCCGCCGGGGTTATGCTCCATAAAGGACGCTTTTACTATCATGCCTGGAACGAGGCATGCACCCCGAAAGGCTGGCTCTCGGTTGATACCAGCCGGAACCAGTTGCCGGCTGACCTCTCGCATATCCGCTTTGTGGTTGGCGAGACAAGTGAACAATTACGGATCGGCAGCCTGCTGGGCAACCTGGAGATTACGGTGCTGGATAATCAGCCCACTGACATAGATACGCATAAATAAGAAAGCCCTTCGACAAGCTCAGGGAACGGTGTCCTAACATGGCCCCGCGTTCCCTGAGCTTGTCGAAGGGCGCCTCTTTAACCACCTATACGAAAAATTATATGAATAGTCCCCAACCAATTCTGGCCGTCAGTAGTCTGACCAAAAAATTTGGCGATTTCCTTGCCGTCAATGAGGTGAGTTTTGAGGTTCAGCCTGGAACCATCTTCGGCTTCCTCGGGCCAAATGGGGCTGGAAAAACCACCACCATCAAAATGCTTGCCGGCCTCCTCCAGCCTGACAAAGGCACCATTGCCATCGGTGGCAACATGATGTCCACTGATCCGCTCTCCTGCAAAAAGATCACCGGCTATATTCCGGACCGTCCCTATCTTTACGAAAAACTCACCGGTCACGAATTTCTCCAATTTATGGCCAGCCTTTACGATCTAACAGCCGAGCAATTTGCCAGAAGTGCACGCTACCTTGAGATATTTGACCTCAAAGAATGGCAGCATCATCTGGTGGAGAGCTACTCCCACGGTATGCGCCAGAAGCTGATCATGACCTCCGCCTTTATGCTCGATTCACCTCTTATTGTTGTGGACGAACCCATGGTGGGCCTTGATCCCAAAAGCGCCCGGCTTGTCAAAGAGTTGTTCAAAGAACAGGCGGCCAAGGGCAGCTCAATTTTCCTCTCCACCCACTCCCTAGAAATTGCTGAAGAGCTGTGCGATACCATTGCCATTATTGTCGAGGGACGTCTGCAGGCCATGGGATCTTTGGAAGCTTTGCGCAAAGAAGCCAAGATGGATGAGTCAGACCTGGAAGAAGTCTTTTTGGAACTCACCGGTGCTTACGAAGTACAGGAGGTGGTCAAGGCCTTGAGGAGTGACACGCCATGAAAGCGGCCCTTCTCATTCCTTTTGTGCAGGGAAGCCGTAACCGTTTCTTCCCGGCAGGAGTGTTTCCGGCTAAGACCCTGGCCCTAGGACTCTTTGGCCTTGCGATCTGTGTGGTCATGTATCTGGTCAGCCTCAAGGCCATCACCTATTTTCATGCCCAAAACGAACTTGGCATTATCCTTAGCCTCAAACTCCTGCAGATGGCCTGGCTCATGCTTTTTTCCATGCTTGTTTTTTCCTGTATGGTCTCGGCGGTGTCCGCACTCTATCTCTCCCAGGATAATGAAATTGTCTTTAACGCTCCGGTTGCGCCGGCGGATCTTTATTTCATGCGCTATATAACCACCACCATCTATACCTCCTGGATGATGATGGCTTTTTCCATTCCCGTCTTCGGAGCCTACGGCAGGGTATTCGATGCTGGGCCGTTATTTTGGCCCCTGCTTTTGCTCTGTGCTGTGGCCATTCCCCTCACGGCAACCGGTATTGGCATGGCGCTCACCGTGGTGCTTGTCAACCTGTTCCCGGCCCGACGCACCAAGGATATTATTGTCTACCTCTCCCTGTGCTTCGGCATATTTATCTATCTCATCTTCCGGATGCTCCGTCCCGAAGAAATGGTGGACCCCGAACGATTCGGCCAGTTCATCGATTATCTTTCTGCCATCTCCAAACCCACCTCATCCATCATGCCGCCTTCCTGGGCTGCAAATCTCCTTTCAGGCTATCTGGTGGACAGAGAAATTGACTGGCTGCTTATCTCTTTAGTAGTGCTGACACCTTTTGCCCTCTACATCATGGGCGAATGGGCCATGGAGCACTGGTTTGCCTCGGGCTATTCAAAGAGTCAGGAATCCTTTGGAGGATTCCATGGCTTTTCCAAGGCTGGAAAGTATCGGCCCGGGGTTTGGCGCTGGCTCTTTATCAAAGAGACAAAAATGTTTTTGCGCGACTCCACCGAATGGTCCCAACTTTTTATGATTGCCGCCCTTATTGTTGTTTATCTTTATAATTTTACCGTGCTGCCAGTGGAACGGGCACCCATGCCCACGGAGTATCTGACTAACATCATCTCCTTTTTAAATATCGGCCTGGTGGCTTTTACGGCTAGCTCACTGGCCGCTCGTTTTGTTTACCCATCCATTTCAGGAGAAGGGGCCGCCTTTTATCTTATTGCTGCCGCACCGCTGACGGCCCGCTCTTTCTTGGTGTCAAAAATAGTGATTTATATCCTGCCCTTTAGCCTTTTTTCTTTACTGCTGGTTGTTGTTTCCGACCATCTTTTGCGGATTGATGGCCCTATGTGGTGGTTTTCCCTGGTCTGTTCTCAGCTGCTTACTTGGTGGATTGTTGCCCTTGCCGTTGGTTTCGGGGCTTTGTATGGTGATTTTAACGCCGAAAACAGAGCTGCCGCAGTTGGCGGAATTGGCGCTATACTTTTTTTGTTTACGGCAATGGCCATTGTGGTGATAATAACCGGAGCAGGAGCCTGGCCCATGTACCACCTGACCAAGTCATGGCTGGCAGGGCAAGCATTAGCACCAAATGCTGTCTTTGCCGCCGGCCTCTGGGGTATGGGGAGTATGCTGGCAGCTTGGGCCACCTCTTTCTGGATTATAGAAAAAGGATCTCACAAGCTAACTGCACATTTATAATTTTCATATGGGGGAACAAATGAAAAAAATTCTATTAACTCTTATTCTGGCTCTTATCGTTACAGGTTGCTCTGGAACACGGCCCGAACTCGGAATTGTTGATAGTGAGTTGCGGCCCTGCCCAACTTCACCAAAATGCATCAGCTCCTTTGCCAAAGATGATAAGTATGGCACCTCATCCTTCTATTTCGCCGGTGACAGTGTTCCGGCCTGGCAGTCCCTTACCGCTATTATCAGAGATATGAAACGGGCGAAAATTGTCAGCCAGACAGGTACCTATCTCCACGTCGAGTTTACTTCGCCTATTTTTCGCTTTGTTGATGATGTCGAATTTCTGCTAGACCCAAAGTCACGCAAGATCGATGTCCGCTCCGCCTCTCGCATGGGTTACTCCGACTTTGGCGTCAACAGCAGACGTCTTAAGAAAATCCACAAACTTTTTTCCGAACAATGCGCTGTTGCAGTGCGGCATGAATACTAGAGTTTACCAACTCTGATCAAATTTCATTTAGCCTGATAGGAAATCATCTCGGCAGTGAAGCTGCCGACAATGACCTTGCTCTTGAGTTTGACAGGGATGCGCCGTTTATCTGTGCTCATCCAGATGAAGATATTGGCTTTTTTGCTTTTTTTGAAAACACCGCTGATATGTTTGATGTCAGGCTCAAGGAGGAAAGTTTCATATTTTTTATCGTCGATAAAAAGGCTTTTTCTGCCTCTAATATCCACCCTGCCCTGCACACTCTTTTTGCCGTCAGTAACCGCTCTTTCCACCATAGTGACACCGGTATAATCAAGAAGTCGGCAATAGTAGATCACTGAAAAAGGATCAAAACTGCCGTCTAGAATGGGTATGGGAACCCGGGGCCCCATCTTTCTAAGATTATGATATTGGGATGTCATTTTTTGACGATCAAAACGAACCTCAATGTCCCTTTTCGATCCCCCTTCCCGCTGTTTCTTCCGGTAGTAGAGAGAATGCTCCAAATCCATATCTGTGTAGCCGTCAATATAGCTCCGCACCTTGTAAATACGGTCTATAAAGCCATTTGTCCTGGTGGTCATACGAAAATGACGAGCTGGTTGGCCATCAATGGTGGTATGGGGAAGGACTTCAAGAATCACCTTGCCAGCAGGGACAACACCCCATTTGAGCTGGTAGGTTATTTTTTCGCCAACCTCAAAGGGGAAATGTTCATCAGCGTGGACACTACTAGTAAACAGGGAAAAAAGAAGGACGACTCTCCCCAAAAACTTAGAAAAACCCAACAGGACTTGCCCCATGTTCCACCTAAAAGACAGCCTTAACAGCACTGACGGCCGCAGGTCCGGCCTCCTGGAGTGGCCCCAGAGGTTTCTTCCGCAGGGAGGTTTCATTGATATTGGGTATACCGCCCCATAGTTTGTAGACGACACAACCCTCGTTAAAAACAAAGAGTGAGTTAAACTGCCAGCCTTTCCGATAGGTCTTGCGCTTGAAGCCGAAAAGATCAAGAAAGACATTGCCTTTCCTCTCCGTATTTTCAACCTGCACTTTCATCTCATAAGCCAGGCATTTACTCTGGGCCTCTATACATTGGCGAATCCCTTCGTCCAAATCCTCCTTGGTGATAGCCTGATTTGGCAGAAAACGCTCCATAATATCCAGATAGGTGAGGATCTCCATATTGGCAGTGGTAAAGGGATCAAAGCCAACCTGTTGAAGCCCTTTAAGGTTGGTCTCGTGGATAACGACCTGATCAAAGGCTGCCTTAGCCTCTTCAAAAGAATCCCAGGGCGATCGCACCGTATCCTCAGTGGTGGGCAACAACCTAACCCCACAACCAGTTAACAGAAGTATGAGGCTTAGAATTATTGGGTAACCTTTCTTAATCATTATTCAATTACTATCCAGTTTTAAGATGAGCATTGAGCTGGCCCTTCCTGCCATCAGTATATACTAATGATCCGACTTGGTAGAATATTTTATCCAGTCATTCATTAGAACATAATGAACTCCTGGCATCTTTCTTTTCTTCCCCTGCTTGACTCCAGGTTATTCAGCTTTAGCTTATAAGAATAATTACTACTTAATAGTTTGGCAATTTTATTCCCTAAATCAGAGAACACACATGCACGAAAAAAAAATTGAAGAGCATTTTATAGATAACGAACCCTATTATCGTCAACAGGGCCAGGAACTTACCATTGCCCTTGCCGCCTATGAGCATAAAATCCCTCTACTTCTGAAAGGACCGACAGGAAGCGGTAAGAGTCGATTTATGCAGTTTCTGGCCTGGAAGTTGAAGCGCCCGCTGATAACAGTATCCTGCCATGATGATCTGTCGACAAGTGACCTTGTCGGACGTTATCTCATTCGCGGCGGCGAAACTGTGTGGATGGACGGCCCGCTAACCTTGGCTGTCCGCCATGGCGGTATTTGCTACCTGGATGAGATTGTCGAGGCCCGCAAAGACACCACTGTTGTTATCCATCCCTTAGCTGATGACCGTCGTGAACTGCCCATTGAAAAGAAGGGTGAGATTCTTACTGCCACAGATCAGTTCATGCTTGCCCTGTCATACAACCCTGGCTATCAATCTGTTGTTAAAGACCTTAAGCCTTCTACCCGCCAGCGCTTTATTGCCATTGAGCTGGCTTACCCCAGTCCAGACATTGAGGCGGAAATCGTCCAGCATGAGGCAGGAGTCAGCAGCAAAGAAGCCGAAAAGCTGGTCCGTCTTGCAGAGATGACCCGCAGCCTTCAAGATGCCGGACTCCAGGAAGGGGCAAGCACCAGACTCCTCATCCATGCCGGTACTCTCATGAAAAGCGGAATTGCACCGCGCCAGGCATGCAAAGTCACCATCAGTGAAACATTGAGTGATGATCATGAATTGGTGGCAGCCTTAGATGAAATGGTCAGCTCACTCTATTGATATGGAAACAATCAGGATGACCGGTAATCCCGACCAAATACATATCCATGCTCTCCATGAAATCATCCCGGAAACAGACCTCAACAGCTGGGAAATTGATGATATTCTCGAGTGCCTCAGAGGTCTATCAGCTGATGGCCAGCAGTTACTTCTTAAGCAAATTTCCGTTATCTGGCCTGTGAGCCATTCCCTGTGCATGGCATTTCTTGAGGCAGTTCGACCAGCCCTGAATTGTTTGGACAAAGAGCAATTTGCCGATTGGGTACGCGGTATTCTCGCAGTTTATGAGGCGCAAGGGCTCAAAGAGGCCCGTCGCTTTATGGCGGATTTAGAGGGCCACTTCGTCTGCAAGTTAAAAGGACAAACAGGCCTCTTACTTTCAACTATTAAAACCCGCCTCAGCATTTATCTGCGTGGCATTGCCGGCCGACCTTTTGAACTGGAAACAGCTCCTGTGCCAGGCACCGACACCACCACTATTTTTCTGCCCAGAGACATAGATTTTTTCAAAAACGAGTCTGAAAACTTCCTGGTCTATAAGTTTCTCTCTTCTCTTCAATGGGCCATGGTCAGAAATGACCTCTACTGCCATGAGGTTGAAGATGAAAATACTCTTTTTAAGAAACTAGGCCGCGATAACTCAAAAAAAAGTGGCTCTGAAATTTTCTTGGAGCGCTTCTTTGCCGCATTTTCTAGACCAGAGCTGACCAGAGCCATCTACCACTACCTCCAGACTTTCCGGGCCTTATGCTTTTTACAAACACGCCTGCCCGGCCTTATGACTGACAGTCAGACTTATTTTAAAAAAACAGCTCAGGATTTCCTGGAAACGCAACACCATGATTTCCTAGTTCAAGAGCACAACTATCTTTTAAACCAGCTGGCTGAAAACAGACCCTTGCAACTGCCCTCTGGTGTTTTCCGGCAAAACTGCAACCCATCATCATGGCAGAACGACTCCTCACAAATTTTCCTCGACACTGCTCAGATATATGAAGCTTTGACCAAGCAGTCGGTAAGCAGCATTTCTTCGTCTCCCTTTTTTCAGGGCTTTTTTAAGGTGAAAGAGGCCCACGCCCGCCGTTTGTCCCGACGCAAAGAGGTGGAACAACAATTCATCGAGGCTCTTTCCATCCGCATTCTGCCCTCTTTGGCTCAAAAAAAGGAGGCGATAAGCGAGCAACAGGACGGCCCGGAAAATCCCCAGCAGCCCGACAGCGGCGCCAGTCTCACCCTCCGCCTTCCCAATGAGCAGGATGAAGCCAAAGAGAAAGGGCCAGATCATGATCAGGTCATACGCCATATCAAACTGGATGATGAAAAGATCGGCTTAGACAACAAGCTTCAGGAGTTGAGCCGGGAGATCATGGATGATCGGGGTAATCTACCGCAACACTACCTCGACAGTGCCCAGAAAATGGCTGCCGGCCGTAGCTACGAGCCCAACATGACCACTGAAGATCAAGGAGGAGAGTCATTAAAAGGTGCCATACTTTACGACGAGTGGGATTTCAGGCGTCAAGGATTCCGCCATAACTGGTGCCATCTTCTCGAGAAAGATATTCAGCCCAGCGGCGGCACCTTTATCAGTACAGCGCTGAATGAACACCGAGGCGTAATCAAGCAGCTCAAAAGGCAATTTGAGCAGATGCGCAGCCACCACCGATTTGTCGGCAGACAGCGCGACGGCGACGATATTGACCTTGATGCCCTTACCGATGCCCTGGCCGACCACCAGGCAGGTATCCCGCCTTCCGAGCGCCTCTTTGTCCGCCAGCTCCGTGACCAGCGCGATATTGCCGCTCTCTTTCTTGTCGACATGTCCTCTTCCACCGAGGGTTGGGTGGGCAAGGCCATCAAGGAGTCGCTGCTGGTGATGACCGAGGCCATGGAGAGCCTGGGTGACCGCTACGCCATTTATGGTTTTTCTGGAATGCGCCGCACCCGTAGTGAGGTGTTCAGGGTCAAAAAAATGGACGAACCATATAGCGAGACGGTACAAGGCCGCATTGCCGCCCTCGGCCCCAAGGATTATACGAGGATGGGGCCTCCCATCCGCCATTTCAGCAAGATACTCTCCGAGGTGGAGGCTCGTGTTCGCCTGCTCATCATCCTCACTGACGGCAAGCCGGAAGATTATGATGACTACAAAGGTGAATACGCCATCGAAGATACCCGCCATGCTCTCATTGAGGCCAAAAACCTCGGCATCCATCCCTTCTGCATCACCATTGACCACGAAGCCCAGGAATATATCTCCCATCTCTTTGGCGAGGTCAATTACCTCTTCATTGATGATGTCAAAAAACTTCCACGCCGTATGCCGGACATGTATCGTATCCTTACTACCTGATTTCTTCAGTGCGACATTGTGCCGCAATCCATATCTGCTTAATTTTATTGATGAAATAATATTGACTTTTTTCTGCTCAAGAAAAAAATTGAAGTGGGTTTGCGATTCCATATACACTTTTGAAGACCATTCTTTTTGACAGGAGAAAACAATGATTATCGGTATTCCTAAAGAGATCAAAGACAAAGAATTTCGGGTTGGAATCGTGCCTGCCGGAGTCAAGACCCTTACTAGTGCAGGCCATACCGTTGTCATTGAAGAAAATGCCGGAACAGGAAGCGGTATATCAGCCACCGAATATGAGGAAGCTGGGGCCAGCTTAGTTGCATCGCCCGAGGATGTCTACGACCGGGCCGAGCTGATCATGAAGGTCAAAGAACCCCTTGGCAACGAACTCCTCCTTCTCCATGAAGGGCAAATCCTCTTCACCTATCTTCACCTCGCTCCGGCACCGGAACTCACTGACCAACTCCTTGAAAGTAAAATTCGGGGGGTTGCCTATGAAACAGTGCAACTCGACAACGGTTTTTTACCGTTGCTGGCACCCATGAGTCAGGTAGCAGGCCGCATGGCCATCCAGGAGGGAGCCCGTTTCCTTGAGAAGGAAGAGGGAGGCCGTGGCGTCCTGCTAGCTGGCGTTCCTGGAGTTGCTCCCGGCCACGTTACCATTCTTGGCAGCGGCACGGTTGCTGTGAACGCAGCTCAGATGGCCATTGGCCTTGGCGCTAAAACCACCATGGTGGCCCGTAATCTGAAAAAACTTGCCGACCTTTCCTCCCTCTTTCAGGGCCGACTGACTACCTTGAGCCTTAATCAGCATAACCTTGAAGATGAACTCCGCAAGGCCGACCTACTGGTGAGCGGCATTTATAGCACCGGAAGCAGCACCCCAAAATTAATCAGTCGAGATATGCTTAGTTTGATGAAGAAAGGCTCGGTCATCGTTGATGTTGCCATTGATCAAGGCGGCTGCCTGGAAACATCGAGGCCAACATTTCATTCTGCCCCTGTCTTTGAAGTAGATGGCATTCTTCATTATTGCGTCGCCAATATGCCAGGAGCGGTACCCTGGACCTCAACCTTTGCTTTGACTAATGTAACCTTGCCCTATTGCCTGGCAATTGCCGATAAAGGCTTAGAAACTGCTGCTGCCCAGGACAAGGCTTTACTCAGAGGAATTAACGTCTACCATGGCAGACTTGTTAACCGGCAGGTGGCAGAGTCGCAAGGGCGAGAGTGGCATAAATTAAATTTATAAAAAGATATTGATAATTATTACTATCTAAGATACTTAACAAATCGCAAGGAGCAAAAAATTATCCACAGGAGGTATCTATGGCGGAAGAAGAAATCTCTGGCTGCGCCAGGCCTACCGGAGGCCTCGTAGGCCAAGAAAACGAGTCAAACGAACAAACTGCATCACCAGAAATTAAGGAGACGAGAAAAATGCTCATGGTCGGACAAAAGGTGCCTGATTTCACTGCACCTGCATATCATAAAAATGAATTCACCAATGTTAAACTCTCTGATCACTTAGGTAAATGGGTACTGCTTTGCTTTTACCCGGGTGATTTCACCTTTGTCTGAGCTACTGAAGTTTCAGCGGTCGCTGAAAAATATCCTGAATTCCAGAAGCTTGGCGTTGAAGTTCTATCCATGAGTATCGACAGTATGTTTGTTCACAAGATGTGGAATGATGACGAGTTAAGCAAGATGGTTGAAGGCGGTATCCCCTTTCCCATGCTTTCCGATGCCGGAGGCAAGGTTGGTGCTGCTTACGGTGTTTATGATCCAGATGCCGGGGTGGAGACCAGGGGACGTTTTCTGATCGATCCTGATGGCGTGCTTCAGGGTTATGAAGTTCTGACCCCGCCGGTCGGTCGAAATGTCAACGAAACCTTGCGCCAGGTCCAGGCCTTCCAGCTTGTTCGCGAAAGCAAAGGCGGCCAGGCCACGCCATCCGGCTGGCTACCCGGCAAGGCTACTTTGCAACCCGGCATTGATCTTGTTGGTAAAGTCTGGAAAGAGTGGAAAACAGATCAAGCCTTTGAATAGCCCTTCTTTGTTGCCTTAAGCCGACAATCCCCCTTGTCGGCTTAAAAAGAATACGTCATTATCTCTGGTCAACCCTGACATAATGGCGTATTCTTTTTTATGGACCCCAACAAATAGGAGCTGAGCTATGTCAGAGTGCCGAAACAAGACTGTTCTCTTTACCTTCCAGGGCAATCCGATGTGTTTTATCCATGTCCTTTTAAACGCCCTTGATCTTCACGAACGTGGCTGCGAGACTAAAATTGTTATTGAAGGAGAGGCCGTTACCCTCATTCCTGAAATCGCGCTGGACAGCCATTTCCTTCACGCCCTCTATGCCAAAACTAAAGAACTTGGCCTCATTGACGCTGTCTGCCTGGCCTGTGCCACCAAGTTGGGTGCCTTAGAGGATATAAAGTTTGAAAAACTGCCACTGGTGGATGAAATGAACGGCCACCCCAGTATGGGACGCTATCTTGAAGAAGGTTACGAGGTTATTACCTTTTAAAAAGGCTCGTTCCTTCGCTGATGAAACAACAATTTCAAATCATTTTCCTCTCCTTTCGCTTTGGCCTCTTTCTCTGGCTGGCTGACGCCCTATTTGATTATTTCATTTTTCGTGAGGCACCTTTTTTTGATGTTCTCATAAAGGATGTCCCCCGTCATGGCATCTATTTCAGGTCGCTTATTTTCATCTGCGTTATTGCCCTTGGTATTATCTGCGCTCGTTTTCTGGCCCGCCAACAACAAGTGGAACAACAACTCAATAAAGAGATAGATTTCCACCAACAGCTTCTTGACACCATTTCCTCTCCCATTTTCTATATCAACACCAATTTTGTTTACACCGGCTGCAACTCTGCCTTTGCTGATTTCTTTGGTCTGACCAGAGATGAAGTGATCGGCCAGACTGTCTATGACTTGGCCCCCAAGGAGCTTGCTGATACCTACCAGGAAAAGGATGTTTCCCTTTTTAAAAAACCAGGTTCACAGATTTTCGAGGCCGAAATATCCCATGTCGACAGAGGAAGACGCCGTGTCATCTTTAACAAAGCCACCTTTGACAATGAAAATGGTGATTTAGCCGGGCTGGCAGGAACTTTTCTGGACGTCACAGAATTTAGGGAAGAGGAAAAGACAAGGGAGGACTTAATCCTTGAGTTACAGGAAACCCTGGACAAGCTGCAGAACCTAAACGACTTCCTACCCTCGTGCCCATCATGCAATAAAATCCGCAAGGATAAAGGATTTTGGAACCAGGTGGATGAGTTTATCCAACAGCATTCCGAGGAAGAATTCGGCCACCGAATCTGCCCCGATTGTATGCGCAAACTCTACCCTGATTTTGCAGGAGAGATGCAGGACGACTAAGGACCTCAAACGGCCAGACGGAGAATCTCGGCAATGACCTCTTTGGTGTAAATAGCGTCAATACCCCACAGCTTGGCAAGTCCTGTACCATTTTCCGCTATCATATCAATATCGTCGGCAGATATGCCGGCATCCTGCAAACGGGTTGGCGCTCCTATTTCTTTAAACCACACTTCCAAAGCATTAATACCTGCCTCAGCACCTTTGACTCCGAAAACCTTGTCGGCAAAGCGTTCAAACTGTTCCGTGTTATGCTTGCTGTACCAGCGCATCCATGCGGGCATGACAATGGCCAAACCAGCGCCATGGGCGATATTGTATATGGCGCTCAGCGAATGTTCGATCATATGGTTAGGGAAAGAACATTCCCCCACCCCGCAAGGGGTTAAGCCATTTAAGGCCAGGGTGGCCGTCCACATGAACTCGGCCCGGGCATCATAATTGCCTGGCTCCTTACTGATTATGTTCTGGCTGCTGATAACCGTTTTAATAATGGTCTCCACCAGCCTGTCAGCCAAACGAGTCCCCGGACTCTTGGTAAAATAGGCTTCAATAACATGGGCGATGGCATCCACGGCGCCATAGGCCGAGTAATCGGCAGGCACAGTGCAGGTCAACTCAGGGTTTAAGATCGACACCTTGGGATAGACTAAGGGAGAAGCAATATTATACTTCTGCTTTGTCTCCTCATTGGTAACCACACTGTTGCCGTTCATCTCGCTGCCAGTGGCTGCCAAGGTAAGAACGGTATAGATGGGTAGAGCCGCCTTGACCTCCTGTCCGATAAAAAACTGCCAGACATCCTCATCTGCGAGAGCCCCCACAGCAATTGCCTTGCCCTCATCAAGCACTGAGCCGCCGCCCACTGCTAAAATGGCATCCACCTTCTCTGCCTTGGCAAGTTCAACGCCTTTTCTTGTATGGGAGAGAACAGGGTTAGAAACCACGCCGCCAAAATCGACGTAGGAGATATTCTTTCGATCCAGCTTCTTCTTTACCCTATCCAGCAGCCCGCTCTTCTGGACAGACTGACTGCCGTAGACCAGCAAAACCTTGCGATGGCCGGCTTGTTCAACTACCGAGCCGATACTTTTTTCCGCATCAAGACCGAAAATAATCTTGGTTGGGTTATGGAAATCAAAATCATACATGGCTAATCACCTTTTATTTTTCCTGGCCAAAAAGTATTAATTCTCAAAAACCTTCTTCACTGCAGCAAAATCCTGGTCGGCAAGACCAAGTTCCATGGCTTGCTCATACAAGGTGCGCACGGTGCCTGACAGGGGGACGTGTGTCCCGACAGCATCCGCAGTTTTGTTAATGAAATTCAAATCTTTCAGCATATGTTTGACTGGGAACCCGGCGGCATACTCGCCTTTCTTGAGCATATCTGCTTTGGCCTGATAGAAACCACAGCCAAGAGGGCCGGCCAAAATGGTATCAATCACCTCTGTGGCGGTAAAACCACATTTTTCACCCAGATTCACTGCTTCGCCAAGGCCGCTTAACATGGTGCCCAGAAGCATGTTAATCACCATCTTCATACTGGTGGCCTTGCCGACTTCGCCACAATAGACCGTCTTCTTGCCCATGGTTAAGAGATACGCTAAGACGCTTTCGAGCTGGGCCTGATCACCACCGGTGAGGATTACTAGGCTGCCTGAAGCAGCAGCATCAGTGGAGCCCGACACCAGGGCTTCAAGCAAGGTAACTCCTTCCTTATCCAACCTTTTGGCAAGATCCCTGTTATAAGCGGGAGGAACTGTGCTCATATTAACGATGACTTTGCACTGCGACTTCTGATCAACAAGGCCCTGCTCTCCCCAAAGAACTTCCTCGATTGCCTCTGGGCCGGTGAGCATCATAAAAACAACCCGAACCTGCTCACCTACCTCTAACGGTGTGGCGGCAATGGTCGCATTTCCCCCAGCCAAAACTTCTGCCTTAGCTAATGTCCTATTATAGAGCACCAAAGGGGTGCCCCCGGCAATGAGATTGGCCGCCATCCTTGAACCCATAAGGCCCAAGCCGACAAAACCTACTGATTTAGACATGAGTTGCTCCCATGTTTATTTCTTATGACTAAAATTCGATTATAGCAGAGAAGAGGTCAGGCGCTAAAAAGAATTCCTGCATCAAGCCTCTCGGCTTTTTCTGCTGCAAAAGGGTGAACCGACTTGGTTCAAAAAGAGAAAGCAACCGATTTAACAGGTCTGGATCCTCTGAAAGATCAAGGTCTGTCTCAAAACCACCGTAAGACCTGTCCCCCTGGGGAGTGACATGGATGGTATAATAGATCATATTGATGATATATTTGTTTTTTCGAGTTTGATTTTAGTATGTTGAAACTATGGACAGAAAAAAATTTGATACGCTGATTACCACCATCGACAACGTTCCTCCCTTGCCCGAGGTCAGCTCTGCTGTTATGGAAGCACTTGAGGCAGAGGAGGTCAATGTCGCTGAAATCGCTGATCTTATTGAAAAAGACATCTCTCTAGCCAGCCAGATTCTTAAGGTGGCCAACTCGGCTGCTTATGGTGGAGCCAAAAAAGTCAGTAGCATCCATCATGCAATGATCATGTTAGGGCTTAATGAAATCAAGGTTCTGCTCCTAGCCTTGGCTGTGGAGAAATTTGTTGCAACCAGCGCCAAGAATACCGAAGTTCGCAAAAGGTATTGGACCCACTCACAAGTCTGCAGCTACGCGGCCCTGCTTCTGGCTCAGCACTTCAGGCTTAATGATAGGGGGAGCTTTTTTCTTGCTGGCCTTGTTCATGACATCGGCAAACTCATTATCGATCAGTTTTTTCATGATGAGTTCGAGCAAATTGTTGACTACATCGCACAGCATAACTGCTCATTTAATGAAGCGGAACGAGAGATTCTTGGTGCCACTCACTCCCAGGTAGGGGGGAAGCTCTTACAAAACTGGAATTTTCCACCCCAGATTATTGCCCAGGTTTTTCGCCACCATGAACCCTGGAAAGATCCGGAATATAACGCCGAAGTTCTGGTCATCTTTCTTGCCAACAATCTTACAAAGATAGCCGGTCATAAATGCCTTATAGAGGAGAGGACACAGACCCTGGATGAATTCAGTGCCTCAAGGGGCATGGACATTCTGCAAAACTACGGCTTAAAGGCAAAAACATCCGATCTGGCCTATATTCTTGACCAGATTAAAGAGTTTTCCAGTACTGACACACCATAGAGGCACCACCTCTTCAAACATTACCAACCCTACTTAACTTCCATTTTCTTATGTGTTGGCAACAGGCTAGAAAGTACCACTGCTGTTACGGCTAGCGCAAAGGCCATCAGGTAGCTGCTGGTAAAGCTTCCTGCCTTTTCTGCCAGAATCCCGGCAATAAAAGGCCCCATCACCTGGCCGAGCCCAAAGACAAAGGTGACAAAGGCAAAGACATGCACTGCCCGCTGGGCGCCGACATAATCGCCCACCAGGGCAGCCATGATTGAGGGAATGCTCCAGGCCACAATGCCGTAGCAGCCAATGGAAAGATAGAGAAAGAGATTGCCCAGCTTTAAGGCAATAAAGAGATAGGCCATGGCCTGAATGCTAAACACCGCCACCAAGGCATGTTTGCGGCCAAGTTTATCTGAGATGGTGCCAAAGACCGGGCCGGAAAACAGACTCAGAAAGCCCACCCAGGCCCAAAAACTTCCGGCTATGGCTTCACTCATTCCCCTTTCCTGCACCAAGGTGGTGACAATAAAGGTGGCGTAGATCACATAGGTAAAACCAAAGAGAAAATAGATGGCCGCGCAGTGATAAATCACCCCTGGCTTTACTTCTCTCTCCTGCCCCAAAGCTGCTTCATAATCGGCAATATCCGCCTTCGTGCTGCCAACGGGCAACAGGCCAAGGTCTTGAGGCCTGTCTCGCAAAATAATAAAGCAGAGAGCCGCCACGAGGATGACAATGGCGCCCAGGACAAACCAACTCAGGCGCCAGCCATTGGCGCTCAGTGAATTTAAATAAGGGACCAGTTTGCCTGATAAAATAATGGCAAAACCGCTACCGATAACCACATACCCCGCTGCCTTTCCCCTTTTGCTGCTGGCAAACCACACTGATATGAGAGCCATAATAGAAACATTGGCCAGGGCGCTCCCCATGCCGGTGACAATATAGAGCAGGCTGATGAGGTAAAAGTTAGCTGCAAGTCCAATAAAAAGCATGGGCAAGCCAACCATGAGAAGTGACGTGCCAATGAGTTTGCGTGCTCCAAACCTTCTTGAAAGCCTGCTGCAGATCAGTACTGCAACAAGATAGCCGACAAAATTCGCCGTGCCAAT
>SWCD01004141.1_pt1 | contig 25502 bp, 25 predicted proteins | sample 4693011 | NCBI WGS metagenome assembly SWCD01 (sample SAMN10267278, study PRJNA491770) | bioreactor metagenome | isolation source: DHS bioreactor inoculated with marine | place: Japan: Omine Ridge, Nankai Trough | reverse complement strand
AAAAAATCCATCACACTGATAAAAGAAGACTGGCAGGTGCCTGATCAATACCCGCTCGGCGACGATACATTAGTGCCTTTCCTGGCGGGCGAGACACTGCACTGGAAACTCGCTTAAAACCCAGAGTAAAAAACATATAAAATATCCCTGGCAAGGGAGACATGGCCCGCTTGCAGCTACAGCGGCCGTGCTTCACCGGCGATCACCGTTACGCGTCTTGCCGATAGCAACCTGCAGAGAAATCAACAATGAGTGATGAAGCAAATAAATTAATGTCTCGCCGTTTTCGCGGTTACTATCCTGTAGTGGTCGATGTCGAGACTGGTGGTTTTGACGATAAAAAAGACGCCTTGCTGGAGATCGGCGCAGTCACCCTGAAGATAGACGCAGACGGCAACATGAGTACCAATAACGATTACCATTGCCACGTAAACCCGTTCAAAGGGGCAAATATGGATCCGGCTTCGCTTGAGGTGAACGGTATCGATCCGCACCACCCGTTCCGCATCGCTGCCGCCAAAGACGAGGAAACAGCGGTGCGGGAGCTGTTCCGCTTCATCCAGAAAGAGATGAAACAGCACAGGTGCAAACGCGCCATCATGATCGGTCACAATACCGTGCTCGACCGTAACTTTATCTTTGCGGCTGCTGAGCGCAACAAGATAGCCCGCAATCCTTTCCACCCATTCAGCACATTTGATACCGTCAGCCTGGCTGGACTGGCCTATGGGCAGACCGTATTATCTCGCGCCGCGCAGGCAGCCGGCCTGGAATGGGACAGCAAGGAAGCGCACTCCGCACTCTATGACGCCAGCCAGACAGCAAAACTGTTCTGCACCATCATCAACCGCTGGGCACAGACCTCGGGCCCGGTATGGAGCGACGCAAACGGTTACGACGAACAGCGCTGATCCAGAGTCCATAGGACAACACAAAAAAATAGAGAAAAATCGGCTTTTATTAGCTATAGTTTCATCATCTATCATTTTATCGGTTTAACAGGCCATACCAGGGTCCACCATAGGAAGGCGATACACCTAACATGAGCAGTGCAGACCTCTCGATCATCATCGTTGATGACTTACAATTCAGTCGAATCGTAGTAAAAACTGCTTTGAAGAAGGCAGGTTATAACGGTGTCCGCATGGCAGACAGCGCGACCGAGGCACTGGAAATGATCAGTCAGAAACCGGCCGACGTGGTACTGGCGGACTGGATGATGCCGGAGATGGACGGCCTCGAACTCACCCAGCGCATCAGGCAGCGCGACGAAGAAAAAGGCACATATACCGCTATTATCCTGTTCACCGCCCATGATGGCGTCGATTACCTTGTCAAAGCTTTTGATCATGGCGTCGATGATTATCTGTGCAAACCGCCCAACCCGCAGGAGCTGGCGGCTCGCGTCAATGCCGCAGCGCGTATCTCGGCTCTGCAGAACGACCTGCTGGAAACTTCTCGCCAGATGGAAAAAACCATCAAAGACCTGGAAAGGATGGCACTGATAGATAGCCTGACTGGTGCCGGTAACGAACGATTCCTGATGAAGAGCCTGAAGAATCACCTGCTTGAGGCCTCGACCCGGCGTGGCGGAGTCTGCCTGGCTATCATCGAATTACGCGAACTCGATGATATCGCTGCAAAGTACAGTGATGGCGAACATATCGTCAACGAGATCCTGGTAAGCCAGTATCGCCGCTTACGCCGTGCTGTCAGGCCGACTGATATCATCGCCCGGATGAATGACAACACCTTTGCCATCATCATGCATCATACCAAGGTCAAAGATTATAAAGCCTCTGCGATCGAACGAATCCTGTCCATGATCAATAACCGAGCTTACAAGACGAGCGCTGGCAATTTGAATATCACCGGCTGTATCGGTGTTCATTACTACCGTGGCGATGAAGCTATCATCTCGCCTGATGTGATGATACAGGCAGCGATCAACAAGCTGGTACAGGCTCGAAACGATGAATCGCTCAGTATCGCCTACTGAGCGAAAGATCCAGCTTAGAGACAAACTCGGGAATTAAAAAAGCCGTTCATTTGAACGGCTTTTTTAATACTGGCGATATCTTGCCTTCACAGCATGATGCGAAGCGCCAGGTAAGGCACGATGTTCAGCATGAAGATGGCGACCTTGTAATTTGCCAGGTACTGGAAATACAAGCTTGCAATATTCTGCGGATCGACACCGAACATCCTGCTGTGGATAGCGGATATCGGCCCTTTGAATATCAGCAGAGAAACCGTACTGAATACCAGCACCAGGATATTGATCACGGAACACCAGCCAAAAAAGACCATCAATGATTCAAGTGTCAGCATGGTTGACCCTGCTCATAAATTCTGTAACCGACCTGTCGCGGCCTGGCTGGAAGAATCAATTACGCTTCGGTTGCGGCGTCGATCATCTTTTTCAGATCACCGCTCTCAAACATCTCCAGCGTGATATCACAGCCGCCGATCAACTCGCCATCGACATATACCTGTGGAAATGTCGGCCAGTCAGCATAACGAGGAAGGTTCTGAAAGATCTCCGGATCAGCCAGCACATTACAGTATGCGAACTCTTTACCGACCTGTTTCAATGCTTCGACGGTGCGGCCGGAAAAACCGCACTGTGGAAATTGCGGCGTGCCTTTCATGTAGATCATCACCTTGTTGCCTTTAACCTGTTCGTCAATCCTGTCTAAAACGTCAGCCATATCAAATACCTGTTTTCTTAAATAATCTGGAATTATACCTTGTGTTGCACATTATTAACCGCAACAACTGCTGGGTGAAACAAAAGCTGGGGGCAATTGAACAAAAATCAAGGCTTCAGTTTTCCCCGATCAGCACATACATGATGTCGTCAGTCGTATCATGCTACCTAAACGATATATAGAGCCATTGCAGTATCTATGAAAAATCAGGCTCAACAGCTGCAGAAAAGATATTATCGTTTATCTATATTCTGCTGCCACCACAGTTCGAGCGCCGCCAGGTGCCATAGCTTACTGCCCTGCAGCCTGGTGTGGTAGTCCTCCGGGTTTTTCAGCAGCTTTTCGACATACACGGGGTTATATAGACCGCGCTGTTTTGCACTGTCGGATAACAGGATCTGCTTCATGAACTCGAGGAACTCACCGCGCACATACTTCAACGCCGGCATCGGGAAATAGGCCTTGCTGCGATTGACCACACTGTCAGGCAGGAAGCCGCGCGACAGCTCTTTTAGCACATGCTTGCCGCCATTGGGCAGTTTCATCTCCGGCGGCATCGAGGCAGCGAGTTCGACCAGCTGGGTGTCAAGGAAAGGTACACGTGCCTCCAGTCCCCATGCCATGGTCATGTTATCGACCCGCTTCACCGGGTCATCGACGATCAGGGTGGTAACATCCACCGCCAGCACCCGGTCGAGATATTCATCGGCTTCGACCTCGTCCAGCAGGCCCTGCATCAGTTCGGATGTGACATCCCTGGTATGAAAACGCGGATCGACCATCTCCAGGAATTCATCATGATCGCGGTCAAAATACTCATCTGAAAAACGTTTGATGCCCGTCTGTATCGAGTGATGCATCCGCGGATACCAGAAATAGCCACCGAATACCTCGTCGGCACCCTGCCCGCTCTGCACCACTTTAACTTCTTTCGATACCACTTCCGATAACAGGTAAAATGCGACCGCATCCTGGCCGAACATGGGCTCTGCCATGTTGGCGAATGCTTCCGGCAACCTTGGCAACACCTGGTTGTTCGGCACCATCAGCTGGTGATGCTCTGTCTGGAACATTTCAGCGACCGCGTCGGAATATTCGAATTCGTTACCTTTCTCTTCCGGCGCGTCTTCGAAACCGACGGAGAAAGTCTTCAACCCTTTTTGCCCGGCCTCCGCCAGCAGGCCGACCAGCAGGCTGGAATCGATACCGCCTGACAGCAGCACGCCGACCGGCACATCGGCAATCTTCACCCGTTTTTCTACCGCACGCCTGAGCTCATCATGCACTGCCGTTATCCAGTCCTGCTCGCTCATCGTTTTATCGGGACGTTTCGCGGTCAGCGACCAGTAACGTTTTTCCTGTACATTGCCTGCGTTGTCGATGAGCAGGTAGTGCGCCGGTTTGACCTTCCTTATGCCTTTCACCACAGTACGCGGCGCCGGCACTACGGCATGCAGACTGAACAGGTTATGCAGCGCGGCAGCATCGATCGAAGTGTCTATGCTGTCATCAGCATGTATTAATGCTTGCGTGTTGGAAGCAAACAGCAGGCGCTGTGCTGTCTGAGAGTAGTACAGGGGCTTGATACCGGAACGGTCGCGCGCCAGCAGCATAACCTGCTTCTTGCTGTCCCATATCGCGAACGCAAACATACCCTGCAGGCGGGCGACACAGTTCTCGCCCCACTCTATATATGAACGCAGGATAACTTCGGTATCGCCGGTCGATCTAAAAGTGTGCCCAAGCGCCTGCAGCTCTTTGCGCAGATCCGGGTAATTATAGATCGTGCCGTTGAAAACCAGCGACACACCCGCCGGCTCGTCGAGCATCGGTTGCGCAGCTTTATCGCTCAGGTCGATGATCGCCAGGCGACGGTGACCGAGTGCCACAGGTGCACTTATATAGCTGCCTTCGGAATCCGGGCCACGCTTCTGCAGCCTGTTTTTCATGCGCTCGATAACATCCAGCTCCGGCACAGAACCATCGAACCTTAACTCACCGCATAATCCACACATATCTGCTTTCTTCTAAATTAACTTTTATTTTCTGAGACATTAAACAGACTGGATAATAACACCGGTACCAGCAATGCAGAAATCGCCAGGCACCAGACAATGACGGCACCACTGGGCAGATCGAAGAAAGCCGATACCAACAGGCCTGAGATATAGCCGATAATACCGACGATAAAAGCAAGAACAAGTGCAGGCTTGTCCGGATATCGCGATGCTGCCAGTGCCGGCACGATGAGGCTGGTAAACACGAGATAGACGCCGATCAGCTGCACTGACGAGGTGATCGAAACCGCAAACAGGATATAGAAACCGATGTTGCCGATCCTGTTCCTGTACCTGAACCAGGTGATAACAACGACCAGGCTGACCAGCGCCGCATAGAATACCTGTGACCAGCTTACCCACAGGATCTGCCCGACCAGCAGTTCCTTGATGTGCTCACCGCCATGCGGATTATTCGCCAGCAGCAGTAAACTCGCTGTCGCCGCCAGCACGAAACTGACCCCGATCAAAGCTTCTAAATGTTTACCAGCCGTTTTCTCCAGCGAGTGTAATATCCAGGCACCAATCAGGGCGCTGACTACTGCGGCTATCTGCGCTTCTACTCCATGCATCTCCCAGCCGAACTGAAATGCGACGATAACACCCAGACCGGCAATCTGGGCGATGGCCAGATCGATAAAGATGATGCCACGTTTGATCACTTCGCGGCCCAGCGGAATGTGCGTCAGCAGAACGATGACACCAGCCAGAAAAGCCGGTGCCAGAATACTCAGATCAAGACCGTCAGTCATGCTGGCAAAATCCATTATTTCACACTCGATAGCTGCTGCATCACTTCATCGAACCATTGCGACAGAGTCTGCCCGTCCTGGTAATCAACCGTTGCCGGCAGAACGACGACCGGCGCGCCGGTCTGCTCCGCCAGCCACTGCGAAGGCCGGTCGCTGGCATAGGCGACATGGATTATCATCTTTATCTCCTGCTCGCTTAACTGTTTCTTCAATTTTGCCAGGTGACTGCTGCTTGGCGACACCCCAGGAACAGGCTCCAGTGTTGCCAGCACATTCATCCCTGACCAGTGGTTTAGATAGACCCAGTAATTATGGTGCGTAACGATATTCACCCCCTTCAACGATGCCGCCTGCAGCTGCCACTGCTGTATCTTCTGCCGCCAGTTTTTTTCGAACACAGCATATTGCGATCGGTAAGTATCAGCATTGTCCGGATCGAGCTCACTGATGCGCTGCTGTAGCGCAGCTGCAACCAGTAAGATATTTTCCGGGCTGGTGTGGATATGCGGGTTACCTTCCGCATGCACATCACCCAGACGCCGGTCCAGTTGTTCCGGCACTCCAAGTTTTTCCACATAATCGGCGGCAGCAAAGTTACCCGGTCGACCGGGCTGAACACCGGCATTGCCTGATTTGCGCAGCAATAGCGGCAGCCAGCCAACCTCCAGTTCAGCGCCGGCACATACCAGCAGGTCGGCACGCCTGGCCTTTGCGATCAGGCCTGGCCGCGCCTGGATATGATGCGGATCCTGCATTGCAGTCGTCGCCGAATACACCGTCAGCTTGTCGCCGCCCAAAGCTTTTGCCAGTGCCGCCCATTCCGGCTCACAGGCGAACACGTTAAGTGCCGCCTGTGCATTGCTGGAAAACAGCAGCCCGCAGAAAATGCCGAGGTATATTAACTTCTTATGTTTAGTAAGCATGTGCACCGTGCGCTCCTATGCTGAAGGTATACTGTAAGTAAACTTGGTCATCTGCTACCTGATACGACTCATCGCGATTATACTGCAGGCGTATACGGCTGAATTCACTGGGCACCCATTCCGTCATGATACTGCTGCGCTGCGGAGTATGGCCGTCTGTGACCAGACCGGTTTCTTCCAGAACACCTGAGGCACTACCGCTATTGTCGCTATCGATAGCATCATAACGAAGACCAACCCGCCATTCACGCGCAAACTGCCAGATGCCCTGCAGGTACCAGCCATCCTGTGTACTGCTTAATGTCGATGTTTCCAGCGGACTGCTGTCCTGCAATGTCATATCACCTTCATCATCCCGTTTGAAATATTCAAACTGCAGTTTGAAGTTCTGGTCCCGATAGTTCCCGTTCGGCGCCCACTTGTATACCGCGTTCAAACCTACGATATCGCTATCACCCTCGAACAGGGGAACTTCGACTGCTGCGCCGCCATGTGAGTGACTGCTGTATTGACGCGAGATATCGTCTGCATTCCAGTAACTGACGCCGGCCTGCCAGCTATGACTGACGCTGATATCGCCACCAACATTGACGAATGCTGTCCAACTTCCTACACCGCTATGCTCGCCACCGGCAGGAAACTTTTTGCCGGCAAAAACTTCAGAGCCCAGCTCCAGGAACATATCGGTCGGTGCGATATAGGATACTCGCATACCATCATCACCATACTGGTTGGCAAACAGGCCTCGATAGATCAACGGTGCATCATAGAAATCCCAGGCATGTTCGTGTTGCTGATTGAGGTAACCGATCGCAGAATAAAAACGACCGCCGCGAATAGTGAAACCGCTGCCCAGTGCCAGGGTTTCAAAGAATGCTTCTTCCAGTTCTACTTCTGTTTCACCTTCATGCTCAGCGATCGCGACAGTAAACTGACCATAGAACTTATCGTCGATGTAATTGCTCAGGGTTAATTCAGAATGTCCCAGAGAAAAACCTTCCGGTGCCAGGCCTGCTTCTCCGCCCAGGGCATAGCCGGGCAAGGCATAGTCTTCCGGATTATTTTTATAACTGGCATAAACACCATCGAGGATAATACTGATCGCCGGATTAAAAGCATTGTCGCTCACCTGACGACTAGCGGCTAAACCGGATGCCTGTTCCTTGCTTTGATTGTTCTCGATATCCTGTATGCGCTGCTCTAAAGTCTGTACTCGCAGCAGCATGTCGTCTTTAGTTTCCTGGTGTTCTATTTCCCGGGGCTCCGCCCGCACACTAGAAGCGCTGGCTAACAGCGCAATCAACACTGCGCTATTCGTATAAATATTATTCATTGTCATTACCGTATTGGATTCACGGACACCATCAAAGACATACTCCATGGGGACCGCTGTAAAATAATACCCGGCTTTAAAACAGCATATTCTATAAACCCGAAGTTTATAATCCTGGCGTGATAAAGCAGGGGTTAAAAATGCCTGACGTTATACGGTAATTTGGGGCGGTGCCCTGGAATGATAGGAATGAAATACGGTTGCCGTGAAATCCTGCGGCAATAATGTCGCCACATATCCGATGACAACACGGGTCAGCTGAAGACCAGCAAGCTGGTGAGATAAAAGCTTGTTATTCTCTACATTGTTTAATGCGGCGCAGTAACTTTTCTCCTGGTGAAAAGCATGTTCGGCTGCATGTACTGTCGAAGCAAACTGCACCAGCATGAACAGAACCAGGGTAGCACTGACTAACCATTGTCTGCCGCCCGATGATTTCATCGTCAAAGATGTAGCTGCAAGATTGAACATGACTGGATGCTAAACCAATTAGAATGGACCTTCAAGTATTGTAACCGCCACCGCCCGCCGTGCTGATACAAACGACATCACCGGATGTGACTTCAAAGCTTTGTTTTGCGCCCAGAGGCTTACCGTTTAATAGATTCTCACCGGGTAATGCAGAAGTCTCGTCACAAGGCCGGGCAGCAATCCCTTTACTCACTGATACTCCCCACGGTTGCCGAAGCCTTCGCTCCGACAGTATCGTGACACGGGCCGGTGAAAGAAAAGTATACTCCCGGACAAGTCCCTCCCCTCCATTGAGGTCTCCATGGCCTGCCGATCCGGTTCGAACCTGGTAGCGGTTGACACGAAGCGGGTATTTCATCTCCAGCGATTCGATCGGTGTATTCAAGGTATTGGTCATATGCGTCTGCACCGCATCGAGCCCGTCACTGATACTGCTTGCCCCCATACCGCCACCGATGGTTTCATAATAATCCCAGGCAGCATGCTCGTGATCCCCTGTATTTCCCATGGCAAGGTTATTCATCGAACCATGACTGGCAGCAGGTATCCTGCCGGGTATAGCCTGTACCAGGGCACCGAGGACGACATCGACGATACGGGTACTGGTCTCAACATTACCGGCTGCTACCGCTGCCGGATAACTCGCATTCACTACACTATGCCCGGGAGCATCGATGTTTATATTACGGAAACTGCCGGCACAGGCCGGTGTCTGTGGCGGCATCAGGCAACGGAACACATAATATACCGCCGCCGCTGTGACCGATAACGGGCAGTTGATATTACCGCTTACCTGGTCTGCACTGCCGGCAAAATCAACGATAATACTACCGGCCTTGAAGGTAACAGAGGCCTTTATCTCGATATCCGTCAGGCCCTGACCATCGTCGTCCAGCACGTCAGTAAAACAATAAGTGCCATCATCGATATCAGCCAGGCTGACCTTTACCAGCTCGGCGGCATAGTCATCCAGGTACTGGAGATTCTGCTGGTAAACAGCCACGCCCAGTTTATCGATCAGGGATGATAACCGACTTAAGCCACGACGGTTTGCCGCAATCTGTGCATTGAAATCACCGGCAGATTCCTGAGGATTACGCATGCGCTTCATCAGGTTATCAAAAAATTCGACTTCAAGCGCATCGTCTCTCATGATAAACGCTGGCGAAATCACGACACCCTCCTGCTGCAGGCTGGAGGACAACGGCATAGAGCCGGGAGTTTCAGAACCGATGTCAGCATGATGCGCACGATTTGCCACAAAGCCCATCAGCTTATCTGAAATAAATACGGGAGCGATGATGGTGACATCCGGCAGGTGGGTGCCTCCTTTATAGGGGTCATTGAGTACCACCATGTCGCCGGGCTTCCAGCTAATTTCTGCAACAACGTCTCGCATGGCAAATGCCATACTGCCAAGATGCACGGGGATATGCGCCGCCTGCGCGCACAGCTCGCCAGCCGCATCAAAGATAGCGCAGGAATAATCCAGCCGGTCGCGGATGTTTGGCGAGAACGCGGCCTTCTGCAGGGTAGCGCCCATCTCGCTGCATATCGCATCGATGCGGTTGGCAAAAATACTTAAACTGATGGCATCCATAGCTGTTTAGTTACCTGACCTGCTCTTGAAATAACACCTAAAATTCTATGGAATATACTGTTTTTACTGAGAATAGTTAAGTTAGATGAGTAAATTAGAGTTGCATTATACACGCGACTGCCCTATCGTTAACGCCACGCGGAAAGCTATAAAACCATCCAAACACTTATACATTATTCAGGAGAATATCATGAACCCATTATTAACGATCAAAGGCACTCTTGCCGTTGGTTTTATCCTGGCCATTGCTGTTGCATTCGGTTTAGGTAACGGCCTTGGCGGTTTAAACAGCGTTATCTGGCTGCACGTTCTTGCCGGTGTTGTCTGGATAGGCCTGCTCTACTACTTCAACTTCGTCCAGGTACCGGGTGTTGCTGCAGCACTAGCAAACCCAGACGGGCCGCAACCTGCTGCCATCAACAAATATATCGCGCCAAACGCACTGCTATGGTTCCGCATGGCAGCTGCCGTAACATGGTTGACCGGTGTTAGCGGCCTGGCACAGATCGGTGGCGGTATGCAGGGTATCATCGATGCGTTCCTGCTGAAAGACGGCATGGCTGTCATTGGTCTGGGCGCGTGGTTAGGTACTATCATGCTATTCAACGTATGGGTTCTGATCTGGCCTAACCAGAAGAAGATCCTTGGTCTGGACGGTAAGTCGCATGATGCCGACACCATCGCCGGTGCGAAGAAAGTTGCGCTTTTGGCTTCACGTACTAATACTGCTTTATCGATTCCCATGCTGCTTTGTATGGTTGGTTATGGGCATGGTCTGATGTTCTAGGTCGGGCTTTTTTTGATTGGCTGATTTTTTTGGATAGCTGATCAATATGAAGAGGCGGTTTACTGTTTCGGCAGTGGCCGCCTTTTTTGTTGTTCTTTCATTTGTACTGGCTTTCTTTATTTAGCATTTACGACTTTAGATTTATTTTGGCTTTGCAGTTCTCGCACTGCGGGCGAGTTACTCTTTGTCTACAGCCACAAAGAGTAACCAGAAAAGGCCGCCACGTCAGCGGCGCCCCTGTAAAAACACACAGGGGTTCCCATTTATGCCACCGCGTTATCATGCTGCGCCAGAACTCGCGCACGAAAAAAAACACGTACGCTCAGACAACTGGCGCAGAAAGCTCATGATAACGCGGTGGCATAAATGGCTTGCTGAGGTGGAGTAAAGTCAAAAAAGGCGGATATACATACGCATTGCAACAGCTTTTATTTCCCTGTAAAACCTTAGGTCATGAATTGGGCATCAATAGAATCCTTGATAGGTAGATATCCTGCTGCCCACCAAATAGACTTTCTATAGTACAAAATGAAGCAACAAGAGCTGGCTAGATTAAAGCTATGTATAGACAATAATTTTTCTGGTGAATTGCATATCCCCAGCTGTAAACTGTCCCATTCAAGCATCAGGTATATGAGACTTTAAAGATTTATCAAAATTTAATTCAATGAGGAAATTAGAATGACACAGTTTGTATTTGTATATCTGGGTGGGACTCAGCCATCTAGCCCGGAGGAAGCTAATAAACACTTTATGAAGTATATGGAGTGGTTATCATCACTAGGGGATGCGGTTGTTAGTCCTACCATTCCGTTGAAGGACACACATACGGTGGGCCCAGATGGTAAGGCAAGAGAGGGAGGCAGCTGTGCGATGTCTGGTTTTTCGATTATTGAAGCTGAATCGATCGAGGCTGCACTGAAGATTGCGCAGGATTGTCCTTTTCTTGAAATTGGCGGTTCACTAGAGGTTTCCGAGCTGATGCAAGTGCCTGTTCAGTAACAGTATTGCGGGAGCGTAACCGTTCTGCCAATCAAACACAGTATCCCAGACCACGCAATTACTACCGTTTTTTGTCTTTGATTCTCCACCCACCTCAGCAAGCCATTTATGCCATCGCATTATCATGAGCTTTCTGCGACAGCTGTCTGAGCGCACATGTTTTTTATGTGTGTGAGTTCTGGCGCAGCATGATAACGCGGTGGCATAAATGGGAACCCCTGTGTGTTTTTACAGGGGCGCCGCTGACGTGGCGGCATTCTTTTGGTTACTTTTCTGTTGCTGCTGACAGAAAAGTAACTCGCCCGCGGTGCGAGAACCGCATAAGCTAAATAAAACAACGCCGTAAATACCAGAAAACCCAAACAAAAAACCACATTTCAAACGGTTGCTTTACGCAAAAGTCCGAGTATAATCAGTCCTTTAAAAGCGGTAGCCATGGCTACCGCTTTTGCTTTTATAAGAATAATTTACCGATACATAAATTTTCAGTTAATACAAAGATATGACTAGCGAACACCTGATGAAAACTTACGCCCCTCTTGATGTTACCTTTGAACGTGGTGAAGGCGCATACCTGTGGGATACTGACGGCAACAAGTATCTCGACGCGCTCTGCGGTATCGCAGTTTGCGGTCTGGGCCATGCTCATCCCGCGATCACTAAAACCATCACCGAACAGGCTGCAAAATTACTTCATACATCTAATCTCTACCAGATTGAGAACCAGCAGCACCTGGCCGACCAGCTAGCTGAAGTTTCAGGTATGAGCCGAGTTTTCTTCTCTAATTCAGGCGCCGAAGCTAACGAAGCGGCAATAAAGATCGCACGTCTGTATGGTCACCAGAAGAAGATTAAGAAACCCGGCATTATCGTTATGGAGAACAGTTTTCATGGCAGGACCATGGCGACACTTAGCGCCACTGGCAACCGCAAGGTTCAGGCGGGTTTCGAACCGCTGGTGCAGGGATTTGTCCGTGCCCCGTATAACAACATCGAAGCGGTAGAAAATATTGCAGAAAACAATAACGACATCGTCGCTATCCTGGTCGAACCTGCACAGGGTGAAGGCGGCATCAGGATACCCGATGCGGATTACCTGAATAAGCTGCGTGAGATCTGTGATAAGAATGACTGGCTACTGATGCTTGACGAGATACAGACCGGCATGGGTCGTACCGGTGAATGGTTTGCTTTTCAGCATAATGGTATCCAGCCAGATGTGATGACACTGGCCAAGGCCCTGGGTAATGGCGTTCCTATCGGCGCCTGCCTTGCCAATAAAAAGGCTGGCGAGATAATGCAGCCGGGTAATCACGGCTCCACCTTTGGCGGCAACCCGCTGATGTGCGCGACGGCATCCACCGTCATCGATACCATCAAGAATAATGCACTGGTTTCAAACGCCAGTGACATGGGCAAATATATCCTCGATAGCTTTTCAGAAAAACTCTCCGCTATCGATGGTGTACGTGAAGTTCGTGGTCTTGGCCTGATGATCGGTATCGAGCTCGAGAGCGAATGCACAGGGCTGGTCAGGCTAGCGCTGGAGAAAAATCTACTGATCAACGTAACCGCAGGTAATGTTATCCGTTTACTGCCGCCGATGATTATCGATCAGCAGCAGGCAGACACCATCATCAACACTGTCAGTGAGCTGGTTATCACTTCGCTGCACGAAAAAGCTGCAGCATAGATATATGAACACTCCAGACACAACGCCAAGACACTTTTTAACGCTGACTGACCTGAGCCCTGCAGAGTTCAGGCAGATCATCGCTCGCGCTATCGAGCTGAAAGCCATGCAGCACCGCGGTGAGATCTTTGAGCCACTGAAGAACAAGGTTCTGGCGATGATCTTCGAGAAATCATCAACACGTACCCGGGTATCCTTCGAATCTGGTATGGCTCAATTCGGCGGGCATGCGATCTTCCTGTCACCGCGTGACACCCAGCTGGGCCGCGGTGAACCAGTGGAAGATAGCGCACGTGTATTATCCAGCATGGCCGATTGCCTGATGCTTAGGACCTTCGAACACGCGAAAGCTGAACTACTGGCTGAGTACTCATCGGTACCGGTGATCAATGGCCTGACCGACGAGGTCCATCCCTGTCAGCTGCTTGCCGACATGCAGACATATTTCGAACAGCGTGGCGATATCAAGGGCAAGACAGTCACATGGGTTGGCGATGGCAATAACATGTGTCATTCGTATATGCATGCCGCGAAACTTCTCCAGTTTAAGTTAAACATCGCCTGTCCTGAGGGTTTTGAGCCGCAACAAAAATTTATCGATGAGACAGACGATTTTATCGAGATCACATCTGATATCCGGGCCGCATGCCGCAATAGCGATCTGATCGTTACCGATGTCTGGGCAAGCATGGGTCAGGAAGAAGAGCAGAAAGCTCGCGAGCTGGCATTCCGAGATTTCCAGGTGACTGAAGAGTTAATGGCGCTGGCTAATGATGATGCATTATTCATGCACTGCCTGCCTGCTCATCGTGGCGAAGAGGTCAGTGCTGAGGTTATCGACGGTGACAAAAGCGTGGTTTGGGACGAAGCCGAAAATCGCCTGCATGCACAAAAGTCACTACTTGAATTTTTATTGGTAAACTAAGAGCATAAACACATAGACTCTATAAAAAATCAGCTATCAGACGAAGCGATCGTTGTTTACAAATTCGACTAATAAACTTTCTTCAAACATGTTCGAAAACATTTCGCGCTATGTTTGCCTATCGTTATTGATAGCTATATCTCAAGATATTTCTGCGGACTTCCTTGATCCGCAATCCAGCAGGGTCGATTTACAGGACCTGACCATGTGCCCGGAAAAATATGAAACATCGATCATACACACGGCACCACGTGAGTTTGCCGAGGAGGAGAGGGACAACACCGAGATAAGCGCGGACTTTACCGAGACCACCAGAGACGGCTCAACTTCATTTGATGGCAACATCGTTATAGAGCGGCATCTGTTGCGGGTGACAGCCGATCATGCAAATTACAACAAGCAGGATGATGAGATAACACTCTCAGGTAACGTCTACATCGACACCCCGAGGATGTCATTGAACGCAGACAGTGGCACCGTCAGCACCAACAGCGAAGATAGCAGCAAGGGGACCCAGGGTAAATTCGATAATATCGTCTTCTACATCGCTGACAGCAATATGAACGGCAAGGCCGAGTCTATCCTCTCAGGAGAGCACACCGATAAGACCAAACATTCGATCTTACGCAATGCCAGCATCACCAGCTGCAACCTGGCCGGGCCGGACTGGCTGATCAGTGCCAGCCAGATCGAACTCGATCACGATGACGAGTACGGTTCAGCGGAAGACGTGGTAATACGCTTTAAGGACGTACCGTTTATGTATGTGCCTTACATGGAGTTCCCCACCAGTGACAAACGTCGAAGCGGGTTTCTGTTTCCCCAGTTTGGTACGGCATCCTCGCGGGGGCTGGAGCTGGGGGTACCATGGTACTGGAATATTGCAGAAAATCAGGATGCTGTACTGACACCAACCTACATGGAAAAACGCGGGCTGGAGCTGGGGGGGCAATATCGATACCTGACGGAGTCGACGACCGGTGAATTGAAAGGCGTGTATTTACACGACGACGACATCACCATGGAGGATCGCTACCATTATCGGTATATGCAAAACTCGCAGATCATCCAGAACCTGTCATTTAGTGCTGACATTCAGGACATATCAGATTCAGAATATTTTAACGACTTCGCCAATAACCTGGGAACGACAAGTCTGACTCACCTGGATCGCCACGCCACTTTGCGATATGACCTGAGTAACTGGCACATGAAAGCCATGGTACAGGACATAAAAACAATCGACGATAATGCCCCCCTGGACACCCGCCCTTATGAGCGTCTGCCACAGATAACGCTGATCGGTGATGAAAATATCGTGAACAGTCCGCTGCGTTTCACTTTTGACTCCGAATACGTCGACTTTACCCACGAGGATGACAGCAAGACGACGGGGGGGCGCCTGACTGTCCGCCCGGGACTCAGCCTGCCGCTTTCCGGGGCTGCGTGGTTCATCGAACCTGCAGTCAAGTTCAGTCATACACAATATGATGTTGGTACGGCTGCCGGTTCTACCCAGGCAGTAGAAAATCGAAACTTACCGATCAGTAGTGTCGATGCCGGGCTGTTTTTTGAACGCACGCTGTCAAATGGCTTCCAGCAGACCCTGGAGCCACGGATATACTATCTTAATGTACCCTATGAAGATCAGGACAACATACCGCTGTTTGACACCAGTATCCCGAAGTTCAGTGTCGCACAGCTATATCGTGATAACCGCTTCGTCGGCGGTGACCGTATCGGTGATGCCAATCAGTTGACGCTGGGCCTGACCAGCCGGTTATTAAACCCCGATACGGGTGATGAGTTTGTTCGCGCCAGTATCGGCCAGATATATTATTTTGAAGACAGGAAAGTATCTCTGAGCGGCGACACTACAGATACAGATAAACAATCTGATGTGATCGCCGAACTCGATGTTAAATGGCGCCGCTGGCAGAGCAACATCGACCTGCAGTGGGACATCTCACGAAATGAGCTTTCACAGGAGAACTATTTTCTGCACTACAAGTCAAATGACAGAAGTCTGTTTAATATCGGATACAGAAAACTGCTAGAGGACGACAGCAGCCAGATTGATATCGAACAGACTGATACATCATTTGTCTATGCATTTAACAAGAACTACACCGGTATCGTTCGCTGGAACTATTCGTTGAAAGACGATAAAGATATCGACACTATCCTGGGCCTGACCTACGATAGCTGCTGCTGGTCGATACAGGTACTGGGACAACGCCTGCTACGAAACTCGACCACCCGCAGTGACTACGACACGGCAATACTGATACAATTCGTATTCAAAGGACTCGGCAGTCTGTCTGGTAGCAGAGCAAAAAGCACGCTTGAGCAGTCTATCTATGGTTACACAGACATCTACCAATGAGTTACCCACCGTGGCACCCTATGATCAATAAACAGCTATCTTATTTATTATTTCTTCTAGCTATCAGCATCAGCCAGGCGAGTGCTGCATTAAAGCCTCTGGACCATATCGTGGTCGTGGTCAATGAAGATGTCATCACAAAAAATATGCTGGACAACCGGGTCAATGATTTTCGTAAGAAGCTGGAGCTTAGCCAGCTTTCACGTATAGACCCGGAGACACTGAAGAAACAGGTTCTGGAAAGGATGATCCGCGACACCATCCAGTTACAGCAGGCGAAACAGTTCGGCATCACCGTCGACGATCTCATGCTGAACCGCATGCTGGAACAGCTGGCCAAGACCAATAACATGTCACTGGAAGTATTTCGTGAGACCATCGAAGCAGAGGGCCTTAATTACACCCGCTTTCGCGAACAGACGCGCGACGAACTCATCATCAACCAGCTCCAGCAACGCCTCGTCGCCAGCAAGATAAATGTATCTGACCAGGAGGTTCAACAGTATATCGACCAGAATGAATCTGGCGATTCATCAAAGGTCAGCTATGAGCTTCGCCATATCCTGGTAGCCATCCCGGAAACTGCCTCGTCAGAGGATATCGAGCAGGCACAGGAGAAAATAGACTCGCTATACAGAAAGATCAAGGGCGGCTCAGAGTTTGAGGACATGGCAATCAAATACTCAGACGGGCGTAACGCACTACAAGGTGGTGACCTCGGTCAACGTAAAGCCAACGAGCTGCCGCAGCTTTTCGTCGATGCCATCCAGAACCTTGAGCCCGGTGATATTTCAGAACCGGTTAAGAGCGCCAGTGGTTTTCACCTGCTGCAACTGGTCAGCAGCTCTAAAGACCAGGTGATGGTCCAACAGACCAATGCCCGCCACATCCTGATCAGGACGAGCAGCGAAGTTAGCGACGAGCAAGCAAGAAAGACACTGCTGGAACTGAAGCAAAAGATAGAAAGCGGTAAAAGTTTTGCAGAGCTCGCCAGTGAATTCTCAGAAGACCCTGGGTCGAAGATCAAGGGTGGTGATCTCGGCTGGTCTAGCCCCGGAGAGTTCACCGCGGAATTCGAAAGGATCGCGAACAATCTCGATATAGGGCAGATATCAGAACCTTTCAAGACTGCATTTGGCTGGCATATCCTCGAAGTTCTGGAGCGCCGTCAACACGACCAGGGCAGAACCAATAAAGAGAACCAGGCCCGTACTGCGATTCAGAAGCGAAAGATCGATGAAGAACTCCGCCTCTGGTTAAGACGTATCCGCGATGAAGCCTATGTTGAATTCATCGATGAAGACAGCTGATCAGGCAAACATTAGCTCAGCGATCAACACACAAGAAAAAATCCTCGATGGTTTCGCGAAAGACTAAAATCGTTATCACTTCAGGTGAACCGGCAGGCATCGGCCCGGACATCTGCCTGAGCCTGTTCAACGCTAAAGCACCGGCTTTCGACAACTGCGAACTGTATGTCATTGCTGATCCTGAACTGTTGTACGAGCGAGCAGAACTTCTAGGCAAGGAAGTTCATCTGCAAATCCATAACGACTACGATGACCTGTCTGGCCATTATCAGTACGATAGATTAAACATCATCCCGATATCACTGATCGAAGCTGCAAAAGCCGGAGAGCTCAACCCAAAAAATAGCGCTTATGTATTAGCCATGCTCGACCTGGCGCACGACCTGTGCATGCACGATAAGGTCGATGCCATGGTCACCGGGCCTGTTCAAAAGAGCATCATCAACCAGGCAGGTCACGTCTTCACTGGCCACACTGAATACCTGGCTGACAAAACCGCATCGGTTCCCGTGATGATGCTAGCTACTGAGAACATGCGAGTGGCACTTGCGACGACACACTTACCGTTGAAAAATGTCAGCCAGGCAATCACCCGAGAGTCACTTTCCAGGACACTGAAAACCTTGAACCTGTTCCTAAAGCAGAGAGTCGGGATAAAAGAACCTAGAATTTTAGTCTGTGGCCTGAACCCGCATGCTGGTGAAGATGGCAACCTGGGAGACGAAGAAACAAGCACGATCACTCCCGTAATCGAACAGCTGCAGGAGCAGGGTATGGGTCTAGTTGGCCCGCTGCCAGCCGACACCCTTTTCACACCAAAGTATTTAACTGGCGCTGATGCCGTCCTCGCCATGTACCACGACCAGGGACTGCCAGTGCTGAAATACAGCGGCTTCGGTAAGGGGGTAAACATTACTCTCGGCCTGCCTTTTATACGCACTTCGGTCGATCACGGCACAGCCCTCGACCTCGCGGCAACAGGCGAAGCTAGTGACGGCAGCCTGATAGAAGCTATCAATATGGCTATAGAACTGAGCCAGCACGGATAACAGAATAGATCATGCAACATCATGCAAAAAAACGCTTCGGCCAGAACTTCCTGGTGGATAAATCGGTTATCAACCGTATCGTCGACAGCATCCAGCCGCAGCCTGACGATGTGATGATAGAGATCGGACCAGGACTGGGGGCCATGACCCGGCCCCTGCTATCCCGACTTGATTATCTCAACGTGATAGAACTGGATCGTGACATCATCCCGAAGCTCAAGATCAACTGCGAGGTTTCCGATATCGAAAACAAACGCAAGTTGATCGTCAATGAAAGTGATGTATTGAAGTTTGATTTCGCCGGCTTCCAGTCGCAACAGGCCGAAGTGAGACAGGATACTGATGTAAAACTTCGCATCGTCGGTAACCTGCCTTATAATATCTCGACACCCGTGCTGTTTCACCTGCTCGACTACCGATACCTGATACAGGACATGCACTTTATGCTGCAGAAAGAGGTGGTAGACCGTATCGTTGCTGCCCCCGGTGTAAAAAATTACGGCCGCCTCAGTGTGATGTTACAGACATTCTGTGATACCCAGGCTTTATTCGAAGTACCTCCCGGTGCTTTTCAGCCTCCACCCAAAGTCGATTCAGCCATCTTGCGCTTGATGCCTCGAGCACGATCTGAAGATCGTATAGAGGATTTTGCACTGTACGAAAAACTTGTCCGCCAGGCATTTTCACAGCGCCGAAAAACATTAAAAAACACTCTGAAAGAACTTTGCTCCAGTGAGCAGATCGAACAGGCCGAACTCTCACCTGGGCAGCGCGCAGAGGAACTATCGGTAAATGATTTTATCAAACTGTATCAGGTGATCGCTAAATAATACCGCGGGTTTTTACATAAACAACTGAATATTAAGACAATATCCGCTTTTCAATTATGTTAGTGAATTTACCTGACAGTGGTACAATAAATAATCGTCCAGTTCTCATGACCCAATGCATACCGCTATGAATAAAATTGATATACAAGTACAACCGGCATATATCGCCGAGCAGTCAGACCCGGCCAACGACCATTATGTATTCTCATATACGGTAACGATCCGGAACAACGGCTCGACACCAGCCAAGCTATTGACACGTCACTGGATCATTACCGATGGTGATGGCATGGTGCAGGAAGTCAAAGGTGATGGTGTCATAGGCGAACAACCTCATCTGCAACCGGGTGAAGGCTTTCAATATACCTCGGGTACTTTCATGAACACACCTTACGGAACCATGCATGGCAGCTACCAGATGCTCACCGATAGCGGCGAAAAGTTTGATGCAGACATTCCAGAGTTTCGGCTCACTGTACCTAACACGCTCCACTAGATTCCGATTAAACGTCTCATAGAGTCACAGTTATGGCGTTAAAACACAGCTATACATTAATAGCGCCTGTGTATGACACACTGGTTTCAGGCCCGCTCGATAGTTATAGAAAAAAAAGTCTGTCACGTATCACAGACTCAGAAAATACAAAGATACTGATCAACGGCATCGGCAGTGGTCTGGATATACCTTATTTACCTGGTGATGCGAGTTATGTCGGTACAGATATAACACCAGCCATGCTGGAACGTGCGAAAAAAAGGGCAGCTTCTGACAGCAGAAGTTCTTCACTCGATATCAGCTTCCAGGTGGCAGACAGCCACAGTCTGCCATTCGATAATGAAAGTTTTGACAGCATCGTCATGCACCTGATTCTTGCCGTGGTACCCGACCCCGTACTCGCATTACAGGAAGCAGACCGCGTATTAAAGCCTGGCGGGAAAATTTATATTTTTGACAAATTCATCCGGCCCGGACAACTCGCTATCGTTCGCCGCCTGCTGAGTATCTTTATCCGCCATGTCGCAACACGCACCGATGTCGTGTTCGAAGATGTATTGAGGTCCTGCCCAAAACTCGAAGTAACCAGCGATGAACCGGCACTTGCTAAAGGCTGGTTCAGGCTGATAGAGTTAAAGAAGTATAATTAAAACTATAAAGATTCAACGGGGATATTGATGGCGACTTATGCCATAGGTGATGTTCAGGGATGTTACGACGAGTTAAGAGAACTACTGACACATATAAACTTCAGGAGTGACAGAGACCAGTTATGGTTCTGTGGCGACCTAGTCAACCGTGGCCCTAAATCACTCAAGACTTTACGCTTTGTCAAATCACTGGCAGAGAACGCCACTACAGTCCTGGGCAATCACGATCTGCACCTGCTGGCGACAGCATACCACCACAAAAAACCTGGGAGAAAGGACACGATTGGCAAGATTCTGCAGGCCAAAGATGCCGAAGAACTCCTCGACTGGCTTAGGCATCGACCACTGCTCATCCATGACAGTGACAGAGATGTCACGCTCTTTCATGCGGGACTACACCCTGCCTGGACGATAAAAAAAGCAATAAAACTGGCTGGCGAAGTCGAGCAGGTCCTGCGGAGCGATGACCACATCGATTTCTATAGACATATGTATGGTGATAAACCAACGACATGGAACGACTCCCTGACAAGCTGGCCGCGCTATCGCTTCATAACCAATATACTGACCAGGCTTCGCTACTGTGACAAATTTGGCCGACCCGCATTGAATGCAAAAGGCGCGCCGGGCAGCCAGGCCAGACACCTGATGCCATGGTATGAAGTACCAAACCGTAAATCAAAAGACGATACTCTCATCTTCGGTCACTGGTCTACCCTGCCACATGCCGGCAGAAGAGCGATCAACAATACCTACGCTATCGATTCCGGCTGCCTCTGGGGCGGCTATCTGACCGCAATGAAAATCGGTAAGACAAAGTTCAAATATACCCGTATGAGCTGCCCCCGAGCGCAGAAGCCTACCGGGAAATACATTGGTAAATAAATACAGGCAAATAAAAAAGAAGAGCACCATTACAATGCCCTTCTTCTTAAGGAGTCTACAAATCTATTGCCTTAACTATGACCCGGTCAAAGTATAAATAGTTCAAATAATTTTTATTTCTTTTCCAGGGTTACAAACAGACAGTCATAGATATTATTCTCATCCGCCTCTCTTAACTCCGATTCAATTTCGATCCACTGGTTTTTATCGAACTCAGGAAACCAGGCATCACCCGCAAACTCCGCATCGACATAGGTAAGATACAGTCGATCTGCCTTTGGTAATAACAGCTCATATATCGTACTGCCGCCGATGACCATGATCTCTTCAGCCTCAGGCACGAGTGCGAGGGCCTGTTCAAAACTGTTGACACATTCAACACCTTCGAAACTGGTAGCAGTATCTCTGCTCAATACTATATTGGTGCGGCCTGGTAGTGGTCTTCCGATCGACTCATAGGTTTTCCTGCCCATGATGATCGGCTTGCCCATGGTGACCGATTTGAAATGAGCAAAGTCAGCGGGGAGATGCCATGGCAACTGGTTGTTACTGCCGATGAGGCGGTTACGATCCATGGCTGTAATCAGCGAAACAATCATCTGCTATGCCAACATACTTCAGACCGAGAAAGGGTAAGCGATCGCTTCGTGACTCCGGTAACCTTTGACCTCAAAATCATCGAGAGTAACCCAGGTCTCAACATCCTCGAGCGACTTGATATCGGGATTGATAGTTAACCCCGGTGATGGATACGGCTCCCTTTTCAACTGAACATCACGCATCAACTCGAGCTGGTCTTCGTAGATATGGGCATTTACAATCTTGTGATATGCCAGACCCGGTTTGTTACCTGTTATCTGTGCCATCAGCTTAAGCAAGGTAAATACCTGCACCTGGTTGAAATTCTGCCCCAGTGGTACATCGCATGATCGCTGATAGGATGTCAGGTAGAGAGTATCGCCCAATAGAGAGAAGGTATGAGTATGCATACATGGCCGCAAACAGCCCATATGGAATTCACCCGGATTATAAAAGCTGAGTATCTCTCCCCTGTCATCGATGCCCGCCGTAAGATTATCGACGATCTTCTTCAGCTGGTCTACGTGGCCGCCATCAGGCTTCTGCCAGCGACGCCCCTGAACGCCGTAGACCCGGCCCATATCATCCTCACCTTTACGGTAAGTATTATTCAGCCAGGCTGTATTATCATTCGAGTTCGCATCCCAGGTCTTTGTTCCCAGCTTACGGAAATCCGCCGCACTGCTATAACCGCGCAGGTAACCGATCAACTCGGCGATAGCAGACTTCCAGTAACTTTTTCGTGTTGTTACCAGGGGCAGCTCATTGTCAGCGACATTATAAGCCAGGTCTGCATTGATCACTGTCAGGCAGCGTTTACCTGTCCGCTTGTTTTCGATCCAGTGACCTTCATCGATGATGCGTCTGCACAGGTCAAGATACTGTTTCATGTATAACTCTTACATTAATGCCAGCGAGACTGACTTTTGTTATAGGCGATAATAAATACAACCACGCCAAATAATATCATAGGTATCGACAGTATCTGCCCCATGGTCAACCAGTCGAACGCGATAAAGCCCAGATGCGCGTCAGGTATCCTGAAGAACTCGGTGATAAAACGGAAACTGCCATAACAGAACATGAACAGTGCGGAAACGGCCATATATGGTCTGGGCTTTGATGAATACCACCACAAGATTAAAAACAGCAACAGGCCTTCGGTTAACGCCTGGTATAAAGAAGATGGATGGCGCGCGATATGATCGCCATAATCCATCGCCCAGGGCATGACCGTATCCATAGGTCTACCCCATAATTCCTTGTTGATGAAATTTCCAATTCGACCAGTACCTAAACCTATCGGAACCCACGGCGCGATAAAATCAGAGACCTGGAAGAAGGTCATACCGTTTTTCCGGCCGAACAGATACAGACCGATAAAGACACCGAGCATGCCGCCATGAAATGACATGCCTCCCTGCCAGATGTAGAAGATAGAAACAGGGTTTTCGATAAAACCTGTAAAACCGTAGAACAGTGTATATCCGAGACGACCACCTAGTATCACACCTAGAGCACCATAAAAGATTACGTCCTCAACCTGCTTGCGTGTCCAGTCGATGTCATCACGTTTCGTGCGCTGTATACCGTATACCCATGCGCCGACGAATCCGAAAAGATACATCAGACCATACCAGTGAACTTTTAATTGGCCAAAGGAGAGTGCGACGGGATCAATATCTGGATAAGAAATCATGGCGCGGAAGTTTAACATGACGGAGGTCAGAGACAAGCTTGTCTCTGACCTCCGAAAATGAAAAAAAAGCAAAAAAAAACCCGACCATTTCTGATCGGGTTTTTTGTATTTAAAGCCTGGCGGTGTCCTACTCTCACATGGGGAGGCCCCACACTACCATCGGCGCTAAGCAGTTTCACTTCTGAGTTCGGGATGGGATCAGGTGGTTCCTACTCGCTATTGCCGCCAGACAAACTGGTCGGATTTAAAGCCATCATTACAGATAAACTCTAATTCCTAAACTGGAAAGCCAATATACGTTAAGTATAACTTCGAATATCTTATATATTCAGGTGTTAACAAATAAGCACCTTCGTGATTTGCTTATACAGGCAAAAACACTTGGGGTTATATGGTCAAGCCTTACGGTCAATTAGTACAGGTTAGCTTCACACATTACTGCGCTTCAACACCCTGCCTATCAACGTCGTAGTCTTCGACGGACCTACAAGGACCTCAAGGGTCCAGTGAGAACTCATCTTTGGGCCGGTTTCCCGCTTAGATGCTTTCAGCGGTTATCCGTTCCGTACGTAGCTACCCGGCAATGCCACTGGCGTGACAACCGGAACACCAGGGGTACGTCCACTCCGGTCCTCTCGTACTAGGAGCAGCTCCCATCAATTCTCAAACGCCCACGGCAGATAGGGACCGAACTGTCTCACGACGTTCTAAACCCAGCTCGCGTACCACTTTAAATGGCGAACAGCCATACCCTTGGGACCTGCTTCAGCCCCAGGATGTGATGAGCCGACATCGAGGTGCCAAACACCGCCGTCGATATGAACTCTTGGGCGGTATCAGCCTGTTATCCCCGGAGTACCTTTTATCCGTTGAGCGATGGCCCTACCACTAAGAACCACCGGATCACTATGACCTACTTTCGTACCTGCTCGACGTGTCTGTCTCGCAGTCAAGCGCACTTCTACCATTATGCTCATTGCGCGATGTCCGACCGCGCTGAGTGCACCTTCGTACTCCTCCGTTACTCTTTTGGAGGAGACCGCCCCAGTCAAACTACCCACCATACACTGTCCCCAACCCGGATAACGGGTCTAGGTTAGAACTCCAAACATACCAGGGTGGTATTTCAAGGGTGACTCCACGATAACTGGCGTTACCGCTTCAAAGTCTCCCACCTATCCTACACAAGTAGGCTCAAAGTTCAGTGCAAAGCTATAGTAAAGGTTCACGGGGTCTTTCCGTCTAGCCGCGGGTAAACTGCATCTTAACAGCTATTTCGATTTCACTGAGTCACTGGTGGAGACAGTGTGGCCATCATTACGCCATTCGTGCAGGTCGGAACTTACCCGACAAGGAATTTCGCT
>SWCD01024134.1_pt2 | contig 25526 bp, 25 predicted proteins | sample 4693011 | NCBI WGS metagenome assembly SWCD01 (sample SAMN10267278, study PRJNA491770) | bioreactor metagenome | isolation source: DHS bioreactor inoculated with marine | place: Japan: Omine Ridge, Nankai Trough | reverse complement strand
GCCGTCATCCCCGCGAACGCGGGGATCCAGTGACTCTGGAAAGTTCGGCACGGGGCGAAACAAGCAAGGCGCTGGATTCCCGCGTGCATGGGAATGACGGGCAAAAGCAAATCGCCGCATTCGCGATTGCCGTCGCCCCGCTCGACAACGGCTTCGCGATCAGCGAACCGGCGTTCACGGTCCTCACCGAGCGCCAGCTGTTCCCCGAACGCGCCGCGCAGCCGCGCCGCCGGAAGCGCGCGGGGCGCGAACCCGAAGCGATCATCCGCGACCTCGGCGAACTGACCGAAGGCGCGCCGATCGTGCACGAGGACCACGGCGTCGGCCGCTACCGCGGGCTGGTGACGCTGCAGGCCGGCGGCCAGCCCGGCGAATACCTCGAGATCGAATACGCCAAGGGCGACCGCCTGTACGTCCCGGTCGCGCAGCTGCACCTGATCAACCGCTATTCCGGCGCCTCGCCGGAAACCGCGCCGCTGCATTCGCTCGGCGGCGAACAGTGGACCAAGGCCAGGAAGAAGGCCGCCGAGAAAGTCCACGACGTCGCCGCCGAGCTGCTGGAGATCCAGGCCAGGCGCCAGGCGCGCGCCGGCCTGGCGCTTGACGTCGACCGCGCGATGTACGAACCCTTCGCCGCCAGCTTCCCGTTCGAGGAAACGCCCGACCAGCACGCCGCGATCGAGCAGGTGATCCGCGACCTGGGTTCGAGCCAGCCGATGGACCGCGTGGTCTGCGGCGACGTCGGCTTCGGCAAGACCGAGGTCGCGGTGCGCGCGGCCTTCGTCGCCGCGACCGCCGGCAAGCAGGTCGCGGTGCTGGTGCCGACCACCCTGCTGGCCGAGCAGCACTACCGCACCATGGCCGACCGCTTCGCCGACTGGCCGATCCGGGTCGAGGTGCTGTCGCGCTTCAAGTCGGCGAAGGAAATCAAGGCCGAGCTGGAAAAACTCGCCGAAGGCAGGATCGACGTCATCGTCGGCACCCACCGGCTGCTGCAGAAGGACGTGCGCTTCAAGGACCTCGGGCTGGTGATCGTCGACGAGGAGCAGCGCTTCGGCGTGCGCCAGAAGGAAGCGCTGAAAGCCCTGCGCGCGAACGTGCACCTGCTGACCCTGACCGCCACCCCGATCCCGCGCACCCTGAACATGGCGATGGCCGGGCTGCGCGACCTGGCCATCATCGCCACCCCGCCGGCGCACCGGCTGGCGGTGCAGACCTTCGTCGTGCCCTGGGACGACGCCCAGCTGCACGAGGCCTTCCAGCGCGAACTGGCGCGCGGCGGCCAAGTGTACTTCCTGCACAACGACGTCGAGAGCATCGGCCGCATGCAGCGCCAGCTGCAGGAGCTGGTGCCCGACGCGCGCATCGGCATCGCCCACGGCCAGATGCCCGAGCGCGAGCTGGAAAAGGTGATGCTCGACTTCCACAAGCAGCGCAGCAACGTGCTGCTGTGCACCACCATCATCGAGTCCGGCATCGACATCCCCAACGCCAACACCATCATCATCAACCGCGCCGACAAGTTCGGCCTGGCGCAGATGCACCAGCTGCGCGGCCGCGTCGGCCGCTCGCACCACCGCGCCTACGCCTACCTGGTGATCCCGGACAAGCGTTCGATCACCTCCGATGCGCGCAAGCGGCTCGAGGCGATCTCGGCGATGGACGAACTCGGCGCCGGCTTCACCCTGGCCACCCACGACCTCGAGATCCGCGGCGCCGGCGAACTGCTGGGCGAGGACCAGAGCGGGCAGATGGCCGAGGTCGGCTTCAGCCTCTACACCGAACTGCTGGAACGCGCCGTGCGCTCGATCAGGCAGGGCAAGCTGCCCGACGTCGATGCGCACGACAGCCACGGCGCAGACGTGCAGATGAACGTGCCGGCACTGATCCCGGACGACTACCTGCCCGACGTGCACACCCGCCTGACCCTGTACAAGCGCATCAGCTCCGCGCGCAGCGTCGACGAACTGCGCGAGCTGCAGGTGGAAATGATCGACCGCTTCGGCCTGCTGCCCGACGCCGCCAAGCACCTGTTCGCCACCGCCGAACTGAAGCTGCAGGCCACCGCGCTTGGCATCCGCAAGCTCGACCTCGGCGCCAGCGGCGGCCGCGTGCAGTTCATCGAGAAGCCCGACGTCGACCCGATGGCGGTGATCCGCCTGATCCAGGGCCAGCCCAAGCACTATGCCATGGACGGCCCCGACAAGCTGCGCATCAAGCTCGACCTGCCCGACCCCGCCACCCGCTTCAACGCCGCGCGCGGACTGCTGGCGACGCTGCATCCAGCGCCGTGAACTGCGTTCGGGCGCGCAGGTGATTCGACAATTTCACTTCGATAACCGAGAACGATGCTCCATGGCGCATAGGCAGCACCAATAGCGAAGCATCGCGCGCCGAAGCTGTTGAACGGCAAGGGGTTTCGCCATTTGACAGCGCATGTCGCGACGATGAAACTGCCGCGATTAAAAGCCCCGATGGGGTTCAATAGGCGTTAGGCACTAGGGGAAGCTATGTCACTGTTGCCAACAGATCTTCCTAGCTTTACTTGGGGTGTCGTTGTGGGCGCTGCAGCCGCCTTTGGCACGGGCTTTTTAAAGAAGGCCGGAGAACAGGCTTATGGCTGGCTAGCTCATAAGATCAACCCACCACCGCCGCAACCAATCCAAGTAGATGGCCGCTTTGTACCTACTGCATTTGAGCCCGCGGCTTGCGCTTGGATCGGCGAGGCTTTGGTCTATGACTATGAGACAAAAGGCTATACGCACTATCCCCACCCAAAGAACGGCGCGCGGTGCTTGCGCACAATTTGGGATGGCAACAAGTCCGTTACTGAGGTACTGCTGGTACAGCCTGGCGCGAAACGTCGGCCAAGTGCCTAACAATTCATTCAAGCCAAACCCGCTTCGCGGCTCGGCTTAACTCAGGCGTTAGGCGTGATTGAAAGGATTCCGCTACCCATGAATCGAATAAAGCTTGCTCGCGTACTCGCCGTTTGCGTGGTTCTTTTTGGATTGACGTTTTACTGCGTCGGTTCCGCAATCAAGCCCGGCTACTCAAGCGCTAGCCATTTCATCAGCGAACTCAATGCCACTGGTGCTCCATGGGCGCAAGAACTTGGATACTTCGGCTTTATCCCGCTCGGGATATTGTTCGGCGCATTCCTCTTGGCTGCCAGACCACATGCACAGGTTCGTGGCGCAAGCCGGTTGGGTTGGTTCCTGCTTTGGGCACAGCCCCTAACGCTGGTCGCGGTTGCTTTTGCGCCCTGCGACGCTGGCTGCCCGCTTGAAGGCTCGGTCTCCCAGGAAGTACACAACCTGCAAGGCGTCATTGCCTACTTGGCTTCCGGTCTCGGGCTCATCTTGCTGTCCCTTGCTCCCCCACTCGAAGGCTCGCCAGCTTACCGGCGCTACTTCCTCCGCCTGGCTGGCGCTACCTTCGCCATCGTTTTCGTCGTCATGCTCTTCCCAGATATGGCACCCATACGTGGAGCACTTCAGCGCACCGCAGATACATTTCTGGCCATGTCGCTCCTCCTGATCGCGTGGCAAGTCGTCCGGCAGGGTGCGCAGGCCACGCCTGACAATTCATTCAAACCGAACCCGCTCTGCGGGTCGGCTTAATTCGGCACTAGGCCTTCGCGAATAAAGAGGATCACAGCGTGAAGACTCTACTGCTGCTTGTGATCCTCGGCGCGATCGCCTGGTATGGCTACGGCAAGTACAAGTCCATGGACGCCGAGATAGCGACTGATGCCGCCTCAGTTGCAGATGCCTCTCCTGCACCGCCTGTCCCTGCTTCAGCCTCGGCAAAGTTCAGCTGCGACGGGCGGACGCGTTGCACGCAGATGCATTCATGCGAAGAAGCGACGTACTTCATTCAGCACTGTCCAAACACCGAGATGGACGGCGATCATGACGGAGTGCCTTGCGAACGACAGTGGTGCAACTGACCCGCGCAAAGCCTGACGATGATCCAACCCGCACCCACGCCGTGACACTGGCCCCACCCAACCCCGCACCCGCGAACCAATGCCAAGCCCTCCCGTCCTCGAGTCCACGATTACCTGCCCGTCCTGCGGTCATGCCCGGGTCGAGGCGATGCCGGTGGATGCCTGCATGCACTACTACGAGTGCGCGCATTGCAAGACGTTGCTCTCGCCACTGCCCGGCGACTGCTGCGTTTTCTGCTCGTACGGCAGCGCCAAGTGCCCGCCGGTGCAGGCGGCAGGCGGCGCTTCCGGCTGCTGCGGCTGAGCGGCCGTCCAAACCGTCCAAACCTTCGCCCTGCCCTGCAGCCACATGACCACGACTGCCCTCCTGACCACCGACCGCCTGGTCCTGCGCCGCCTGGACGAGGCCGATGCGCCCTTCATCCTCGAGCTGCTCAACGACCCGGACTGGCTGCGCCACATCGGCGACCGCGGCGTGCGCACGCTCGACGACGCGCGCGGCTACATCAACGACGGGCCGCTGGCGATGCACGCGCGTTACGGCTTCGGCCTGGACGCGGTCACGTTGCGCGACGACGGCACGCCGATCGGCCTGTGCGGCCTGCTCCGACGCGAGGGACTGGAAGATCCGGACCTCGGCTTCGCCTTCCTGCCGGCGCATCGCGGGCGCGGGCTGGCGCGCGAGGCGGCGTCGGCGATCCTGGCCCACGCCGCGCAGGCGTTTGCATTGAGGCGTATCGTGGCGATCACCGCGCCAGCCAACGCGGCGTCGATCCGGCTGCTGGAGTCGCTGGGCTTCGGCTTCGAGCGTACGCTGCGCCTGCACGACGACGCCGAGGAACTGCGCCTGTACGGATACGCCGCCCCAAGCCCGTGAACCCGAGATTGCCGATGCGATTGCCGTTCCCTGCCCTGCTGCTGGCGTGCTGCCTGTCGCTGCTGGCCGCCTGCACGACGCCGCTGCTGGCGACGACGGCGCACGGCGTGACCTTCGTCGTCGTGCGCCACGCCGAGAAGGCCGGCGACGATCCGCGCGATCCGAACCTGAGCGAAGCCGGACGCGCGCGCGCCGCCGCGCTGGCCGGCCTGCTGCAGCAGCGCGACCTGGTGTCCGCCTATGCCACCGGGTTCCGGCGCACCCAGCAGACCGCGCAGCCGGCCGCGGACGCGCACGGCATCACCGTCGCCACCTACGATGCCGCGCTGCCCGCGGCCGAGATCGCCGAGCGCCTGCGCCGCGAGAACGCCGCCGGCACGGTGCTGGTGGTCGGCCACAGCAACACCGTGCCGCAGATCGCGTCCGCGCTGTGCGCCTGCGAGGTGGCGCCGATCGACGAGGACGACTACGGCAACCTCTACGAGATCCGCATCGACGGCGACGGCGCCACGGCGCTGTCGCAGCGGCGCTATTGAGTTGACGGCCACGACCCTCCTGTCCGGCTGGGACGGCGACCCGGCATCGGCACGCGCGCTGCAGAGCGAGCTTGCGCGGCAGGTCAGCCTGCGCGACGGCTTCGCCACCCCGCTGCGCACCATTGCCGGCTTCGACGTCAGCTTCGAGGACGAAGGCGCGACCGCGTGCGCGGCGGCGGTGCTGCTGGACGCGGCCACGCTGCAGCCGCTCGACCGCCAGGTCGCACGCATCCCGACTTGCATGCCCTGCATCCCCGACCTGCTGTCGTTCCGCGAGCTGCCGGCGCTGCTGCTGGCGCTGGAGATGCTGTCGCAGGCACCGGACCTGGCCTTCATCGACGGCCATGGCATCGCCCATCCGCGCGGCCTGGGCATCGCCGCGCACTTCGGCGTGGCCACCGGGCTGCCGAGCATCGGCGTGGCCAGGGAGATCCTGGTCGGCGGCGGACCGGAACCGCATCCGGTGCGTGGCGCCTACGTGCCGCTGCGCCGCGAGGGCGCGCAGATCGGCTGGCTGCTGCGCAGCAAGCTCAAGTGCAATCCCCTGATCGTCTCGCCGGGACACCGGGTGTCGATGGCCTCGGCGGCGGACCTGGTGATGCGCTATGTCGGCGAGTACCGGCTGCCGGAACCCACGCGGCTGGCCGACCGGCTGGCGTCGGGGCGCGACGGGCGCTGAGGGCAAGTCCGGCCGGCGCGTTCACCCGCCGCTGCGGCACGCCGCCTAGAATCGGCGATCCGCCATCCCGGATGCCGCCACATGCGCAACCTGCCGATCCATGCCGCCGTGTTCGCCGGCCTGCTGCCGCTGCTGTTCACCGCGTGTGCGAGCTCCGCCACGGACCCGGGCAAGCAGCGCGCGATCGCAGCCGGCGAAACCTTCACCATGGCCACCGGCGAACAGGTCGCGCTGGCCGACGCCGGCACCCTGCGCTACCTGCGCGTGGCCGGCGATTCGCGCTGCCCGCCCGACGTGCAGTGCGTGTGGGCGGGCGATGCCGAAGTGGTGTTCGAGTGGGCTGGCAACGGCGCGCCGCCGGAGACCTTCAGCCTGCACACCGGCCTCGGCGACCGCAGCCGCGACCTCGGCCCGCACCGCCTGACGCTGGAATCGCTGGCGCGCGGCGACGCTCCGCAGGCGACGCTGCGGCTCGACGCCGCGCCCTAGACCCCGTTCCAGCGTGCGCAATGCTGCGTTGCGTCCAACGCATGGCGGATCCGCGCACCGGATGCGATGCTGCACGCCAAGCCAAGACCGGAGCCGCCGCATGACCACCATCATCGCCCCGAAAGTCCACGACCTCGGCGGCTTCCAGGTGCGCCGCGCGGTGCCGTCGCTGCAGGCGCGCAGCGTCGGGCCGTTCGTGTTCGTCGACCAGATGGGTCCGGCGGTGTTCGAACCCGGCCGCGGCATCGACGTGCGCCCGCACCCGCACATCGGCCTGGCCACGGTCACCTTCCTGTGGGCCGGCACCATCACCCACCGCGACACGCTCGGCTACGACCAGGACATCACCCCGGGCGACGTCAACTGGATGACCGCTGGGCGCGGCATCGCCCACTCCGAGCGCACCCCGCTGGCGCTGCGCGAAGGCCAGCATCCCGCGCACGGCATGCAGACCTGGGTGGCGCTGCCGAGGGCGTCCGAGGAAATCGCGCCGGAATTCCACCACCACGCCGCCGCGGCGTTGCCGCAAATCGAACGCAATGGCGCGCGGCTGCGGCTGATCGCCGGCCGCGCCTGGGGCGAAGAATCGCCGGTGCGGACGTTCAGCGACATCATCAACGTCGCCATCGACCTGGCCGCCGATGCCGAAACCACGATCGAAGCCGACCACGCCGAACGCGCGCTGTACCTGCTCGACGGCGAGGCCCAGCTCGACGGCGTGGACATCCCGTCGCGCCACCTGGCCGTGCTCGACCCGGGCGCGCGCGCGCGGCTGCGCGCGAAGACGCCGCTCAAGGCGATGCTGCTGGGCGGCGAACCGCTCGACGGCCCTCGCCACCTGTGGTGGAACTTCGTGTCCTCGTCGAAGGAGCGCATCGAGCAGGCCAAGCAGGACTGGCTGCACGGCCGTTTCGGCGCGATCGCCGGCGACGACGAGTTCATCCCGCTGCCGGAACGCTGAGCCGGCTGCCGGAAACTTGACCGGGTTCACAGTTTGCGCGCCGCGGCTGGTGTCGACTATGGTCATGTGCGTGCATGCTTTCCATGCACGCAGGGGGCGCCATGAACACGATACTGATCAATGCAATCCGTTTTGTTGCCTTGCCCTGCCTGCTGGCCGCGGGTGCGGCGCAGGCGCAGTCCGCCGGCGAGTGCCCGATGTTGCCCAGCGACAGCGGCCTGACCTGGCGCCAGCTCGATGGCCCGGACTTCACCTTCTGCAAGGCGATCCGCATCAGCGACGAGAGCGAGCAGTTCGCGGTGATGCTGTCCAGCCAGTCGTCCTTCGATCCACAGCGCAGGAACCGCGCCGAGGAAAGCAGCATCGACGGCCATCCGATCTACTGGTACCGCAGCGAGATCGCCTCGTCGCCGGACGTGCAGGTGCGCGAAACCCTAGTCGAACTCGCCGACGGCCGGGTCGCGCACATTTCGCTGCGGGCCGCGGACCAGACGGCGCTGAATAGCGCGCTGCAGGAAGCCGAGAGCATCCGCTTCCGCGGGCCGCAGCTCAGCAGCAACTAGCAACTGGAACCCTCGCGGTTGCCTGGAAAGCCACGCCGCAAGGCGTGGCTTTTCGCATTTCGGCGTGCAGCCTGCCGCCGCGTACCTAGAAGCGGCCTTCCTGGTAGTCGACGAAGGCCTGCATCAGTTCCTGCCGGGTGTTCATCACGAACGGCCCGTGCCGTGCCACCGGTTCGCGCAGGGGCCGGCCCGCGACCAGGATCAGGCGCGCGCCATCGTCGCCGGCCTGCAGCCTGAGCAGGTCGCCGCCGCCGAGCACGCCCATCTCGTGGCTGCCCAGGAGGCGTGCATCCTCGCCATCGCCGAGCGCGACGCTGCCCTCGAACGCATAGGCGAAGGCGTTGTGGCCCCCTGGGAGCGCGTATTCCCAGGACTTGCCGGGGTCGAGCGCGACGTCGAGGTACAGCGGATCGGTCGCCGGCTGCACGATCGGTCCGGCCACTTCGCCGACGCGTCCGGCGATCACCTTCACGCTGACGCCATCGGCTGGCTGCACCACCGGGATGCGGTCGGCGGCGAACTCCTGGTAGCGCGGCGCGACCATCTTGTCCTTTGCCGGCAGGTTCACCCACAGCTGGAAACCGCGCATGCGGCCTTGCTGCTGCTCGGGCATCTCCGAATGCACCAGCCCGCGCCCGGCGGTCATCCACTGCACGCTGCCGGGCACCAGCAGGCCCTCGTTGCCGTGGTTGTCCTTGTGCCGCATGCGGCCGTCGAGCATGTAGGTCACGGTCTCGAAACCGCGGTGCGGGTGGTCGGGGAAGCCGGCGATGTAGTCCTCGGCGCGATCGGTGCCGAACTCGTCGAGCAGCAGGAAGGGGTCGAGGTCGGGCAGTTCGGCGCCGCCAATCACCCGGGTGAGCTTGACCCCGGCGCCATCGGAAGCGGCGCTGCCGCGGACGTGGCGGGCGATGCGGGCGTGGGTTTGCGGGCTTGCGGTGGCCATGGCGGACTCCGTGGGGGATCGATCATCCCAGCATCGGGGCATCGCTGCACGGGACCAGCGCCATGGCTGGAACGCAGGGTGCCATGCGTCTTGTGGGAGCGACGGCAGTCGCGACAGGCTTTCCGGAAAGCGTCGCGACTGCCGTCGCTCCTACAGGGCCTGCAGGCGCCAGGCCTGGTGGATGCGCGGGTTGCGGGCGAAATCCTGGGGAATGGTCTGCGCGCTGATGTCCTGGCAGTCGGCGAAGGCGGCGACCGCGTCTGCGTCGAGGCGGAAGCGGCGGAAGTTGTTGGAGAAGTACAGCACGCCGTCCGGCGCCAGCCGCGCCACCGCCGCGCGCAGCAGGCGCACGTGTTCGCGCTGGACGTCGAAGTCCTCGGCGCGCGCGGAGTTGGAGAACGTGGGCGGATCGCAGAACACCAGGTCGTAGCTGCCGCGATCGGCTTCCAGCCAGCCCAGCGCGTCGGCCTGCACCAGCTGGTGGGCGCTGCCGCCGAAGCCGTTTTCGCGCAGGTTGTCGGCCAGCCACTGCAGGTAGGTGGCGGACAGGTCGACGCTGGTGGTGGTCGCCGCGCCGCCCACCGCCGCCTGCACCGTGGCCGCGCCGGTATAGCAGAACAGGTTGAGGAAGCGCTTGCCGCGCGCTTCCCGGCCGATGCGCGCGCGCAGCGGACGGTGGTCGAGGAACAGGCCGGTGTCGAGGTAGCCGAACAGGTCCACCCGCAGCCGCGCCTTGCCCTCGCGCACGACGAACACGCCGCCCTGCCCGGAAGCCTCCGCGCCCGAGTGTGCATATTTGCTGCCGCCCTTGCCGCGCATCCGCGTCTTCACCGCGATGCGCTCGCGCGGCAGGCCGAAGACATCGCGCGCCGCGGCCAGCAGCTCGCCGAAGCGGCGGCGCACGTCGGCCTCCGGGATCTCGGCCGGCGCCGCGTACTCCTGCACGTGCAGCCACAGCGCGTCGGGATCGACGGCCTCGGCATAGACGTCGATCGCGGCGGCGTACTCGGGCAGGTCGGCGTCGTAGGCGCGGAAGCACTCGATGCCCTCTCGCGCGCGCCATGACTTGAGGTTGCGCAGGTTCTTGCGCAGCCGGTTGGCCAGCATCTGCGCGCCTTCCGACAGCGCGCGCGGCTGCTCCACCTCGCGCTGCGGCGGGCGCAGCGGATCGCACACCACCAGGCTGCACTCCAGCGCGCCGTTGAACATGCGGTATTTCTTCTGCGCGCGCAGGCCGGTGGCGTGGGCGAGCGCCTCGTCGCCGCACAGCAGGCTGGCGCGCCAGCCCGGCACCGCCCGCTTCAGGCTGTCGCCGAGCGCGCGGTACAGCGCCGGATCGGCCGCCAGGCGCGCGTCGTAGGGCGGATTGCACACCACCAGGCCGCGCGCGGCGGACAGGACCGGCAGCGCCTCGATCGCGCGCGTTTCGAAACGGATCGCATCGCGCAGGCCGGCGGCGGTGGCGTTTTCGCGCGCGGCGCGGATCGCATGCGGGTCGCTATCGGCGCCATCGAAGACGTCGCGCAGCGCGGCGCGCCCGGCACGTTCGCGCAGCTGCGCCTGCTCATGCTGCGTAGCCCAGGCCTTCCAGTCGAAGCCGCGCCAGCGCGACGGCAGCCGGTCGCCGTGGCGGAGCAGGCCGGGGGCGACGTCGGCCGCCATCAGGGCGCCTTCGATCAGCAGGGTGCCGCTGCCGCACATCGGATCGAGCAGCGCGCCGCTGTCGGCATACAGCTGCGGCCAGCCGCCGCGCAGCAGCACCGCCGCGGCGAGGTTCTCCTTCAGCGGCGCCTCGCCCTGCGCGCGACGCCAGCCGCGGCGGTGCATCGGCCCGCCGCCCAGGTCGACCGACAGCACCGCCCTGCCCTTGCGCACCACCAGGTTCAGGCGCAGGTCGGGCGCCTCCAGGTCCACCGACGGCCGCACGCCGGTGGCCGCGCGCAGGGTATCGACCACCGCGTCCTTGACCCGCTGCGCGGCGAAGCGCGCATGGGTGATGCCGTCGCCGGAAACGTGCGCGTCGACCGCCAGGGTCATGGTGTCGTCCATGTGCTCGGTCCATGGCACCAGCAGGGCGCCCTGGTACAGCGCCTGCTCGTCGGCGCACGGGAACTCCGCCAGCGGCCACAGCACCCGGCTGGCCAGCCGCGACCACAGCACCGCGCCCTGCGCATCGAGCAGCGAGCCCTCGACGTTGGCGCCCGCGGTGGTCGCGGTCGCGCGCGCGCAGCCCAGCGCCAGCAACTCGTCGACCAGCAGGTATTCGAGGCCCTTGGCGCAGCTGGCGAAGAATTTCAAGACGAACCCTTGGGAAATGATTGCGCGTTCGCGGCGCAGGCCCTGGCTGCGGACAAGGCTACAGCCCCGCCAGCAGCGCGGCGAAGGCTTCCGCCGAAGCGGCGACGTGGTTCGACAGCCGGTGCGCGTCGTCCACCAGCAGCAGCCGGGCGCGGTGCGCCTGCGCCCAGTCGACCACCACCTGCGCCGAAATCAGTTCGTCGTCCCAGCCGTGGATGATCGCGGTGGGCACGTTCGCCGCTTCCAGCGGCGGCGCCGGCGCCATCCGCACCGGCGGCGCCATCAGGAACAGCCCGGCGACCGGCACCTGCAGCGACACGCGCCCGGAAATCCATGCCCCGAGGCTGGAGCCGGCCAGCACCAGCGGCCCGCGCGACGCCGCCTGCCGCGCCAGCGCCAGCAGCCGCTGCAGGCGCGCGGGCACGTCGCCCAGCGCGCTGACCGCATGCATGGCGTCGAGGTCCGTGTAATCGGGGCGTTCGTGGCTCCAGCCAAGGCGCTCGGCGACCTCGGCCAGCGCGGTGACCTTGGTCGCGTCCGGGCCGCTTTCGAAACCGTGCGACAGGATGCAGTGGCCGCGGGCGCTCACGCCTGCACCCAGGTGACCGCATCGCCGAGGCGCAGTGTGCCGCCTTCGAGGATGCGCGCGCACAGGCCGCCGTGGCCGCGCATGGCGTTGTAGCCGCCGGGCCCGAGCGCGGCTTCCATGCGCGAACACGGATCGCAGCCGTCGGTGCCTTCGAGCAGCACCTCGCCGATGCGGAAACGGTGCCCCTTCAGGGCGACGACCGGGATGCCGGACACCACCACGTTGCGGCGCAGCAGCGCCGGCGCCACCGCATCGTGTCCGGCGAGCGCGGCGACCACCGGCAGGTGCTCGGCCTGGAACAGGGTCATGCCGCGTTTGCCGCTGCCGCTGGCCTGCATGTAGCGGTCGCCCTGCAGGCCCTTGCCGGCGACGGCATCGACCGCGTCGACTTCGATCATCGCCACCTCGCGCGCCGGACGCAGGCCGATCCATTCGACCCGGCCGCCGCGCGGGAAGCGCGACATCAGCTGGTACAGCTCGGAACCGGGCGCGGGCAGCGTCATGCGCGAATGCTAGCATCGGCCCATGCCGAGCGAACCGTCCGTGCACGTCGATCCGCTGCCCTACGAAGCGCGACTGGAGCCGCGGCCGCTGGCGCAGGTCGACCTGGTCGTCATCCACTGCACCGAACTGCCCGACCTGGCCGCGGCGCGCGAATTCGGCGAGCGCATCCTGTATCCCGACTCCGGTACCGGCAACAGCGGCCACTTCTACATCGACCGCGACGGCAGCTGCCATCGCTACGCCGCGCCGGGGCGCATCGCCCACCACGTGCGCGGCCACAACCCGCGCTCGATCGGCATCGAACTGGTGAACACCGGCCGCTGGCCGCACTGGCTGGACTCGCGGCACCAGGCCATGGACGAGCCGTATCCGGACGCGCAGATCGACGCGCTTGCCGGATTGTTGGCGATGCTGCAGGCGCAGATCCCCTCGCTGCAGTGGATCGCCGGGCACGAGGACCTGGATCGCGAACGCGTAGCGGCCAGCGACGATCCGGCGATCGAGGTGGCGCGCAAGCGCGATCCGGGGCCGATGTTTCCGTGGGCGAAGGTTTTGGCGGCGACCAGCCTGAAGCGGCTTTTGTAGCGTCTTCGCGTCGGGGACGTAGCCCCGACCTACATGGGTACTACGGTCCGTAGGTCGGGGTCACGCCCCCGACGGCCTTCTGTACCTTTGTGTCGGGGGCGTAGCCCCGACCTACGGGATCGTGGGCACGGATGCGCCCCGTATAATTGCCGTCTTTCCCGCCGTCCGTACCCATGAGCCCACCCGCATTGCAACCCGTCGTCTCCGAACTGATCGAACTGCTGTCGCTGGAACGGCTGGAGGACAACCTGTTCCGCGGCCAGAGCCGCGACATCGGCACCAAGTACGTGTTCGGCGGCCAGGTGCTGGGGCAGGCGCTGTCGGCGGCGCAGGCGACCCTGGAATCACCGCGCGACGCGCATTCGCTGCACGCGTATTTCCTGCGCGCCGGCGACATCGCCCATCCGATCGTGTACCACGTCGACCGCACCCGCGACGGCGGCACGTTCTCGGTGCGCCGGGTGACCGCGATCCAGCACGGCCAGGTGATCTTCTTCGCCGCGGCCTCGTTCCAGCAGCACGAGGATGGCGCCGAGCACCAGCTGTCTATGCCGGACGTGCCGCGGCCGGAGGACATCGATCCTGCGCCGGCGATCCCGGCCGACGTGCTGGCGAAGCTGCCGACCAAGGTGCGGCGCTGGCTCGACCGCATGGGCCCGTTCGAGTTCCGCCACGTGTATCCGCGCGACGAACTCAAGCCGCCGAAGCGGCCGCCGTTCCAGCAGGTCTGGTTCCGCCTCAGCGAGAAGGTCGGCGACGCGCCGGAACTGCATCGCGCCCTGCTCGCCTACGCATCCGATTTCCACCTGCTGGGCACCGCGACCTTCCCGCACGGCATCAGCTACTACCAGCCCAACGTGCAGATGGCCTCGCTCGACCACGCGCTGTGGTTCCACCGTCCGTTCCGCGCCGACGACTGGCTGCTGTATTCGATCGACAGCCCCAGCGCGCAGGGTTCGCGCGGGCTGGCGCGCGGCCTGGTCTTCGACCGCGACGGCCGGCTGGTGGCCAGCAGCGCGCAGGAAGGCCTGATCCGCGTGCTCGACGACGATGCGGTCGCCGGCCGGGTCCCGGCGAGGGACTGACATGAGGCAGGTCTTCAGCAGCGCGCGGCTGGAAAACGTCGAGCAGGTGGCGAAGCTGCTCGAGGACGCCGGCATCGAGGTGCGCATCACCGACGGCCGATCCTTCAAGAAGGGCATCCGCGGCGATTTCAGCTACCGCAGCAAGCCCGGCGAACGGGTGCCGGCGGTCTGGGTCATCAGGTCCGAGGACCAGCCGCGCGCACGCGCCATGCTGCGCGAGGCCGGGCTGATGGATTCCTCGCGCAATGCGCCGGGGAGTTACCGCGCGATGAGTTTCCGCGGCGACATCCCCGACCCGCACGCCGATGCCGGCCGGCGCCGCGCCCTCCGCATCAAGCTCGCCCTGCTGGTGGTGGTCGCCGCGGTGGTGGCGCTGGCGTTCATGCAGTACCGCACCGTGCCGTCGGCGCAGCCCGGAGCAGCCACCGCCGCAGCCGCCGGGACCGCGGCCGCCAGGCAGCTGGCCGCGACGCCCGCCGACCTGCCCGCGGCCGGCACCGCGGCCACGCCGGAATCGCTGGCGCTGGCGCTGCTGCGCGGCGAGCTGCCGACCCGCGCCGGCGACATCGCCTGCCTGGCGGTCGACGGCGCCGATGCCTCGCCCGCCCTGCTCGCGGCGCTGCCGCCATCGCCGGGTACGGTGCTGCCGCTGTCGCGCTGCCCGGCCGGCGCCGCCGCCGGTGCGTCGGCCCCGCGGATCATCGCCATCGGCAAATACGTGGCCGACGACGCCGGTACCGGCACCATCTTCATCAACCGCCGCCGCGTCGGCGGCCGCGGCGTGTCGCAGTGGTACAACGTGCGCCGCGAGGGCGAAGGCTGGCGCATCATCCAGCCGCTTTGAACGCGCACCGCAGGCACGATCGGGCCGCGCTTGGCCAAGTGCTGTAGCAGCCACGGGAATCGCGGGCCACGCCGAGGCCTGGTATCGGCGACCGTAGTGGCGCGTCGCAGCAGGTACAGCTCGCAGCGGGCGCAGTATGCTGTTCGCGTGGACACTGCCTTCGCCCGCATCGATCCGGTCCGCGACCGACCGCCGCTTGCCCCGCGCGCAATCCTTGCCCTCCGACCCGCACCGGGCGCCGGGAGATAGCATGGGCAGCAAACCGCGCCGCGACGACGACAGCCTGCGCCTGTTCGATACCGGCGCGCACCGCTGCGGCTACTGGCCCGAACGCACCGCGCGCGACCTGGTGCTCGATCCGCGCGACCCTCGCCTGCCGCAGCTGTACCCGCAGGCGCTGCAGTGGGGGTTCCGCCGTTCCGGCGACATCGTCTATCGCCCGCACTGCGCCGGCTGCCGCGCCTGCGTGGCGGTGCGGGTGCCGGTCGCCGAATTCGCGCCCGACCGCAGCCAGCGCCGCTGCCTGCGCCGCAACGCCGACGTCGAGGTGCGCGTGGTCGCGGCCGAACGCAGCGACGAACAGCTGGCGCTGTACCAGCGCTACCTGTCCGCGCGCCACGTTGGCGGCGGCATGGACGGCCACGGCGCGATCGAATTCGACCAGTTCCTGGTCGGCGCCTGGGCCGAGGGCCGCTTCCTCGAGTTCCGCGCCCGCGGCCGGTTGCTGGCGGTGGCGGTCACCGACCGGCTGCCCGATGCGCTGTCGGCGGTCTACACCTTCTTCGACCCCGACCAGCCCGCGCGCGGATTGGGCACGCTCGCACTGCTGCAGCAGATCGCATGGGCGCGGCGCGAGAAACTCGCCCATCTGTACCTGGGCTACTGGATCGAGGGCCACCGCAAGATGGACTACAAGCGCCGCTTCCGGCCGCTGGAAGCGTTCACCGGAAACGGCTGGCAGCGACTGGAAGTGGAAAACGACGCCCTGTAGGAGCGGCTTATAGCCGCGAGCTTTTCCACCTTGCAGCAAAAGCTCGCGGCTATAAGCCGCTCCTACGGGTCTGGTTTCGGCGCTGCCACGGATTCCGGCGCGGCTTCCACCCGCGGCACGAAACCGAAGCTGCCGTCGCTCTGGGTCGAGACCACCAGCCGCACCATGCCGCTGGGGACCATCAGTTCCAGCGTCAGTTCGCCGCCGCCCGCCGAGCGGCCGCGCAGGCTCATCTCGAAGAACGCGCCCGCGGTATCGACCGCGTTGCACAGCACGTGCGCGCCCGCCGGGCTGTCCTGCAGGTAGGGCTTGATCGCCTCGCCCAGCGCTTCGAGCGCCTGCGGGAAGAAGAACACCGCGTAACCGTTGGGGTTGTTCATCGCCTGCCTTGCCCCTGCGTCATGGCCATGGTCGCATGCTCGCGGTCATCGCAACTCGATCTCCAGCTCGGCCGCCGCGTCGCGCGCGATCGCGCGCGCGGCGTCGATGCGGCCGGCGCGCGCCAGCGTCACCGCGACCCGGCGCTGGCCTTCGACCCCCGGCTTGCCGAACAGCCGCAGCGCCGCCTGCGGCGACGCCAGCGCGGCCTCGACGCTGCCGAACACCGGCACCCCGTGTCCCTGCGCCAGCACCGCGCACGAGGCCGACGGCCCGCGCTGGTCGATGAAACCATCGCCATCGGCGTGGATCGGCAGGCCGAGGATCGCGCGCGCGTGCAGCGCGAACTCGCTCAGTTCCTGCGACACCAGGGTCACCAGGCCGGTGTCGTGCGGGCGCGGCGAGACCTCGCTGAACCAGACCTCGTCGTCCTTGACGAACAGCTCGATGCCGAACACGCCCCAGCCGCCGAGATCGTCGGTCACCGCCCGGGCGACTTCGCGCGAACGCTGCAGCGCCAGCGCCGACATCGGCTGCGGCTGCCAGCTTTCGCGGTAGTCGCCGTCGGCCTGCAGGTGGCCGATCGGCGCGCAGAAGCTGGTGCCGCCGGCATGGCGTACGGTCAGCAGGGTGATCTCGTAGTCGAAGTCGACGAAGCCTTCCACGATCACCCGTCCGGCGCCGGCGCGGCCGCCGCGCTGCGCGTAGTCCCAGGCCGGATCGATGTCGACGGCGGCGCGCACCAGGCTCTGGCCCTTGCCCGAGGACGACATCACCGGCTTGACCACGCACGGCAGGCCGATCGCGGCCACCGCGGCGCGATAGTCCTCGCGGGTATCCACGAACCGGTACGGCGAAGTCGGCAGGCCCAGCGTCTCCGCGGCCAGCCGGCGGATGCCCTCGCGGTCCATGGTCAGGCGCGCGGCGCGCGCGGTGGGGATGATGCGGGTGGCGGTGCCGCGCTCGGCGAATTCTTGCTCGAGTTCGACCAGGGTCTGGGTGTGGATCGCCTCGATCTCGGGCACTACCAGGTGCGGCCGTTCTTCGGCGACCAGGGCGCGGATCGCGGCGGCGTCGAGCATGTCCAGCACGTGGCTGCGGTGCGCGACCTGCATCGCCGGCGCGTCGGCGTAGCGGTCGGCGGCGATCACCTCGACCCCGAAGCGCTGCAGTTCGATCGCGACCTCCTTGCCCAGCTCGCCCGAGCCCAGCAGCAGCACGCGGGTGGCGTGCGGCGACAGCGGCGTGCCGATGGTGACCGCCTGGCCGGTGCTGGGCATGCATGGCTCCGTGTGCGCAGCCGGCATTCTAACCATCCCGCGCCGGGCGCACGGCGCGGATGCGCGGCAGCCGCGCGCCATGCGATGCTGGTGGCATGACGCCGCGCCGCCCGCTCCCGCCTGCCCGCCTGCTGCTGGCCGCGCTGCTGGCGCTGCTGGCCGCGTGCTCGGCGCCTGCGCCGCCGTTCGCGCAGCTGTCGGGAATGCTGCTCGACGCGCAGCTCGACGAGGTCAGCGGCCTGGCCGCTTCGCGCGCGCACGACGACGTGCTGTGGATGCACAACGATGGCGGCAACCCGCCGCGGCTGTACGCGGTCGGCGTGCGCGGCGGGCTGCAGGCGACCTTCGATGTCGCCGTCGCCAACACCGACTGGGAGGACATCGCCGCCTTCGACCTCGACGGCCGCCACTACCTGCTGCTCGCCGACACCGGCGACAACGGCGGCCTGCGCCGCAGCCTGCAGCTGCACGTGTTCGAGGAACCGAAGTCGCTTGGCGCCGCCGCGCAGGCGCGGCCGCTGCAGCCGGCGTGGTCGATCGCCTTCCGCTGGCCCGACGGACCGCGCGACTGCGAGGCGGTCGCGGTCGATGTCGCGCTCGGGCAGGTGCTGCTGGTGTCGAAGAAGCGCACGCCGCCGGAACTGTTCGCACTGCCGCTGCGCCCGCAAGGCGACGGCATGCAGGTCGCGCGCAAGCTCGGCGTGCTGGCCGGCGTGCCGCGCCCGACCGCGGAAGAGCTGCGCGCCAATCCGCGCATGGCCCGCATCCGCCACCAGGTCACCGCCGCCGACATCGCGCGTGACCGCAGCCGCCTCGCGGTAATGACCTACAACGAAGTGCTGATCTATCGCCGCCGCGGCGCCGAATCCTGGGCGCAGGCCCTGGCCCGCAAGCCGGCCGTGCACGACCTGCCCTGGCTGCCGCAGGCCGAGGCGCTGGGCTGGGACGCCGCCGGCCACGGCCTGTTCGCCAGCGGCGAGTTTTCCCCGGCCCCGCTGCTGTACCTCAACCCCCGGTAGGTCGGGGCTACGCCCCCGACGCAGGGTTGCTGTACCTCAACCCCCGATAGGTCGGAGCTACGCCCCCGACGCCGAGCCTGTCGGGGGCGTAGCCCCGACCTACCTTCTATTGACAACTTGATATCACTTTGATATCAATATCTCACCATTGGGGAACCCGAGAGAACCGCCATGAAAGAAAATCCCGTCCATTCGCTGCCCGGCATCCCGACCCTGCTCGCACTGCTGGCGGCCGATGCCGTCGCCGTCTGGCTGCTGATCGGCGCGCTGCAGCACCAGCAGCCGCTCAATTTCGTCATCGCCGTGCTGCTGGGCGCCGTCGCCACCTTCTGCCTGGCCGGCCTGTACAAGGTCGAGCCCAACCAGTCGGCGGTGCTGAGCCTGTTCGGCAAGTACGTCGGCACGGTCCAGGAGCAGGGCCTGCGCTGGAACAGCCCCTTCTACGGCAAGCGCAAGGTGTCCCTGCGCGTGCGCAACTTCGAGAGCGGCAAGCTCAAGGTCAACGAACTCGACGGCAGCCCGATCGAGATCGCCGCGGTGATCGTGTGGCAGGTGACCGACTCGGCCGAAGCGGTCTACAACGTCGACGACTACGAGAGCTTCGTCCACATCCAGTCCGAGTCGGCGATCCGCGCGATGGCCACCAGCTATCCCTACGACCAGCACGAGGAAGGCCAGGTCTCGCTGCGCAGCCACCCCGACGAGATCAGCGACCGCCTCAAGCACCACCTCGACGAGCGCCTGACCGAGGCCGGCGTGACCGTGATCGACGCGCGCATCAGCCACCTGGCCTATTCGCCGGAGATCGCCAACGCCATGCTGCAGCGGCAGCAGGCCAACGCCATCGTCGCCGCGCGCACGCGCATCGTCTACGGTGCGGTGAGCATGGTCGAGATGGCGCTGTCAGAACTCAAGAAGTCCGGCGTCATCGAACTGGACGAAGAGCGCAAGGCCAACATGGTCAGCAACCTGCTGGTGGTGCTGTGCTCCGACCGCGCCACCCAGCCGGTGGTCAATACCGGCTCGCTGTATTGACCGATCGGTTCTTGTAGGAGCGACGTGAGTCGCGAGCTTTCCACTCAAGGCAGAACAAGAAGCTCGCGACTCACGTCGCTCCTACGGCTCCATGAGGCAACCCAGACACCGGCATGAGCGAAAAGAAGAAATCCTACCCGCTGCGGATCAACGCCCAGGTGCTGCAATCGATGCAGCGCTGGGGCGACGACGAGCTGCGTTCGCTCAACGCGCAGATCGAATACGTGCTGCGCGAGGCGCTGCGCAGGGCCGGACGTATGCCGAAACGCAATGAATCGAACCCCGAGGACGAAACCCCATGAGCAGGCGTTGGCAACACAAGGTGGTCGAGGTCAAGTACCAGCTGTTCGGCGGCAAGACCCGCGAGCACCTGCAGGCGGAACTGGACAAGATGGGCGCGCAGGGCTGGGAGCTGGTCGCGGTGGCGCAACAGGGGCCCACGGGCATGGATTCGACCAGGTTGTTCTTCAAGAAGGAGACGTGAGATGAAACTGCTGAAACCGATCGGCGCGATGCTGCTGCTGTCGCTGCTGGCCATGGCACCGGCGCTCGCCGCCGATGCGCCCGACACGCAATCGCCCGACGCCACTGCGACCGCCACCCGACTGCTCGACCATCTCGATGCCGGCGACTACGCCGCCGCCGAAGCGATGTTCAGCGCGCAGATGGCGGCCGCCGTGCCCGCTGCCAAGCTCAAGGCGGTGTGGGAATCGCTGCCGGCGCAGGCCGGCGAAGCGAAAGGACGCGGCGAAGCGGCAACGCAGTCGCGCGACGGCATGAGCCTGGTGCAGATCCCGCTGCACTACGCCAACGCCGAACTGCTGGCCAAGGTCGCGATCGGTGCCGATGGCAAGATCGAAGGCTTCCTGGTCCAGCCTGCACCGCCGCCCGCGGCCGCGCCGCCTGCGGCCGACGCGAACTTCGAGGAACGCGACATCGCTGTCGGCAAGGGCGAGCACGCCCTGCCCGGCACCCTGGCGATGCCCAAGGGCGACGCGCCGGCCGCCGGCTTCCCCGCCGTAGTGCTGGTGCACGGCTCCGGCCCGCAGGACCGCGACGAGGCCATCGGCGCCAACCGTCCCTTCCTCGACATCGCCCGCGGCCTCGCGGCGCAGGGCATCGCGGTGCTGCGCTACGACAAGCGCAGCAAGGCGCGCCCGCAGGACTATGCCGACGGCGGCTTCCTGCACGGCAAACTGACCATCGATACCGAAACCACCGACGACGCCGTCTCCGCCATCCAGACGCTCGCCGCGACACCCGGCATCGATCCCAATCGCATCTTCGTGCTCGGCCACAGCCAGGGCGGGATGATGGCGCCGCGGATCGCCGTGCACGCGGCCAAGGCCGGCACGCCGGTCGACGGGCTGATCCTGCTGGCCGCGCCCGCGCGCAAGCTGCTGGACATCCTGGTCGAGCAGAACCGGCGCCTGGCGGTGCTCGACGACGGCCACACCAGCGACGCCGAGGCTGCCGCGATCGACAAGCTGCGGTCGCAGGTGCGCGCGATCCGCGCCAACATCGACGGCAGCGGCGAAGACATTCCCGCCGCCGAACTGCCGCTCGGCGTGCCCGCCAGCTACTGGCGCAGCACCGACGCGGTCGATCCGGTCGCCGAAGCGCAGGCATTGCCGGCGTCCCTGCCGATGCTGGTCGTGCAGGGCGCGCGCGACATCCAGGTGGTCGATGCCGACTGGCAGCGCTGGAAAGCCGGCTTCCACGACGATCCGAACGTCAGCTTCAAGCTCTATCCCAAGCTCAACCACCTCGGCATCGCCGGCGAAGGCGAAGGCTCGCTGGCCGAATACAACACCCCCGGCCACGTCGATGCGCAGCTGATCGACGACGTCGGCGCCTGGGTGCGCGCGCACTGAGCCGCGCCCGCCGGACCCCGCACGCCAGCCCGCCCATCCCGCCATGACCGTTCCCCAGGCCATCGATCCACGCTTCGACCTCACGCCGCCGGCAGCCTCGGTGCGCGCGTGGCTGTACCTGCTGGTCGTGGCGCTGCCGCTGGCGATCACCGCGCTGCCGATGCTCGTCGGCATGGCTTCCGGAGGCCGCAAACAGCTCGCCGCCATCGACGCCGGCGGCCATTGGCTCGTGGTGATGGGCGCAGTGTTCGCGTTCACGCTGGCGCTGGCCGCCATCATCGACCGCGCCCTGCGCCGCCATCGCCTCGCACTCGACGACGACGACATCGAAATCGCCACCACCTTCTACCAGCGCCGACTGCCGCTGTCGCAACTGGAGCTTGCGCGCGCCCGCGTGGTCGATCTCGGCGAACGCAGCGAATTCAGGCCCCTGCTCAAGACCAACGGCCTGTCGCTGCCCGGCGTGCGCAGCGGCCGGTTCCGGCTGCGCAACCTGCACAAGGCCTTCGTGGCCATGGCCGCGGGACCGCGCGTGCTGTGGATCCCCACCCGCGACGGCGACGAGCTGCTGCTGCAGCCGCGCAGCCCGCAGGCCCTGCTCGACCACCTGCGCGAACTGCAGAAACACCCCGCACCCCCGTAGGAGCGGCTTATAGCCGCGAGCTCTTGCTCCCGGATGGCACGAACAAAAAGCTCGCGGCTATAAGCCGCTCCTACGGCGCACGGTCCCGGTTTGTTCCTTGGCCGGGCCGGGGCTCCATAGCTGGCTCGCGGGATGACGCCACCCCTGGTCCCGGTTAACCTCGTCCCATGCGCGGCATCGCCCCGACCCTGCTCAACACCGCCGAGATCGAACTCTGGCCCGGCGGCCTGCTGCGCGCGCGCGGCAACCGCGACGCCCGCGCCCTGGCCCGCGCCCGGCGCGTGCTGCGACGCAAGCGCGACGGCCTGTACCTGGCCGCCGAACTGCCCGAAGGCCTGCTGCCGCTGGTGCCGCGGCTGATGCATGAATCCGGCATCGACGAAGCGCTCGATGCGCTCGACCGCGATCCCGTGCACCGGCGCCCCGGCCTCGACGTGGTCGAACACCTGCCCCTGCACCGCCTGCACGAACGCCTGGATGCGCTCGGCATCGATGCCGGCGCCTATGCCGAACGCACCGGCCTGCCGCTGGTGCCCGAACCGGCCTGGCTCGCGCTCGCCGGCCGCGACCGCTACTGCCGCCCGCTGTGGCTGCGCGTCGACGCCGCGCGCGCCTGGCGCCACCTGCGCGACGCCGCCCTGCGCGACGCCATCGTGCTCGACGCGATCTCCGGCTACCGCAGCCACGACTACCAGCTCGGCATCTTCGCGCGCAAGCGCGCGCGCGGCCTGGGCATCGACGCCATCCTCGCCGTCAACGCCGCCCCCGGCCATTCCGAACACCACTCCGGCCTCGCCCTCGACCTCGGCACCCCCGGCGAACCGCCGGCCGAAGAAAGTTTCGAAAGCACCCCCGCCTTCGCCTGGCTGCGCGACAACGCCGCGGACCACGGCTTCAGCCTGAGCTATCCGCGCGACAACCCGCACGGCATCGTCTACGAACCCTGGCACTGGCGTTACGCGCCGGCCTGAGCCTGGCGACGCACGCGTCACCGGTCCAGCGGACTCAACACCCCGCCCGCGCCGCGCCCCAGCACATGGGTGTAGATCTGGGTCGTCGCCACGTCCTTGTGCCCGAGCAGTTCCTGCACCGTGCGGATGTCGTGCCCGGCCTCCAGCAGGTGGGTCGCGAACGAATGCCGCAGCGTGTGGCAGGTCGCAGGCTTGTCGATCCGCGCCTGCAGACGCGCCGTCCTCACCGCGCGCTGCAGCACGCTCTCATCCACATGGTGCCGCCGCTCCTTTCCCGAGCGCGGGTCGGTCGAGCGATTCTGCGAGGGAAACAGGTATTGCCATCCCGGCTCACGCCCGGCGTTGACGTACTTGCGCGCCAGCGCATGCGGCAACCAGGCCTCGCCGAACCCCTCCGCCAGGTCGCCCTCGTGCACGATCCGAACCCGCGCCACCGCATCGCGCAGCGGCTCGCAAAGACGTTGCGGCAACGGCACCCGCCGATCCTTGCCGCCCTTGCCGTTACGCACCACGATCTCGCTGCGCTCGAAGTCCACATCCTTCACCCGCAGCCGCAGGCATTCCATCAGCCGCATGCCGGTGCCATACAGCAGCGCCGCCATCAGCCAGGCCTGGCCGTCGAGCAGGGCCAGCAGGCGCGCCACCTCCCCGCGCGACAACACCATCGGGATCCGGCTGGGCCGCTTGGCCCGGACCACGTTCTCCATCCACGGCAATTCGACCTTCAACACCTCCCTATACAGAAACAGCAGCGCCGCCAGCGCCTGGTTCTGTGTCCCCGCCGCCACCTGCCCCTGTGTCGCCAATCCGGTCAGGAAAGCCTCGACTTCCTTCTCCCCCAACTCGCGCGGATGGCGCTTGCCGTTGGCCAGGATGAAGCGCCGGATCCACCCCACGTACGCCTGCTCCGTGCGCCGGCTGTAATGCCGCACCCGCACCCGTGCGCGCACCTGATCCAGCAACCGCGGCGTCCGTCCCGACTCCTCCGTTACACCCCCCGAACTGCCGGTGTAACTCATACGCCCTCTCCCTGGCCTGATAACACCCGCAGGCTGCATCCGCCAAGAAGCCCGCGCCATCCTCCAACCCCCTGATCCAGCGTAGGATTTCCCTGATTGGCAGGGGTACAGCAGGGAAGGCATACTCGGCGCAACACCCCGTTCCAGGGGTCGAATAGGCGTTAGGCGTCAATGAGCAAATCTCTCGCACTCGGTTACACGCTCTGCATTGCAACGCTACTCGCAATGATTGCCCTCGGCCGCGGCGCGGTACCGCAACTGGATGGCTTCACCACCTTCTTTTATGCGAGTCTCGCTGGCCTACTAATGTTTCTTGCTGCGTTTTTGTGCTTCAAAGGTGCTCGCTCATCGGCAGGCCGCATCAGAAAGTTCCTTGCGTACTGTGTTTCTGCCTTATCCATTTTTATTGCCACTGGTTCAGCGACAGCTGTGGTACTTGTACTCATAGGCTCAGCCAAACCCGGTTGACGCCTAACAATTCGTTCAAGCCGAACTTGCTTCGCTACACCAAATACATGGCAGGAAAAGCTTGCCATGTATTTGGCTCCGCTACGCAAGTCGGCTTAACTCAGGCGTTAGGCCGCAATGCAAGAGAATCGCTCATCACTACCAAGACCAAGCAAGCTACTGCGGTGGTGCGCCGCTGTCGTCTCTATTGCGATCCTAGCATTAGAGTACGTCGGTTATAGGGCTAGTCTTGGTATCAATGGCTACTACTTCCATGACTACAGCGCTTCGCTCGGCACGTCTGACATTTTTTGGCTAGTGGCTGCGGCTTACCTGATCCTTCTTGCTCTCCTTGGTCGCTGGCTCTTGTTACGGTGAGGCTCATATGTATACAAAGCTGAGCACCGGTTGCGGCCTAACAATTCGTTCAAGCCGAACTTGCTTCGCTCCACCAAACACATGGCAGAAAAAGCTTGCCATGTGTTTGGCTCCACTACGCAAGTCGGCTTAACTCAGGCGTTAGGGGGCAGTGGCAGTAATGGATTGGCATCATGTTCTCTTCGCTGCCGAGCAAGGAATCGTCGGTCTCACGGGACTCGCCGTCACCGCCCCAGTTTTTGTTTTAGCCGCGACTTCCAATCGTAAGCTCCAAGCGTCGGCTTCAACTCTCACAGCTTTTTCCGTCTTTGCAACCTCGTGCCTCTTGGCCGGTGTTCCAGGCATTGAGGCCTCGCAGTACGCCGGATACTTCCCGCTAGCTGGCCTAGCTGCAACGGTGATTCTAGTCGTGCCTTCCACCCTAGCCCTCCGGTGGCGCTGGCTTGGTCTGCTGCACCTGCTCACGGTGGCAGCGGCCGTGTACCTCTGGCTCATCGGCAGTCTGGCAATTAGTCATGACGCCACGTAGTCTGCCCCCTAACAATTCGTTCAAGCCGAAGCCGCTTCGCGGCTCGGCTTAACT